>Ga0126307_10001178_pt1 | contig 17215 bp, 12 predicted proteins | sample Plot28_FD_89955 | JGI IMG/M metagenome (GOLD analysis project Ga0126307, IMG submission 89955) | Serpentine soil microbial communities from UC McLaughlin Reserve, CA, USA - Plot28 | ecosystem: Environmental > Terrestrial > Soil > Grasslands | place: USA: UC McLaughlin Reserve, Lake County... | reverse complement strand
GCCTCTGAGTTGCCCAGCGGGGTGCCCAACGCCAGTCGTCGATACGGCTCGTGGCCGTGTATCGGGAGGGGATAGTGCACCAGCGTGGCGACCCCGCGATCGTGCAGAGCTCGCCGAAACCGATTACGGTCGCCTACACAAACGGCGAAGAGGTGAAAGACGTGGGTCCGTTCCGCGAACACATGCAGTGGCCGCGCGGACGTCCCGCTTAGCGCCTCCGAATACGTGCGCGCGATCTCGACTCGCCGTCGGTTGGCCCCGTCGAGGCGCGGCAGCCTCGCTCGCAAGATCGAAGCCTGGAGCTCGTCGAGTCGGCTGTTGACGCCGGTGATCAGATGTCGATCCCGGTCCGCCTGCCCGTACTGTCGCAGCAAACGTAGCCGTTCGCCGAGCGCATCATCGTTGGTCACCACCGCCCCCGCGTCACCGAGAGCTCCCAGGTTCTTGGTCGGGTAGAAGCTGAAGCAGCCTAGTGTGCCCATCGTTCCGGCGCGCTGCCCGCGGAACGCCGCGCCATGAGCCTGGGCGCAATCCTCGACGACCGGGATCTCACGAGCGGATGCGATCGAGGTAATCGCGTCCATGTCGGCGCACTGCCCATACAGGTGAACGGGCACGATCGCTCTCGTCCGATCGGTGATCGCCGCCTCGAGCGAGATCGGATCCATCGTCCCACCCTCAGGTTCGACGTCGCACAGCACGGGCGTCGCCCCCGAGCGTTCGATCGCCGCCACGGTCGGAACGCATGTATTCGCCTGGGTGACGACCTCGTGACCGGGGCCGATCCCGAGCGCGCGCAGTGCTAGCTCGATCGCGTCCGTGCCGGAGGCGACGCCCACCGCGTGACGGCTCCCACACCATTTCGCGAACTCCTCCTCGAAGCAGGATCCCTCCTCACCGAGGATGAAGGCCCCTCGCGTGAGGACGCGATCAATCGCCTCATCCAACTCGGTTCGGGTCAATTCGATTGCGCGCAAAAGGTCGGCAAAGTGAACAAGCATGGTCAATTGGGGTAGCGAAACGGGGGCTTGAGGAGAAACCGGGGCTTGAGGATCGCATGTATGCGCGCCAACGACGTCACCGCGGCGCGGTCTCACGCACGGCGCCGGGCGTGCAGAGCAGGCTTGCTCGGTGGGCGTCGGATCGTGGAGTGGTGTCCCTAGGCGTGTCCGGTCGAATGCACTCCGATGCCGATCAGCCCCGGGGCGTCACGGGGTTGGCTTCGATTTGTTCGGCGCGCGCTCGCTGCCTCGGATCGGGCTGCTCTGGCGCGACTGTGAGGACGAGGACCCGCCGACCCAGGTTTTCGCGATGATTCAGGGATGGGTCAGGGTTGGAGAGCGGCCGCTCGGGGCATTCCCGGGTATGAGTCGGCACGGAGGCTGCGCAACTACGCGAAGCGCGCGAAACCCGCGCCGCCTGAGTGGGAGTTCGTTTCTGCGGCGTGGCCCGCGAAGCGAGAGCCGGACGGGACCGCGACGGGGTGGGACAACGAGGCCGTCGCTGACGCCTACCGCCACAAGTGGCCACTGTTCGTTCGGGCAATCGACGGCCCCGGTCCGCTCGGCGTCGCACACGAGATTCCCGAGGGACTGTCCGAGATGCCGCGAGACGATCCCCTCGCACAGAACATCGTGCTCTCCTTCGGACACGCTTTGTCGCTGGCGGCGCACCACCGCGACGAGCTCTCGGTACTCGACTGGGGAGGGGCGACCGGGCATTACTACGAGCTCGCACGAAGACTCGTCGAAGATGTGCGCTTCGATTACCATTGTCGCGAGCTCCCCGACGTCTGCGCGGTCGGCCGCGAGCTCGCCCCCACAGTCGTCTTCCACGAGGACGACACCTGTCTGGAACGTGGTTACGACTTCGTATTAGCGAGCAGCTCACTGCATTACGTGCAGGACTGGGGCGGCCTCCTGGAGCGATTGGCTGACGCAGCGGGTCGGTGGCTGTTTGTCCACCGAACTCCGGTCGTCCACCACACCCCCGGTTTCGTCGTACTTCAGCGTGCGCAGGCGTACGGCTACGACACCGAGTACCTGGGCTGGGTCGTGAACCGGGATGAGCTCCTGCAGACCGCAGCTGGTCAAGGCTTCGCGCTCGTGCGCGAGTACATACTCGGGCTTCCGATGCCGATCGAGGGCGCGCCTGAGGACCCGATCTACAGCGGTCTGCTGCTGCGCCGTACGAGAGCCTGAGAGGTCTCACGGCGACCGCGTCCCCGAGGGCGGGCGTGGCGGGACGCGGGTTCCGCGAGGCTCGCGGCATGGCGGAGGCCCCTTTTTTGAGTCCGCGGTCAGCGGCGCCCCGTTATGACATTCCATGCGGTGCGCTCCGGTTCTCTCCTCCCTGTACCCGGCGCCCGTCCCGCGGGGCGCTCGTCTTCCCGGAACCGCCGTTCGGTGGGGGCCATGAAATCGGCGAACTCCCGCTCGAAGCCGGGGAGCTCCTCACCGAACGTTCCGGAGACTCTTTCCTTCGCACCGCGGCGGCAACCGCCGCGGCCTCTTCGTCTCCGACGGAGAGCTCGAAGCCGTCGTGGCTCGGCGAGGACCTTGTCCTCTTCGTCCCCAGGAACGGGCCCTGCTTGACCGAGAGCGCTTGGAAGTCCTGGACCACCCTGATGGCCGGGATTCCATTATCAGCACGATCGCGTCACCGGGCCTGAAGGCTGATCTCCCTGAACAAATTGGCGATCGTCGGTGTAGAGCTCGACGTCGACCACTCCCTTCTGGACGACGAACATCTGCTGCAAAATCCTCGATCGCTCGCGGCACCGGCTTGTGGAAGTGGGGCTCCTCTCGATAGCCCGCCTCGTGCGCGAGCAACCCGAACTGGAACGAGGACTCGGGGGACTAAAAGAAGGTCGAGCGGGCTACGCGCGCCTCAGCACGGATGATCTCCGCGTAGTTCACGCCTTCGTGTTCGACCACCTCGACGATTGACACGATGAGTCTAGCTTTCGGAAGGAACCGCTACGAAGAGCCCGACAGAGTAGAAGGACTCTGATCCTTGGGTCTCCAGCGCGGTCTCGGGGTCGGTCTGAACCCATCCGTGCCGGGCGTCCTTTCGCCAGTACTGCTCCTCGACCTTTGCATATGAGGCGAGCAGACGCGGGAGCCTGGTGCGGCCGTAGATGCGATGGAAAGGTGCACACACCATGTCGTGCCCAACCGGGACGGTGAGAATCATTCGACCCTCCGGCGCGAGCAGGGAACGAAGAATCTCCATCGCCTCGAGATCTCCATCCGGGGAATCGGAGCTGCCGTAGCGCCCGGCGAGCCCGACGTGCTCGACCGACGAGCAGTTGATTATCTGATCGAAACGCCGTCCCTCGAGGGGACGGTCGAGGATGTCGGCCTGGACGAACTCGATCCGCTCGTGCGCGTAGTCCCGGTCGAGCGGCAGCCGGTCCAGCGCCACGACCTCGTGACCTCGTTGCGCCGCACAAAGCGACATGGGAGCCGAGCCGGCACCGAAGTCGAGCGTGCTTCCGGGCCCGTCCGCCAATCGCGCCATGCAGAATGACCACTCCACCGTTCGGTCCCCGCCCAAGCCCAACCCATCCGACGCCAGTCGCTGCGACGCGCGCGACGCGGCGCTCGCAGCCCTGCCGAGCAGCCGCGACGCCTGCCGGCGCATCCCCGTCTGGAGTGTCGCCGGAGTCGACACGGCGGGCAGAATAGCGGCGCCCGGTCTGGTGCGACGACATGGTCTCCTCTCCGAACGATCCGGAGATCTCGCCCCGGCGCATCGCCGCCGCCACCGCAGCGACTTCCTCATCGCCGATACGGCTCATGGACGGGAATCACGCAGATCTCACCACAGCTGCCTCGTGGCCCCGGAACATCCGTTCGGCACCCGCCACGCAGACACACGGCTGTCCTCACGCGAAAGTCTCAACTCCCCTTCTACCCATCCGCCAATGTTTTCAGGATCCGTACGGACTCTGGTCGTCGCGTAGCCGCCTCACGCTCCCACGCGTCCGTGGGGCGGTAGGTACCGCAGTCACCTGGTGCCACAGGTGCGCAAGCCCGGACTCAAACTTTGGTTCGCTAAACGAAGCACGCTGCCGGGTCTGCGCGCGGCGGCTCATCTCAGCCAACAGCCCGGGATCATCTCGCAGGGCCCGGAGTCGGGCGACGATCTCTTCCGGCGCGTCGTAGTCGACGATGAAACCCTCGAGCCCCTCACGCACGATCTCCCCGCCGCCGCCGGCCTCCGTCGTGATCACGGGCAGTCCGGCGGCCATGGCCTCGATCCTGACCAGAGCGAAGCCCTCGGAGGCGCCGGTCGGAAAGACGAACACGTCCGCCCTCGAGTAGGCCTCGGCGACCCGTTCTCGGTCCAGTGCCCCGCGGATGTGGATGCCGGGGACGGCTCGTACTCGAGCTTCGGCGCGGGCCCTCGCGTCCTCGCTGAGCCAGGCGCCGACGATCTCCCATTCCGCGGTGATTCCGCTCTCCTGCGCGCGAACCGCTGACTGAACCAGCGGGCGCAGTCCCTTCTGCTCGCTGAGATGGCTGCTGACGTAGAGCGCGCGCAGGGGCGAACCGTCCGGCGTGCGCGGCGCGACGTTCGTCGTCTCGGTTCCGTGCGGAACGACGACGATGCGGACGCCCGGCACGGCGGCGGCGAGGGCTTCACCCCGCGATCGAGTCATCACCACCAGTGCCGCGCACCGGCGCAACAGCCATCTCGCCGGAGTCGCAAACCATCGCGGCGAGGTCGCGAGCAACGAGTCCAGGCCACCGCCGTGCACCTGGGCCACCACACTCGAGCGTCCGATCCGGACGAGAGCGACGAACCCGAGGTCGCGCCCGAGCCCGAGCATGTTCTGCGATAGCGGAACGTGGACGACATCCGGGCGATCCCGAGCGAGCACAACGACGAGTCGCAAGTAGTGCCGGAGCGCCAGCAGAACGTTGGTCGGGTCGAATCGACCGAGCGTCTCGAAACCTCGGTGGTCGGAGATGTCGACGTGGATGAGTCGAAACTGGCTGCCGAGCAATCGTGAGCCGAGCAGGCGCCGCGTGAACACCATGTGTCCGTGCAGTGGAGGCGGTAACGGACCGATCACCGCCACCGTCGGCGCGGTCGCGCGGGCCGGGTCAGCGTCCATTGATTGTCTGAACGAGGGGGCGGTCGCTCGCCGGGCCGGTCACGCCGCGCGCCCCGCCCCCGGCGATCAGCTCCGAGGCGGCGATCTGGATCGTGCCGACGCGCTCGAGGTCGGCTGCCGGGTAGAAGGCGGGCGCGCTGCGTGCGGCGCGCCGAAAGCAGGTCGCGAACATGCGCCTGTGGCCCTTGTCGCGCCAGAGGCGCACGGCATGCCGGCTGCGACCGTTGCGAAGCACGGTGAGTGAGCGGAAGTCGTCGATTCGGGCCGAGACCATCCCGCGCCTCGCATCGATCGTCTCCTGGACGCCCCGCAGATCGTCGCCGCGATCGGTGGCGACTACGGTCAGCAGCGAGCCGTCGCTGAAGCTGATCGAGACCACGCGCTCCGCATCGATCGAGCTGCTTCCCGCCGAGGGCGGGAGCGGGGGCGAAACGCTCACGTCTACGGCCTGCACGGCGGGGTCCAGCAGGCTGACCCCGAGGTCGATCCAATGGCACAGGTTGCCAGCGACTCGGGTCCCTTGGTTCGGCCACAGGTACCAGTGGCTCGGGGAAAGTGAGAGCTCGCGGACGAGGCAGGTGATCGTCAGCGGGCCGGCCTCGGCGGCGAGCGACTCGCGCAGCCGCGTGGCAAGCGGATGGTGGCGGCGGTTGAAGCCAACGTCGAGTCGACCGGGGCTGCGCGCGACCGCCGCGGTCAACAGGTCGAGGTCCGCCCGGGTGACCACGGCAGGCTTCTCGACGAAGACGCGGTGGCCGGCGTCGAGTGCCCCTGCGGCGAGGGGCGCGTGCGAGTCATGGGCGGTGGCGATCACCACCAGGCCGCGCTGGGGCAGGCTCTCGATCGCCTCGAGGGCGTCGGTGGTGGCGAGCGCGAATCCAGCCGCGCGCCCGACCTTGGCGGCAATCTGCGGCTCGCGGTCGGCGAGTGCGTACGGTCGCAACCCAGCGCGCTCGATCGCGGGCAGGATCTGCGTGCGCGCGTAGTCGCCGCCACCCAGAAGCGCCACCGGTAACCCCGGTACCGGGCGCGGGCGCTGGAGTCGCACCGTCGCCGACGGCAACGGCGCACCCGCCCGCCGGGGCGGGCACAGCAACTCAAGAGCGGAACCCGGGGGCACGCGTTCAGCGCCGGCCGCGGCGCTCGCCGCCGTGGCGGCGAGCTGGCGGAGCTCTCGCGGCGGCCGCTCGCCCGAGTAGAGGAAGCTCTGCGTCGTCAACTCAGCGATCCGATCGGCCTGCTCGGCGAGCGCACCTGCGAAGCGCCTGAGCGTCTCGGCTGACGCGTCTCGCTGCTCGAACACGAGGTCGCTGTGCGCAAGCATGACCTCGGCGCTTGCCGCAGTGCGAAGACAAAGGGCGGTCGCCGGAGCGCCCTTGGCGCCGTCGCCGAGCCGCCGGCCGAGCGCGGCGACAATCCGGTAATCCCCCTGCAGGCGCGCTTCCTCGCGCTTGGAACGGACCTTCGCCAGCGTGCTCACGGGGCCGTCAAGCACCGCGAAGCGCAGCGTCTTGCGGTAGGGCGAGCGGATCATCCGGCCGCTCGCCCCGCGCACGTCAGAGATCGGGACCGTGGCCTCAACGGCGAGCGCGACCGAGTTGGATACCGGGGTCGGCGCCGGTGCCTCGATCCACTCCCCGTTGAAGAGCAACTGCATGGCGGCCTGCAGTCAACCAAAGCCGCCCCGGCTCGTTCGGGAGGCGTCGGCGTTCCGTTACCGTCCGCGCCATCGCTACGCGTGACTCGAGACCCACGGCCGCGCCCGCGTCGCATCCCGGCTGATGCGCCAGGTCGCCAGACGGCTCAAGGACGGGGCGCTCGAGCTGGTCGAGGTCGCCGAACCCGAGCTTGCGCCAGGCTTCGCGCTGGTCCGCGTCGAATCATCAGTGATCAGCGCGGGGACCGAGCGCGCGACCTTGGCTGCCGCCGAGAAGGGCCTGATCGGTAAGGCGCGTGCTCGCCCGGATCAGGCCAGGCAGGTGCTCGAGCGGATCAACCGCGACGGCGTGCGCGCCACGGTCGAGCTCGTCCGCCAGCGCCTCGATGAGCTCGGCCCGCTCGGCTACAGCGCCGCCGGCACGGTGCTCCAGGCCGGTGCGGCGACGACCGGGATTTCCCCGGGTGACCGGGTCGCGATCGCCGGCGGAAGCTTCGCCAACCACGCCGAGCTCGACGTCGTTCCGAATCTGCTATGCGCCCCCGTGCCGGCAGGGGTAGCGATCGACGACGCGGCCTTCACGACACTCGGCGCGATCGCGATGCAGGGCTTTCGCAGAAGCGGGGCGGAGGTCGGATCGACCGTGATTGTGCTCGGCCTCGGGCTCGTCGGCCAGCTCGCGGTCCGAATCGCGCTTGCCGCGGGTTGCATGGTGCGTGGGGTCGACCTGGACCCGCGGATGATCGCGCTTGCCGAGTCCGCCGGGGCACGGGCCTGGAGCCGTCAGGGATGTGAGCCCGAGCTGCGCGCGAGCGCGGACGCCGTGCTGATCTGCGCATCCACCACAGACGACGATCCGATTCGGCTCGCGGCCGAGGTCGCGCGCGACCGCGCGCCCGTAGTCGTCGTTGGCGACGTGCGCCTGAACATTCCGCGGGCCCCCTTCTATGAGAAGGAACTCGACTTGCGGCTGTCGCGTTCGTATGGACCCGGCCGCTACGACCCCGAGTATGAGCTCCATGGCCACGACTACCCCGCCGGCTACGTGCGCTGGACCGAACGCCGAAACATGGAGTCATTCCTTGGCCTCATCGCGAGTGGTCGAATCAGGCCCGGAGAGCTGGTCACACACCGATTCGCGATTGGCGAGGTGAAACGTGCGTATGAGGCGCTCAAGTCAGAGCGGCCGGTCGCGATCGTCCTGACCTACGGCCCGCCCGGCACCGAACCTTCAGCCGATCTCGCCCCGATCTCGCGTTCCGAGGGTGCCCGACGGCGGCGCGGCGGCGGCGAGCCGCGCTTTGGCTTGATCGGGGCGGGCAGCTTTGCCACCTCGAAGATGATCCCCGGCCTGGTCGCGGCGGGACTCGAGCCGGCGCGGGTCGTCTCGGCAGCGGGCCTGAGCGCGGAGAGCGCTCGTCGGCGATTCGGGTTCGAGTCCGCGGGCGCCGGGGCGGAAACCGTGCTCGACGCCGGCGATCTCGACCTGATCGCGATCGCGACGCCGCACAACTCGCATGCCGCGCTTGTGATCGAGGCGCTGCAGCGTGACATCGCCGTCTACGTCGAGAAGCCGCTGGCGCTCGACTGGGAACAGCTGGCCGCGATCAGCGCGGCGCTGCAGGCGAGCGCGGCGCCGTTGTTCGTCGGCTTCAATCGCCGGTTCGCACCGACCGCGCGCGAGCTCAGGCCGCTCCCCGGCCCGCGGTTGATGAGCTTTCGCGTCAACGCGGGGCCGCTTTCACCCGAGCACTGGACCAACGACCTGGAGATCGGCGGCGGGCGGCTCAAGGGCGAGGGCTGTCATTTCGTCGACTTCCTGTGCGACCAGGCGCAGGCCGACCCGAGCATCGTTACCGCCTCGGGCTTCGTCTCCGATTCGGCGCTACCACTCGCCGCGACGGACAATTTCAACCTTCACATCCAGTTCTCCGATGGCAGTGCGGGCACGGTCGCCTACGCGGCTGACGCCCCCCCGGGCCCGGGCAAGGAGCGATTCGAGATCACGGGCCCCGGCGTTTACGCGTTCATCGACGACTTCCGCACGGCGACGATCTGGCGCGGCCGGAAGAAGGTCTCAGTCGGATCGCGAAAGCAGGACAAGGGCTTTACGGGCCAGTTCGAGTTGATCCGCAAAGTGCTCGCAGGCGACGCACCGGCGCCGGCGCCGGAGGGATACCTGTTATCGACGATGGTGACGCTGGCTGCCGCGCGATCGCTAGAGACCGGCATCGGCGAGCCGGTGGTCGAGCAGGGGCCGCCCCTCAGTGAACGGCCGAGTTTCGGCTGAGGAGCCGCGAGAGCGCCTCGAACATCGGCGCGTTCGTCCAGCGCATGAACTCCCGCCGGTTGAGGAAGTGAGCGTTTCTCTGCGCGGCGAATCGGCATTTGTCCTCGAGCCACAGAACCTCAACCGAACGGATCGCGACCCCGTGGGCCGAATTCGCGAGGCTCGCCCACTCGCCGCCGAGTTCGCTGAGCACGCAGAGCGAATCGATCGCCGAGGCGGCCGAATGAGCGTCGATCGGGTAGCGGCGGCGGGGCCGATAGGTGGCCGCTCCCGTTTCGTCGAAGAACGCGGCCAGCCACCTGCTCGTCGCCTCGGCCAGCACGCGTTCGTAAACGCCCCAGCAGGAGTGGATCCTTGCGAGGCCCTCGAGGATGTAGGCGGTGTGGAAGTTGTCGCGCCACGTGAGATCACCGCGCTCACCGTACGGCCAGAGGCCATCGTCCCGTCGCAGCCGTGCGGTCGTCTCGGCGGCGTCCGCGATCCGGCGCTCGAGGTCCGGCCGTCGGTCCCGGGCGAGCAGCCGCGCGAGCGTCCCGCAAACCATCAGGTTCGCGTTGTGAATCAGCTCCGATCCTCCTGCGACGTACGAGAAGTACGGCCCGAACTGGGGGTGCTCCCGCCAGAGCGACTCGAGAAACGGGCCCGCCCGCCGCGCGGCGTCGGCTCCGTCCGGAAGGAGGCCGTGGTCGTGAGCGTCGAGGAGGCCGCGGATGACGAAGCAGGTCGCGACGGCGTTCGCGGTCCGGCTGTCGTAGTAGAGGTGCCTCGTCTGCACGTCGAAGTGATAGCCCCAGGCTCCGGACTCCGGCAGCCGCATCGACTCCAGCTCGTCGGCAAGGCGCGGGACCCAATCGCCGGCCTGCGGGAGCGCCTGGCCGGCCGGCAATGCGTAGCCGGAAAGAACCAGGCCGAGTGCCTTCGCGTTCGCCCGCGCCGGAGCCCGCAACGGCCACGGCAGCGCGAGCGGAGACCTTCGGTAGGCCTGGATGACGACCTGGCGACCAAGCGCCGAGCGACGCAACAGACCGGCGGCTGCCGTGTTCATGCCCTCGTAGGGATCGGGCGCGATCCACTCGCGCGCCTCGCCCCAATCCGCCAGCTTGGCGAGGATACGTTCGAGAGTCGGCTCGTCGGCGGTCTCGGCCGGTGTCCAAGAAGGTAGCTCTAGAGCCATGCGCCCCGTAGCCGCTGATCCGGCAGCGTCATCGCGAATCGAGATCCTGGGTTGCCCCGTCGATGCGCTCAGCCTCGAGGAGACGGTCGAGCAGTGTAGACGGCTGATCGCGGACCGATCCGGTGCGATCCAGGTATCGATCAACGCCTTGAAGGTCGCCCTCGCTCACGACGACGAGCGGTTTCGGCAGCTGCTCGATTCGTTTCAGATCGCCAGCGCCGACGGCATGCCCGTCGTCTGGGCCTCTCGGCTGCTGCGCCGGCCCTTGCCGGGCCGGGTGAACGGGACCGACCTCATGTACGAGCTGATCGCTGCGGCGGAGCGTGATGGGTCGACCGTCTTCCTACTCGGCGCCCGTGAGCAAGTGCTCGATGCCGCGATCGCGCGGCTGCGGATCGACCATCCAGGCCTGCGGATCGCCGGATCGCACCATGGGTACTTTCGGCCCGAGGAGGAGGGCGAGGTGGTGAGGGAGATCTCCGACGCTCGTCCGGATATCCTCTTTGTCGCCCTGCCCTCACCTCGCAAGGAGTGGTTTCTCGCCGGGAACGCGCCTCGGCTCGATGTCGGCCTCGCAATGGGGGTCGGCGGGTCGATCGACGTACTTGCGGGGCTACATTCCCGCGCGCCCCGCTGGATGCAGAGGGCCGGGCTCGAGTGGCTCTTCAGGCTGCTATGCGATCCGCTCGGAATGTGGCGACGTTACCTGCGGACCAATACCCGGTTCATCGCGCTCCTGGCCGCGGAGGCCTACGCTCGAGCGCGTCGCAAGTGACGGTGCGGGCAGCTCAAGGGGCAAGCGCCGGCTCTCCGATCACCGATGCGATTCGGGATCCGCGGTGTTAGCGATGAATGTGAGGAACTCATCGGCGGGTCCTGCTTGCATGCTTCAGGCCGGAGCAACTACCGTAGGCGAGCCCGGGCGGTGAAGGGGGCCAGCGCTCGCCGGGCTCAATCGAGCTACCACTGATGGACGTGTCACAACCTCATTGGCCACCCGGACTGCGCGCCGAGTCCGCGGCCGTTTCGCCCGGCGAACAGCGCTTGGCTCGGGCGGCGGTCGCTCTACGTGAGGCGGATGCTCGACTCGGTACGGCGCAGCATGATTGGCGGCGCGGCTACCTGCTTCGCCGCCTGCTCTTCGCCAGCGACGTGCTCGCCCTGCTCGGCGCGTATGGCGTGCTCGCGATCGCCGAGCCCGCGACCGGGAGAAGCGGAAGCGTCGTAAACCTGCTCGAGTTCCTCGCCCTCGTCCCTCTCTGGCTCTGGCTCGCCAGCCTCGCCGGCCTCTACCACCTTTCCGAGCGACGAGTCGATCAATCGTTCGTGGACGAGGTTGGACCGGTGGCGATGGTGACCACGGCGTGGTCGTGGTGCTCCCTGATCATCGCCGCCGTGCTGACCTCCGGAGAGACGCCGCTGTTCGGTCCGATCGTCGTCTGGGCGGTCACGATGCCGATCGTCCTGATTGCGAGGGCAGTCGCTCGACGGGCCGCACGGAGGAGCAGTTGGTTTCGTCAGCCGGTGTTGCTCGTGGGTGACTCCGAGGATGTCGAGCGGGTTCTGAGGCGCCTGTTGCGCCACGCGGAGCTGGGCATCGATCCGATCGCATCCTTGTGCAAGCACGACACAGGCTTCCTTCTGGAGCAGCTGACCAAGGATGGCCCCCGTCACGTGAGCCCGGAATGGGCCGAGAGCTGGGAACTCAGCTCCTCGGATTTGGCGGAGTTCGTGACCAGCAGCGGGATCGGCCGGGTCATCGTGACGGGATGGTCTGGAGGCCTGTCGGAACGGACCGAGCTGATCCGCCTGCTCGCCGAGAGCGGCGTCTGTGTCGACTACGTATCCGGAGAGCCGGAAGCGCTCTTATCGACGGCGGTTCTCCATCACGTCGAAGGCCTCCCGATCTTGACGATTCGCCTCACGACGTCGCGCATCACCCTGGCGCTCAAGCGGGTGATCGATCTCTGGGTCGCAGGCCTCGGTCTCGTGCTTCTGTCGCCACTGCTTCTCTACGCGGCGGTTCGAATCAAGCTGCAATCGACCGGGCCGGTCTTGTTCAGGCACGTCCGGACCGGCACCGATGGCGTGCCCTTCGAAGTGTTGAAGTTGCGCACCATGGTCGACGGCGCCGATGAGATGCGAGCCGAGCTGCGCGCCCAAGTCAATGGCAACGGCACCAACGGCGCGAAGATGCTGAAGCTCGCCGATGACCCGCGTGTCACGCCGTTCGGCGCCTGGCTTCGGCGGTGGTCGATCGACGAGCTTCCACAGTTGTGGAACGTCGTCAGGGGGGAAATGAGCCTGGTGGGACCGCGGCCGCTGCCGCTCGACGAAACGCGCTTCGCCGAGGCTCACTTCGCTGACCGCGTGCGCATGCGACCGGGCATCACCGGCCCGTGGCAGATACACGGACGCAGCGACATCCCGTTCGACGACATGGTCAAGCTGGACTACCTATATGTCGCGAGTTGGACCATGCGTGAGGACATGCGCCTGCTGGCACGAACCCTCGGCGTCGTCCTGCGGGGTCGAGGCGCCTACTAGGGCCGCCCACGAAACGCGGGTTGACCGACGCCCCAAACAGCATCGACTTCGCGTCCGTCTATGACGAGAGCATCTGGCGCGTGTACGGCTTCGTCGGCTTCCGCGTCAAGTCGAGGCAGGACGCCGAGGATCTGACTCAGCAGACGTTCGAGCGGGCTCTTCGGGCGTGGGCCCGGTTTGATCCCGACCGTGGCAGCGCCGAATCGTGGCTGCTCTCGATTGCGCGCAATCTGATCATCGATCACTACCGCAGTGATCGATCGTTCATGAACAAACCACTGGACGACGGCCGAGCGGAGCTGGCACGCGGCATCGTCCCTTCGCCAGAAGATGGATTGGGGGTCGCCCCGGAGCTCGCCGCCGCACTCGAGACCCTGGACGACCGCGAGCGCGAGTTGATCGCCCTGCGCTTCGGCGGCGATCTCAGTGGGCCCGAGATCGCACGGGTGACAGGTCTCAGTCTCGCCAATGTCCAGCAGATTCTCTCGCGCGCCCTGAGGCAGCTGAGGACCGTACTGGTCAGCGATGCCCCGGCGGCCGCTCTAGGGGCCTAGCGGCCCGACGCCCCCTACGCCGAGCGCCGCAACAAGGATCAGCACGGCACCCGATCCGGTGTAAGCGGCGATCAGGAGCGAGAGGTGCCGCGGAGGAGTAGCGGCCCGATCCTGAAGCAAGGAGAGGCGCAGTTCGGCGCGGAACCCGCCCCTAGGTACCGGGCGCTCCTCGTTCAGCATCCGTTCGACGTCGCGCTGCTCGCCGATCTGGGTTGGCTTGGATCGAGTCATTGCGCGAACAAATACGATCGTGGGTTCAGCGACCGTGCCTTATCGTAGGCCTGTTCTGAAGCGTCGGGGTTGCCTCGCGAGTTCTCGATCTGCGAGAGCACGTACCAGGGCCTCCAGTTCGTCGGCTCCTCCTGCGTTGCCCTCCGAGCTGCCGTTGCCGCCTGGCCAAGCCGGTGCTGCTGCGCGAACACGAGCGCCTGCTGAAGCGGTGGCGTCGCAGCCCACGGCTCGATCTCAGCGGCCGCATCGGCACGGTCCGCGGCATCGCTGAGCCGCTGGGCCGCGGCGGCCTCCTGACTTGATCGAAGCGTCCTTTCACCGATCAGGGGGACGCCGACCGCGACCAGCGACAAGACCGCCAGAGCGGCAAAGATCAGCCGCGTTGCCCCCTTGCCGGCAGCGGGCGCGTCCGGCTCGTCCCGATCGCTGAGCAGCGCCGCAGCAAGGCACAGGAACATGACCGGCAACACCGCCAACTCCCAGGCCCAGTCGGCTGCAGCGGCGACCGCGAAGCCAGCGCACCCGGCAGTCGCGGCGGCCGCCCATGGCCGCCTCTCAGGAGGCGCCCGCAGGGATCGGCGAAAGCCGAACCCGAGGGTCCCGAATACCAGGGCGAAGATGATCGTCGCGCCGATCACGCCGAGTTCGCCGAGCGTCTCCAAGTAGAGGGAGTGGGCGTCTCTGATGAATCCGGGAATCGTTCCCGCTCGCGCCCAGTAGAACTCGAATGTGCCCGGCCCGATCCCCAGCAACGGGTCGGTAGCGTTGGCTTCGATGGCCGCGCCCCACCATTGGTAGCGACCGTTACCGCTGACGCTCGCGAATCGTCCGGTCGTTTCACCGGCGGCGGGCGACCCGGGCGCCTTGAACTCCTGCCAGGTATCGGAGATCTCACCCGGCGCACCGGCCGCGAGCCCGATTACGAGGGCGATTGCGGTCGCGACGCCCCAAGAGATCAGAGTCGTCCGGCGGCTCACCTGAGGCATCCGCAGGACGCCGTGGCGACCAGCGAGGCCGATCCCGACACGGATCAGCCCGACGCCGATGCAGACGACCAGCACCACCGCGATCATCTGGTCACCCTGGTGCAGGGCGACGGCGCCGGTGCGTGCATCTTCGAGCTGGTCGCGCTGCGTCGCCGCCGCAATCAGCAGTCCGCTGCCGGCAATCGCCAAACCCACGGTCGGAAGGGCGAACAGCCGTCGCGGGTGGATGGCCACCAAGGTCGCCACCGCCACGATCAGGGCTATAGCTCCGCCGCGCGAGATCGTGTAAAAGCATGCGAGCGCCAGGATCGGCGTGACCGCTGTCATCGCCGCCTGAGTGGCGATTCTGCGGGCCTCGATTGCCACGGTCAGCACCAAGGGCATGCCGATCGCGATCAGGTACGCGAGGCCATTCCAGTAGTTGATCGGGTAGTTGAGCCGAGTCTTGGCGTAGTCGATCACGGCGCCCGTCTCGTTTTCCGGAAACCAGGAGGGATGGAGCCGCGATAGCAGCGCGAGTGTGCCGACGAGGGCGCAGGCGGCCGCAACTGCCCCGACGGTGCGCCGCAACGACCCCGGTCCCTGCACGAACACCGCCAAGGTGAGGACGCCGACATACGTGGCGGCCCGCGAGATTTCGATCACGGTGCGCTCGCTCGACTCGGTCCAGAGCAGTGCGAACGCGGTCCACACCGTGAACGCGACGAGGAGCCCAAGGGCAGCCTGGGCGCCGCGGCTCAGCCTCACGAGCGGAAAAATCCCGACGAGGGAGGCCAACAGAACGATCCACCAGACCGCGACACCGACCTCGCCGCGGAGGATGGCGTCGTAGCCGCCACCCTGAAGCGCGAGGTAGACGACCAGGACGAAGGGCACGGCGACGCTTGCCGCGGCCGGACCGATCTCTGACCAGCGCTCGGTAACCTGGTGCGCGAAGCGTGCCCACCGCGTCCGCTGGCGGACGGCAGATGTCGTCGACCCAAGTTGAGGCATTGCTACAACGGGTACGAGTCCCGGGCCCAAATCCTGACGGTCTGTCAGCTTTCCGAACCGCAACCCGTACTTCGACGTATGCGAAAGATTCTGATCACCGCCGCCGTGGCCGCCCTGGTGTGTGCCGCCCTGCCGACGTTCGCCGGCGCCCAGGACAACTCCGCGATCGACCAATACACCGAGAACGTGCCGAACGCTGGTGGCACCGAAGGTACGGGTGGCGGCGGCGGCCAGACCGGTGGCGGCGGCGGCCAGACCGGTGGCGACCGTAATTCCGGCGGCAATGGGGGTAGCGGCGCGAACGACAGTGACTTGGGCGACTCCAGCTCCAGTGACACCACGCAGGATTCGACGCCCGAGACGGTCGGGACGGAGTCCACGACGACGCCGGCCCCTACCGATGGTTCGTCGACCGCGAAGCGGGACAGCGACGACGGCAAGAACGACGACAAGAGCCAGGATCGGAAGAAGAAAGAGGACGACGGCAAGAAGCATGAGAAGTCCAATCCCGAGAGCGGGATCCCGACTTCCGGTTCCGGCGGCGGCCCGAGCGGATCCCAACCGGCGGTCAACACGTCGGCGAGTGATTCCGGGTCAAGCGGCGTAGGCATCGGACTGGCGATCGTCCTGGCGGTTGCGCTCGCCACTGCCGTCGCGATCTTCATCGTCCGCAGGCGTCGTGAGTCCGCCGCTGAGGCGGACCAATTCGGCATATGAGAAGGACCGTTCGCGGGCTGATTGCCAACGCCCGCGGCAACCGAGGCGGCTGGTTGGCGCTTGCAGCGGTGCTCGTGACCGCGCTGATCTCCACCGGCGGCTTTGCCTCGGACGCCTTCGCCGAGCGCGGCTTGATCACCGGCCTCGACGACAACAAGTACGGCAGCGCCGATCCTGCGATTCGCGATCCGGCGTTTCAGCGGACGGTCGAGACCGGTGCCGGACTCGTCCGCTTCAACGTGACTTGGCGCTCCGTCGCTACGGCCCAGCCGTTGGATCCCGCGAACCCCGCCGACCCCGCGTATGACTTCTCCGCGGTCGACAGGGCCGTCAGCGGCGCCGCCGCCCGCGGTCTCGACGTTCTGCTGACGGTCTATGAGGCGCCTGCGTACGCCGAGGGACCTAATCCGCCCGCCGGCGTCGGCCCGGGGACGTGGAAGCCGGACCCGACCGCATTCGCGGCGTTCGGCCGTGCAGTCGCCCTCCGGTATTCGGGCAACTTCCTTGGACTGCCCCGCGTGCGGTACTTCGAGGCGTGGAACGAGCCGAACCTTCCGAACTTCATCACGCCGCAATGGGAGGGAAATCACGCGACGAGCCCGGGCATCTACCGCGATCTGGTCAACGCCTTCTACAGCGCGGTCAAGGGAGTCGACCCTTCAAACCAGGTGCTCGCCGGCGCTATGGCACCGTACGGCGACCCGCCGAGCCAGCACAACCGAATCCGGCCGCTGCGCTTCGCGCGCGACTTCCTCTGTCTCAACCGCAAGCTGAGGAAGTCGACGTGCCCGGTGAAGCCGAGCTTCGACATCCTCTCGCACCATCCGATCGACCTCTCCGGCGGACCGCGGACGAGCGCGATCAGCCCCGACGACATCTCCACGCCTGACCTAGGTCGCCTGCGCGAGGCGCTCCTCGCCGCCGAGCGCGCGCGGACGATC
>Ga0126307_10001177_pt1 | contig 17215 bp, 15 predicted proteins | sample Plot28_FD_89955 | JGI IMG/M metagenome (GOLD analysis project Ga0126307, IMG submission 89955) | Serpentine soil microbial communities from UC McLaughlin Reserve, CA, USA - Plot28 | ecosystem: Environmental > Terrestrial > Soil > Grasslands | place: USA: UC McLaughlin Reserve, Lake County... | reverse complement strand
TGCGCTCCGATGCCCTGCCGAGCAGTCGCCACGTGCGGGTCGAGGTGGGAGGGACCCTCGTCGCAGATACGGAGCGACCGGTGCTCCTCTTCGAAACGGGGCTCGTGACTCGGTACTACATGCCGCCCGAGGACGCCCGGATGGATCTCCTCCAGCCGAGCGAGTCGTTCACCCTGTGCCCGTACAAGGGCCGGGCGAGCTACTACCACCTGCGGAACGGCGATGTCCTCGTCGAAAACGTGGCCTGGCAATATCGTCATCCACTTCCGGACGTGGCCGCAGCGGCCGGGCATCTCTGCTTCTGGAACGAGCGGGCTGATACGACGATCGTGGTTGACGGCGAGCCTGTGGAGCGTCTCGGGGCCCGCGAGGATGGCGACGGCGCCGAGCTCCTAACGCCGATGCGGCGCTTCTTTGCCGTTCCGCCTCCCGAAAGCATGCGGGGTGCGGGGCCAGGCGAGCGTCAGCACGACTTCTCGCGGCCGAACGGCCGGGCCGAGGGCCCGCCGGACGACGTGATGGATCTCGTGGTCGAGAGGGCGGGCGGGCGCGCCGATGACTGGGTCGCGACCTAGAATGCCGGCCTCGGAGCGCTCGTTGGCCGTGTGGGGCGACGGAGAGACGTCGCTGGCCTTCGAGGCGAGCCCCCGTTCAGTACGGGCGATGCTCGCGGGCGAGGGGGTGGCGGACTCGAAGCGCGCGATGCTCCTGCACGAGACGGGCCACCCTCCGGTCTACTACTTCCCGATTGAGGACGTTCGGGCAGACCTCTTGGAGGAGACCGAGTACGAGACGACGTGTCCCTACAAGGGAGCCGCGCGGTACTGGACGGTGGCCGTGGGCGACCGGCGAGAGGAGAGCGCCGCCTGGAGCTACCCGCAGCCGCTCCCCGGGGCACCCGACCTGAGTGGGTACGTGGCGTTCAGGTGGGAGGCGATGGACGAGTGGTACGAGGAGGACGACCGGCTGGTCGGCGGCGCGCGGGACCCGTACCACCGCGTCGACGCCGTGTGGAGCGACCGGCACGTGCGCGTCCTCCTGGACGGGGAAGTAGTGGCCGAGACACGGAGGCCGTGCCTGGTCTTCGAAACCGGCGTCCCAACTCGGTACTACCTCGCTCCCGGCGACGTGCGCATCGAGCTGGCCTCGAGCCGAACGAGCACCGCGTGTCCGTACAAAGGCATGGCCTCGTACTGGTCGGCCACCGTCGGCGACCGGACGGTGGAAGACGTGGCCTGGAGCTACGAGAACCCGCCTCCCGAGCAGCCGAAGATTGCGGGGCTCCTGTGCTTCTGGCCGGAACGGGTGGACGCGATCGAGGTCGACGGCGGGCTTGCGGCCTAGCGATATCTGAGCGTGGTACCGATCCGGCGCTCGACTGCCCGCTCATAGAGCGCGTGACCGACCGCGATATCCGTGGTTGCGAGGCCGCGGTGCCAGAAGAGGATCGTCTCGTCTTCGCTCTCTCGCCCTGGCTTCTTGCCGGCGACGATCTCGCCGAGCTCGGCATGCAAATTCTTCTCGGTCAGGAGGCCCTGATCGACGTGTGCTCTGAGGCTGCCGAATTGCCCCTTCCTGCACTGACCCCAGTCGTCGACGACGATCTTGTCCATGATCGAGGTGAGCGAGAGCTCGACAGCGCTCATCGTCCCGTACGGCACGACGAGAGCTCCGGGCTTGATCCAGTCGGTGCGCAGGAGCGGCGCCGGCTCGGCGAGCCTGGTCGCCTCGACGACGATGTCCGCGCCCTCGACCACCTCCTGCCAGGTCTCGGCCACTCGCACGGGCTTGCCGAGCGCCTGTTCGAGAGCCAAGGCGAAGGCCTCCCGTGACTCCTGGCGGGCACTCGTGACCCGGATCTCCTCGAAGTGGAAGAGATCGTCGAGCATGGTCACGTTCGCGAAGGCGGTGCCGCGGGCGCCGACATGCCCGAGGATCCGCGCTCCCTGCCGGCCCAGGTGACGAGCCCCGAGCGCCGTCATCGCGCCGGTTCGCCGCTCGGTGATCTCGGTTGCGTCGAGAATCGCGCGCGGAACGCCGGTGCGTGGGTCGTAGAGCGTGAGCAGGGCGAGCTCCGAGGGAAGGCCAAGCTTCCAGTTGCCCACGTAGTCGCCGACGACCTTCACCCCCGCAACGCCCAGAGGCGCGATGTAGGCCCGGAGGAGGTTGAAGTGGCCTTGGAAGGCCGGGTCCGGCACGAGGTGCTCCCGCGGCTCGAGGACGACCTCGCCTTGGCCCTGAGCGCGCAGGCTCGCCTCGACTGCAGCAACCACCTCTGCGCTCGATAGCGCGAGCTCGTCCACGTCCTCACCCGAGATGAAGCGGATCTCGATCACTGCAAGGTCTCCGGCAGCGGAAGGGCGGCGGCTCGCCGCAGGAGCGCCGGCACTGCCCAGACGGCGATGGCGAGCGCCGTTAGCCCGACCCCGAGGTAGAGCGCGCGCAAGGGCACGAAGACGGCCAGTCCGCTCGCGATCAGGCTCCCGACCATCATCGACCCGAGTGCGATCGCGCGACCGGTGATTCCCACTCGCGCCTGTAAGTGATCGGGCGCTAGCCGCTGCCGCTCCCCGATCAGGGACGTGACGCTGACCCAGATCGACAGGTTCAGGGCGGCATAGGCGACGAGGGCTCCCCAGAAGCCGGGTGCGCCAGCGAGTCCGACCACCGCGAGCGCGCTGACGACGATGCTGGCTGCGATCAGCCGCAGGCCGCCGAAGCGCCGCTCCAGGGCGCCGACGAAGAAACCGGCGGACAGGCCCATCGCGGCTCCGACCCCGAGGATCCAGCCGGTCTCGCGGGCGTCGAGGCCCAGGTCTTCCCGGAGGAAGGGGACGATCAGCGCCAGCGCCCCGATCACGCTCAGGTACCAGAGGAGCTGGACTGACGTCAGCAGGCGCAGGAGCGGCGTGCGCCGGATCACCGAGATCCCCTCGCGCGCGGCGTCCCGGATACGGCCCTCGAGCTCGTGCCCGGGCGCGGCGAGCGGTCGGCGGATTCGCCAGACGAGAACGGCCGCGACGGCGAACAGCGCGCTTTCGGCCGCGACCGCCTCTGCAGCCCCGAAGGCGGCGACCAGGACACCGCCGAGAAACGGGCCCGCGATCGACCCGGCCGCCCACCCGGTCGAGAGGGCGGCCTGCGCCTGCACGAAGTTGGCGGAACCGACCAGGTCCGCCACCGCTCCGAACGAAGCCGCGTCCGCGTACGTGCGGCCGGTCCCGACGGCGAAGGCGCTCGCGAGGACGAGGGCCACGGGCGGGTGGGAGACAAGCGCCCAGAGAGGGACGGCCGCCGCGCACGCCATCTGCAGGGCGTGCGCTCCGACCATGACCCGCTTCCTGGACCTCCGGTCGCCGGTGACTCCCGCCAGCAGTCCGAAGAGCACGTACGGAAGCGTTCCCACCGCGAAGACGAGCCCGGCCAGCGCCGGCCCGCCACCGCCGTCCAGGACAATCCAGGGAAGCGCCACGAACGCGAGGCCGATGGCGAAGTGGTCGCAGAACTGCGCTCCCACCAGGAGGCGACCGTCAGCCGTGCGGAGCAGCGGGTTGACCTTCTCCGAGCGCACCTCGCTGCGAGCTTACGCGTCGGCTACCTTCCGCTCCGGACATGAAAGACACCGTCACCTTTGTCCTCACGGAGCACAGCTCGTTTCTCGATGCGGCCCGAAAGCAACGGTACGACGCGATCCGGGCCACGCTCGAAGAGATCGCGGGCCGGCCCGTCCACTCGATCCACTACCCGGACGTCGACCGGCTCGGGCCCGGGCCGGTGGTCCTGAGTGGCTCCGGAGCCCCGTGGGACCGGCACGACCCCGTGGAGCTCGAGCGTCTCGGCGACGCCGTTCGCGCTGCGAAGGCGCCGGTGCTCGGGGTCTGCGCCGGGCTTCAGCTCCTGACTGGCTTCGCGGGCGGCCGGGTCGAGCCGATGGCCGTGAATGGCCGACCGCCGGAGCGGGGGTTTCTTCCGCTCGAGGTGCTCGAGGACGGCGGCCTGCTCGCCGGGCTCCCGGCCCGGGCCACCGTCTTCCAGGATCACACCGATGAGATCGCGGAGTTGCCTGCGGACTTCCGCGTTCTCGCACGAACGGACGGCTGTGCGATCCAGGCGATCGCGGCCCCGGAGCGGCACTGGTGGGGCACGCAGTTCCACCCTGAGCGTTTCGACTCCGATCATCCGGACGGGCGCCGCGTGATCGCGAACTTCTTCGAGCTGGCGGTCCAAGCCGACCCGGTCGACTAGCCTCGAGCCCGTGGATCCCGGCTCGATCGTCCTTTGGAACGCACGCTTGCTCGACGGGCGAGGCACGCAGGCCCGCGAGGGAGTCACCGTCACGGTGACGGACGGCCGCGTCGCCGAGATCGGAGACTCGCGCGGGGAACCGCCGCCCGGCGTGCTCGACCTGACCGGGAAGACGCTCATGCCGGGGCTGGTCGATGCTCACGTCCATCTCACGAGCAACGTCAGCCGGAGCCCGGGCTTCGGCCCGCGTGAGCCGCTCAAGGGCGAAGCACCCCGCCGGCGGGAGCTCGGCTACTTCGTGCTCGCGATGGCGGCCCGCGCATTTCTGCGTGCGGGCATCACGACAGTCCGCGACGTCGGGAGCTTCGACTACGAGGGGATCGTGCTCCGCCAGGCTGTCGAGCTGGGCCTCCTCGACGGGCCACGCATTCTCTCTTGTGGGCGAATCATCTCGGCGACCGCACCCGGAGGGCTCATCTTCGGGACGATGTACCGCGAGGCGGACGGTCCCTGGGAGATGCGGACGGCGGTGCGCGAGCAGCTCGCGGCCGGCGCCGACTTCGTGAAGCTGATGGCGACAGGTGCCCGCTCGGTCGAGTGGGAGGATCCCGAGCCTGCGCAGATGACCCGGGGCGAGCTGGCGGCGATCGTCGACGAGTCCCATCGGATGGGGCTGCGGGTCGCCGCGCACGCGGAGGGCCTTGCGGGGGCCCGCCTGTCGATCGAGGAGGGCGTCGATACGGTCGAGCACGGCCTCTCGCTGCACCGCGAGCCGGAGCTGCTCGCTCGCATGGCCGAGCGCGGCGTGGTCCTCGTCCCGACGCTGAGCACCTTCCACGACCTCGCGGAGCGTTTCTCGCCGCAGTTCGTCCCGGCCCTCGTCGAGCAGGCCGTGCGTCAGCAAGACGAGGCGCACCGGACGCTCGTCGCCGCCCACGAGGCGGGTGTGACGCTTGCAATGGGCTACGACAGCGGCCCGCCCGGCGCCAACGCGCTCGAGCTCGTTCGGATGGCCGAGGCCGGGCTCGGTGCTGCGGAGGCGATCAGGGCGGCGACCGAAGGCTCTGCCTGCGCGCTCGGGCTGACGGAGGTCGGGACGGTCGAGGCGACCAAGCTGGCCGACCTCGTCGTGGTCGACGGCGACCCGCTGGCCGATGTGCAGGTCCTGACGGATCCCGAACGTATCTGGCTCGTCCTGAAGGAAGGCCGCGCCGTCGCCGGCCAGGCCACCGAGGCCGGACCGCTCACGGGCCCCTAGAGCTTCTCGGCGTACGCCTGGTTCTGAGCCTTCAGGCTCGGATCCGAGCCAAGGAAGGCGTGCTTTGACATGTCCGCCGTGTAACGGCTGGCCTCGGGCTCCCGACCGAGTGCCTCCGCGAGGCTGCGGATGTGGTGCGGACCGGCGCCGCAGCAGACACCGAGGTAGCGGATGCCGAGGTCGTAGGCGTCCTTCCCGAACTGCGCGAGCTCGTAGCGGTTGCATGTAAAGGGGTCGAGGGCCGTGGGGAAGGGGCGGTCGTCCGGGAGGCAGTCGCAGTCGGGATCGCGGAGCGACTGGAAGCTCGGCGACTCGTCGGTCGTCCGGTACGGAACTGGAAGGGCGGCGACGTGTCCCTGGACGGTGTTCCGGATCCGCTCCAGGAGCGGCAGCATCGTGCGGGGCCCCCGGATGCAGTTCAGCCCCACCACGGCGGCGCCCGCGTCCTCGATGCGCTTGCAGGCGTCCTCGGGCGTCCACCCGTCCCGCGTCTCGGGCTCCTGGTGGATGGCGAGGGTGATTACAGCCGGCACGCCCGCCTCCTGGATGACATCGAGCGCGATCAATGCCTCCTCGCCCCATGAGAAGGTCTCCCCGATCACGAAGTCGACACCCGCCTCGGCCGCCCAGCCGACCTGCTCCTCGAACATGGCGCGGACTGCGGCGCGGGACTCGCCGTCCGGTGCGAACACATTCGTGTTGCAGATGTCCCCCGCGAAGAGGGCGCCGGTATCGTCCGCGACCTCCTTTGCGAGCGCGAGCGCCTGGCGGTTCATCGGCTCGAGCAGGTCTTCCTTCCCGAGGATCCGCAGCTTCTCCCGGTGTGCGTAGTAGGTGAACGCCTCGACGACGTCCGAGCCTGCATGGACGAACTCCCGGTGGAGACCCTTGACGAGGTCGGGATGGTCGAGCACGACCTCGGGAACGAACGCTCCGGCCTGCAGATAGCCGCGGCGCTCGAATTCGAACAAGTAGCCCTCGGCGCAGATGACGGCGCCCTGGTCGAGGCGCTCCAGGAGTCCGGATCCCGATCCCCGGGTCGAGCCGCTCTCAGTCATCCTCGGCCACGATACAAGCCGCGCGCCGGGTCGAAGGGGAGAAGTTCGGGCGCGCCGCGCCCTTCCAGCACGAGAGGCGCGAGCAGGGCGGCCGTGGCCGGGGCGAGCGTGACGCCTAGCATGCCGTGGCCGGTGGCGACGTAGGCGTTGTCGAGCGCGGGTGCGCGCCCGATCAGCGGAAGCCCGTCGGCTGTCATCGGCCGGAGCCCCGCCCACTCGAGAAGCGCCGGCTGCGCGCCAGGACGCCAGTCCTCGAAATACGGATCGACGGTCGACAGCATCCCCGCCAGCCGACGCCGGTCGACCCGGTCGCTCGAGGAGCCGAGCTCGAAGACGCCCGCGATCCGGACCGTGTCGTCGTAGGAACTGATGCCGATCTTCGCCTCGGCGAGGTAGAGGGCGTGACGCGGGCGGGTGTCACCGCCCGCAAACGTGACGCTGTAGCCTCGCGCGCCGACAAGCGGCATGCGAACGCCGAGCCGCGCCAGGAGAGAGCTCGATGTGGCTCCGGCAGCGACAACGACACGGTCGGCCTCCACTGGACCGGCGCCCGTCGTGATGTGGATGCCCCCATTCGCGGCCGCAATATCGAGGACCTCGATCTCCTCTCGTAGCTCGACGCCGTGTGCCTGAAGGTGAGCGGAGAGGCCGTTGGTGAGGCTCTCGGGCCGAACGTAGCGGTCGATGACGGCGCGCACCCCTCCGGCCAGGCCTCCTGCGGCCAACTCGGGCTCGAGCGCGCGCGCATCGTCCGGCCCTAGCTCGACCGTCTCGCCCGCGAAGCCGATCGACCGAAGCTGCCGGAAGACGTGGGTGTACGAGGCGAGACCGGCTGGGGTCGTCGCAACGAGCAGGAGCCCTGAGCGGTGCATTTCGAACCGGATGCCCCCATCCGCATAGACGTCGAAGAGCTCGAGGGTGCGCGCGTTCAGCGCGAGAAGGGCCCGCACTCCCTGTTCCCACCGCTCGCGTGTCGCGCTGCGACGGAAGCCGAGGAGCCAGCGCAGGAAGGTCGGGTCGAGGCTCGGGTGGATGACGAGCGGCCCCCCGCCCCGGAGCATTCCCCGCAGTCCCTCGCCGATGATGCCGGGCGCCGGGAGTGGATAGGTGAAGCTTGGGCACACCCAGCCCGTGTTTCCACGCGAGGCGCCCTGGCCCAGGCGTCCACGCTCGAGCACGCAGACATCCGCTCCGGCGCGGCTGAGCTCGTACGCGCAGCAGAGCCCAACCACGCCCGAGCCGATCACCACGACCTTCACGGCCCCACCGTATCCCGCTCCGCCGGCCCGCTGTCCGGGCACGGCACGTCTGCGCCTTACCGCTCAGAGCTCGCGGGCGAACTCCCGGTTCGACTCCTTGAGGCGCTCGTCGCTTCCGTAGTACGCATGCTTCGACATGTCCGGGCTGTACCGGCTCGCGGGTGGGGTGCGGCCGAGCGCCTCGGCGAGGCTGCGCGTGTAGTGCGGCGCGTTCCCGCAGCAGACGCCCAGGTAGCGGACTCCGAGCTCAAACGCCGCCCGCCCGAACTCCGCGATGTCGTAGCGGTTGCATGCGAGTGGCTCGAGCGCTGTGGGGAACGGTCGGCCGTCGGGTAGGTCCTGAGCACCTGGGTCCCGAAGGGCCTGGAATGTCGGCTCCTCCTCGTGCGTCCGGTATGGGACCGGCAGGGCCGCGATGTGCCCGTCGACGGCGGCCCGGATCGGCCCGAGTAGAGAAAGCATGGTGTTTGGGCCTCTGATGCAGTTGACGCCGACGACATCCGCGCCCGCGTCCTCCAGGCGCTTGCACGCTTCTGCGATCGTCCAGCCGTCACGAGTTACCGGATCACGGTGCACCGCCATCGTGACGACAGCCGGCAGTCCGGCGGCCTTGATCGTCTCCAGCGCAAGCAGGGCTTCTCCGACGTGCGAGATCGTTTCGGCGATCACGAAGTCGACGTTGGCCTCGACGATCCACCCGATCTGCTCCTCGAACATCATCCGCACCGCGCGGATCGAGTCTTCGTCGTCAGGCTCGAAGATGTTCGTGTTGCAGATGTCGCCGGCGACGAGGGTTCCTGTCTCGTCGGCGACCTGCTTCGCGAGTGCGAGCGCCTGCCGGTTCAGGGGCTCGAGGAGCTCCTCCTTGCCGATGATCCGCAGCTTCTCGCGGTGGCCGTAGTACGTGAACGCCTCGACGACGTCCGAGCCGGCATGGACGAACTCGCGGTGGAGCTGAGCGACCAGGTCCGGGTGCTCGAGGACGACCTCCGGGACGAATGCGCCGGCCTGGAGGTATCCGCGTCGCTCGAACTCGAAGAGGTACCCCTCGGCGCAGATGACCGGGCCCTGCTCGAGTCGCTCGAGGAGACCGGGTCCAGCGGCAGGGCGATCTGCAGCCATGGAACTACGATAACGCTCGGCGTTGGTTGGCCGAGCCAGTGGCCTTCCTAGGCGGGCTGCAGTCGCTCTACGATCGCGAAGCCGAGCTGCTCGTAGAGTAGGTGTGCGCCGGAGGGGTTGTCTGACGCGACCTTCAGGTCGACCGCCGGCGCACCCCGACGCCGGAACTCGCCTAGAACGTGGTGGACGAGTGCGGATCCCAGCCCGCGCCCGCGCCACGACTCGTGAACCACGAGATCCTTGAGGAACGCGCTCGTCCAGCAAAGTGCGGCGCCGGCGAGCGAGCCGCCCTCTGCCTCGGCTAGGAACCAGAGTTCGGGGTCGAACTCCGTATCCGACGTCATCGCCGGCAACCACATCTCGAACGGGGCGACGGAGCCGCCCCCGCCTTCGTACGCGTGCTCGAGCAACGCGTGGACGGCCGGGGCGTCCTCGGAGCGAAAGCTTCGGACGCCGAGCCCCTCGGGCCATGCCGGTGGAGGCGGATCGCCCTCCAGCGGGCGGCGCATCCGCCGCGTCTCGGCGGGAGTTAGCCTGCGCACGCCAGTTAACGGGTCAATTCGGCGAAGCGGCCCGAACGGATCGCGCTACGGACGGCGCCGAGATCGGGGGGGACGGGGTCCCCGCGGCCGGAAAAGGCGATCCCCTCGCGAACGATCTCCCGCGCCCGGCGCGTGCCCCTGCCAAGCTCGCCCCCACGGAGGTCGACTGCCTGCGCGGCCACTACCAGCTCGGTCGTCGCGATCCGCTCACCCAACTCGACCATCTCGCGGAGTCGGCGTGCCCCGAGCGGGGCCATCGTCATCCGGTCCTCGATTCCTTCGGCGTGCGACGTGCTCGCGACCTCGAACGACACCGGCTGCGCCAGGAGTCGCGCCTCGGCGGTGAGAGCCTGGCTCGACACGCCGAACTCCGCCAACGAGTCTTCCGCAAGGCCGCGCTCGGTTGCGAGTCCTTCGGGAAGCCCGGAGAGCGGATACTCGAGCAGTTTCACGAGGCGCTCGTCAGCAGCCGTGAGAACCGAGGCGAGCGTGAGCCGGAGGAAGTCGACGGCGGCGGCGAGCGGCAGGACGTCGAAGTTTCCGACCGAGACGATCCGGTCCTCGTCGGGGATTATGAGCGGGTTCTCCTGCGAGGCGTTCAGCTCGATCGCCAGCTGCCCCTCGGCGAAGTGGAGCGCGTCGCGCCCGGCGCCGTGGACCTGCGGGACGCATCGGAAGGTGAGTGGATCCTGGAGGTTCCGCGACGCGCCCTCGTCCCAGAGGTAGCTGTCCACGAGCAGTGCGCGTAACCGCTCGATTGTCTGCCGCAGCCCTGGATACGGTCGCACCTCGCCGATTCTCGGGTTGAGGATGGTCAGGTTGGCCGCAAAGGCCTCGAGATCGAGGGCTCCCGCGACGTCCAGCGTGTCGAGGAGCCTGCGCGTATCGGAGACGGCGAGGGTTGCGATGGCGGTCGAGAAGGAATTGCTGTTCAGGAGTGCGAGGCCTTCCTTCGCCGCGGGCTGGAACCCGTCGAGGAGCCCATGCGCGAGGTCGGCCATGGAGGCGAGGTCGGCCTGCCCGATCGACCCGAGCGTGCGGACCGGCGGAGCAGCGCCTTCGTTCAGCCTCACGACGACGCGCTCGGCGAGCTCGGGTCGGACTCCGGCGGAGCCGCGCGCGAAGCCGTTTGCAAGATGGAGCATGGCCCCGCGCACCACCTCCTCCGGGGCGTAGGGGCCGGAGGCAACCAGGTGGTTCAGGATCAGCTTGCGGTTGAACTCGTCGAGGTCCTCCGGGTCAACCGGGACGCGCTTGCGGACGCCGACGCCCGTTGTCAGGCCGTAGACCGTGTCCCCGCGCTCGATCACCCGCTCGACGAGCTCGCGTGCGGAGCGCATGCCCGCCATCGCCGCGGGGGCCAGCTCGACCGGCTCCCGTTCGCGTGCAACTCGAACGAGCTCGTCGGCAGTCAGGCTCGATCCGTCGAGGACGACGGTCATCCCCAGACCGCCCTAGCCGTTTCCGCGATCGTCCGGAGCTTGTCGCGCTCGTCGTCCTCGGAGATCGCATTCCCGAGCACCGACGTGGCGAAACCGCACTGCGGCGAGAGGGCGAGGCGCTCGAGCGGAACGAACTTCGATGCCTCCCCGATCCGCGCCGCAAGCTCGTCGACGATCTCGCGCCTCGGCGTCTTCGTCGTCACGAGCCCGAGCACGACGATCTTGTCCTCGGGAACAGCGGCGAGCGGCTCGAACCCCCCGGAGCGCTCGTCGTCGTACTCGAGCAGAAGTCGCTCTGCGCGGACGGTAGGGAAGATGCGCTCGGCGAGCCAGTCGTATCCCCCCGAGACGAGCCAGCGGCTTGCCTGGTTGCCGCGGCATAGATGGAATCCGAAGGTGACGCCGGGCCTGTCGGCGATCACGTGGTTGTCGAGCTCGACCCCGAGCTCGAGCCATCGTTCCGCGGGCCAGCCCCGGCTTTCGTAGAAGGCTTTGTAGCCCTCGTCCACGAGCAGCGGGTATTGCGGCGCGTCCAGCTGGAGATAGGTGGCCCCCAGCGCCGTGAGCTCGTCTGCCTCCTCGCGCAGGATCTCGGCCACGTCGCCGAGGAACTCTTCTAGCGTCGCGTACGCCGAGGTGGAGCGTTCGGGGTCCCAGAAGTTGGCGAAGAGGCTCGGGCTTGGAAGCGTAATCTTGAGCGTCTTCGACGTCCGCCGCCGTGCGTAGGCAAGCTCTTCGCCGGAAAGGGAGCGGCGGCGGCGGAGCTTCTCGACCACTGCGATCGGCGGGCGTTCGACGCTCATGGGACCGAGCTCGTCGCTCTGCCAGTTTCCCCAGAGGAAGGCGTCGAGATCCCACTCGGCAAACCCGTCGACGGCCGCCGTGAGCTGACTCTGGAAGGAGAGGCGCCGAACTTCGCCGTCAGTGACGACGTCCATTCCGGCTTCTTCCTGCAGCGCGAGCACGTGATCGACGGCTGAGTCCTCGATCGCTTTGAACTCCGGGATCCGTAGCTCGCCGCTCTCCATGCGCTCTCGGGCCTCGAGCAGCTCGGGCGGGCGCAGGAGGCTGCCGACTACATCCGCGCGCGCCTCGATCACAGGGCCAATCTACGTTCTCGGCCCGAGCGGCGGCGCAGGACCCTTCCGATACGATTTCGGTTCCGCCGCCCGGGGACGGACCTCATGAAAGACATTCTTGTCGTCTGCCCGCAGGAGCGGGATATCAGGGCTATCGAAGCTGCAGAGCTGGAGCAGCGTTTCCGCGTGTGCTACGTGGGCTCGGATCTCGATCAACTCGAGACCTTCGATCCGGAGGCGTTCCTCGCGGAATGTGCCCGGGTGCCGGCGGATGGAATCGTCGCGACGAAGGATCAGTCCGCGCTGCTTGCAGCCCTCTTGGCCGAGCGCCGCGGGCTGGCCGGACCAAGCTCTGCGGCGCTCATCGCGTGCCAGCACAAGCCGATTTCCCGCGCTATCCAGGAGCGCGTCGCGCCTGAGTCGACCCCTCGCTTCGCCATTCTCGACGGCCGGCTGCCGTTCCCCTTGCCGGTATTCGTCAAGCCCGTGGTCGGGCGGCTCTCGCAGAACGCGTACCGCATCGACGAGCCGGCCGACCTTCTGCAGCTGCACGAGGCCGACCGGTACACCAACCGGTACGCAGAGATCGCCGCGCTCGCTGGTGCGCCCAGGGAGTCGGCCCACGGCTTCCTCGTGGAGGAGCTCCTGACGGGGGAGGAGGTGACGCTCGAGGGCTACGTGCACAGCGGTCGCGTCGTGACCATCGGCGTCACCGATTCGGTCAAGTACCCGGGCACGCTCTCATTCGAGCGCTTCGAGTATCCGAGCGTCCTCTCGGTCGAGCGCCAGGCCGAGCTCTCCGACATCGCCGAGCGAGTGCTGCCGGCGCTCGGATTCGACACGGCCTTCTTCAACGTGGAGTTCTTCGTGCCGGAGTCGGGGCCCGCACAGATCATTGAGGTGAACGGGCGCATCGCCTCCCAGTTCGCGCCCCTGGTTGCGGGGCTCCACGGGCGGTCGACGTACGATGCGCTCTTCGAGCTCGCGGCCGGCGAGGATCCACGCTGGGAGACCGGCATCCCCGACGGAGTCGGCGTTAGCTGGTGCCTGCGTGTCTTCGCGGATGCGTTCGTCGAGGGCGTCCCGGACCCGGAGGAGGACGTGGAGATCCTGGTTCGACCGGGGCTCCTTCTCTCGGAGCAGGGCGTCAATGACGCCCAGAGCTACCGCCTGGCGATCCTCCACGGGTTCGGAGAGACGCGCGAGGAGGCCGTCGAGCGCTGCCGCGAGCGTGCTGCGGCGCTTAACTTCCGGCTGGCGCCGGTGCCTGTTCGCTGAGTTCGCCGCGCGCCTCCCGATCCGAGATCCAGAGCGCCGCGACACCTGCGCCGGCGAAGGCGAGTCCGGCCGCCAGCAGGATGCCGGTGTGGAACGCGCCGATGGATGCGTCTCGAAGCGCCTCGTCCGTCTGGCCCCGCGCCAGAGGCACGGCGTCGGTGTCTCCGACGCGGTGCTCGAAAACGAGGGAGATGACCACCCCGATGGCCGCCACCGTGATGAGGCTGCCGAGCCGCGAGACGGTTGAGTTGATGCCGGAGGCGATCCCGGCGGCCTCCTGCGGAGCAGATTTGAGCGCCGTCGCGGTGATGGGTGCGACCAGCATCGAGAGCCCGAGGGCGAACAGGAGCAGCGAGGGCACGCCGGCGTACCAGAAGTCCTCTCTGGTCCGGACGAGCAGCAGGAGGAGGAGGGAGCAGCCGATCAGCGCCGGCCCGGCGGTCAGGTAGAGGCGCGGTCCTTGCCGGTCGGCCAGCGCGCCGAAGCGGGAGGCGAGCACGATCATGATCACGCTGGCCGGAATCCCCAGGAGTGACGCCTCGAATGGGGTGAAGCCCAGGAACTGCAGGTAGAGCTGGACGTAGACGAGCTGTCCGTACAGGGCGCCGTAGACGAGAAACGTTTCCAGGTTGGCTGCTGCGAAGTTTCGCCGGCGAAAGAGCTTGAAATCCAGCATCGGCTCCGCGACCCGGCGCTCCACCCAGACGAAGACGACCAGGGCCACCACCGCGAGCACGGCTGCCCACCACACCGTCGAAAACCCCTTGTCCGCGCCCTCGACCAGGGCGTAGGTGAGCGCGCCGAACCCGACGGCGGAGAGGGCGGCGCCCGGAAGGTCTAGCCGCCCCTCACGCCGCATGCTTCGCTCGTCACAGCGGCCTGCCACCGCCGCGGCGAGCGTCAGTGCCGCCACGGGCAGGTTCAGGAAGAAGATCCAGCGCCACGATGCCCACTGGACGAGTGCGCCGCCCGCCGGCGGGCCGAGCAGCACGGCCATGCTCGTGAAGGAGGTCCAGAGGCCGATCGCCCGTCCTGCATTCTCGGCGTAGACAGCCCTCAGGAGGGCCAACGAGTTGGTGGTCAGAAAGGCGCCCGCGACGCCCTGGAGAATGCGAGCCGCGATCAGTGTCGTCCCGTTCGGTGCGGCCCCGGCAAGCACCGAGGCGGCCGCAAACCCGATGACCCCCCAGAAGAAGACCCGCCGGCGCCCGAAACGGTCGCCCAAAGCGCCGCCAACGAGATACAGCGCGGCGAGAGCGAGGGAGTAGGAGAGGAATATCCACTGCTCCCCGGTCAGGCCGAGGTCGAGATCCCGTTCGATCGTCGGCATCGCCACGATGACGACGCTCGCGTCAATGAAGGCCAGCGAGGACCCGAGGATGGTGGCCGCGAGGGTCAGGCGCCGCCGCGTCTCGAGGCTTAGCGTGGCCACCAGGCGAGCATAGTGTGGTTCGATGCGACGAGGAATGATTCCGGGCATCGCCGCGGCCACTGTCTGGGCAGCGGCCGAGCCGCTCGTCGGCCGCGCACTAGGTGTTCCGTGGTATTCGGATGTGAGGCTGGTTGGCCGGACAGTCACAGGACGCTCGTTCTGGTGGCCGCTCGGGCTCGCCGTCCACCTGGCGAACGGCGCCACGTTCGGTGCCGTCTTCGCGAAGCTAGGGGGTCGGGGCTGGAAGCAAGGGGTGGTCGCGGCAGAGGTCGAGAGCGTGCTCCTCTGGCCCGGCATGGCCGTGATCGATCGGGTCCATGCCGACCGGCGGAGCGGTGAGTGGCCGCCCTTGTTCCTCAACGGCCGCGTGTTCGCCTACGAGGTGGTCGTGCACGCCATCTTCGGGGTGGTGCTGGGCGCCCTCCTCTCCGAAGCCGACTAGGAGACGCTGAGTTAGGCACCGCAAGCCCAGAGACGCTACCCCCGCGGCGCGGCCGGTCTGACCGCATACGATGGTGGCCAATGCCGGACTCGTCGCTCACCGTCAAGCCCGACGCCGGCGAGCTCGAACAGCAGCTCGAGCAGCATCGAGCGGAGCTCACCGCCTACTGCTACCGCATGCTCGGCTCGCCGTTCGAGGCCGAGGACGCGGTGCAGGACACCTTCGTCCGGGCCTGGCGGAGCTTCGACCGCTTCGAGGGCCGCGCGGCGCTGCGCTCGTGGCTTTACCGCATCGCGACGAACGTTTGTCTCGACCTGCTGAACGGGAGAGAGCGCCGCGCCCGGCCGATGGATCTCGGGCCCGCGTGGAACCCCGACGGCCCGATCGGCCGCACACTCCCGGAGGTGACCTGGATCGAGCCGGTGCCCGACGGCCTCGTCGTGCCGGCGGCGGGAGACCCAGCGGAGGTGGCCGTCTCCCGCGAGACGATCCGCCTCGCGTTCGTCGCCGCCCTACAGCATCTTCCGCCCCGGCAGCGCGCTGTGCTTATCCTCTGCGAGGTTCTACGCTGGAAGGCCTCCGAGGTCGCCGAGCTCCTCGACACGAGCGTCGCATCCGTCAATAGCGCGCTCCAGCGCGCCAGGACCACGCTCGAGGCGAGCGGTGCCAGCTCGACCGACCCGGCGCCGGCGATGGACGAATCTCAGCGGGAGCTCCTGTCCCGCTATGTCGAGGCGTTCGAGCGGTACGACATGGACGCGCTCACGTCGCTGATCCAGGAGGACGCGACGCAATCGATGCCTCCGTACGAGCTCTGGCTGAGCGGGCGCGATAGCATCCTCCGCTGGTGGGTCGGGCCCGGTGCCGGTTGTCGTGGCTCGCGCGTTATCCCCACGGTGACCGCGAACGGTTCGCCCGCGTTCGGGCAGTACAAACCGAGTGCCTCCGGAAGCGGCTATGACCCGTGGGCGCTGCAAGTGCTCGAGATTGCCGACGGGCGAATAGTCGAGTTCACCTTTTTCCTCGACACGGAGCGCGTCTTCCCGCTCTTCGGACTGCCGGCTCGGCTCGAGTCCTAGCGTCAGTTCGATAGGACCTCGAGCATCAAGCTGGCGGCGGAACCGCGAAGTTCCGCCGCCCAGCGTGACTCATCAGTGCCGACCGACCGGCTCAGTGGACCGCTCGACATCGAGCGCGAGCGGAGTCTCCCTTTCGTGCGGCGACTCGATCGTGATGTTCGGGAGCAGGCGGTCGAGCCAGCGCGGGATGTACCACGACTTCTCGCCCATGAGCGTGAGGAACGCAGGCACGAGCGTCATCCGCACGATCAGCGCGTCGGTGAGGATGGCCACCGCAAGCAGCAGCCCGAACTCTTTCGGGATGCGATCGGCGCTCAGGATGAACGCTGCGAAGACCGTGCCCATGATCAGCGCTGCGGCGACGACCACCCGGCCGATCGCCGAGATGCCGTGCTCGACCGCAGCCCGCGTCTGCAGCCCATGGACGTGCTCTTCCCTGATGCGGCTCATCAGGAAGACCATGTAGTCCATCGAAAGCCCAAACAGGATTGCGAAGGCAATCGGTGGCACGAAGGTCTCGATCGGACCTGTCTGGTCCAGTCCCGTCAGGCCGAGCAGATGCCCCTCCTGCACGACCAGGCCGAGCACGCCGAAGCCGGCGAAGGCTGAGAGCAGCGTCGTGACCGCCGCCGTCGCGGAGACTACGATCGATCTGAATGCCATCGCCAGCACGATCAACGTGACGCCGATGATGTAGAGCAGGAAGTAAGGCATCCGCTCAATGATCTGATCGGCGATGTCCTTGAACGCCGCCGTCTGACCCGAGACGTACGCGACCGCATCGCCGCCCGCCGTCGCCGCCGGCACGACGTCGTTTCGCAACCGGTCGACGAGCTTGTCAGTCTCCTCGTCTTGCGGTGCGGACTCCGGGGTCACGAAGACGATCGCTACGGTGCGCTCGTCGTTCAACTGTGGCTTGCCCACGGACGCCACGCCCGGAAGGCCCTGTACGCGGTCTTGGATCTTCTTCGGCGCCTGC
>Ga0126307_10001176_pt1 | contig 17224 bp, 15 predicted proteins | sample Plot28_FD_89955 | JGI IMG/M metagenome (GOLD analysis project Ga0126307, IMG submission 89955) | Serpentine soil microbial communities from UC McLaughlin Reserve, CA, USA - Plot28 | ecosystem: Environmental > Terrestrial > Soil > Grasslands | place: USA: UC McLaughlin Reserve, Lake County... | reverse complement strand
AGTTCGCTCGACGCAGAATGAGCTGGCACGGCGAGAGCCCTTTCGACGCTCTGGAAGCCGAGGAGCGTCCGAAGCTCTCGGGCGGAAGCAAACGCCGGATCTTCGAGGGGTCGGAGCTGGCGGAGACGATCGGAGCGGCCCAGGAGCCGTACGGTGTGGTCTTTGCATTCGCCGCTTGTACCGGTGCCCGCAAGGGCGAGTGCTTGGGTCTCGTCTGGTCGGATTTCGAACTCGCCGATCTTGACACCGCCTCAGTGAGTTTCGTCGCGCAGCTCGATCGCGACTCGGGCGAGCGAGCGGCCCTGAAAACCGATGAAAGTCGTCGGACCGTTGAGCTGCCTCGCTCTCTGGCGGCCTGGCTTGTTGAACATAAGGTCCGATCAGCGCACTCACGAGACGACGACTTCGTGTTCTCGACACGAACGGGACGAGCCGTCTCGCACCGCAACTGCTCGCGGGAGCTGCGGAGAGCGCAGAGAAATGCAAGGGGCACAGACGGCTCGTCAACGTTCCCTGTTCTGCATGCTGTCGATGCGGACGGGAAGCCGCTGCCCGTTCCTCGGAAGTCCGTGCCGTCCTTCCATAGCTTTCGGGACACCGCCGCGAGCGAGGCGATCCGGGACGGCGAGTCGGCTGAGGAGGTCTCGTGGCAGCTCGGTCATTTGGATTCAACCGTCACACGGCGGGTCTACATCCAGGAGATCAAGAGCGCGGAGCGCAGCCGGAAGAGACGGGACAAGTTCGAGGCGCGAATCGCGCCCGTGCTGCTCGCTGCTCAGCGGAGTTAGCCGGTCAGGGGGATCCGCCAGCGTTGCGAGCAGCCCGGGCCGGCTGGCGCCTGAGCCACGCCGCCCCGGGGTCCCGCGATCAGCTCGTGATCGACTTCGACGCGATCGAAGGCGCAACTCGATGGTCGCGGTTGACTGGGACGCGGCGGTCGGCTTCGAGCCTCCGACGGCGCCCATGGTTACGGCGAGCCAGGGATCTATCGTACCCGCGCAGCCGCTTCGTGGCGCGATGCTGGTACATCTGAAGCTTCGGTCGAAGTACGCCGCCGTGGAGCCGGCGAGGAGCTCAGCGTCGACGTCCCGTGCGCCCCACGTCCAGACGCTGATCCCGACGAACCGGAGCCGGCCGGTCCCGGTGCAGCTCGCCCCCTGAACCTCGCTGCCGGGGGCGTCGCGCTGATTCCCGCCCCCAAAATCGGGCAACTGTACGCCCGGGGCCCCTCGTCGCACAAAGATGTTCAGTGCGCAATCACCAGATGCCGCGAATCCGCAATCGCTCGAAATCCTGACGCCCGTAGACGCGGTCCGTCCGCGATCTGCCCGCCGCGCTGATCCGCAATCACCACACGGCTCCGAGCGGCGAACGCCGGGCGGTGTCGACCGGCCTCGGAGCGCGGGCAAGTTCCTGTGGCGCGGCGAGGACAAGCTCTACGTCCGCGGCGCGACATACGGGACGTTTCGCCGAGACCCGATGACCGGAGCGGATTATCCCGGCCCCCGCGTGGTAGCCCGCGACTTCGCCCTAATGGCCGCCAACGGTCTCAATGCGGTCCGTACGTACACCGTTCCCCCTCGGTGGGTTCTCGACCTGGCGGCCGGGCACGACCTCTTGGTGCTGGTCGGCCTCCCGTGGGAGCACCACGTCCCGTTTCTCGATGACGGAGACCGCGCGAGGTCGATCGAGCAGCGCATCCGCGCGGGCGTCGCTTCCTGCGCCGGACACCCCGCCGTCCTCGGCTATGCGATCGGCAACGAAATCCGCGCGCCGATCGTCCGCTGGCACGGCGCCCGCGCGGTGGAGCGCTTCCTCGGACGCCTTCACGCGGTGGCGAAGGACGAGGACCCCGAGGGGCTAGTGACGTACGTCAACTATCCGTCCACCGAATATCTGGAGTTACCGTTCCTCGACTTCGTTTGCTTCAACGTCTACCTCGAGGCGGAGGGCTCGCTCGAGGCCTACATCGCGCGTCTGCATAATCTTTCAGGTGACCGGCCGCTGATCCTCGCGGAGATCGGACTCGACAGCCGGCGCAACGGCGAGGAGGCGCAGGCGCGAACGCTGGACTGGCAGGTCCGCAGCGCCTTCGCGTCGGGCTGCGCGGGGGCATTCGTCTTCGCCTGGACCGACGAGTGGCACATGCAACAGGCCGGTCCGGAGATGGACTTCCCGGTCGAGGACTGGGACTTCGGACTTACTGACCGGGAGCGTCGTCCGAAGCCGGCCCTGGCGGCGGTCGCCGGCGCCTTCTCCGAGGCCCCCTTCTCCACCGACACCAGCTGGCCGCGGATTTCGGTGATGGTCTGCACCCACAACGGGGCGCAGACGCTTCCCGACTGCCTGGAGGGGCTAGCCGCGCTCGAGTACCCGGATTTCGAGGTGATCGTGGTCAGCGACGGCTCCACCGACGCGACAGCGGAGATCGTGCAACGTCACGGCTTCAAGCTGATCCGCGGTGATTGGATGGGCCTCGCGGCGGCCCGCAACGTGGGTCTCGCGGCGTCCACCGGCGAGATCGTCGCCTACATAGACGACGACGCGCGGCCGGATCCGCACTGGCTCACCTATCTCGCGGACTCGTTCCGTCGCAGCTCGTGGGCGGGAGTCGGAGGCCCGAATCTCCCCCCGCACGGCGGCGGATCGTTCACCGAGGCGGTCGCGAACGCGCCGGGTGGGCCGATCCACGTCCTGGTCTCGGACCAGGAGGCAGAGCACATCCCCGGCTGCAACATGGCGTTTCGCCGCTCGGCCCTGGAGGCAATCGGCGGATTCGATCCGACCTTCCGGGCCGCGGGCGACGACGTCGACCTGTGCTGGCGGCTGCAGGATCGCGGTTGGAGCATCGGCTACAACCCCGCGGCGGTGGTCTGGCATCGTCGACGCGACTCGCTCGCCGGCTACTGGCGCCAGCAGCGCGGTTACGGTGAGGCCGAGGCCCTGATGGAGCGCAAGCGGCCCGAGCGCTATAACGGCGCCGGTCATCTGACCTGGCAGGGTCGCATCTACCAGCCGGCTGCCGGATCGCCGCCCGGCCGCCGGCGAAGGATCCGCTACGGAAAGTGGGGCTCCGGGCTCTTTCAGTCCGTGTACGAGCAGAAGTCGGGGGGGCTCGGGGCGCTGGCGCTGACGCCGGAGTGGTACCTCGCGATCGCGGGCCTCGCACTGCTCACCCTGCTCGGCGTGTTCTGGGCGCCGCTGCTACTCGTCGCGGCACCGCTCGGCCTCGCCGTCGGCAGTACCTTGGCGCAGGCCGGCGTTCCCGCCGCGCGAGTCGTGCTCCCGAGCAACGAACGCTCGCCGTCCGAACGGCTGAGGATCCGGGCGACGGTCGTGCTCCTATACCTCGTGCAACCCGCCGCGCGGGCGTGGGGACGCCTCCGCGGCGGCCTCGCCCCCTGGCGCATGCGCCGTGGCGCCACCCTGCGGCTGCCGCGACCGCGAGAAGCGGCGCTGTGGAGCGAGTCGTGGCGCGCCCCGGAGGAGTGGATCCGGGCACTCGAGACGGCGGTGAAGGAGGCCGGCGGGTCGGTCCTGCACGGCGGAAGCTTCGACCGCTGGGACCTCGAGGTGCGCTGGGGCGCGTTCGGCTCGACGCGTGTGCTGACGGCGATCGAGGAGTACCCGCAGGGAAGACAGCAGGTGCGCTGGCGATCGTGGCCGCGGTTCTCCCTCCTCGCGGCGGTGGGGGCCGTCGTCTGCGTCGGGCTCGCGCTCGGAGCGGCGGGGGACGGCGGATCGCCTGCCGCCGCGGTGCTGGCTGTGTTCGCCATCGGCATGCTCGCGCGCACGCTGCGCGACGCCGCAGCCGCGACGGGCAGCATCGTGCTGAGCATCGACGCGATGAGGCGCTCAGCCCAAGACGCCGATGCGGTGACCATCCCAGGCGAGCAAGGACGACCATGCCGCTGAGGCGACGCTTCCCTAGCCGTCCGTCCGAGAGCCGCGCAAACGTGTCGCGACCCATACGTGGCGCGGCGGGCGAGCGCGGTAGGGACGTGCTGTTCTCTCGCCGCCCACGCTCGAGTGTCCACCGGCGCCTGCTTCGCGACGCGAGGCCCTACGGACCTCGGATCGCCGCGCTCACCTTGCTCAGCATCCTCGCCACCCCGCTCGCCCTGCTGCTCCCGGTTCCGTTGAAGATCGCTGTCGACAGCGTGATCGGCTCGGAGCCCGCGCCGGCGATGCTCGACGGGCTGCTGCCAGCTGCGGCCACCCAGTCCGACACGGGCCTGCTGATCACCGTCGGGGTGCTGTTCGTCGCGATCGCCTTCTTGAGCCAGCTCCTGCAGCTCGGAAGCCTGATGCTCGGCACCGACGTCGGCGAGCGGCTGCTGATCCTCTTTCGGACCACGCTGTTCCTGCACGTGCAGCGGCTCTCGCTCTCCTATCACGACCGTCGGGCGGTCGGCGACTCGGCCTATCGCATCCACTGGGACGCCTCAAATATCCGCGACCTGGTCGAGGCGCTGTTCCCGTTGCTCGCCGGGATCTCGATGTTCGGCGGGATCCTCTACGTCACCGCGCGGATCAACTGGCAGCTAGCGCTCGTCGCCCTGGTTGTCGCCCCTGTCCTGGTGGCGATCGCCAGGATTTTCGCGAAGCGGCTGCGCGCCCAATGGCACGCGGCCGAGACCTACGAGAGCCGGGGGCTCTCAGTGGTCCAGGAGACGCTGGGCGCGCTGCGGGTCGTAAACGCCTTCGGACAGGAGCAGCGCGAGGCGGCGCGGTTCGCGGAGCGCGTTGCGGACGGATCGCGGGCTCGCCTGCGGCTCGCGCTCACCCAGGGCGGCTTGGCGCTCCTCGTGGGCCTGACCACCGCGATCGGGACGGCCGGCGTCCTCTTCGTCGGCGTCAGCCAGGTCAACTCCGGCGCGATCACACTGGGAGAGTTGCTGATGGTGATGGCGTACCTCACGCTGCTTTATCAGCCCCTGGAGGATATGGGCAAGCGGGTCGCCGATCTTCAGCAGGCGTTCACGGGGCTCGAGCGCGCTTACTCGCTGCTCGATCAAGAGCCGGACGTCGTCGAACGCCCGAACGCGCGCCGACTATCGCGCGCGCGCGGCGCGATCGGCTTCCACGGGGTCTCGTTCGGCTATGAGCAGGGCGTCCCGGTGCTCGAGGATGTTTCGTTTGACCTGGCGCCCGGGAGCTTCGTCGCGATCGCAGGCACCACCGGGGCGGGCAAGACGACACTGGTGAGCATGCTGACGCGGTTCTACGATCCCGATGCCGGCCGGATCACGCTCGATCGGGTCGACCTGCGCGACTACAGGATCGCCGACCTGCGCAACCAGTTCGCCATTGTCCTGCAGGAGCCGGTGCTGTTCTCGACCACGGTCGCCGAGAACATCGCCTACGGGCGCCCCGGCGCTAGTGAGCAGGCGATCGTGAAGGCCGCGAAAACGGCCAACGCTCACGACTTCATCGCAGCGTTGCCGAATGGCTATCGCACGCAGGTCGGCGAGCGCGGAATGCTGCTCTCCGGCGGGGAGCGACAGCGGGTTTCGCTCGCTCGCGCGTTTCTAAAGAACGCCCCGATCCTGATCATGGACGAGCCGACGAGCGCCGTCGACTACGCCACCGAGGAGGCGATCATCGACGCCGCCGGTCGGCTCGCGGAGGGCCGGACCACGCTCTTGATCACGCACCGCCAGAACGTGCAGCTCCGCTGTGAGCGGATCCTCCGCGTCGAGCGGGGCCGGGTCTTCGAGGACGAGCGGCCCGTGCCGTCCGAGGCTGCTTGAGCTCGCCGTGAAGGGCTCGGCACGCGCCGGATCCGGCGACGCCCAGCGGGGGGCCGACACGCGGGTCCGCTCAGACGTTTGGGACGAATCGCCGCTCCCGTCGAATGTTCACGTGGGCGAAAGCGTTGTGTTCGAGCGCACCAGGCAGACTCTCGCGCGCTTCCGCAGCACGCGCAATCCGGGACTTCTCCTCGGCGACGGCGTTCGCGTTTACCACGGAACGAGCTTCGGCGTCGAGCCCGGCGGGATGGTCGAGATTGGCGACGGCTCGATCCTTGCCGGGGCCGTCTTCATGTGCGCTGACAGGATCACCGTCGGCAGGAGCGTCGTCATGTCCTACAACGTGACGATCGCCGACTGCGACTTCCACCCCCTCGACCCGGACCTGCGGCGGCGAGACGCAGTCGCGAACGCGCCGCAAGGCGACCAACGCGAGCGACCGCCCCTCATCACCGCCCCCGTCGTGGTCGAGGACGGCGCCTGGATCGGGATCGGCGCGATCGTCCTCAAAGGTGTGAGAATCGGTAGCCGGGCTCGGATCGGGGCCGGTGCGGTGGTCACCGCGGACGTTCCGCCCGGCGCGACCCTGGCCGGCAATCCCGGCCGTCTGCAGGCACGGGGGGACTTGGGATGACCGTCCTCGACCACGATTGGTATCCGGCGGAGGTACCCCCCAACGTGCACCTGGGGGAGCGCAGCTGGCTCTACAGCTCCTTCTCCTTCGTGCACCATCGCAGCGAACGCGACCCGAGCGTCCGGATCGGCGCGGACAGCGGCGTCTACGTGGGCAGCCGCTTCGACCTCGGACCGCAGGGAGAGGTAGAGATCGGACGGTATTGCGCGGTGGCCGGCGCGATATTTGCGTCGAATGCCCGGATCGTGATCGGCGACTACGCGTTCATCTCGCACACGGTCGCATTCGCCGACTCGTTCGCTGCGGTTCCCCCCGACGCGCGCCGCGCACCGGACGTCGCGGGGGCTCGCGGATCGCCGCGTGACATCTGGCTTGGCGCTGACGTCTGGATCGGGGCGCACGCCGTGATCCTCGGCGGCGCCAAGATCGGAAACGGAGCGGTGATCGGCGCGGGCGCCGTGCTGGGGACCGAGGTCCCCGACTACGCGATCGTCGCCGGCAACCCGGCTCGGATCGTCGGCTGGGTACCGCCGAACGCCGCGGGGCGATCTGCCGACCGCAGGACCGGCGCGGGCGACTGATCTTTCGATCACGAAAGGCTGACGCAGATCAGGCGCAGCTTTCGCCACGGACTCGCGGCACACCGCCGAGGGAGAAGTTCGAAGCCCCGCTTGGAGGCGTCCTGGAAGCGGCAGAGCACAACAAGGCGCTACAGACAGAAAACCCCGACGCCGGCGACGTGGTGTGCCTGCGGTAGATCCCGTCAGATCGCTGCAGGCCGCAGACCCCCCCGCCATGGTAAGGAGGGGGTCACGAGTTCGAGTCTCGTTCCGGGCTTTTGCTCCTCCGTCGTCCCGTCGTCGAGAGCGGGCAAGGTATCCGCGCCTCGGCCGGGTGGGTGGCTGACTAGTAGAACCAGCTCACGATCGTGAATCGCTCGCCGTGCGTGACCGGCTTCACCTCGTGAATCACATCTGAGCGGAAGGCGAAAACCGAGCCCGCCGGTAGTGCGATCGGAAATCCCCGCGTCTCGTCGCCGAAGCCCGGGATGATCCCGCCGAGTGCCAGCACCCCGCCGCCGTAGGAGCCCTCCCGGGGCTCTTCTGATTGGTCGTTGAGGAAAACAACGACCGAGACCTTTCGTCGAGCGACTTGCGCAGCCGCGTCGGAACCGGCGTCCGTGTGAGCCTGGTGAAAATCGCCCGATCCGTAGGTCAGGAACTGCGGCGGCTCGAAGCCACTGAGGGCAACGCCGAACGCCTCTTGTAGCCGGGGTGTCAGCAGATCGAGGCGCTCTCCCACGAGGCTCCTTACGGCAGCGGGCGGCTTCACCTTGTTCGCTCGCCGCAAGGCTTCCTTGACTTGTTCACGGTGCTCCGCGGTGTGGACCTCGGCCTGTTTTCGTGTCGCCGAGCGCATCTCTTGCACGACTCGCCGGCACACGGAGGAGTCGAGGAAGCTCTCGTCAACGAACAAGCCGAGTCTGGCGAAGAGATCAGGCGAGACCATCTCGCGCTCAGCATATCCAGCTCGTCAGGCGCCCAACGAGGGGCTGCGATGTCTTTGGGTTACTCGCGTCCTGCCACGGGCTCCCAGCGGCCTCAGGCCTAGGAGTATGCGTATGCTGGCCGCGATGTCACAGAGCGAGTTCGTGCAGGGAAGCCGACCCGCGGGCAAGACAGCGCGCCGGCTGCAAAGGCTCGTCCTCGAACGTCGCTACGGGATGCCCCGGGGAGCGCTCCGCGACCTCGATCTGATCGATCTGGGGTTTGGTGCCGGCGGCCGGGTCCGCGAGTACGTTCCCTCACCGTGGGACATCCTGAGGCGCATACTAAGCGCCGACGAGGTCACACCCGAGGACGTCTTTATCGACATCGGCTGCGGGATGGGGCCGGTGCTCGTGGAGGCGGCCGCGCATTACAGCTTCCGCAGGGTAATCGGAATCGACCTTGTCCCTGAGTTCACCGAGGTGGCGCGTGCGACGATCGCCAGCGGCCGTCAGCGGTTCCGCTGCCTGGAGATCGAAGTCGTGACCGGTGACATCATCGAGTACGAGATGTCGGATGACGTGACGGTGGTCTTCATGTTCGACCCAGTCCGGGCGAGCCTCTTCGATGCGATAGTCGCGAAGTTGATCGCCTCCGTTGATCGCAACCCCCGGCGGCTGCGCCTTATCTATTACTGCCCTGTTGAAACCGGGCGCCTGGAACGTACTGGCCGTGCACGCCTGGTGCGCTATGGGCGTCGCCGCAATCGACCGTGGTCCACTACGCCCGACCTCGCGATGTTCGAGATTGACGCGTCGGGCCTAGAGGTGTGGTCGAGTCCACGGCCGTCCCCCGGACTACCCCAGCCGCTTCCCAGGCGGCTGCTCCCGCGCCGGCCCGTGAACGGAAACAACTCGAGTCGCCCGGATGCGGAGCACCAGCAAGCTGACAACACGACGATCCAGCTCACATCAACCGAGTCGTCGCATGGCGTGAGGGTTGCGTCCGTCGGATCCCCCGAGGACCTACGTTCCTTACGTGCGTCGTTTAAGCAGCAACACTGCGCCCGGCTTTCGCGTTTCCTTAGTCGTCCGCTTCTTCATCGGATCCAGCGCTACGTCGAGGAGGGCACTTTCGCGGCGCACCCGTACGGTGGAATCTCGACCGAGCTCTGCATTGACGCTGGCAAGGCCCCCGAGCTCATGTTCCTTCTCCTCAACGATCCTCACCTGTTCGCCCTTGTACAGAGGATTACTGGCTGCGGGCGGATCGGCCGCATCGACGGCGGCGTCCGTCGGGTCATGCCTGGCCTCGCACAGCAGGAGCCTTGGCATGGCGAGATCTTTGGGCACGGCCAGGTGGAGATCAGCATCGACCTGAGCGAGCGGCCGTACTCCGGTGGGATGCTGGAGACACGCGATCGCGATCACGCAGTTCTGTATGGGCGAATCGATACCGAGCCCGGCGATGCGGTTCTGGTTCGGCTCGCTCCATTCGTTCAGCACCGGCTCACGGCGGTCAGGAGCGATTCTCCTCGGACCGCATACGTTGGCCGGTTCACGCTGTTCAAGTCAGGTTCCGACTCAAAGCTAGCGCGATCGCGAATCCGCGTCTGACCGTCGCCGGACTTCAGTCCGATCCGGCTCGCGCGTTCGGATCGGATCCGCGGCCGGCGAGTGAGATTCTTGCTTAGGCCCCGGACTCCTCTCGGACTAGCAGGTCGCGAGACTCGAGGTCGTTGGTGAATGCATCGACATCGGCGGCGGCTTGTACCGGCCCGATGTCGAAGGCACCGGCCAACTGATTGATCAGGTCGTCACGCGTTGCCCCCTCAACGAGGCTCGCCCACAGGATTCGGCCAGTGGGGTTGATTGCGAGGTACCGGGACTCACGGAGATCGAGGACGACGAGCTCCCCCTCCACCTCCCGCCAATCGAGGTCCGCGCTTCGCAGCATCAAGCGGGTCTCAGTCATTGCGCTCAAACGAAAGCCCGCCCTACCCGGGCGGGCTTTCGCCCCATTTGATCAGCTTTACCCTGCCGCGGCCAGGTGCTTACGAGCCTGTCGCCGGGATTGCCTTCTCGTTCGGCGTTCCCGAAACTCCCTGCGTCAACTCGGTAAACGCGCCCAGATCGGTAACGGCCGGCGCCTCATAGTCCTGTGCCATGAATCTCCCTCAATTGTGATCGACGGCTTCGGCGGCACCCTAGACGGCTGCTCGTGCTTTGTCAACCTCCGGTCTCTCGACCTGCGCGGCCGCGCGATCCAGATACTCGCGAATCCGGATCGCGTAGGCGAGCACCATTCCATCGTTGAAGGAGAGTGCCGGAGTGTGGGACAGCCGCCCGGGCCGCACGATCGCGGCAGCAGCCTCCGAGAGTGGAGCGTCGGAGGACCAGCGAGCGGTCTGGACATGTGTGCGCCACCCCTGCTTGATGGGGCGAAACAGATACTTCGCCGGCACGTCGTCCCGCAACGCTTCCCGCAGCAGTCGCTTCGGGCCCGGCCCGAGAAGCTCGGCGGGATGGCACCGGAACGCGAACTCGAGCACCTCCCTGTTGAAGAACGGCAGCGAGCGCCGCACACCGATCGGGGTCGTTCCTTCCCAGTTCATCGGCACCCAGCCATCCGCAGCCACGAGGTCGGCGAACCACCTGAGCGGCCGCCGGTCGCGCGCCCGGGCACCGCGTTGGCGCGCCAGCCAGTCGCGATATTCCGCCTCGATCTCCGAGCGCGTCCACGCAAAGAGCTCGTCGGGGAACGGGATGCTGGGCAATGACACCGCATCCTCAAGCCTTTGGCGAACCCACGCTTTGTAGGTCTGATGCCCGAACGGCGGCGGGCGATCCGCGAGGAGCGACCGCAACGACGTGTGGCGAATCCAGTCGGGCATTCGTACGCGTTGGCCGCAGACCTCATCGGCGAAAGTGCCGCAGAGCAGCACCCGGACCTCCTGCTGGGCACGGATTCGCGGCAGGTCACAAAGGGCAGTGTTGACGACCTGGAACGGGAGGCCGGGAGCGCCGGCGATCCACTCACGATGGATCTCCTCCGTGAACTCGAGCTTATGGGCAGGTGCGATGTCGAAGCGAGAGAGGAGGGGATCGATGTACGAGAGCTCGTAGGATCGCTCCGGCTCCGTTGCGGGAATCAGCGACCAGGCGGAGAGGCTCCGGCCGATGGTGCCCGCCGCGAGTGCCGCCAGCGAGGAGGAGTCGGTACCGCCACTCAGGCACAGGAGGTTCCGCCCCTGAGGGTCAAGGTCGCGTGAGAGCGTTTCGATCAGGATGTTGCGCAGCTCGCGCGGGTGCTCCGGGCTCGGCTTCGGCTCGTCGCCGACGTCCGGACGGGGGTCCCAGTAGATGCCGGTACGCGGGACCTCGCGCGGCGAAAGCTCAGTATGGCTCGCCCGCGGAAGGATGATGACGCCCTCCACGAACGTGCGTCCGTCGATGAACTTCTGGCTCAGCTCCCAGCTCGCGTTGATGAGGGCGTCGGGGCGGAAGCGGGCCGGGATGAACCGCGGGAAGTAGTTGAGCAGCGTGCCGAGCGCCAGCCTGCCACCGCCCCTGCGATGTAGATAGAGCGGGGCGAGACCTCCGCAGGAGCGGACTCCAAGGGCCGATCCGTCGGGCCGAAATCGGACGAATCCGAAGTCACCCGGAAGCTCGGCGAGCCGATGCGGAGTATGGTCCGCAAGGTCGGCCACGCGGTCGACCCAGGCGAGATCGCGACCGCGCTCGAGGCGGTCCCTTCCCTCTACGAAGGCGAAGCCGCGCGAACGAACGGCATTTCCATCGGGCTCGGACTCGGGCAGGGCAGCTTGGGCGGCGACCCAGCCGGGCGCTGGGCGCCAGACTAGGCCGAACTCGCCGGTCGCGGCGAGGCGCTCCTCGATCCGGTCCAGGAACCCCGGGTCGGGGTCGGCCACCGCGAAGAGGTTCGCCATCGGGCGCAGCATCAAAGTCCCGTCTGCGGGTCGCTGGCGGATGAGCGGTCGGGCTCTGCGGTGCTCTGACCGCAGGCGGCGCCGAGACCGACGCTCGCGAGGAGCTCTTCGGCTAGTCCGGGCGGAAAGGGGGGTCCCCACGGCACCGTTGCCCGGTAGACGGGAAGTCCCGGCGCGACTTCGGCCGTCAGCGCGAACAGGCGCCCAATCGGACCGGGCGCTCGCCACACCGTGAGCCGCGGATGACGAAGCAGTTCCTGAAGTCCGGCCATGGCACCGAGCCGCCGCACTTGAAGTTCCTGCGCCTCGCGCGAAGGCTCGGGGACGAGCACGGCTTGGAGCTTCAGCGGCGCATCGGCGCGGCGGGTGGGGAGCACCTTCGTCCGTCCGTCCGCTGTTGCCTGCACTGTGGCGCCGTCAATTTCCCTTCCGAGGCTCGCGGCCGCCGGCCTCAGGCGGATCCCATGACTGCCTGGGTAACACACCGCTCCGGAACTCGTGGGATCGACGCGAAGAGCATCGTCGGTTACGAGACGGGCGCCCACCGAACACAGCAAAGCGGCAAGCGTCGACTTTCCGCCTCCTGAGGGTCCAATGATGGCGAGCGCCCGACCTTCGACCTGAACGGCGCTGGCATGCAAGACGAGGAGGTCCTCGGCCGCCAACGCATGCGCGAGCACGTTTCCCTCCAGGAAGATCGGGATCCTCCCTGGGTCGGCTTCGAACGCGGGGTGGACGATGATCGTCCGTCGTCCACGATCGAGCACAACATCGCAGATGCCCGCGTAGCGAAGCATCCGGCGCCCGGGATCGCGCCGAGCCTCCGTCGTCCAGGTTGCAAAGCCGTCATCGCGAAACTCAGCGAGTATGCGGCCGGGAGGCGGCGAGGGCGGGCAGTCGCGCGGCCCACCCAGCCTAATGCGGTAGTCGGGGCTCACACCGGCCCCGGACCGAGGTTGCGCTGTGCGGCCATCTCTGTCGGCATCGATCCTTGCGGCGTGCAGGGGAATCTCAGACTCCACGAGGAGGCCGTGGATCTGATAGAGGCTGGACCGCAGGTCGTTCAAGGGATTCGCGTCGAGCGGCGCACCCGATAATCGGGTGCCGGGCGGCGCAGCAACTCATTGAAGGCGGCACGGCGGCCGCTGCCGTTGACTCCTCCCACCGGCCGCGTCTTGGACAGCTCGGCAACCCTCGGCCAGGGCCTGTCCTCCCCGACGTCGAGCGTCGAGGGATCGACTCCGGCGTCGTCGTCCACCGGCACCGGGTCCCCCTGCAGCCAGGCGTGAGCATGGAAGCGGTCGGGTCCAGTCACGCCGACCACGAGATCGCGCCTGCGGCCGTGCGCCGCCTCCCACGCCTGCAACACGATCGCGTTGACCAGACACGTCTCGTGCCAGCGGCGGAGCGCCGCCCGGGCACCCCGTTCGGCCGCCGCTGGTAAGGAGGGCGGAGGCGGAGGGCCGAGCGCCGCATCGAGACCCCGTGCCGCCAGGACCCGGCGCGTGCGTCGTGCTGTGCGCAGGGCCCACCAGGCGGCGCGCAAGTTCGCGGGATGCAGGCGGTGCATCGGCGGCAGTGTAAATGAGCAGCTTCGACTCGGGGTAGGGCTGCGCGACATCGAAGCCTCGCGCCGGCCGGCTCCCCGACTCCGATGCTCAGTACTGGCCCACCGTTCCGGTCTGGCGGGCTCGCCGCACCGCGGCGGTGAATCCCAGCAGGGCAGCCGGTAGCAGGAGTGCCGCCGACGCGAAGAGTCCGCCCAATCGTCCGGCATCTACCTCTCCCCCGAGCAGGGACGCCCTCAGCACATCGATCCCCCAGGTGAGCGGAAGGGCGTTCGCCACCGTCTCCAGCGGGGCTGGCAGGACCTCGACCGGGTAGTAAACGCCCGCCAACAGACCAAGGCCTGCTATCAGCATCCCTACGAGTCCGGTCATTCGCTTGAAGACCACCTCCAATGCGGCTACCGCGATTCCGACGGAGGCAAAGAGCCCCAGACAGCCCACTAGGGCCAGCAACGCCGTCCCGATCGAGGCGGGATTAACGTCGAAGCGCAGTCCAAAGAGCACAACCGCTGCCGCCATCACCAGCAAGCCGGAGACGGTCGCCCGGATCAGGTCGTATACGGCGCTGGAGAGCACCATCAGGGAGGGGCTGATGGGAGTGGCGACGAGCGCCTCAAACGTCCCCGTCGTCTGTTCCTCGCGGAGCTTGAGAGCGAACGAGCCGACGCTCACCTGCACGATCGTGAGCACGACCAGCCCCACGGCCGCGTAGGCGAAATAGCCTCCGGTCAGACCACGTCCGGTGAACTCCGACTCATCGACCACCCGGCTGAGGTAGTAGAACAGCGTCAGCTGGAACACGGTTGCGAGCGTCTGGAGCGCGAAGCTCGCCCGGTAGGAGATGTTGATCCGAAAGTCGCGGCCGAGGAAGGCGACCACGACGCTGAGGTTGCTCAAGCCCGCGTCACCACCTCACCCGACCTGACCTCGCCTATGCCCTGGGACCGGACCGCGTCGAGGAAAGCGGACTCCAGCTGCACGGCATCAAGACTCCTCGCCGACTCCTCTAGCACGGTCCGGCCACGCGCGAGAACGACGATGCGGTCTGAGATCGCTACCGCCTCGTGGAGGTCGTGGGTGGCGAACAGGATTCCGGTGCGCCTGTCCCGGACGAGCCGTGACACGGTCTCCCGGAAATCAGCAGCCGCAAGCGGATCGAGGTTCCGGGTCGGCTCATCGAGGAGGAGGAGGGGGGGCTCGGCGAGCAGGGCGCGTGCCAGGGAGAGGCGGGATCGCATCCCCGACGAGTACCCGACCACGCGACGGTCGGCGGCCTCCGTGAGACCGACCTCGCTGAGGAGCCGCTCGGCACGGGCCGCGGCCTCTCTACGAGACAGTCCGACCAAGGCGGCGAAGAAGGCGAGGTTGCGCCGTCCACTGAGACGCCAGTAGTGGGATCGCTCGTCCCCCATCATTACACCCAGGGAGCGCCGCGCTGCCGTCGCGTCCTCGACCACGTTGTGCCCCGCCACGGTGACGCTCCCAGAATCCGGAACCACAGTGGTTGCGAGGATTCTGATCAGGGTGCTCTTACCTGCCCCGTTCGGACCAAGCATCGCCACCACCTCGCCTGGTTCGACACCTAGGATGACGCCGTCCAGCGCCTGAACGTTCCGGAAGCGCTTGCGGACCTCCCGCACCTTGATCCCTTCCATCGCGCGGGATGCTACGCGGCCGCCCTGACCTCCGTATCAGGGTGAGCTCACCACTCGGGCGCCGTGCAAGTCCGTACGTGTGATCTCGCCGCCTAGGTGGGGATCACCTCGTCAAGCGCTCAGACTCGCGGCTTGCCTAAGCTCGGCGAGCTCGACGCACAGCAGCGATCGCCCTCGGCAATTGCAGCAGAATCCAAATCGGCCGCCACATGTAGGCGAGGATCAGGCGAGGACGATCACGCCACGCCGCGCCACTGCCGGCGCGCGCACCTCGGGCGGCCCACTTGCGCATGTAACCCGGCGATGGGAACAGCGCCGCGACCAGAAGTCGAGTCCGCGCGCGAAACGATCCCTCGCTGGCGAGGCGCTCGAGCGTGACCGCGACCGGGACGTGCGGGCCGGACCGGAGAACAACGAGCGGCCGACGCTCGGGCGAGAGTTGCAGCCGCTTCGCGAGGAGCGCGCCGTCGGGCTCGAGACGAAGCCCGGCCACGAATGCCGGCAGGGCGTCGATACGCCGCGCGATTTCGGCGGCCTCGCGCCATGTCTCGCCGTCGACGGTCTTCACGGCTCGCCTGAGGTCTTCGAGCGGCCTCTCGTCATCCACGCCGTGTTGGGCAGCGTGGAGGGCCACGTGGAGCGCGCGTTTCGAAACTCCGAGCACCTCGACGTCGATGCCGCCAACGCGCTGCGTCTCGGTCTCCGCGGCGAACTCCTTCCACACGATCTCGGGCGACGCGCCGACACCGACGAACGAGCGGTGGAGATCGACGAGGGCGTGGTCCGAGCGCGCCCAGGCGTCGGAATCGAAGTGCTGTTGGCTCAGGTATCCCAGCGAACGAAATCCGAGGTCCCATAGGACCTTGGCTGCTCGCCGATACGTTCCAGGCGAGACGAGCAGATCCGAATCTGCATAAGGGCGGGCCGCGCCGTCTGCGTAAAGCCACCCAGCGATAGAGGGCCCCTTTAAGAGCAGCGGGCGGACCCCGGCACCGCGCATCGCCGTGACGACTTCGGCCGTGACCGTGTCCACGGCGAGAGCGAGGGCGGTGCTGCGGATGGTTGAGGGCAGCCGCGACACGGGACCTGTCTGCATTCCGCCAAGGTATCGGTAACCCGCCCAAGACGAACTCTCTCGAACGGGCGACGTCGCCCCGCGAGTGGCCCGGGCCGCGGTTGGGCCGGTTCCTCCGCGCCGTGGCGGCTACCGAGGAGCGATGCGCCAGACGCCCCCTTCGTCGTCGTCTGTGAGGTAGATCCGGCCCCGCCGCCCTTCGCCGAAACTGGTTGGCTTGGAGATCGCAGGACCGAGCTCGCGGTCGTCCCGCGCGCGGTCGAGCGTCGGCACGAAGCTCCGCAGGCCACCGCCGCAGAAGTCGGAGTACAGGTAACGGCCGTAGAGCGAGGTCAACCGGCGGTCGCGCACGATGAACCCGCCGACGACCGCACAGCTATCACCCGAGTGAGCGTAGGTGTGGATTGGGAAGGTAGGAGGATCGGGCCCCGGTCGCGACGGATCGTTGGACTGGTCACCCTCGAACTGCGGCCAGCCGAAGTTGGCGCCCTTGGCGGGATCCCGGCGCGTGTAGTTCAGTTCCTCAAAAGAGCCCTCGCCGACATCGCCGATGGTCAGGTCCCCCGTCTGGCGGTCGAAGGAGAACCGCCACGGGTTGCGGAATCCGTAGGAGTAGATCTCGTCGCGGCCGGTCTCGCCAACGTATGGGTTGTCCGGCGGAATCCGGTAAGGCGTGTCGCCGCCCGCCCGGGGGTCAATGCGCAAGAGCTTGCCGAGCAGGCTCGAGAGGTTGCGAGCGTTGTCATGCGGGTCCCCGATGCCTCCGCCATCACCGGTCGATATCCACAGGTATCCATCCGGTCCGAACTGGAGCTGGCCGCCGTTGTGCACGGCCTCGCCGGGATGGGCGATCCGGAGGATGGTCCGGCGCGAGCCTTCAGTGGCACGTGTCGGGCTGTCCCGCCGTCGCCTGAACTCATCGACCTGGTTGTCTCCGTCCGTGTTGGTGTAATAGACGTAGAAGCGGCGAGAGCGGCGATAGTCCGGCGGAAAGGCGACCGATAGCAGCCCCTCCTCCCCGCAGCACTTGACGCGGTCGCCGATGTCGAGAAAGGCCCCGGGGAGCTTGCGGCTCCCGCGCAGCACCTTGATCGTTCCCGTCT
>Ga0126307_10001175_pt1 | contig 17242 bp, 24 predicted proteins | sample Plot28_FD_89955 | JGI IMG/M metagenome (GOLD analysis project Ga0126307, IMG submission 89955) | Serpentine soil microbial communities from UC McLaughlin Reserve, CA, USA - Plot28 | ecosystem: Environmental > Terrestrial > Soil > Grasslands | place: USA: UC McLaughlin Reserve, Lake County... | reverse complement strand
GGACGGCCAGTACGCCTCCCGGATCTACATCGTCGCCGAGCGCGTCGAGTTCCTCGCCAGCCGCAACCGCTCCAACGGTCAGGCCAGCGACGAGGCCTCGCCCGAACAGCCCGCCACGGACGGCGCGGCGCGCGAGGCCCACCAGGCCGCCTGACCACCATCGCGGGCTCGCGGCGCTGTACCGGCCGCGGGCCCGACGACTTCTCAGGTGAACCCGATGATCGCCACGACCACCACGCGACACGAGGCCGTCACCCAGTTCCTCGCCGCGCTCGCACGGCAGGCCAACCGCGGCGAGTTGCTCGAGCTGCGCTACCGCCTCGACGACGGGCAGCGCATGGGGCAGGTCTTCGAGCGCCCCACCCGGCTCCGCGGACTCGCGACCCGGGCAATCGCGCTTGGGCGGCGCACCGACGTCTACGTCGGCTGCGCGCCACGGACGCGCCGACACGGCGGCCGTGACGCCGTCAAGCGAGCGTCCGTCTTGTGGGCGGATTGCGACGGCGAGGACGCCGTTGCCGCGCTGCGGGAGTTCGAGCCGGCGCCGTCGATCGTGATCGCGTCTGGCACCGCGTCGAACTGTCACGCCTACTGGCCGCTCACCGAGCCGCTTCCGCGTGACGAGGTGGAGCGCGCGAATCGGCGCCTCGCGCACGCGCTTGGTGCCGACCCGGCGTCTGCGGACGGCGCGCGTATCCTCCGCGTTCCGTGCACCCTTTCGTGGAAGCACGACCCGCCGACGTGCGTCGACGCCCTACGCCTCGATGTCGACCGCCGCGTTTCAGCTGCCGACGTTGCCGGCGGCCTGGCCGACCCTCCGCAGCCGGCCGCAGCGACGCCGAGGATCGAGTTCGCGCGCGACGGCGATGACCCGCTGCTTGCGATCGCTCCCGACGTCTACGTGCGACGACTGCTCGGCATCGACGTTCCGCGCCACCGCAAGGTGCCCTGCCCGTTCCACGATGACCGGCATGCAAGCCTGCATGTCTACGAGACCGCGGAGCGCGGCTGGTACTGCTTTGGCGCCTGTCGGCGCGGCGGCACGATCTACGACCTCGCCGCACCCCTGTACGGGTACGCGGCACGCGGCGAGGACTTCCTCAGGCTCCGCGGCGAGCTGCGTCGCCTCTTCGGACTCGAGGCCGTGTGATGACCGACGAGCCGAACTCGCACGACTTCGTCGACGTCCATACCGACATCCCGGCCGGCATGACGATCCGCGAATGGCGGGCGCATCGGGCCGACGACCACGCCGCGATGCGCCACACCGCGCATGTATGCCGACGTAGGGCCGCGCCTCGACGCGTGACCGCCGCCGCCGTGCGCATCTGGTTGCGCGCTCCGCGCCAACGGCATCGCGCACCCGCGCACGAGGTTCGCACGTGACGCGCCGAGTCCTCACCGGCGCCGTGTCTGCGGTGGTCGTCTCGGTCGCTGTGACCGTGATCGAGGGCACGCCCCGCCACCTCCTTGGCGTTGCCCTCGACTCACCGGTGCTACTGCACGCTGAGCGCGCGCTCGCGCTACTGGCAGTCGCGGTCGCAGCGGTCAGCATTCTCGTCCAGGCCGCTCGCGGCCGACTACCGATCGAGCTGTCCACAAGCGGTCTGCGCTACGAAGCAGAAGCGGCCGACGACGCGGCCGTCGCGGTAGCCGAACTACAGGACCAGTTCGATGACCTCGTGGCGATCGTCGATGCGCTCGCCGACCGACTCGACCGCCCTGCACAACGTCCGTAACCTGTGAGCAGCCCCATGGCCAGCCAGCCGACAACCGCGCCCCCGCCTCCCGGATCCGCCCGCGAGCTCGTCAAGGCGATGCAGGAGCGCAACGCACCCCGCCGCGCGGAGGTCCAGCGCCGCGTCGCCTCGCTGCGCTTGATCGCCGAGCGCCTTCGAGCCGCCGGCCGGTAACTAACAGGAGCTGACCGCCGCCGGGTTCGCCGGGGCGGCGACGGCGTGCGGGTGGTGCTCGGTCCTGTCCGCGAGCCGTAGCACGGCGCGCGTCGGGGGCCGTCAAGCCCTGCCCTTCGGGTCGCTTCGCGAGTCCTGACGGACCAGGGCTTGACGGCCCCGCGCGCCGCGCCCGGGCACGGCCATGACCGATCACCACCCGCCCACCAATCCGGCGGGATCGCCTCCCACGGCGCGCCAGCAGCGCTACCTGCGCCAGCTCGCCGTCAAGCGCGGCGTCACGTTCGTCGTGCCGAAGACGCGTGCGGAAGCGTCCCGCGTGATCGACGCGCTCAAGCGCCGGCGGCCCGAGTCGGTCGCTGACCGCCGCCGCGAGATCCGCGCCGTGCAGGACGACATCGCCCGCGGCCGCGGGGACAGCGCCAAGGTAATCGAGGGCGTCGAGACGACCGGCTACGGATCCAGCGCGACCTGGAAGGGAGGCCGGTCGTGATCACCCCAACCGTCACCGAGACCCGGCGCGCCGGCCAGACCAATGAGCGCGTCGAACTCGCCCGCTACACGGTCAGCGCCGGCGAGCGTGTCGTCTACGGCCAGCGCGTTCTCGGCGTCGTACGGCTCGTCGACGACCCAGCGTTCGGCGAGGGCCGCCGCTACGTCATCGAGCGCGAGCTCACTGCCATGGCCGAGCTTGAGGCGATCGTTGCCGACTATCTCCAGCAAGCCGCGACGTGGGATGTGATCCCGGCCGCCGGACCGTGCTGCCTGCTCGCCGACCTGCAGGAGCGGAGCCGATGATCGATGGCCATCACCCCGACCCGGTCGAGCGCGCCGAGCTCACCGAGCAAGATCTCGCGATCGCCACGCTCGTCGGTCGCTACATCGAACGCCGCGAAGCCGGACGGCCGCCGAATGGGCACGACCTGTTCGCCGTCGCCGCGGAGTTCGGCGACGCCGCCGTCGACGCGCTGCGCACCGTCCTCGCTTGCTACGAGGCGATGCGCGCGACCGAAGACCTCGCTCCCTGACCGGAGCAACCCCGACCACCCACGACCCAGGAGGCCTTCCATGCCCACACTGGCCAGCCCGTCGTCGATACGCTCGGGGTTGCTTCGATGAGCGCTTCCGACACCAGCCCGGTCGTCACCGAGGTCCTGCGCTTCGAGGACCTCCCGCTCGGCTCGCACGGTACGCGCCGCGCGATCGCGCGCTGGAGCGACGGCTCGGAGGCCGAAGCGCTGACGTGGTACGCCGACGAGATCCTGATCTGCGAAGGCGACCTGATCGGCAAGACCCGCGAGCAGCTGCGCTCCCTGCACTTCCGCAGGGACCGCGACTGGCTTCAGTCTTGACGGTCACCACCCGCTGACCGGGCCGACCCGCCACCCAAGGGTGGCACGCCCTGGCGGGCGTGCGGGTGGCGGGGGATCGGCCCGCCAGCGGGGCGGGCCACAACCTCACGGGAGGCCTGATGGCCACCACCATCCACGAGACCGGGCGTCGCATTGCGCTCGGCGAGATCCGCGTACCGGAGAACGTCCGCGCGCTCGACCCCGAGCACGTCAATGCGCTCGCCGGCTCGATCAAGCTGCAGGGCATGCTCGTTCCGGTCGTCGTCCGCGACGACGGCGAGGGCTTCGAGCTCGTTGCCGGCTTCCACCGCATCGCCGCGGCGAAGACGCTCGGGCTGGCCGACGTTCCGGTCGTCTTGCGTGACGTCGAGACCGAGGACGCCGACCGCGCCGTCGAGAACATCACTCGCAAGCAGCTGAATCCCTACGAGGAGGCCAAGGCCGTCAAGGCGATGCTCGATCGCGGCCTTACCGAGGACGGCGCCGCGCAGGCGCTCGGCTGGCCCAAGAACCGCGTGATCGCGCGCGTGAAGATCCTCGCGCTGCCCGAGCGCGCACAGCAGCTGATCGGCGAGGACGTCGTCCACCTGGCCGCCGTCGACCAGCTCCGCGCGATCGGGACGGTCGCACCCGCGCTGCTGGACGCCGTGATCGCCTACCTCGACGACGGCAACGCCTGGGCCGCCGAGCGCCTCACCCGCGAACCGGGCTGGGTGCTCGGCGCCGCGCTCACCACGTGGGCGACAGCAAGGTGTTCGCCGCGTACCTGCACAGCGCCAGCTCTCGCGAGATCGCGGACTTGCGGCTGGGCAAGAAGACCGAGCAGCTCTACGCGGACGCGGAGAAGCTGCACCGGCAGCTCGACCGCTACGCGTATGGCCCCCCGCAGGTGCGGTTCACCGACGAAGACGTCGATCAGGCGCGTGCCGCCGGCGTGCTGATCGAGTTCCAGCAGGGAAGGCCGATCATCGTCGACCGACCGCTGTATCGCGAGCTCGTCAAGGGCGCCATCAAGCGCACCCACGACGACTTCGAGACCAAGGTCGCGGCCGCCGCGAAGGAAAAGAAGTCCCCGCGCGTCGGCAAGGCGCCGGTCGACCCGGTGACGGTCGCCAAGCGTGAGCGCGACGCACAGTTGCGTGAGCTGACCGACCAGGCGCACGGCGCGAACCTCGACCTCGGCCACGCGCTCGTCCACAACCTGACGACGGTCGACCCGAGGGACATGGATGTCGCGCGGTTCTTCGTCTACGCGCTGCTGGGCGCCGACCACGACAGCTCTCCGTACACCCAGACCGGGGAGCGGATCGCCCGGATCGCCGCCGGGGGCATCCGGCTCGTCGTCGACGAGCTGCGCACCGACGTCACGAAGACGCGGAAGGACAGCAGCCGCGGCCGGGTGCGGATCGACTACGGCGAGCACCGCGACCCGCAGGCCGCGATCGCATGGCTGTGGAAGTACATCGACGCCGGCAAGAGCGCTGGCGAGCTCTACGGCCGCGCGCTGGTCGTCATCGCCGCCGAGCAGCACGCGACCCGGCTCGTCGTCCCGTCGGGCCAGCGAATGCCCGCCACCCGCTGGTGCTCCCACAAGGACCTCGCCGCGAAGGCGCTGAAGAAGCTCGCGGGGCCGCACGTCCCTGCGTCGCTCAGCAAGCTCGAGCAGGCCGTCAAGCGTGCGCACAGCGCGTTCGAAAAGGCCGAGACCGCGGCGCGCGATAAGCGGGTCGCTGAGCGCGAGGCGGTCGAGGCGGAGCCCGACAACGGCACGGTCGACGAGCAGTTCGACGAGGACCTCGACGAGGACCTCGACGAGGCCGCGTAGCCAGCTCCGACCGCCGGCGGGCCGACCCGCCACCCGAGGGTGGCACGCCCTGGCGGGCGTGCGGGTGGCGGGGGATCGGCCCCCCAGCGGGGCGGGCCCCAAGCCCAAGGAGCACCACGATGGCCCGCCGCTTCAACCGCAAGCCGCTGACCGACGAGGAGCGCGACGCTCGCCGACAGGCCGACCGCGACCGCATCGAGCAAGCGGCGCGCGCCTTGCTTACCAATGACGGCTGGCAGCGCTGGATCAGGGTCCGTGCCAGCAACGGCCTTTCGCGCTACAGCCTCGGGAATCAGATGCTGATCGCGATCGACTGCTACTCCCGCGGGATCACCCCGACGTATGTCGCGGGGTTCCGCGCCTTCCTCGACCTCAATCGCTGCGTGCGCAAGGGCGAGACCGCGATTCGCATCCTCGCCCCGGTCGCCTTCAAGCAGCGTGACGAGCACGGCGAGGAGACCGGCGAAAAGAAGCTCTTCTTCAGAACGGTGCCGGTCTTCGACGTCTCGATGACCGACGTCTTGCCCGGGAAGGAGCCCGTCCCGCTCACGCCGCCGTCAGAGCCGATCACCGGCGAAAGCCACCTCCACCTGATCGCGCCGCTGAGGGCCCACGCCGCACAGCTCGGCTACACCGTCGAGATCCGCGACCTCCCTGACGACGGCCCCGGCGGCTGGTGCGACCGCAGGCGCAAGCAGATTGTCGTCGCCACCGGACCCGCGAACCGACAGGTGCGCACGCTCGTCCACGAGATCGCGCACGCACACGGGCTCGGCTACGCCGAACTCGGGCGAGAGCGCTGCGAGGTCCTCGTCGACTGCGTCGCGTACTGCCTGCTTGGCTCGGTCGGGCTCGATGTCGGCGGCGAGTCGATCCCGTACGTCGCCGGCTGGGGCGAAGATGGCGCCCTCGACGCGATCCGCGAGTACGCGCAGACGATCGACACGATCGCGCACCGCATCGAAGGTGCACTGGTCCCCGAGCCCGAGCCCGAGTCCGAGCCGGCAGCCGACGCGATCGCCACGGAATCTCTCGCGGCGTAGCGCCCTTGCGCGTTCGGTCGGGGGCTGCACCGCCCCGATGATCGGGCGAGCCCGGCCGGCGGGCTCGCGGCGCTACCGCGCAGGTGGGGCACCGGCGCCGGCCGGTCACACCCGGGTCGGGGGCTCATGCAGCCCCCGACCGAACCCACACCCGGAGCCGTCCCGGAACGGCGGCCGGTGCCACGCGGTGACGAGGACGAGCTCTACCGCCGGCACCACCGCGAGCTGTACCGCGCCGTCGCCCACGCGGTCAACGCTCCGCGCGAGCTCATCGAGGACGCCTGCCAGACCGCCTGGGCGATCATGCTTCGGGCCCAGCCCGAGCGAATCTCGATCCTCGGCTGGCTCTACGTCGTCGCCACGCGCGAAGCGTTCCGGTTGCGCGACCGCGACCGCCGCCACCTCCACCTCGAGGCGATGCTGCCGGCCGGGTCGTGGGACGCATTGATCGCCGACGCGTTCTCGATCGACGACATCCTCGAAGTCCGCGAGGCGCTGGAGATCCTCGCGAGTCTGCCCGACCGCCAGCGCGCTGACCTCACTCTCCTGGTCGCCGGCTTCAGCTATGTCGAGATCGCCGAGTTGACGGGCGGCCGGACGTACACCAACGTCAATAAGCACATCGCGAAGGCCCGCGCACGCGTTCGGCTCGCGCGGCTCAGCGACAGCGCCGACTCAGGCCGGACTCGCGCGCGCCGCGATGTCCCGTAACGGTGGGATGCAGCCCGGAGCACGTTGTGACGCGGCTGCGTGGAAGGAGCAACGAGCGCTCGAGCTCGACCGCGACCCGGCCGGCATCTTCGCGGGCTGACCCAGCCGTCCCGTAGGCCAGGGGCCAAGAATCGCCGCCGCGGCTCTTATGAGTAGAGATGCCCATCTGGCCAAGAGAGCCCGAGGACGACCCGCCGATCACGTCGGTGGTGATCCTCCTCGACACGTTGTCCGCAGCCGAGCGCCGCGATCTCGCCAACTCGCTGCTACGAGCCGCGTGGTGCGCGACGCTTGAGCAGACGCGTGTGCTCCTGCTGGATGCGCTCGTCGAGATCGACCACAACGTCTTCGAAGGCGCGGGATGACCGCTGACGGTCACGCGACCCTCGCAGACGTCCATGCCATCGCCGAGGCTGTTGCAGACGTGCTTGCCGAACGCGGTCTGGTCGTGTACGCCGGGGCGGGCGCATCGGCGCGCGTGCTCAGCGCGCGCGAGGTCTCACAGCTACTTGGCCGCAGCACCCCGTGGGTGTACGCGCACGCGACAGAGCTCGGCGGGATCCGCATGGGCACAGGGCCCAAGGCGCGGATCGGGTTCGACCTCGCGAACGTCGAGCAGTGGAAGCGCGACAACCAGATCCGCCCACGTGAGGCCCGCAATACCTCGCGGCGGCGGCCGCGCCGGAACACGATCTCGGGCGCGACGAACCTCATCCCGTACGACCCCTCGCCGTACCGGGCGTAGCATCCGAAGGCCGATGAGCGGCATCGACAGGAGAATCCGAGTGCGGCGGTGAGCCGGCCAGCGAAAGGACAGGTCGTCGTTCAGACCCTGCTCGACGGCACGCACGTTTTCAAGCTGCGCTTTCAGGCCTACGGCCGACGCGAGCACGAGGTCCTCCACGAGCGCCGCAACTGCCGGTGCGGCTGCGGCGGCGCCTGGAACGAGCGCACTGCCCACGTCGAGCTCGAGAACGTGATGGCCAAGGTACGCGCCGGCGTCTGGCGCAAACGCCAGCTACCGCCGCGAACCGTCAAGCGCGGCGTCCCGACGTTTCATGAGTACGCCTCCGACTGGCTCGAGGCCAAGCGCGACGGCGTCCTCGGCGATCGGCCGATCTCCCGCAACACCGAGCTCGACTACCGATCGCGACTCTCCAACCACCTGCTCCCGTTCTTCGGCGAGTACCGCCTCAGCGACATCGACGCCGAGCTCTGCCTCGCCTTCAAGGCCCACAAGATCAAGTAGGCTGCCGAACTCCGCCGCACGCTGGATGCCGGCGCCAAGCTCAAGGACCGTCACGGGCGGACGGTACGGCCCCTGAGCCCCGCGATGATCCGCAAGCTCACCGCTTGCCTGACCGCAATCCTCGATGAAGCAGTCGACGACGGCCACCTAGAGCGCAATCCCGCGCGGAGCCGGCGGATGCGCGTCAAGGTGCCCAAGCCGGCCCGGACGTTCCTTGAGATGGATGGGCTTGTCGCGCTGACCGACGCCGCCGGAGAACAGGACGCCAAGTTCGCCCGGCCCAAGCTCCTCGTCAAGCCGGAGCCAGGATCCACGGCCGCGAGGGTCGCTGAGCGCTGGCTCGCCGGCAAGCGCGCGTTCGAGATCTCCGACGAGCTCGGCCTCGCGCGTGCCACCGTCACGTACCACCTGCGGCGCATGGAGGCGAAACACCCCGGCTACTACATCGGGCGTCGCGCAATCATCGCCACGCTTGGCGGGTCCGGCGTTCGCGTCAGCGAGCTCTGCGACATCCGCATCCGCGACCTGCGCCTCCACGCCGCCAGCGGCGCGCATTTCCGCATCCCCGACGCCAAGACCGAAGCCGGGATCCGCGAAGTCCAAGTCAGCCCCGACCTCCTCGAAGAGATCGTCGCGCACATCGACCGACTGCGCCGCGCCGACCAGCCGACCGAACCCGACGCCTACTTGTTCCCCAACCGCAAGGGCCGACGGATGACACGCCAACGCGCCAGCAAGATCGTTGGCGACGCCTCAACACTCGCGTCTACCAACCTGGCCGCCCGCGGCCTCCCCGCGCTCCCGACCACTAGCCCACACACGCTGCGGCGGACGTACATCTCGATCGCGCTGCTCGCCAACCGCTTCGACGTGCTCTGGGTGATGCGCCAGGTCGGCCACGCCGACTCACACATGACGATGGACGTCTACGCGCAGCTCCAACAGCGAGCGGAACGCCAGCACGGCGAGGCGTTCGACGGGCTCGTTAGACAGGCGCGCGAGCGGCTCTACGGAACGCTCGAGGAGACAGGCGACGCGGACGACGAGTCACAGGAGCAATCCCGCCTGGAAGAGCTCGTCAACGAGTGGCGCGACAAGCGGGACGATCACTAGCTTGAGCATTCCTCGCGTGAGGTGGTTGCCGAACTCATGGACGCGGACGGCAAGCACACGGCGGACCTTCGGGCAAGTGCTCGCCGAGCTACGAGCGCGGCGCGCTCGTTGTAACCGCCCACACGGCCGCAGCCCCGGTGGGCAGCTCAAAGGCCCTGGGGCTGCTCAGCGCAGGCCCAGATTGACAAGCCTGTAGCCCATCGCCAGCTCCGAGACCCCGAACATGTCGGCGAGCGCTCCCGGGTCTTGGGTCTTCTTGAAAGCCCGGCTGATGAACCTTCGCGGCATCAGCACTTCGGCGGCGAAGTCGTTGGCGGCACGTTCAGCGCGCCAGTCAAAGCCCGGTGGAGTGCCGTCTGATGTGTCGATGTGGAAGCGGTCCTCGTAGCCTCGGCTTTGCTGGTGATGTCCGAGCAAGTAGTGCCCGAGCTCGTGCGCGAGGCTAAAGCGCTGACGGTTCGCGTGATGGTTCTCGTTCACGCCGATCACGGCCGCGCCGTCATGGGCAAAGACCAGCCCTGAGAGCGAGTCGGGGAGGTCGCTGTAGAGGACCATCACGCCACACAGCTCGGCGAGCTTCGCGACATTCACCGGCGGCTTGGTCACGCCGGCCTTCTCCAACAGATCGTTGGCCGCGTGCGTGGGCGCAGCCGCCGCCACCGCGATCTGCTCGGGCGGCAAGTCCGTCTCCTCGGCCTCCGTGAGCAGGCTGTCGATCGCGGCCTGCAGTTCGGCATCGGCGAGCCGCGCGATGGTGGCTCTCAGCACGGCGGTCACCGGCCGGCGCGTGCGGTCGGGCGGGAAGAACGCATCGACGGTCACGTCGAGGGCGTCAGCCAGGTCTACGAGGTCATCCAGGCCCGGAGAGCGTTTGCCGGCCTCCCAGTAGGAGACAGCCGTTTGCGTCTTGTTCAAACGGCGCGCGAGTTCGGACATCGACCACCCGCGCTGCTCGCGAGCGCCGCGAATCGCGCTCGCAACCCAGGCAGTGGTGTCGGTCATGAATGCACGTGGTTTTGATCCGTCCATCAGGACGGTAGACTATCTACCAGAACGCTGGAGCCCGGGCTGCGGCTCGCGCCCAGGACACGCACAGTCTATGAGCAGCCTCGGCTGCAAGGAGAAGCGGATGCAGACCACCAAGCCCGACAAGCCCGACCACGAGCCTAAGACCGTCCACGTCACGGTCCACAACGAGGACGACGGCGACACCTACCACCTGAACGCGAAGCGTGACGACGCGCTCGCGGGCGTGATCGCCGAGCTGTACGACAAGAAGCTGCGCCGCGACCGCCAGGCGGACGACCGCCTCAGCTGCGAGCGAGGCGGCGAGGACGTGTTCCCCTCCGAGTCCCTCAGCTTCGGCGAGTACCTGGACCAGGGCCACTGCCCGGACCTGGAGTGGCTGTTCGCCGGCGGCACCGGCGGCGCGTGAGGATGGGATGGAGCTGACGGAGGTCGATCCGGAGGTCGCGTCGCTCGCGTTCGCCGGCGACCTCGATCGGGTGTGGGCGAGCGGCCGGCCGCAGAAGCTCGGCTGGATGCGCACCCGGATCGACGACCTCACCGAGATCGTGCAGATGCCCGGCCGCGCGCCCGACGGCAGCGTCGACCCGTACTGCCTGCGGCTCCACGCCGCGCACTACGGCCCCCACCCGGTGAAGGTGAACTTCGTCGAACCGCAGACGTGGACGCTCGCGCGTGACGGGTCGCGCTGGTTCCCCCGGCTCGAGAACCTTCCGCCCTGGTTCGGACTGCACGATGTCTACGGCTACCCGGACGGCACCCAGGAGCAGTTGGTCTGCTTCAGCTTCAACCTCGACTACTACACCTCCAACCACAGCCCGCAGCCGACCGAGATCTGGCAGCAGGGCCGCCACACGGTCGCCGCGACGCTCTATCGGCTCCACGACATCCTCGGTCCCGCCCACTACCGCGGGCCGGCCGCCCCGCTCGCCGAGGCCGCGTGACGCTCGTCATCCCCGCCCGCACCTGGCAGACGGCGATGGCGGCGTTGCGCCAGCCACCGCACGACCACGAGCGGGTCGCGTACCTCGACGGGCCGAGGTCTCAGCACGGGATCGCGATCGTCACCACCGTCACCATCCCCAGCGCGGATGAGCGCCAGGGCAACTTCCACGTCAGCGCACCCGAGATGAGCCGCGCCGGCCAGCACCTCCGCCGCCTGCAGCTGATGCGCCTCGCGCAGATCCACTCCCATCCGGCCGGCTGGACCGGGCATTCGCCCTACGACGACGAGATGGCCTTCTCCCAGCGCGACGGCGCGATCTCGATCGTGGTCCCGCACTTCGCCGCCTGCGCGCCCGGCCTGGCCGACTGCGGCGTTCACGTACGCCACTCCGACGGCTGGCACGAGCTCGGCCCACTCGAGAAGAGCGACGCGGTGCAAATCGTCCCGTCGCTGGTAGACCTGCGGCGATGACGGGGCTGGCCGACCGTCACTCCGGCACGCTCGACGGGAGACTCGACGAGCTGGGTACCCGCACGGCGGTCGTCGCCGTCTGCATCGAGCCGGGAACAGCCGCGACCTTCGCGGTGCAGCACACGGCGTGGATGCTGGTCAACCTGCTCGCCCGCCTCACGGGCATCGTGTGCCGCGTGCTGATCGCGGGCGACGACGCGCCGCTTCTTGCTCGGGTCACGCCGTTGTCGGGGTCCGCGCACACGCTGCAGGAAGCGCTGCTCGACGGAGCACGCTCCATCGGGGGCGCCCCGGTTCACGTCGCCGATGGCACCGCCCCGGACTACGAACTTCACATCAGACCCGGGCCGGCCGCCGGCGGCTGGCGCGTTCACGGCGAGGGCTACTGTGGCGCGATCAGCCGCGGCGCGATCGCATCGGTCAGCACGTCGCGCCTGCCTTTCGGCCCGTACACCGCGGCCTGCCTCGCCGCCGGCGAGATCTTCCGCGCCACGCGGCTGCGCCCCGACCTGTACCAGCGCGTCGCCGCGCTGTCGTTCTCCGCCTGGGACTACACCCTCGGTCACGGTGAGCTGCATCAGATCGGACCGGACCTCGACGATCTGATCCTTGACTTCGGCCTGGCCGGCACAGGCGCAGTCGGCTGTGCCTTGCTGCACGCGCTGTGGGCATGCCCACAGCTCGCCGGCGAGGCCGTCATTGCCGACTCCGATCCCGACGGCGTCGACGACACCAACCTGAACCGCTGCGTGATCTTCGGCGAGGAGCACATCGGCATGCCGAAGGCCACGACAGCGGCCGCGGTCCTCGCCGCCTCGAGCATCGCGTGGCTCCCCGTCGATGATCGCTACGCCAGGTCGACCCTCCCTCGGGTGCCTGAAATGCTGGTCTCGGCCGTGGACACGAACGGCTCCCGCGAGCAGCTGCAGCAGGGCTTCTGGCCCGCGCGGCTGTTGACGGCCAGCACCAAGAACCTCCGCGCGGAGGTGCTGCGCTGCGGACCACCCGGCGAAGGTCGCTGCCTGAGCTGCTTCAACCCGCCCGAGGTCGACCTCCCCGACGACGTGCGCCGCGAGCAGCTGCGTTCCCTCTCGCCGGAGGACCTGGCGACCTTCGCTGTCCAGATCGGCCACCCCGTCGCGCTGGTGCGACGTTGGGCGGAAGAAGGCGGCTGCAGCGTGGTCGGCGACGCGGCACTCGCACGCCTGCGCGTGGGTGACGATCCGCCCGCGATGTTCGCGGTCGGGTTCGTCTCGGTGATGGCCGGCACGCTGCTCGCGGTCGAGCTGGTCAAGGAGCACCTCGGCCGACCGGTCGCCCTAAACGACCAGCACCAGAACGCCAAGTTCCAGTTCGAGAACCCCACCGCCGATCGCAATGGTCGCCCGACCACGGTCCAGCGCGACCGAAACTGCGGCGCGTGCGTCGCCGACGGCCCAGGAGTCCAGGTCTGGAGCCGCCGCTGGCAGGGCTACGGAAGCGCCCGGATCAAGTAGCGGGAGGCGATTTGCCGCCGCGTTCGCGCGCAGCTCCACAGAGTGCGCGCCCGGGTTCGCAGGCCCGATCGCTCGTCGACGTGGTCGCGGCCTGCGCCGACGTCGATACCTGGACGTGACGCGTGAGCACGGGTCATGGCCGGGCCGGCGAGTGAAGCTGCCCACCGGGGTTTAGGCACTCCATTAGGCACTCTGGCTCGTTTTCGCTCCCCAGCTCCCTTGCCGACAAGCTGGACAGTCACAAAAAAACGCCTGATTTCCAGGGCTTCTTCCAATGGCGAGACCCGGACTCGAACCGGGGACACCACGATTTTCAGACAGTTGCACGGAACACCCGAACTCGCGCGGAAAGCCCTGCAATCACGCGGATTCCGTGACGGGGCGATGGGGACGAGATGTCGCGCAAATACCGTGCGGATGTAGGCCCGATTAGGACACGACAGGCGTCTCGTGTCCTAATCGATCCGCTCCGCGACTCGCACGACGACGGCGTCGCCGCCTCTTTGGCGATCGCATTCCGGAGGAAGCGCGCGTGGCTGCGCGTGGCTGCAACTCGTCGCCGGACGCTCGCCGCTCGTCCGTGGCGGGCGTGTGATCTGCGCGAGCGGGGACGCCCGCTTTCGGGTGCAACTCGGGAGAGAAGCCGAGGCGGCCGGCCGCGACCACGCTGGGCGCCCTGGGCAACGGTCGCCCGCACCTTCGATGGAGCTGTCTCTCACGGCGCGCGCAGGTCAGTCGCTGCGGCGTAGCGTTCCCGGCATGTTGTCGAGATTGGCGATCGTTTGCCTCGCCGCCCGCTCCACGGCGCGGCGGACGATGAGGCGATCGAACAGCCCCCGCAACCCCGGGCGCGGGTCGAACTCGACCACGATCCGGTAGGCGAACCCGCCGTTCTCCTCAACGAAGTGGCGCTCGTGACGCGCGTCGGGCAATCCCGGCTGCACGCTGCGGTACTCGATCAGCCGATAGGGCTCGATCCGAAGCAGCGTCATCTCGAGCTCGACCCGCCGCCCGAGCAGCCGCACGACCACCCTCGCCTGGTCGCCCGATGCCGACCAGCGAGACTCGGGCGCCACTCGAATCAGCCCCGGCCAGTACTCCGGCCAGTTTTCGAGGTCGGTGATGTAGTCGTAGCCATCGCGCAACGACACCCCGAAACGGTGCCCAACCTCCACGCGCACGGCGACACACTAACCGACGGCCTTGCCACCTCACTCGTTCCACGCGCCGTGCCGAATGGGAAGAACGCGCGCCGCGGCGCTGCGTTCCCCGTGGTGCAAATCCTCGCTCGGGGCCGGCCCGTGTGTAGGTTGCGGTCGTGGAGGTCATGCGCACGAGCGGACTCGAGATCGCTTATGAACGCGCTGGCGACGGGCCGCCCCTGGTGTTCGTGCACGGCGCCGCCTCGGACGCGCGCTTGTGGCGGCCGCAGGTTGCCGCATTCGCGGACGAGTTCACGGTCGTCGCCTGGGATGAGCCCGGGGCGGGCCGGTCGTCCGACGTGCCCGCGCAGTTCGGCCTGGCGGAATACGCCGGCTGCCTGGCGGCGCTGATCGAGGCGCTAGCGCTTGCCCCGGCGCACGTCGCCGGCATCTCGTGGGGCGGCACGGTCGTCCAGGAGCTCTACCGCCTCCATCCCGAGCTCGTCGCGACGCTGGTGCTTGTTGACACGTACGCCGGCTGGAAGGGGTCGCTCCCTCCGGAGGAGGTGCGTGCCCGGGTGACGGGTGCGTATCGGGCGCTGGCCGTCCCCGCCGAGGAGTTCGATCCCGCGCGCGCCCTTCCAGGGTGGTTCGCCGGCGATCCGCGGGCCGAGTTCTTGCCGCTGCTGGAAGAGATGGCCGCGGGCGTTCGGCCCGAGAGCTTGAGGGCTGCGCTGCTGGTGATGTCCGGGGCCGACCAGCGCGACCTGCTCCCGCGCATCTCCGTGCCGACCCTTTTGATCTGGGGGGAGCTGGACGCGCGCTCGCCGCTCAGCGTCGCACGCCAGTTCGAGCACGCGGTCCCGGACGCGAAGCTCGTCGTGATCCCCGGCGCTGGTCACGTGAGCAACCTCGAGCAGCCTGAGCTGTTCAACGACGCTGTCCGCGCGTTCTGCCGCGCTCACGTGCCACGTTTACCCTGAGCCGCCAGCGTCGCGGCCTCGGCAGGGGTCCCCGAGACCGGTGCGTTCGTCGAAGAGCAGCAGGCTCGCCGAGTGCTTCTGGTCCTCGTCCGGAGCGGCCGTCCGGGGCGTCGCGCGGTTCGTGCTCTTGCTTTCGTCGGGGACGACCGGTGAAGGCGCTGTGGTCCTTGTGTCCCTTGATGTCGACCGATTCGACGAGCTCGTGGCGCGCGGACGGGCTGAGATGGATGTCGATCCCGAGCGGGCGGCCGGCACGCTGCGGCAGGCGCTGGCGCTCTGGCGCGGGCCTGCGTTGTCCGACCTGGCGTACGAGCCGTTTTGCGCAGACCGAGATTGCCCCCTGAGGGAGGGGGCGCCGGGCGGCGTTCGAGGCTCGCGTCGAGGCGGAGCTGACGCTCGGCCGGCACGCGGACCTCGTCTCGGAATTGGAGGCCGCGGTGTCGAATAGCCGTTTCGCGAGCGCCTCGGCGGCCGCTGATGCTGGCGCTGTACCGGTGCGGCCGCCAGGCGGAGGCGCTTGAGGCCTATCGCACGGCGCGCCGGGCGCTGGTCCGGAAGCGTTGCCTACGCGGTTGGAGGGTGACTCCTCGCCACTGGTAGGAAAGGAACCGCGAGCCCGCGGAGCTGGTCGCGTTGCTGACCGACGCGCGCAAGGGCCGCTAGACCAACGACACGCTCGCGGCCACAACCCGAAACGCGAGCGTGACTACCAGCTAAAGCACCACAGGCTCGCGCGCTCAGACGCCGGCGACTACAACGCGGTACCAGCCGCGAAGCCGGACGGCCCCGTCGTCGTCGGTGAAGGCAACCAGCGCGTGGCGGAGCGTATCGGCAACGGCTTCTTCGCCCGAGTGTCGGATGGCCAGTGCGGTCGGTCCCGCTCCGGCGAAGGCGCGCATTGCGGTATCGGCGTCCTTGAAAACCGTGAGCGACTGGACGTCGTCGTCTTCGCGCAGCTTGAGGCCGGCCGCAGCAAGCACCTCTTCGAGTTGGCCAGGGGCGGACAGGGCGAACATGCCGCTCTGCTTCATCACCTCCAGCGCCTCAGCGGGAAACAGCGGGAAGAGCGGCTGGAAGACCCGGGTGATGCCCGCTTCGGGAACACGCGTGAAGATCACGACCGCAACCTGTCGCCGCGCGACCCGTCGCGCCTCGGCCAGCGCGCGAGCCTTGTCGTCGGCGAACTGAAAGGAACTGAAACCTGTCACGACATCGAACGAGCCGTCTCCCCAGGGCAGGCGCTCCAAGTCGCCGACGCGTAGATCGGCCTCCGGCGTGCGCTCGGCGGCGAGCTCGACCATCGCCCCCGCGGCGTCGATGCCGGCGACCTTGGCCCCCCGAGCGGTGGCCAGCTGAAGGACGCGGCCGGCCCCGCACCCGCAATCAAGCACCGAGGTTGCGGCGCCGATGGCCGTCCGGTCCAACACATGCTCGTAGACCAGCCCTCCCCAGCCACCGGGCCCTTCCCACGTTTCGGCCCAATCGCCGGCGCGCGCCCCGAACAACGGTCCCCATCGCCCCGCGCTACCGCTCGACAGCTCTCCACTCTCCATCGCCGTCACCTGTTCAGAGGCCTCGATCCTACCCCGCGCATCCCCTTGAGCCAGCTCGGCATTGGCGCGAAGGACCGCCCATCGACGACTCTCCGCCGAGCACGCCGCACTGCCCGTCGGCGCAAGATGCGAGCGTCTCGGCCGGTGCCCGGCTTGCATCAAGAGCACCGCGGGCGTGATCACGAGCGCCGCGCCTCCCGCTTAGGACGACTGGCGCGAGCCTCGAAGGCTGCGGCGTAGGCGCCTGGTTCGTCAGGGGTGAGCGGGAGCGCCTGCGCGCTCCCGCTGAAAGTGGCTCAGAGTCGCAGACCGGCGCTCGCGGACAATCATCGGCGCCCGCCGCATGTGGACGGTGGCGATGATCTCCTCGGGGTCGATCCCTTGCAGGTAGATCGACGTCGTGCCGAGGTTGGTGTGGC
>Ga0126307_10001174_pt1 | contig 17243 bp, 21 predicted proteins | sample Plot28_FD_89955 | JGI IMG/M metagenome (GOLD analysis project Ga0126307, IMG submission 89955) | Serpentine soil microbial communities from UC McLaughlin Reserve, CA, USA - Plot28 | ecosystem: Environmental > Terrestrial > Soil > Grasslands | place: USA: UC McLaughlin Reserve, Lake County... | reverse complement strand
GCGCCTCCTCCACGTCGGCGGGCATCAGCTCGTCGCGCTCGCCGAGGTCGGCGATCGTCCGCGCCACCCGCAGCACGCGGTCGTGGCCGCGGCCACTGAGGCCGGCGCCCTGGCTTAGGCCCACGAGCGCGGCGCTCGCCTCCGGCGCCACCCCGACCAGACGGCGAGTCAGCGGGCCGTCCATGTCTGCGTTGCAGCGTGCGCTCGTCGCCGACAGCCGCTCACGCTGACGGCCTCGGGCCCGGGAGACCCTGTCTCGGACCGCGGCCGATGACGAGCGAAGCGTGCCGCCGGCCTCGGCCACGAGCTCGACCGTCGGTACCGCGTCTATGTGGCAGACGAGGTCGATCCGGTCGAGCAGGGGACCGCTGAGCCTCCGCATGTAGCGGCCCAGCTCCAGCTCGCTGCACTCGCATGTCGTCGGTCGCCCGCAAGGGCAGTTGTTGCAGGCGGCGACGAGCATCCCCCGGGCCGGATAGGAGACAGAGCGCTGCCCCCGCACGATCTCGACGCGTCCCTCCTCGAGCGGGCTGGCGCATGGCGTCGAGCGCCGCGCGCGAGAACTCGGCCAGCTCGTCGAGGAACAGGACGCCGCGGTGCGCCAGGGTGACTTCGCCGGGGCGCGCGGGGCTGCCTCCGCCCACCAGGCCCTGGGGAGAGACCGTGTGGTGTGGGGAGCGGAAGGGCCGCCGGCTCACCAGTCGGCCCGACCCAAGCCCGGCGGCGCTGTGGATCTGGGTCACCTCCAGCGCCTCCTCGAAGGACAGCGGTGGCAGGATCGCCGGCAGGCGACGAGCGAGCATCGTCTTGCCCGCTCCCGGCGGGCCGATCATCAGAAGGTTGTGGCCGCCAGCGGCGGCTATCTCGAGCGCGCGCTTGGCGTCCGGGTGGCCGCGCACGTCCCTCAGCTCGAGCTCGGGCGCAGGGGGCGAGTAGGTCCGCTCGGCGCGCGGAGGCTGGTCGGGCGCCCACTCGCCGCGGAGCAGATCGACGATCCGCCTCAGGTCCGGTACGGCCAGGACGTCGAGCTCCGCGACCAGCGCGGCCTCCTCGGCGTTCTCCTCCGGGACGATCAGATGGTCATAGCCGGCGCGCTTGGCCCCGACGGCGAAGGCGAGCGCCCCGCGCACCGGCCGCAGCCGGCCGCTGAGCGACAGCTCGCCGCAGACCGCGTGAGAGGCGAGGCGCTCGTGAGGGACCTGCGCGGTGGCGGCCAGGAGCCCGACCGCAATCGCGAGGTCGAAGGTCGCGCCGTGCTTGTGTACGTGGGCGGGTGCGAGATTGGCCGCCAGCCGCTGCTGGGGGAACTCGAGGCCCGAGTTCAACAGCGCCGCGCGCACGCGCTCGCGCGACTCGCGTACGGCCCGGTCGGCGAGGCCGACAAGGGTGAACGTGGGCAGGCCCCGGCGGGCATCGACCTCCACCGTGACCTCTCGACTTCCGATGCCGTCCAGGGAGAACGTGGTGACCGCGGCGAGCACGGCCGGCAAGCTAGGCCGGGCGGCGTTACCGGTGGGTCACCTGAGTTACGACTCTGCACATCCGACGCTCGGTGCAGAGCTGTAACCCCCGTCGGCCACAGGCAACGCTCTGCCACCTAGCTTGGCCGCCATGACAGATCACCACCAGCGGCTCGGCAAGCTCGGCGAAGCGCTCGCGGCCACCCACCTGGAGGCACGGGGCTACGAGGTGATCGATCGCAACTTTCGCACCCGGCACGGGGAGCTGGACGTGGTCGCCGCCGACGCCCGGAGCCTCGTGTTCTGCGAGGTCAAGTCCCGGATCGGGCGGACCCCAGGCATCGCGCCACTGGCCTCCGTCGGGGCCGCAAAGCGGGGTCAGGTCCGGCGCATGGCGCGCCGCTGGCTGGCAGAGCGGGGCGAGGCCGCTCCCAAGCCCCCCGAGATGCGCTTCGACGCGATCGGGATCACCCTCGACCGGCACGGCCGGCTGGTCGAGCTTGATCACGTGGAGGGGGCCTTCTGATGGCGGACGGTGCGCGTACGCCCGTCGAAAATACGTCCAGGCCCCTGAGGGATTTTTCGGAGCGTGTGCCCGGTTCGCCGCGCGGGGCCGGGCCTAACCGTCGAGCGCGAGCTGCTGGTAGGCGATCGACTGGAACGACAACCGATGCAGAGGCGAGATCCCGTGCGCCTTGATCGCCGCGCGATGCTCGGGCGTCGAGTAGCCGACGTTGGTCTCGAAGTCCCAGCGCGGGTGGCGCTCCGCCGCGCGCCTCATGTAACGGTCGCGGGTCACCTTCGCGAGGACCGACGCCGCGGCGATCGCGGCGCTGCGGCAGTCCCCGTCGACCACGGCGCGCTGCTCGAAGGGCAGCTCGCCCACGCGGAAGCCGTCCACCAGGCAGAGGGTCCCCTCGCAGGACACCGCCATGAGTGCCGAGCGCAGGGCGTCGAGGTTCGACTTGTGGAGCCCGAAGCTGTCGATCCGCCGCACGCAGCGGCTGACCACGGTCGCCTTGGCGGCAGCCCGGAGCACGAGCGGGTAGAGCTCTTCGCGCCCCGCCTCGGTGTGCTGCTTGGAGTCGTTGAGACGCGCCAGCGCGCGCCGGTCGCTCAATGTCAGGCGCTCGAGGTCGAACAGCACCGCCGCCGCGACCAGCGGCCCGGCGAGCGATCCGCGGCCCGCCTCGTCGGCGCCGGCCACGAAGCGCGAGCCCTGCTCGCGGTCGAAGGCGAAGAGCTTGCGGCCCCGCGGCGCGGCCCGGCGCCGCCGCCTGGGGTTCTGCGCGGTGTCGATGGCCGCCATCGTGGGCGATGGTACGGCGGCCGGCGGCGGCCGAGGGCTCCGACTGACCCCAAACACCGCTACTTGCGGGCCGCGGCGGGCCGCGGCACCGGCTAGAGGGTGCCGATCTTGCCCGGCGGCCAGTAGGTGGCGAAGGCCTGGCCGATGACCCACTTCTTCGGGACCGGCCCCCAGGCGCGGCTGTCGAGGCTGGCGCCGCGGTTGTCGCCCATCATGAAGTAGTAGCCGCGCGGGATCTCGATCTCGCGCGGAAGGTTGCAGAGGTCGTCGCAGGCCGAGTTGCGCGCGATGAACGGCTCCTCCTGGCGGCGCCCGTTGATGTAGACGCGGTTGTCCATGACCTTCAGGCGGTCGCCCGGGAGGCCCACCACCCGCTTGATGAAGTTCGTGTCCGAGCGCTGCGGGGTGGGCCTGGAGCAGACCGCGCCCTCCACCCGCGGCGCTCCGCAGCGGGCCTCCCCCGATTCGTCGTCGTCGGCGCCGGCAGGGGGCTTGAAGACGACGACGTCGTCACGCTCGGGCTCGGCGAAGCGGAAGGTGACGCGGTCCACGAGCACGCGCTGGCCCACCGCGAGCGTCGGCACCATCGACTCGCTGGGAATACGGAAGGGCTTGACGAGGAAGCCCTGGATCACCAGGAAGAGCCCGAGCGCCAGGCCGACGATGGTGACGAGCTCGATGAGCGAGCTTCGCCCGCTCTGCTGCTGAGTCTGCGCCAAGGCTCCGCGTGGGGGTCCGGCTAGGCGGCCGACCCGCCCGAGCCGGCCTCGTCGCCGGCGTCGGGATCGGACTGGTCCTCCTGGGCGGCGGGCCCGTCGCCGGAATCCCCGGCGGGCTCGTCGCCCGAGGCGTCGCCCTCGGGGCTGCTCTCGGGCTCGGGGGCCTCGGCTGCCTCGCGCGCCGCCTCGGCTTCGGCCTGGGAGACCTCCGCCGCCTCCTCCTGCAGCCCCGCCGCGGCGTCGTCGCTCAGCGGCTCCTCGGCGGGCGGCATGACCCCCTCCTGGAGCTCGGCGGCCGTGAAGCGGCGCTCGCGGACGCGCGCCCCACGCCCGACGCGGTCGCGCAGGTAGTACAGCTTGGCCCGGCGCACGTCGCCGCGGCTGGCTACCTCGATCTGTTCGATCTTCGGCGAATGGAGGGGGAAGGTCCGCTCCACGCCTACGCCGAAGGACTGCTTGCGAACGGTGAACGTCTCGCGGACTCCCGAGCCCTGGCGCTTGAGGACGGTGCCCTCGAACACCTGCGTGCGGCGGCGACTGCCCTCCACGACCTGGAAGTGCACGCGCACGCGATCGCCGGCCTCGAAGGAAGGGACCCGGCGAAGCTGGGCACGCTCGATGCTGTCGATGACGCTGCTCATATCGAGAGGAAGCGAGTTGGCGCGAGCCTTCTCGCGGGGGGGAATGGTAGCGACCGCTCAGCGGCGGGAACGAGCCTGAGCCAGCCGCCATTCCCGGATACGGGCGTGGTCGCCGGACAGGAGGACGTCGGGGACTTCGTGCCCTCTCCACTCCGCGGGGCGGGTGTAGTGGGGGTACTCCGGACTTCCCTCCAGCGCCGGGCTGAAGGACTCCTCGAGCGCGCTGGCGGCGTGCCCGAGGGCGCCCGGCAGCTTGCGGATTACGGTGTCGCAGACCACCATCGCCGCGAGCTCTCCGCCCGCAAGCACGTAGGGGCCGATCGAGACCACGTCCGTGGCCAGGTGCTCATGGACCCGCTCGTCGAAGCCCTCGTAGCGGCCGCAGAGCAGCGCGAGCTGCGGTTCCGCCGCGAGCTCGGCGGCGAGCGCTTCGTCGAGGCGGCGCCCGCCCGCGCCGAGCGCCACGACCCGGCCGTGGTCCCCTCCGCCGTAGCGGGCCTCGAGCGCGGCTTCGACCACGTCCACTCGGATGACCATCCCCGCGCCGCCGCCATACGGCGTGTCATCGACCTGGCCGGCGCTGAGGGGCGTGGTCGCCCGCAGGTCCACGGGCTCGAGCTCCAGCCCGGCGGCGATCGCATTGCGGACATGGCGCTGGGAGGCAAACCAGGCGAACCAGTCCGGGAAGAGCGTGAAGACGTCGACCTTCACCGGCCGAGGAACTCCCGGTCGACCTCGATGATGCGGGCTTCGGTGTCCACCCGGCTCACCGCATCGCCGACCAGCGGCACCAGGGTCCCGTCCTCGAGCTCGAGCACGTCACAGCTGGGCCCGGCGAGGACGCGACGCACCTCCCCCAGGCCCGGGACCGAGCAGCCGACGAGGCTCTCGGCGAGCCATTCGCCCTCGTCGAGAGTCGCTTGGATCAGGACCTGCTGGCCCCGAAGCGCAGCGACCGACTCGCGGTCCTCGAGGCCCGAGAGCCGCAGCAGCGGCCGGGCATCGGTGCCGTCGCTGCGCAGGACCTCCGCCCGCTCGCCCGCCACCTCCACCTGGTCGCCCTCGGACGGCCGGCTGTCGGCGCCGTCGAGCCAGAACGAGCCGTCCCGGCCGTGGGGCTTGCCGATGCGTCCGGCCGAGACGGCCGTCAATCGACCACGTCGACGAGGACCCTGCGCTCCTCGCGGACCGCGGCGGCCTTCATCACGGTGCGCAGCGCGGCGACGGTGCGGCCGCCCCGGCCGATCACCTTGCCGGTGTCATTGGGCGCCACGTGCAGCTCGAGCACGATCGTTCCGTCGTCCTCCTCGAAGGACTCGACGTCGACCGCGCCCGGGTCGTCGACCAGCGAGCGCGCCAGGTAGGCGAGCAGCTCCTCCACGGGCGCGAGGCTAGCGCGGTGGGGTCGTCAGGAGGCGTCGGAGGCGGGCTCGCCGGGCTCGTCCGCCGCGTGCTCTGCGGGGGAATTGGCTCCCCCCGGCACGCCCTCGACGGGCTCGGTCAGCTCCGCCGCGGTCGACTCGCTCGTCTCGGTGGCGGATTCCCCAGCGGCCTGACCGAGTTCCTCAGGGGCGTCGCTTTCGGCGGCGGCGGGCTCCACCGCCGCAGGGGGCTCCTCCGCGGCCACCGGCGCTGGAGCATTCCCGGCGCGCATCAGCTTCTTCACGGTGCCCGAGGGCTGGGCCCCCCGCTCGATCCAGTGCTGGAGGCGCTCCCGGTCGAGCACGATGGTGGAGGGCTGCGTCTGCGGGTTGTAGTGCCCGACGGTCTCGATGAAGCGCCCGTCACGGGGAGAGCGGCCATCGGCCACCACCACCCGCCAGATCGGGTTCTTCTTGCTGCCCACACGCGTGAGTCGTACTCGGACCGCCATGAAGCCGAAGAGGGTAGCTATCGGCGCCTAGCGCCCACCGGCTAGCTGCTGGAGGGCGCCCAGGTTGCCCTTCTGCATCTGGCGCATCAGCTTGTTCATCTGCCCGAACTGGTCCACCAGGCGACGCACCGCCTGAACGGAGGTGCCGGAGCCCCGTGCGATCCGGCGCCGGCGTGAGCCGTCGATGATCGTCGGGTTGGCCCGCTCCTCGGGCGTCATCGAGGTGATGATGGCCTGCAGGCGGTCCAGCTCGCGCTCGTCGACGTTGAGGTCGCCCAGCTGGGCGCCCATGCCCGGGATCATCTTGAGCAGGTTGGTCAGCGGCCCCATGTTGCGCATCTGGTGCATCTGCTCGAGGAAGTCGTCGAGGGTGAACTCCTGCTTGCGGATCTTGCGCTCGAGCTCCGCCGCCTTGTCCTCGTCCATCTGGCGCTCGGCCTTCTCGACGAGGGTCATCACATCGCCCATGCCGAGGATCCGCTGCGCCATCCGGTCGGGGTGGAAGCGCTCGAAGGCGTCGAGCTTCTCGCCGGTGGACGCGTAGAGGATCGGCCTGCCGGTCATGGCCTTGACCGACAGTGCGGCGCCGCCGCGGACGTCACCGTCCAGCTTGGTGAGGATCACGCCGTCGAACTCAGCGGTCTCGGCGAACTGCTCGGCCACGTTGACGGCGTCCTGACCGGTCATGGCGTCCACCACCAGCAGCACGTCGTGGGGCTTGGTGCGCTTCTTGACGCGCGCCAGCTCCTCCATCAGCTCGGCGTCCACGTGCAGCCGGCCGCTGGTGTCGATGATCAGCACGTCGCGGCCCTCTGCCTTGGCCTGGCCGAGCGCCCACTCCGCTATGTCCACCGGGTCGCGCTCGGTGCCCTGCTGGTAGACGTTCGCGCCGGCCTGGGCCCCCACCTTGACCAGCTGGTCGACCGCTGCCGGGCGGTAGACGTCGCAGGCGGCGAGGGCCACGTCGAGGCCCGTCTCCTCGCGCAGGTGGCGGGCGAGCTTGCCGCAGGCGGTCGTCTTGCCGGAACCCTGGAGGCCCGCCACCAGGATCACCGTCGGACCCTTGCCGCTCGACATGGCGAGGTCGCGCCCCGCGCCGCCCATGAGCGCGGTGAGCTCCTCGGAGACGATCTTCACCACCTGCTGGCCGGGGTTCAGCGCCTCCAGTACCTCCTGGCCGGTGGCGCGCTCCTTCACCGCTCCGGTGAACTGCTTGACGACCTTGAAGTTGACGTCGGCCTCGAGCAGCGCAAGGCGCACCTGGCGCATGGCCTTCGCCACGTCGTCCTCGGTCAGGTGGCCGCGCGATCGGACGTCGCCGAGCGCGGACTGGAGGCGGTCGGAGAGCGTCTCGAGCACGGTTGATCGAGGCTAGCTCAGCCCGTCACGCGGCGGCGCAGGCCGCCCAGCCGCGCCCGCAGGCCCTCGCCGCCCCGGCCCGCGGCGTGCCGGCGCAGCTCGCGGGTCTCGTCCAGCAGCTGGCGTACCTGGAAGCGCAGCGCCGAGAGCTCGCGCGGGTCATCGGATGACTTCTCGAGCTCCTCCGCACTCGCCGGGCCCGCCCTGCGGCGCAGCAGCACGATGTCGTGGTCCCCCGGGGCCCGGCCGTCGCGCAGGGACACGATCTCGAAGGCGCGGCCCCAGTGCTCGCGCAGCCACCACTCGGAGTGGAACACCGTCGGGCCGCCCAGGTCCCAGCTCTGGCCGTAGTGCACGATGTTCATTCCGATGTCGGCGTCGTCCCAGCTGCCGTCCGCGTAGGCCCCGTAGGCCTCGCGGCCGAGGAAGCTGGCGATCAGCAGCCCGTCCTCGGCCAGCACGCGGTGCAGCTCGGCGAGCCACGCCAGTGAGTAGTCGGTCAGGTGTGTGCACACCGACATCGCCAGCACGAGGTCGAAGCGGCCGTCGGGCGCGTCGAGCGGCGGCTTCTCGCTGTTGACGAAGGCGTGCACCGGCGGCGACATGTTCGCCTCCAGCCACTCGACGCTGGCCCGGTCGATGTCGCAACCCTCCAGCTCGGCACCGGACCAGTCGTCGCTGAGGTGGCGAAGAATCTTGCCCGAGCCCACCCCGAAGTCGAGGACCCGCTTGTCCTGCGGCGTCCAGTCGGCGGGCAGGGTCTCGAGGATCACCTGGCGGGCGTCGGCGCCCAGGCGCTCGTAGGACGCCAGCACGTCGCCGTGGTCGGGCACGCCTACGCGCGCCGCCAGCTCAACGGGTGGCAGTGGCGGAGGCTGCCGATCGGCGGTGCTCGGCCGGTCACCGCCCGGCCGCTGCTCCGGCGATACTTCAGCCACGCGGTGGGGACTCGTCGTCTGGCTTCGGGATGATCGCGCCGAGGTTGCCCAGCGCCTGGGTGATCTCGCTGGGTACGATCCAGACCTTGCTGGCCTCGCCGTCGGCGATCTGCGGAAGGGTCCGTAGGTACTGGTAGGCGAGCAGCTTGGGGTCGGCGTCGCCGCGGTGGATGGCGTCGAAGACCGTCTCGATCGCCTTGGACTCGCCCTCGGCCTCCAGGATCGCGGCCTCGCGCTCACCTTCGGCGCGCAGGATCGCCGACTGCTTCTCGCCCTCGGCGGTCAGGATCTGGGACTGCTTGACGCCCTCGGCGGTGAGGATCGCCGCGCGGCGGTCGCGCTCGGCCCGCATCTGCTTCTCCATCGCCTCCTGGATCGAAACCGGCGGGTCGACCGCCTTCAGCTCGACGCGGTTGACCCGGATGCCCCAGCGGCCGGTGGCCTCGTCGAGCACTATGCGCAATGAGCCTGAGACCCGGTCGCGGGAGGTGAGCGTCTCTTCGAGATGCATGCCCCCGATCACGTTCCGCAGCGTGGTGACCACCAGCTGCTCGATGGCTGCCAGGTAGTCGGCGATCTCGTAGGAGGCGGCCTTTGGATCGGTCACCTGGAAGTAGATCACCGTGTCGATGTGGATGACCAGGTTGTCCTCGGTGATCACCGGCTGGGGCGGGAAGGAGACCACCTGCTCGCGCAGGTCGATCAGCGGGCGCACCCGGTCCACGTAGGGGATGACGAGCGCTAGGCCGGCGTCCAGCGTGCGCTGGTAGCGCCCCAGGCGCTCCACGATCCCGGCCCGGGCCTGCGGCACGATGCGGACGCTGCGCGCGATGGTGATTAGCAGCACCACCGCCACCACGCCAAGGACGATCAAGGCGGCCATAAGACTCCTCTCATTCGTGCACCAGGGCGGTAGCCCCATCGATCTTCAGCACGTCGACGCGCTGGCCGGGCTCGAAGACCTGGTCCTCGTCGAAAGCCCGGGCGGTCCACACCTCGCCGGCCAGCTTCACCGAGCCCCCCTGCCCGTCGACCCGCTCGAGCACCGTCGCGGGCTGGCCGACAAGCGCCGCGGTTCCCGTCCGCAGACGTGCCGGGGTGTGCATGTGGCCGCGCGCCACGGGCCGCAGGAACCCGATCGACGCCGTTGTGGCCACGATGAACACCACCATCTGGAGCGCGACCCCGGCGCCGAGCAGCGCGGCGGCCGCGGCCATCACCGCGGCGATGGCGACCGGAGCCAGGAAGAAGCCCGTGGTGAGGATCTCGCCGACGGCGAGCACGCCCGCCGCGGCCATCCACACGACCCACTCTTCCACGCCCCAATTCTACGGGGCTGGGCTATCAGTCCAGGATCGCGCGGGCGAAATCGTCGGGGTCGAAGGGGCGCAGGTCCTCCAGCGCCTCGCCGGTGCCGATCAGCTTGACCGGCACACCCAGCTCCTGGGCGATGGCCAGGGCGATTCCGCCCTTGGCGGTGCCGTCGAGCTTGGTCAGGACGATGCCGTCGACCAGCACGGCATCGCGGAACAGCATCGCCTGGCGCAGGCCGTTCTGCCCGGTGGTGGCGTCGATGGTGAGCAGGGTCTCGTGCGGCGCGCCGGGCAGGCGGCTCTCGATCACCTTGCGCACCTTTCGCAGCTCCTCCATCAGGTGCTGCTGGGTGTGCAGGCGCCCGGCGGTATCGACGATCACCACGTCGGCGCCGCGGGCCTTGGCCGCCTCGATGGCGTCGAAAGCCACCGCCCCGGGGTCCGAGCCCGGCTCCCCGCGCACCAGGTCGCCCTCCGAGCGCCGGGCCCACTCGGCCAGCTGCTCCGTGGCTGCTGCGCGGAAGGTGTCGCCGGCGGCCAGCATCACCGTCTTGCCCAGCTCGTGGCGCAGATGCCAGGCGATCTTGCCGATCGTGGTGGTCTTGCCGCTGCCGTTGACTCCCACCATGAGGATCACCGTGGGCGCCGGTGTGAGGTCGACCGTGTCCTCGTCGAAGCGCGCCGTGTCCGCCAGCAGCTCCCGGAGGCGCCGGGTCAGGTCCTCGCCGCTCTGGAGCTCACCCGAGCCGGCCTCGCCCTCCAGGCGCTCGACGATCGCGGCGGTGGTGGGCGCGCCCACGTCGGCGTAGATCAGCGTCTCCTCGAGGTGCTCGAAAGCCTCGTCGTCCAGGGACTCGAACATCGTCGCCTGCAGCTCGGCCCCCAGCGCCTGGCGGGTCTTGCTCATGTTCTCGCGCAGTCGGCGGAAGAAGCCGCCTCGGCGCTCGGGCTCCTCCCCCGCCGCGGCGTCCGCTGTCTCCGGCGCTGCCTCGCCGGTGACGAAGAGCTCGTTCCAGCTGCGCGCCACTAGGCGCTGAATCTACGCAGCCGCGGTCTGGCCCTCGTCCGCGACCGCCTCGGCGGGCTCGTCCTGTCCGAGCCTGCGCGACACCACCCTGGAAACGCCGTCGCCCCCCATGCTGACGCCGTAGAGGCAGTCGGCGGCGTCCATGGTGCGCTTCTGGTGGGTCACGACGATGAACTGCGCGCGATCGCTGTAGCGGCGGATCAGTTCGAGGAAGCGGTCGATGTTCAGGTCGTCGAGCGCCGCCTCGACCTCGTCGAGGATGTAGAAGGGGCACGGCCTGGCCAGGAAGACGGCGAACATGAAGGCGAGCGCGACGAGCGACTTCTCGCCGCCCGAGAGCAGCGACAGGCGCTTCATGGCCTTGCCGGCGGGTGTGACCTCGACCTCGACGCCCGGCTCGGCCGCCGCGGGCTCGCCGTCGGAGGGCTCGGCCCGATCGGCGGAGGCCTCCGCGGGCTCGCGCGCCTCCTCGCCGCCGAGCACCGGGCGAGGACCCTCGGGGTGCACCAGCCTCAAGCGCCCGCGGCCGCCGGGGAACAGGTGCTGGACCACCTCCTCGAAGTTGCGCGCGGTCGCCTCGAAGGTCTCCTCGAAGCTGACTCGGATGCGGCGGTCGGTCTCCTTGATGAGGCTCTGCAGCTCGGCCAGCGCGTTCTCGAGGTCCGAGCGCTGGCCCTCGAGCTCCTCCACGTGTGCAACGGCCTCCTCGTACTCCTGCGCGGCCAGCGGATTGACCGGGCCCAGCTGCTCGCGTCGATGAGCCAGGCGCTCGACGCGCACGCGCAGCTCTTCGGTGCGGTCCTCGCTCAGCGGTTCCTCGGTCGGCGCGGGCTCGAGGCCGAGTCGGCCGGCTAGCTCGTTCAGCTCGTCCTCGGCGTCGGCCGCGGCGTCGCGTACCTGCTGGGCGGCCACTTCGGCGGCCACCAGCGCCTCGCTCGCGCGCTTCAGCCGGGCCTGGAGATCGGCCTCCTCGTGGGCCAGGGCCCGTAGGGCGGCGGCGGTCTCCTCTCCCGCGGCGGCGCCGGCGCGCAGCTCGGCCTCGACGGAGTCGCGGCGCTCGGCGACCGCCTCCCGGGCCACCGCGAGCGAGCGCGCGGCGCGCGCGGCATCACGGGCCAGCGTCTCGTGGCGCTCGACCCCGGCGCGCAGGCGCTCGGCGTCTGAGGCCAGCCTGCGCCGACGGCGGTAGGCCTCCTCGGCCAGGCGGCGCTCGGCGCGCACCTCAGCGGTCAGCTCGGCGGCGCGGACGGCCTCGGGGCCCTCCTCGGGCGCCTGGCGACGGCGGGCGATGAGCCACTCCGTGCGCTCGGCGGCCTCGGCGGCCCCCTGCTCGTCGCGCAGGGCGCGGCGCAGGGCGACATCGGCCTCCTCGCGCGCGGCGTCGGCGGCCCTGACGGCGTCGGTGGCCTCGGCGGCGGCTCTCCGCGCCTCGGCCTCGACGGCCGCGGCGCGCTCGGAGCCGGCCACCAGCTCGTCGCGGCGGTTGCGCTCCTCGAGCACGCGCTCCGCCCCGCCCGCGGGTGCCTGGGCCAACTCGCCGCTGCGCCCGTCCAGCGACCGCCCGGACGCGGTGACCGCTAGACCCGGGAAGGCACGCGGCAGGTCGTCGAGCGAGTCGACCAGCCAGACGCCGTCGAGCAGCCGCTGCGCCAGCGCCGACAGCTCAGGCGTGGGATCGACGCAGGTCAGCAATGGGGTGGCCCCGGCGACGGGCGGCGTGCCGGCGTGCGGCGCCTCGGGGCCGCCGCCGGCGAGCAGCGCCAGGCCTCCGCGGTCGCCCGCCCGGTCGAGCAGCGCCTGACCGGCCGGCACGTCGTCCACCACAGCGGCCGACAACCGCGGCCCCAGCGCGGCGGCCAGGGCCGCCTCGAGGCCGGGGCGCACGCGCAGGCCGTCGGCGAGCGTGGGCCCTTCGGAGCGGGGGCCGGCCGCGCGCAGGAACTGGTTGACCGCCGCCAGGTCACTGCCCACCCGGGCGGCGGCGGCGCGGGCGGACTCCACGGCGGCCTCGGCCTCCCGGCGGGCTCCGCGCGCGGCCTCCGCGCTCGCCTCGGCCCGCTCCAGCGCCAGGCGTCGCTCGGCGGCGAGCGCGCTCAGCCGCTCGCGCTCGGCCCGCTCGCCCCCTAGGCCCTGCTCGAGCCCGGCGAGGGCGTCCCGCAGGCGCTCGGCGCGGCCCTCCTCCAGGCCCGCCAGCTCCTGCTCCAGAGCGGCGATCCGCTCGGCGACCCCGCCGGCGCCGTCGTCGTCGGCCAGCGCCTCCTCGGCCGCGGCCAGGGCCCGGCGGCGGCGCTCGCCGCCCTCGGCGGCGGCGCGCGCCTGGTCGCCGGCGCGCTCCAGGCGCAGGCCGATGCGGTCGGCCGCCGAGCGGGCGGCGTAGAGGCGGGACTGGAGTTCCTCACGCGTGCGGCTGTGGGCGGCGAAGGCCTCCTCGGCCTCCTCGCGCGCCGAGGCGACCCCGGCCAGCAGTCGCTCGGCCGCCGAGCGCTCCTCCTGCGCGGCGCCGGCGCGCGACTCGGCCTCGCCGAGCTGCAGGCGCACCTCTCGCGAGCGCTCGCGGGCCAGCTCCAGCCGGGCCTCGAGCGACTGGCGCTCCAGGCGCTGGTGCAGCTCCGCGGCCTCGGCCTGGCGCTTGAGCGGACGCAGTCGCGAGCGCGCCTCGCGCTCGACGTCCAGGGCGCGGGCCAGGTTCTCCTCGGTGCGCTCGAGCTTGAGCTGGGCGCGGCGGCGGCGCTTGCGGTGCTTGCCCAGGCCCGCGGCCTCCTCGATCATCAGCCGTCGGTCGCGCGGCCGCGAGTGGACGATCGTCTCGACCTTGCCCTGAGAGACGACCGAATGCATCTCCTTGCCCAGGCCTGAATCGGAGAGCAACTCGATGACGTCGACCAGCCGGCAGCGGGCGCCGTTGAGCCGGTACTCGCCCTCCCCGTCGCGGTCCAGACGGCGGACGATCGAGATCTCGGAGAAGTCGGCGGGCAGCGAGCCCTCGGAGTTGTCGATGACCACCTCGACCTCGGCGCTCGAGGACGACGCGAGGCCGTGGCCGCCGGCAAAGATGACGTCCTTCATCGTCTGCCCGCGCACGGCGAGCGGGCTCTGCTCGCCCAGGGCCCACAGAACGGCCTCGGTGACGTTGGACTTGCCCGAGCCGTTGGGGCCGACGACCACCGATACCCCCGGGGCGAACTCGAGGCGCGTGCGGTGCGGGAAGGACTTGAAGCCCTTCAGCGTGATAGAGCGCAGGTGCACGGCTAGTCGAGCTCCTCGAGAGCGGCCGCCGCGGCCTCCTGCTCGGCGGCCTTCTTGGTCTTGCCCAGGCCCCGGCCGACCTCGCGGCCGTCCACCTCGGCGACCACGGCGAACAGCCTGTCGTGCGCCGGGCCGGTCTCCTCGACCGTCTGGTAGGCCACGTGCTCCGACCGCTGGGCAAGGCGCTCCTGCAGCTGGGACTTGTAGTCCTCGGGATGGTCGAGCGCCTCCTGCGTGGCGGGCCTGAAGGCGTCGACCACCGCCGGCGCCGTGCGCTCGATGCCGAAGGCCATGTAGGCGGCGCCGATGATCGCCTCGCAGATCGAGGCGAGCACGCGCTCGGACTGGACCAGCACGTCCGCCCCACGGCCCAGTCCCCCCGGCGCGGCGGCCTTCAGCCGGCGCGGCACGTCGAGCTGCTCGGCCACCTGGGCGCAGGCCGGCCCGCTGACCGCCTGGGCGCGTACCTTGGTCAGCCGGCCCGCGCCGTAGCGCTCGAAGCGCGGTAGCAGGTCGGTCGACACGGCCAGGCTCAGCACCACGTCCCCCAGGAAGGCCAGGCGCTCGTAGGACTCGGCCGGGTGGCCGGCCCACGAGGCGTGGGTGAAGGCTTGGGCGTACAGGTCCTCGGGCAGCGCCTCGAGGAGATCCTCCAAGGACTCCCCTGCGGAGGAGCGCAAGCCGGGCGTCGGCCGGCCGGGCACCGCACGCTCTTCGTCTTCAGGACTCGACCGCTCCGGCATGGGCCGACACGAAGTCCGCCGCCTGGCCCACGGTCAGGATCCGCGCCGCCTCCTCGTCGGGGATGCGGATGCCGTAGTTGTCCTCCAGCTCGACGACCAGCTCCACCAGGTCAAGGGAGTCGGCCTCGAGGTCCTCCTTGAAGCGGGTGCCCTCCGCGATCGCGGTGGGATCGACCTCGAGCTCCTCGGCCAGGTGGGCGCGAATGCGCTCGAGTACCTCCTCGCGGTTCACGGCCTGGCGACGCTAACAGCGGGTGCGGACCGCAGAGCGCCGGCGGCGGCCAGCGACTCGGCGGTCCTCTCGACCATCCTCTCGTCGCTTGCTCGCTGGGCCAGGCGCACGGCGTTGGCGACGCCGTGCGGCCCGAACGAGCCGTGGGCCACCACCACCGGGCGCCGCAAGCCGAGCAGGATCGCGCCGCCCACCCCCTCCGGGTCGATCTGGGCGCGCAGCTTGCCCAGCCGGCCGCGCATCAGCAGGCCGCCGGCGGTGGCCAGCGGACTGCCCCTCACCGCATCGCGAATGGCCCGCAGGACGGTCTTCGACGTGCCCTCGAGCACCTTGAGCGCCACGTTGCCGGTGAAGCCGTCGGCCACCACCACCTGGGCGGTGGCCTCGGTCAGGTCAAAGCCCTCCACGTTGCCCACGTAGTTCAGCGAGCCGCCGCTCAGGCGCTCCCCGGCCTCGAGTACGTCCGGGGTGCCCTTGCCCTGCTCCTCGCCCACCGACAGCAGGCCCACCGAGGGCCGCTCGACCCCGAGCACCGCCTCCATGAAGCCGGCCCCCATGTAGGCGAACTGCACGAGGTGCTCGGGGCGCACCTCCACGTTGGCCCCGCAGTCCAGCAGCAGCACCTGCCCGCCGGGGATGGGCAGCAGCACTGCGAGCGCAGGGCGGTGCACGCCCTTGATGCGCTTGATGGAGAGGGTGGCCGCGGCCAGCGTGGGCCCCGTGGTTCCGGCCGAGACCAGCGCCTCCGCCCGCCCCTCGCCCACCGCGCGGGCGGCCTGCACGATGGAGGCGTCGGGCCGCGAGCGGACCGCCTTGACCGGCTCCTCGCCGCCGGCGATGCGCTCCGGCGCATCGACGATGTGCACTCGCGCACCGGGCTCCCCCATGCCCTCCTCGGGACCGAAGAGCAGGACCTCTTCGTCCGAGCGCGCGGCGCCCTCGGACACGATCGACGGGCCGCCATCCGCTCCGTTGGCGTCGAGCGCGATCACCGCGCCGCGGTGCTAGTCCTCGTCGGCGGTGTCGGCCGCCTGCACCACGATCTCACGGCCCGCGTAGGTGCCGCACTGCGGGCACACGCGGTGAGGGAGGCGCGGCGAGTGGCAGCGCGGGCAGTGGCGCAGGCCCGGCACCTTGGCGCGGTCCTGGGAGCGGCGCTTGTTGGTCCGCGAGTGGGACTGTCGCTGCTTGGGGACGGCCATAGCTCGCCGAGTCTAGTCACGGCTCGGGGCCCTTCCGGCCCGCGAGGCGGGTGGACGCCGGCTCCCTCTCGGGGAATTTCGTCAGGCGGCTGAGCGGTTTCGCAGAGCGGTGCCCCGCATCAGACGAGCTTGAGCTCGCGCAGGGCCGCCCAGCGCGGGTCGGGCTCGCGCTCGTGGGCGTGCTCGGGGCCGGCCTCGTTTAGGTTCTCCCCGCAGACGGCGCACAGGCCCAGGCAGTCCTCGCCGCAGACGATCTGGGCCGGCAGCGCCAGGGCGGTGGCGTCCCGCAGCCAAGCGGAAAGGTCCAGGTCGTCCTCGGTCAGGTAGGGGGAGCGAAGGTCCTCCCCGCCCCCAGGCTGGTCGATCTCCCGGGCGTCGACCGAGACGCTCTCCTCGGCGGGCTCCAGACACCGCATGCAGGGCCCGTCGAGGTCCACGTCGGCCCGCAGCCGCAGCGACCAGCCGTGAACCGTGCGCGCCACGTCCAGCAGAGCCGGCACGTCGCGCCGTGACGGCTCGTAGCGCTGGCCGCCGAAGCTGAAGCCCTCGAACGGCACGTCGAGCTCGATGCGGCGGCCCTCTCCTGAGGACAGCTTCAGCTGACCGAGGTCGAAGGTCTCCGTCCTCGCCCCCATGGGCCGAGGCTACCCGCGTTCGATCAGCTCAATCCGGTATCCGTCGGGGTCACGCACGAAGGCGATGCGCGGCCCCTCGGCGCGCCCGCCAGGCCGGTAGGGCGGCTTCTCGGGCTCGATGCCGTCGCCGGCCAAGCCCTCGAGCGTGCCGTCGAGGTCCTCCACCGCCAGGGCGATGTGGTTGTAGCCCGTTCCGAGGTCGTAGGAGTCGACCCCGTGGTTGTAGGTCAACTCCAGCACGGGGTCTTCCCCAGGCAGCCCCATGAAGACGTTCACGGCTTCCGTGCCGATGTCCATCCGCCCGCGCTCGTCGAAGCCGAGCTTGCGGTAGAAGCCGACTGACCGGTCGATGTCGCCGATCCGGTAACAGGTGTGTAGGTGGGACGGCACGCGCCGCCCCGGAGGCTACGGGATCCGGGAGAGGATCTCGCAGCGACGCGCCCGGTCTCGGCCCGAGCCGCCGTTGCAACGGTCACGCCCGCGCCCGCCATTCAGGCGGTCGCGCCCCGAGTCGCCGCTGACGCGGTCGCGCCCCGAGTCGCCGCT
>Ga0126307_10001173_pt1 | contig 17249 bp, 11 predicted proteins | sample Plot28_FD_89955 | JGI IMG/M metagenome (GOLD analysis project Ga0126307, IMG submission 89955) | Serpentine soil microbial communities from UC McLaughlin Reserve, CA, USA - Plot28 | ecosystem: Environmental > Terrestrial > Soil > Grasslands | place: USA: UC McLaughlin Reserve, Lake County... | reverse complement strand
TAGCGAGCGGATGGCGGGCCAGGAGCTTGCGTAGGGCTTCGTCGTCGAGGCGTCCACGCCAAAGCGCGGCGTAGAGGCTTCCCCAGCCGCGACGATGCGGCGCCTGCAGGCTCAGGTGGGCCGGAGAAGGGGCGGTGCCATCCGCGCTTAGGATGGCGTCGGCGAGCTCGAAGAGGGCGTCTTTCCTGCGGTGGAAGCATTCGTAGAGAGAGCGGCGGAATATCTGGAGAGCATCAGGAGGAGGTTCCATGATGTTTCCATGATGCACCCACCTAGAGTCTTCCGCATCCTTCGCTGCCAGTGGGGTTAAAACGCAAGCTAAGTTGCGGAGGGTGAAAAAAACGGCGTGTATTCGGTTCCCGCCGGCAGGGTTATGGTCCAACTCGAGGGGGTGATGCTGGCGGCGGGGACGCCAGAGGAGGTCCCGGCCCCGCTCAGCGAAACGTTTGCAAGGCTGCCTGTGGCACTGTGGGTGACGATCATTGAGGAGGGATTCGAGACGGCCATCACGGTACACGCCGCCGAGCCGTACGTCGCCGTGCAGGCCAAGCACCGTTCGGGTGACATTCTCGGTACCACTGAGTTTGTCAAGCTGTGAACCTGAGCGGTGCCTCGACCGGTTGCACAGATGCCACATCTCGGCGATCCCTACCCTAATCACATCTCAGCGATCCTTTTCCTGGCTCACGCTTGCAAGCTGCGACCGGTCTTACAGATCGATGGCGCAGAGAAGCAGATCAACCTGGCGCGGCGAACTCCCTTCTGACGAAGGACGGACGTGGGACCGGATACAGTCCAGACGTTTCGACCGCTACTACAGAAAGGGAGACGATGCACAGGAGTGCGTGCAGGTCTCGCATAGGCGTGTCCTCTTCGCCGGATTGCCGCTTCTCGGTGAGGTCACCGAAGGCAGCGAATATTCCAGGTGGCGATCGGCAGGTTGCGGTCGAGCGCTTTGGCCGGGAGGTTATCGTCGAGCGCAGGCCGCAGCCCGAGCAGATCAGCTAAGACCTCTTCGGGTGGTAGGTCGGTCACCGCGAGCGTCAAGCCTGGGCTCCGGCTGCTTGTCCAGAAGCTTCCCGTGTCACGCACCAGCAGCCGGAGCCCAAAGAGCTCGGCACCAGCGTCGATCAACTTATGGTTAGCTCACCCTCTGTCGGTCACCTCCGCCTGGGGAGCCTGCTCCTTGATCAGCTGCACGGCGTGTTCGCAGTTGTCCTTGGATGTGTAGCCCTCGCCGGAGGCCACGATCTCGTTGTTGTCCGCGCGGAACCTCCAACGGTACTCGCCGCTCTCACCTCGATAGATCTCAAACCTCGCCATCCGGTTCACCTCCTATCGCGTTCGATGGCGTTCGCGTACACCAAAGCAATTATGGTGGGGTGCGATGAATCTGGAATGAATCGGGGATAATTTTGAGCCTATCCCCCTCGACCACCAACCTCAGATCGCTTGCGTCAGACGCCTCGACACTGAAACCCTCTTGGGGATGGGTGATGACCGCTGTGATGGTGAGGAGATGCAGTTGAACTCGCAGCCACTACGGCGAACCTGCACCAAACTCGAGAAATTCCTGTTAACTGATCCCTTGACACAGGTTGTCCTCAGCTAGGTGAAGTACAGGTTCTCGAAGGCGTAGCCGTCGCCCCGGAACATGTTGGAGACGATCCCGCTGTCGGCAGACGTGGCGGCGCCGAAACTCTTATGAAGCCGGAGAATTCATCCGAAATTCATCCGAAATTCATCCGCGATTCATCGCCGACTGCTTAGATTGTCGCGTCAATACTACAGACAAGGTTCGCCCGAGCGTAGCCGAAAAGCTTTGGGGAGCCGACAAACGGCGAGGAAGCGATAATCCAAGAGCAATACCTGACCTGTATCAGCGGGTTCGAGTATCGAAGGAGGTCGATCTCTACCACCAAATACTCCGGCGTTCACGAGAACGAGAGCCGAGTCGGACCTCACAGTCCTCTCTCGTAGACATCCACCTATCCATTCGAGGGATCAAGGGAGATCAACGCCATGACTGAGATGGTTGTTCCGGGCACCTACATCACGGTTCGGGCCGAAGGCCTGATTTCAGCGGGCGGGGTGGCCACCGGCATCGTAGGGGTTATCGGGACGGCCGCCAACGGCCCGGTCGAGGTACCGGTTACCCTGTCCGGCTTCACCGAGGCGCGGGACGAATTCGGGCTTGCCGATGATTTCGATCGCCCGGAAGATGGCGAGAACCCGCTCACGCTCGTCAGAGCACTCGAGCACATCTACAACAACGGCGCCGCGACCGTGGTCGCAGTCCGCGTTGCCGGATCGAGCCGATCCAGCGCGTCGTACGCCGTTCGGGATGAGCAAGACCGCTCCGTCGCCGTCTTGAGGGCAGCGCAGCCGGGCACCTGGGCGCACGAGATGAGCATCGAGACGGACCAGGCGGAGGAGCCCGCGCTGGTCGAGGACGAGACTCACACGGACGATTTCACCGCGCTGGAGTACGGCTCGATCCAACCGTCGCCCGAGAACCGTATTCGCATCACCCGCGGTGCCACCAATCAGACGAAGGCGTGGGACGCTGTCTACAGGCGGGTCATAAGGGACGAGGAAGTCACGAAGCACGATGATGGCCGTTTCTTCCTTACCTACGTAGATGAACAGGATGACGCGCCCGCCATCGTGGATGTGGCCAGCGTCAACTTGATACGCGTGCTGGATGCCGACGGGGGGATCGTCAGGGAGTATGGCGGACCGGCCAGCGATCCGGACGCAGCGGGCGATATTGAGTACGATCTCGGCGGTGCGCCGGACTCCGACGTGGTCGGGATCAACACCGACACCGGTGAGCTAACATTCGCTGCTGGCGAAAGCCCCGAGGACGATGCGACCGTCGTGGCTACTTACGCCCTGAATCATGATGATCCCAACCCAGGGGAAGTATTGATCACCACCTGGGACGGAAGCCTGGAGTTCGCGTCCGGAGAAGCGCCCCAGCAAGAGGCTGGTGACACGCTCGGCGCCTCCTACCTGATCGAGGCGGAAGCGTGCACGCGGATCGCGTTGACGCACGGGGAGACCGTGGAGCGGTACATAGCGCCGGACGGCAACTTGCTCGTGCAACAGATCAATCGCTCATCCTCCCTCGTCTCCGCTGAGGCAGACGATACCAACGGGGGCAACCGTCCGCGGACGGGCGTCGAAGGCCTTTTCGGAACGGGTGCGAACGAGCCTGGAAACAACGGCGCCGACGCCGGTACGGCGCAGTACTCCACCGGCCTGGAGAAACTCGCCAACATGCTGATCAATATCGTGGTTCTGGCCGGGCAGGACGCAGAGAAGATGGGTTCGGCGCTCGTGGGTCACCTCAACACGACCGAGCAGGCCGACTTCGAGCGCATCGGCGTCATCGGCGCCCCGGGCAGCAGCACCGCCGAGTTTCTCGGGCACGACATGCGTGACGATCGCGTGGTGTTGGTCGCCCCCAGCCTGCGCAACCCGGACGGGACGACGCTCCCGCCCGCGTATACCGCCGCCGCGGTCGCGGGTTTGGTCTCTTCCTTCCCGGTGCAGACGAGCCTGACCAACAAATCGCTGAACGTGCCCGGGTTGATCGAGAAGTTCAACCGGGGCCAGCAGGCACAGCTGATCCGGCGGAACGTCCTCTCCATCATCGAGAGAGAGGGCTTCCGGGTGTTGAAGGGCGTCACCACCGAAGGGATAGGGGAGCCCTTCTCGGCCATCCCCACGCGCCGGATCGTGGATTACGCGAAGTACGGCGTTCGCTCTGCGGCCAACCCGTACATAGGTCGGCTCAACAACGACCGCGTCCGCGCAGCCCTGCAATCCACGCTGGACGCTTTCCTCACCCGCATGGTCGAGGACGAGGCCCTAACCGGCTACGAGTTGCAGGTTACGGCCACTCGAGCCCAGGAGATTGCCGGAGAGGTCAGCGTCGTGATGACCCTCCAGCCGACCTTCAGCATAGAGTTCATTAGGGTGATCATGAACCTGAGCTAGCGAGGGGCAGGAGCATCGCGCATGTCCCCGAACTTTGAGAGGAGTGACGACGTATGCCGAACGACGTCTTTCGGGCATTAGACGCTACGCTGGTGCTGGCCGTGGAGGACACCAGCTCGCCGGAGGGTACTGTCGCCGAGACCCTGGTTTCCGCATACGACCTGAGCAACACGGTGGGTCGTCTTCAGAGGGTGACCGTCTCGGTCCTTAGCGACGTCAAGCCGTTTTACGAGATAGGACGACGCTACCCGACGCACCTGCGGCCGGGTGTTGTACGCGTGTCAGGCAGAGCAGAACGGGCCCACGTTAACAGCGCATTGCTGCGGCTCTTGCTTGGTGAGGGTGTCGTCAGCCCACCCGGGGCGGCCAACTTCGTTCAACCTGCCTTCAACATGGTCGCCAGCCTACGGGATCCCGCGCGTCCCGATCAGATGACCGGCATCACCATATTCGGTGCGAGGTTCGATGGTTGGGATTATCACCTTGCCACCGAGGACAACTTCGTGATGGAGCAGGTCTCGTTCCAGGCGATGCGCATAGCGTTCGCCGAGCAATAGTAGTGAGCACGACCCCACGCGCCGCCCGGGAAAATGGATAACCCTACGTCCCACGCCGAGGTTCGTCCCGTGTTAGCCGCCCAAGACTTGCTGGCAGGAAGCAGCGTCACCCATGAAGTTTGGGTGCCCCAGGAGATCCTGACGCCCGGAGCGCAACCGCTGGAGGGAACAGAGGAGGGCATCGTTCGGATGAGGCCGTTGAACGTCGCGGTTCTCACGCTCATCTCCCGCGCCTCGCGCGAAGATCCAAGCCTGATCCCCTTGCTGATGATCAAAGAATCCTTGGTCGAGCCCGTACTCGCGTTGGACCAGATCCGTCAGATGCACATGGGGCTTGTGCGCTTTCTGGTGGGCAAGGTCAATTCTATCTCGGGTCTCGCGGCAGACGGCGGCGCGCTTGACGAGGCGGTGGATTCCCCGCTGGGGCAAACCCACCTCCTGCTGGCGAAGCATTTTGGTTGGACGCCGGAACAGGTGAGCCAGCTGACGCCAGGACAGGTCGCCGTCTACCTCGCCGGCGTACAGAAGCTCTTGCAGCTGGAGGAGGAAGCCAACGGATGATGACGGATCCGGCCCAACAACTCACCGATGCCGGGCGGCGGGTGCTGGAGACCGTGCGACCACTCGTCGCAGCCCCGAAGCTCGGTTGGTTCCCGGAGACCTACGAAGGGTTGCTGCTCGACCCGATGGAATTACTGTTCGATACCTGCGGCAAGTTGTTGGAGCGACCCGACGCGACAGAACCCGACGGCTCCCTGGGTAAGCCAGAGGCTCCCCTCTCTCCTTTCTTGCACCCGGGTGCGCGGGCAACCGGAGCGTCCGAGGGCAGGCACGACCCACATGTCAGCCTGTGGAGGGAGTACCCGCCGACGGGACGCCTCGACGTATCGGCTCGCGACCAGGTTCTCCGGGCAATAGAAACGCCCTTCGCCCCGTTACTCAACGATCAGGACAGGGACTCCGACCTACCAGAGACGCCCTCCGTGGCCCGCCCGGAAGGAATGCCGCCAGGGTCGGGCAAGGATGACCCGCCCGGATCGGACGGTTTGTCCGGCGAGCATTCGTCAAGGGGTCACGAAGAAACGCGGCGCCCCGCGCAAGGCGGCCGGCCGAAAGAAGGGCAGACAGAACTACCTCCTGGCGCGCCCGCACGAGCAGCAGAGTACGCGATATGGGACGACGGGCGAGTGGAAGCGTCATCCTCGGTCCCGGCGAGCCCAGGACCTGGCTTGCAAGGCTCACCGGGTCAGGAACATCTGCCAGGCTCGGTTGGTTGGTACCCCGAGACGTCTCCGGGCGACCACAGCCCGGCGCGGATCTCCCCGGAAAGGCCGGCCTCCTGGCACGAAGACGAACAGACGCAAGGGCTACCGAGAACGGAGACGACCGGCGCTAACCGGCGAGATGATGTCTGGTTGACCGCAGACCCCTCACGGTTCGCGGCCATGCTCCGCGAGCATGTAGCGGATACGGAGGGCTCCCTCAAGACGCGGGGCGGCGCGAGGGCATTTCCCTCCTCCCGGCAGGAAGCGGACGGGCGAGCTGCGGGGAGGGATCGCATGCTCTCGGATAACCGGATCGGAGTGGAGGAGGTCATGGAAAGGCTGATGGAGCAGCTGGAGACCGAGTTCGTGCGCACCTACGGAAGCTCGGGGTGGCGTTAGCCGATGGCCGTCGAGCTCAGCGGTATCGTCCTCGACCACCTCACGGACGTGGCGGTCCGCGAGCAGGCCAGGATCGTTAGCCATGAGGTGCCCGGGATGAGCGGGGATCTCGCCCAGACGCTGGGCAGGGTTTCGGTCGAGGTCTCACTCCGCGGTCTCTTCTACGGAGTGTCCGCGATCGAGGAGCTGAACCGGCTACGAACCGCCTACCTCGAGCACGAGCCGGTAGATTTCTTCACGGAGTCGGTGGGCGAGGGCTACTTCACGCAGGTGCTCATCTCCCGGTTGGAGGTATCCCAGCGCGCCGGCTACCTGGACCAGTTCGACTTCGCCTGCGACGTCGTGGAGTACGTCGAGCCACCCGAGCCCGTAGCGGTGGATCCCCTCGCGGCGCTGGACACCGAGCTGCTGGACGAAGCCGCCGCGTTCGTGGACGACGTGCAGAACGGGTTGGAACAAGTCTCCCAGCTGATCGAGCTCCTCAACATAACTAGCTTCGGAAACCCGGTCGAGTCCCTGCCAAAAATGGCGGAGGAATACAGGGGACTCGTCGGTACCGGCGTTGCCGCGCTCACCGAGGTCCGCGAACTATTGCTGGGTACGCCGGAGTAGGCCGTGGCCGACGGATTGCTTAAGAATTTGCCGGACGTCGAACTGCTGGTAAGGGGGCGGATCACGGTCCAGGGTGACCTCGACGGGCTCCTCACCGCGCTGGGGTCGCTGGAGCCCGCGAACCCGGACTCGCCCATCGGCTCCGTGGGCTCCCTGCTTGCTAAGCTCGACGAGAAGCTAGCCATCGACGTCAGCGGGCTCTCAGACGACCTGCCGAAGGCGATCGACGTCATACACAGCGCCCTGCCGCCGGCGGTCCTGGAACACGTCGAGGCCATCGAGGAAGCCTACGAAGCGGCCCGGGCGTTCCTGCTGGACAGCCCTCTCGCCAGAGAGCTGGGCGAAAACGAAGACCTCAGGGACGCGGCGCTGGCCGTGATCGAGGATGCGCTGGACACGTTCTACGAGCACGTGCGTCAGCTGGTGGAGGGGTTAATAGACCCGGAAACGCTGGCTAGGATAAGGGACGTCTTCGCCACCATCGAGGACCTTAGATCCGACTTCCCAAACCATCGCGACGAATTCTTGCCTTTCCTCGCCGAGTACCTGCTCGGCGTCCATCCGGACCTCTTGCGCGAACCCCTGGAGCACCTCGATGAGACCTACGCCGTGCTGGCCCCGCTCGCCGACGAAGCCCTGGGAGAGGCGCTGGACCCGGCGCGCGCCGCCCTCGATGCCGCCTTCGACGGGCTCGTGGTCGCGCTGGAGGGGTTCGACCCGGCGGAGGCCTCGGCGTACGCGGAGCTACAACTTCGCCTCGAACAACTAGACCCAGCCATGAGGACGATGGTCGGCGCGACCACACCCGTGTACCAGCGGATGCAAGCCCTTGTGGAAGACCACGCCTGGGACGACGTGTTCTCGACCTACCGAACCCTGCTGCAGGCGATCAAGTTCGACCGCCCGTTAACCGTAGACACCGTCGTGGACGAGATGGCCGAGGCGTTGGAGGAGATCCTCGCGCGGTTCTACATGACCTTCGGCGGGGACGATCTCGCGTCGCGCATCGAGGTTTTGGGCTCGAGCGTCCGTGAGACCTTCGCCGCCACCGGACTTGGCCAGGTTCGCCAGGCCATCCGGGCCTTCCTCGGGGACATTCAGAACGCCGTCGAGAGCGTCCCTACGGAAGAGGTGCGCCTCGCGGTGGAGAACATGCTTGATCGGGTCGGGCAGGAGCTGGACGATCTGGGCTTCGACCAGATCGAGGAGGAGATCTCCGGGGCGTTCGCCGAGGTGCGCGACTTCATCTGCAAGAACATCACCCCCGACCTCGCCGACGAGGTGGAGGACGCGGTGAAGCTGTTGCTGGCGAACGTCCCGACGCAGCGCTTGAAGGCGCTGATCAGCGACCTGACCGGCGCTGTGACTCAGGTCGAGTCCCTGCTTGCCGACGCCGAGACCAGCCTCGAAGAGCACACGGAAAACCTCGCCGAGCTCGCTTCGCAGCTCGAGACGCTCAGCTTCAAACCGCTCAGCGATCAGGTAATCGGGGAGATTGACGAGCTGCGGACGCGGCTGCGCGAGATCAACCCCAACTCGCTGTCGGATGCCGAGAGGCTCGCCCTCCTGGCGGCGCTGGCCATCTTCGAGGAGATCGACCTGGAGGAGGACATCATCTCCGTCCTCAAAAACAGCTATCAGGAGGCGGAGATACGGGTCGAGGAGTTGTTGGGGGAGCTCACCGGAGCCCTGGAGCGGCTACGCGGGGCGTTGGCCGACCTCGACCCGGGCCGCATCCTTGACCCGGTGGGCGAGGCGCTGAGGTCGGTCGAGAGCGGGGTCGGGCGGCTGAACGGTCAGGCGCTTGTGCGGCCGCTCAAAGAGCAGGCCGCCGGGTACGAGAAGGAGCTGGAGAGGTTCTCCCCGGGGCGGCTGCTCGACCCGCTGCAGGAGCCATACGACTCGATGATGCAACTGGTGAACCGCCTGGACCCCGACAACTGGGTCGCCCCGCTCCACGAGCTGTACAAGGAGATCGATGACCTGATCAAGCTCGCCGACGTGACCCCGCTGCTGGAGAGACTGGACGAGAAGCAGAGGGAGTGGTTCCAGTTCTGCCGAAATGAGATCACAGATGCCCTGGACACCATTGGGCTGCCCGAGCCCCTCCAGGGCTTCTACGCCGGTATGCTCCCCATGATAGAGGAAGTGACGGACGCTATCTTCGGCGACCCCGACACGGAGTTGCGGCGAATAAGCACCCAGGTGAGAACGGAGCTCTCCTTAAGCCAGCTCTCCGAGCCGCTGGACGAGGTCTTCGACGAGCTCCTTCGGATGGTCGAGTCCATCCCGGAAGCGGAGTTGACCGACACCGTTAACGCGCTGCGCTCGGGGCTGGGGGTCGGCCTCGACGCCCTGAACCCTGATGAGGTTATCCGCCGCCTTCGCGAGGGTCACGCCCGGCTCGTCGAGCTCGACCCCAGGATTCTGCTGGGGCCGCCGTTGACGTTGCCGGGGCTCAAGCTCGCCTTCGAGGCCGAGGCCGAAGCGGCGCCACCCGAGCGGCAAGGAGACATCCTGGCCGTAAGGGCGCGCTTCGACGCCACGATCGCGCTGGTGGCACCCGAGATCGACTCGAGCCTGATCCGGCCGTTAATCGAGTCGCACGACGCACTGACTGAGGCACTTCGCCAGAGGACCAACGCCCTGGACGCCTCGGGGGTCGACGAGGCATACGCCGAGCTGAAGGGCAGCCTCGACGGTGTGCTTCCGCCCTTCCTGCACAGCCCCATCCCACTTTCGCACGGTGAGATCATGGAGGGCCTCGAAGCTATGCGGCCTTCTGTCAGGTTCGACCGGGTCGAGGAGGTCCTGGAGCGGTTCCTGCAGCAGATACGGCCCATCGGGGACGCGCTCGAGCCGGCCATCAATGGCCTCTTCGCCGGTATCCGGGAGGCTCTGATGCTCGTGAACCCTCTCGACCTGAACGACGCCGTGGAGGACATCTACGACGCCGTGCGCGAAAAGGTGCGCGTCCTCGACCCCGAGGAGCTCGCCGACTCGATACGCGAGAACACCTTCAACCGCGTGACCGAGGCGCTCGAGGCCATAAACCCGGCGACCATCAAGGGCGAGATCGACAGGGTTTACCAGGAGGCGCTAGACGCCATCTCAAAGACGATCAAGCAGATCCTTGACAAGATCGCCGCCGCCATCGAAGACGCGCTGGGACCGCGACGCGCGCAGGTGCAGGAGCTCCTGCGTGAGCTTCGGGGCGCTGTGGAGGGCGGCGAAGGGGAGAAAGGGATCGAACAGAGGGTCAAAGACGTGATCGAACGCCTGGAACGGCTGATCTTCGTGGAGCTGCTGGAGCGCCTGCAGCGCGTGATCGACAACCTGGGTCTGAACTTCGAGCGCGAGCTGGAGCGGGTGCGCGACGCGTTCGACGAGATGCTCGCGGCCATCCCGCTGGGCGGGTCCGGCGCGGCGTCGCCCGGAGCTGCGGTATGAGGGAGGGTGATACCAAGACCGCCGTCCGTACGGAGCGACCGACGGGGACGAAAGCACGACCCGCGACGCCGGATCGGCCGCGCCTTGGCGACGAGGCTGCACGCCGGGTCGAGGCGTGGCTGCTGCACGACCGGGCGCGGCGCACGGTCTTCGCGCCCGAAGGGCAGATGGAGGCCATCGAGGAGGCGGGGGGGGGGCGGTTCGAGTACGCCTACGACCGCCGCGGAGACCTTATCCAAATCGTCGAGCCGAACGGGCGCAGCACCGCGTTCGAGTACGATGGTAGCCGCCGCCTCACGCGTGCGGCTCACCCCGACGGGACCTTCACTTGTTACGTCTATGAAGACGACCGTCTCGTCCGGGTCGACGACCGCGGCGTCGTGCGGCGTTTTCGGTACGACGGCGCCGGGCGGGTAACCAGGATCCGACACGGAGAATCAGCTGCTTCGGTCTACCGCCACGACGCCCTCGGACGCACCGTCGAAGCGCGCACGTCAGTTGTCTCGACGTCGCACAGGTATCACCCGGACGGACAGGTGGCCGCCATTCGCCAGAGCTACCGAGGCTTAGCCGTAGAACTGCGACTCGAGTACGACGACGCTGGCAGGCTCGCCGAGCTGTGGCTACCTGGCAGCGAGCGACCGGTTCGCTACACCTGGGATGAGCGGGGCAGGCCGCGTGCCGTGGCGCTGGGCGACCGCCAGCTGGCCCGCTACGAGTACCTCGACGAGCAAAAGCGCTACCGCGTCCGCCTCGTCAACGGGGTCGTAGAAGAGGTCTACGCCGACCCTGTAGACCGGCGCCCGCTCCTCCGACGGGTCCGAAGGGACGAGGAGCTACTCTTCGAAAGGGCGTACGCCTACGGTCCCGAAGGCCGACCTGCCGGCGACGGCGTCCGCCGCTACGAGTACGATACGCTCGACCGCTTGATCGGTGTGGAGGAGATCAAGACGGGCCGAAGGTGGCGCTACCTGTACGACGCCGAGGACAATCGCGTTGAGACCGACGAGCCTGGCGGTGGGCGTCGCTACGGTTACGACCTTGACAACCGCCTGGTAGAGGTGGAGACGGCCAGCGGTTCCTACCAGATCTCGCACGACCGCTTCGGACGGACGGTCCGCAAGGAGGGGCCTGCCGGTCAGTGGACCTACCGTTACGACGACGCCGGGCAACTCCTCGAAGCTCGTCATCGGGGGAATGTGGTCGCCCGGTTCACCTACGATCACAAAGGGCGTCTGGTCGCGATGAGGTCCCACGCCCATTCCGAGAGGTACCTCTACGGTCCGGACGACCAGTTGTTCGCCGTCACCGACGAGGAAGGCAACCCCTTGCGACTGTATGTCTGGACGCCGCTCGGGTTACTGGCCGAGATCCACGGACGCGCGGACTCGGGCAACGTCGGCTTCCACCACCAGGACCACCAGGGCGTGCGGCATCTCGTCACGGACGAGAATGGTCGGGTCGTCGCCAGGTGGAATTACGACCCGTTCGGCGTGCCTTCCGGATCGGGGCAAGGTTTCCTCCCCATGTTCGGCAGCCGGGTTTGGTACTCCGAGATCGGGATGTACCACTTCGGAGCCCGCTGGTACGATCCCCGCCTCGGACGCTTCCTGACCCCCGACACGCACACGGGTCGCCCGGACGACGAGCGACTCATGCACCCTTGCCGTCCCGCCGACTCGCAAGGTCTAGTCCGCTCGCAGATCCTCGGTGACTGGCTCAAGCAGCCGCGCGTGCGAAACCGCTACGCCTTCTGCAGCAACGACCCGGTCGGGAGGATCGACCCGACCGGCCACTGGTCGTTCGGATGGACGTTGCTCTCCGTGCTTGGGGCCATCTGGACACTGCCAAACACTCTCGTGGGGCTGATCATAGAGATCACCTGCGTAATCGGCGAGGTGCTGCGCTGGCTCGTCTGGTTGATCAGCGGCGGCAACGTCAGCTGGCAGACGCTGGGATTCGACGCGGCCGCCTCGGGTCGGCTTGACGCCTTCGCGCTGGTGTTCAGGGGTGGGTGGCTGGGTTCCATACCGAACCTGTGGGGCATCACCTTCGGCAACATGTTCTTCGTACACGGCGAGTGGGACAAGAGCTCCCACTGGAAGGGGACTGACCTTATCTACCCGCCCGCCTATAAAGGGAAGATCTCAATACCGAGGAACCAGTCCCTCTACGAGCACGAGCTGCGGCACACCAACCAGTACGGGTGGTTCGGACCGTTTTTCGGCGGCTTCTACCTGTTCGACTGGGTCCTGCACGGCTACAAGAACTCCTGGACGGAACGCGACGCGCGGGAACACGCTGAGGGGCCGGGCGCACACCCGCCCCCTGCCGCCGGCCTCGAGATCGTAGTTCAAACCCAGACCCCCGGGGTGGGGCCCACGCCGCTCGCGCGGGCATGGGTCTACTGGCTCCAGGGGACTGCGATCACCGTGCTCCGAACCGACGGCGCCGGACGCCTGCTCGAAGCTGCCGCCGGTCAGGACCCGACGCGGCCGCAGGCGTACACGAAGCCCTTCACCTCCCCCACCGGCACCTCTACCCAACTCTTCGTCAGTCGGGGAGCGCGACGCATCCCCGACGCGTACCTGCTCGCCAACCCCGACGTCTTCCAACCAAAGATGGTCACCCAGCCGTCCGCCCCGACACCCGGCAGCGGTAAGGGGACGCAGCCAGCGGTCATCACTTTAGTAGATGCACCGGTAGAACTGACAAAGCCGCGCGAGCTGACTATCTGGCCGCTGATCTGGGAGTCGGCGACCGACTCCTACCACACGCGGGGGCTAAACCAGGGCGCCGCGCTGTGGAACGTCGAGACGCTGACCGTGACCGAAAATGATCCCGCTCCCCCGGCGCCTGCAGCGGATCGCCCGCAGGAACGCGGGCTCGCGCTCGAGGGAGCCGTCGACGCGCGCGCAACCGGCGTCACGATACAGATACTCGATTCCACCGGTGCCCCCGTACAGCTTCGCGAAAACCGGGCCGCAACTGCTGGCGTGGACCGCATAACCGCCAGGTTAGGTACGGCGATGGGGAACAAGAAGCCATTCAAGGCGACGATCTACTTTATAGACCCGGCCGCCGATCTCGGTCCGGTGCAGATCGCCGTGCGCGCCGCGGGTGTGACGCCCCCGATCGTGGAGGTCTTCAGCTGCCACCTCGCAGGCATCCAGGTCGCCCTTGTAAACGATTATCTGGCCGATCCCAACGGCACATTGAGGGGACCCGTACCGGGCGCGGCGGACGAGCGGATCATCGTCGACTTTCTTGACTCGCCCCAGCCGGCGCCCCAACCCACTCTGGCCGCGAACTTGGCCGCCATCAACGCGCAGGCGAGGGCGCGCGCCATGGTGACTTACCAGATGGCCCAACGCAACCGGGCCTTAAGCGCGACGAACCCGACGCTGGTGGACAAGCCCGAGATGCCGCTCTGGATGGCGGAGTTTCAGATAGTCGGCATGAGCAGGTCGCAGCTCGAGGACCTGATGGCACGCAGGAGAGACGCACTGCCGGGTAACCCCGCCGACCTGAACATCGAGTTGCGCTGGAATCTCACGTTGTCGTGGGACGGTCCCGACAGCAATACGATGGAGCCGAGGAGATGCCTATACTCCCAGTCCTTCCCCGACTCACAAACCGCGACCATCAACTTGGCCGCCAACGATTGGATCGACGGGGTCGACGGCCAGGGGCAGGTCGCGAACGCCCTAGTCTCCGCACCGGCCGCGGTGAACTTCCCCGTCGCAGGGCGGCGCTTACCTCAGGTCATCGTCTCGGGCCAGACGCGCCGCTGGGGTCGCGACGGTGCCGCCCCGTTACAAGAAACCCTCGTGATCGAGTGGCAGCCGCGCGTCGTGAGTCCGGGCCCTGGTCAGAATGACAACGTGGACGTGAGCCGCAGGACAGGGAGCGAGATCATGCGCGGCGGGGACGGAGTCCTCACCCTCGGAAGCGTCGCTATCGCCGGCGAACCGATCGATGCCGGCCTGATCCCGGCCGGGGCAGGCGTGACCCCACCCCCCGCTCCCGTCATCGAGCTACCCCGCTTCCGGGCGCGCGGGCTCAACCCCCCTCCCCCGCACGACGCGCTCATCAACGCGTTGGTGGAAGATTACTTCAACCGCAACACCGCGGCGGCGCGCATCGCGTTGCTGCCGCTGGCGGTCTGGCAAGATACGATCAGGCGCATACTGCGCCACGAGGCCGGCCGCCAATTTGAGGACTTCGTGATCCACCCGAGGCACACCCTTCGATTCCCGAGAAGGATTGGAAACCAGATCCAAAGGTGGCGTTACGGCCTCGAGCTGGACATGCCCATCTTCGGCCCGCCACACGGCTATGGCTACGGGCAACACGACAACCCCCCCGTGAGCAACGATGGCGCGTGGAGCTTTTTCGAGAACCTCAAGGAGTCCGTCCGGCGCGTCATGGAGGACAAAGCGACCGGGGCCTACAACCAGATCCGGGCGGGCGGCGCCCCGAACGCCCCAGTTCAGAACCGCCGCACGCAGGCGGTCTACCGGCGCGAGATCGTGCGCCAGTACAACGGCGGTAGGGAGTTCGAGTGGATCGGGGGCGACTGGATGATCAACCCATCTTTGGCGCAGTGGGCGAACGCGAACGACCACAGCGAGGGCGCCAACCCGCGTCTGACCTACCCCAACAACGTGCTTGGCACCGGGGTTGTCTATTCTGTAGGCGCGGGCGCGGCGACCACCTTTCCGTGGCCGATCGCTTTTACGGCGGCCGATTATGGTCCTGGGATCTAACCCCGCGCCTCTGCGGCCGACCTTTACGTTGGCTGTCGGCGGCCTGCGCTCCGAAACCACCGATCCGGTCGGCGGTCCTACCGAGTTCGTGGTCGATCGCGACATGGACGTCCCCGCGGACGCCCTGCGCCTCCGGCTGAAGGAGCGTTCGGGGATCGCCGTGGGCGATGACGCGACGCTCGCCCTCGGCTACGAGGGCGAAGAGGAAACCGTGTTCACGGGGACGGTCGAGGCGGTGTATCCGGCCATCACGGGCGTGGCGGTCCGCGCGCTGGGCACGATGGGCGACCTGTTGAACCTGCGCGCATCCGCGGCCTTCACCAACCAGAGCGCGGGCAGCATAGTCAGGGATCTGCTCGGCCGGGCCGGATTGTCCGCCGGGACCGTCGCTGACGGGCCGGTGCTCCCGCGCTACGTCGTGGACCGAGCCCTGAGCGGCTACCGGCACCTCAAAGAGCTCGCCGACCGCCTGGGGTACGAGCTCTACGCCGACTGTGACGGCGACGTCATGTTCTACGCTGTGGGATCAGCGGCGGGCCTGGATGCCCCCGGCGGCGCGCTGGGCGGCCTCCTCGGTGCCGCCGCAGGCTTCGCAGGGGGCGGCGAGAGCTACGCCTTCGGCCGGCAGCTCCTGCGCGCCGCAGCCGGGCGGCGCGACGCCGCGTGGGGGAGCGTCGAGGTGGGCGGCGAGAGTCCGATGTCGCGTCGAGGGGACACCACCGAACACTGGCTGACCACGAACGACGACGACTGCCAGGGAACCGCGGGTGACGGAGACCCCACCTTGCTCGTGCGGGATCCGGTGGCGCGCACCAAGGACCTGGCTGACCGCTTCGCCGCCGGCCGGCTGGCGGTGGCGACCCGCACCGCGCGTGAGGTCTCGATCATCGTCCTCGGCCGGCCGCAGGTCGATCTGGGCGACCCGATAACGACCGGCGACGTCCCGGATGAAGAGGTCAACGGCACCGGGTACGTCCGCGCTATACGCCACCGCTTCGAGGAAAGGGAAGGGTTTGTGACGGACATGCGGATATCCATGGAGCCATGAGCGGTTTCGTCGAGATCATACGCTGCGTGGTGCAGCAGGAGCTTGCCCGCAACCGCGGCACCTTGCTCGGCGTGGTTACCACGGTGCACCCCCACGAGACCGAGGACGACGAGAACAACTACGAGGCCGACGTGCGGGTCAAGCACGAGAACCTGGAGCTCCGCCGCGTGCCCATTGCGGTCGGCCATGTCGGGGTCGCCGCGCCACCGAGGGTTGGTGATCTGGTGCTGGTGCAGTTCCTGAACGGGGACTCCAACCAGCCGCTCGTGACTGGCCGCTTCTACCATACCGACGAGCGACCTCCGCTACACCGCGAGGACGAGGTCCTGTTCGAACAGCGGATTTCAGCGGACCATACGCTGAATCACCTGCGCTTCACCCCGAACGGGAGCATCCTCCTGCAGCGCGACGTCACAGAGCAAGGAGAGAACGACAGCGAGGCGAAAGCAACGATCAAAGTGGACGGTGAAAAGGGGGATATCGAGATCAAGCCGGCTAACGACCACAAGGCCGGGATCACCGTAGACGGCCAGAACGGTAACATCCAGATCAAATCCGGCGATAAAATCTTCATCACTCTGACGCACGACGGTGAAATACAGATAACGGCAGAGGGGAAGCCGATCAAGGTGGATTGCGGCGAGATCACGGTGGAATGTGACACTATGAAGGTGACCAATGGTGCGACAAGCACCACTATCAAGGGCAATGAGATTACGGGAGCAGTGACGCCGTGATAGCCGGCCTGAAACTTAAAGGACCACTCAACTTGATGGGAAGATTGACGCTGAGCGGCTCGGGCAACACGGTAACCGCGGGAGGCTTCGACATGCTGGTGGAGTCGAACCCACCGACGAGCCCGCCGCCGGGTCCGAGCCACGCCAACACGGCACCACCGGTCATACTGCCGCCACCTCCCGCACCCCCGACGGACACGGGATCTACCGTGTGGGTCGTCAGCAGCTTCAACAAGACGGTACAGATCAAGACCTCACAGTATGGCGAGAGGCCCATCGTCGCTCTGGGCATGGTAATGCAGGGACAGATCCCGACGTGGCCGGGGATGATGCTGCCGAGCCAGAACAACAAACAACCGGAGGCGGTGAGCGTGAACAGCGTTCCTGTCAACGTAAAACCCGACCAG
>Ga0126307_10001172_pt1 | contig 17250 bp, 18 predicted proteins | sample Plot28_FD_89955 | JGI IMG/M metagenome (GOLD analysis project Ga0126307, IMG submission 89955) | Serpentine soil microbial communities from UC McLaughlin Reserve, CA, USA - Plot28 | ecosystem: Environmental > Terrestrial > Soil > Grasslands | place: USA: UC McLaughlin Reserve, Lake County... | reverse complement strand
TGAGTGGCTGGTATCTATTGAAATAGTGGTAGCATTCATCCGTTGTGCGAACATACGTTGCGTGTCAGGAGGTATCATGCGGTCGCTATCAGAGACTTGATACCATGTCTTCAATTGTTTCCAAGCCGGAGGGCCAGATGGTTCACCAAAAATTGATTGATTAAATGGTTTTTGTGCGATAGCCATTATGTCGGCCTCAGTCGTATTAACATCTTGAGCAAACGCATCATGGAACATTTCTGGGTTTAAGTAAGTAAGTCCTGCGCTATCCACAATCAAAATTCCTGGCGGCAGCATTGAAGGGTTAACGAATGTCCCAAGGGATTCACCCTCGTCAGGTGCAAAGGCAGCGACATAAACTAGCCCAGTGACATTGGGATTATTAGAACCAGCATTTGTTATGACAAATCCACCATAGGAGTGGCCTACCAGAAGGACTGGCCCACCAGCGAGCTCAATTGCACGTTTTACAGTAGCAATATCATCAGCCGAATTATGAAGTGGAAGTTGCACTGCAATAACTCTGTGTCCTGCGTTCTTTAGAATAGTAATCACTTTGCCCCACGAAGAGCCATCAGCCCATCCACCATGAACTAAAATGATAGTTGGTTTGGCAGTGGCATTGGTAGCAGTAGTAGCAGTAGTAGTATTTGCCGTTCCCATTCCCTGTGTTCCGTCGGGTTGAATTAAAGTATTATTGCTCTCCGTGCTAGCGAAGCCAGAATATTGAGTCAAAGTAAAACTCGCAATAAGCGTTGTAGTCAGAAAAAGTAAGACTACAAAACTTGTCTTTTGATTATGTCTTTTTGACATGCACCTAATGATTACAATGTTTATTTAAGGATGCTGCAAAATTCATAAAGACTAAAGCACTAGAAATACTATTGTCTTTAAATTCCTGGCAAAAATAGGATAATTTGAGTATGACCGTATCCATCACTGAAAACATTTCTAATTTTTTTGAATTAAAGATTGTCAGTTTGGTTGGTTAATTATAAAAATTGGCGAATGTTGAAAAAGCATTTTGGATGATTGGTGTTGCGTTAGAATGGACAACCAGTCAACAAACGATTAAGCGTCAAAACTTAATCCTTGCAATTTCTGTCGCAATTGGTGCGACGTATCTCATTGCCACAATTATCAATCTGTGGTTTTGGCCCTAGTGAAAACGACATCTTTAACCAATTACGTTCATGATTATCCCTCTGCTAATGCGATTCAATACCATAATCACAAATACGACAAAGAAGGGCAAAGTTCTGGAATTTGAAATCGATGTTGGACTAAGAGACGACATGAGACGTTTTATCAGAGAGAAAATTATCCATAATTTGGAAGGGACCAAACGATTCCTAGAATTGAAAGAAGAAAAGTATGGCGATATTTGTGCTGGAATATACACTTACGCAGTTGAGAAATATGGAAAAATTCTATTTTTGAATAGCCTTAGTCCTTCATCTCCAAACAACAAAATCATAATTCCTTATACAGATAACCACGGTTTTCTAGACCACTACCATAAATTTGACCTCGTATTGAAAGACAAGACACTTCCTGATTCCTGTAAGGTGTTGCGTGAAGGAGGTTTCACCGGTTCAGGCTTTACTTCAGGGTTTATTAGAGAGACTCCAGCAGGCTTCGAGGCGAGAAAGTCAATCTTTTATGCCGATTTTAATAAGGATGATAAGTATAGTTCCATCTTAGAGCCGCCAGAATATAAGAGAGAGTTGCTCGTAAAGGCTGTCAACGAATTTCTCGCATTTACAGGGGCAAAAATATCCTTAGTGGTCATTGTAGTTTAGGCATTCCCTGTAGAATTTAGCTTTTCATAAAGCCAAGGGTTCTCTTTTTTCAGATTTTCCCATTTCATAGGTGAAACCATGTTTTCGAGAACTGTATACAATCAAAACAATCAGATAAACCACACTCATACCGAAACGCTTTTACAATTGCAAGCAGCATTTGTATGACATCAATCGTGTGATTCTTCTACTCTACGACGATTGATTTGAAGTGATGGTCAAGGAGTGTCTGCTGCTGAGCCTCAGTTAAAGTCTCAAAATCCTTCAAATGATAAGAACAGACAGTTGTTATGGTGTCTTCATATTTTTGCGGAAGTGATAGTTCGTAGTGCATTAGCTCTTCAATTTTCTCAAAGCTGAAAAACGAGCCAGCATCACCAAATCCGGTAACTCCTTGTCTACCTTCCTTTTTTGCACGGGAAAGAACACTCATTGCAAATTTCCACATACCACGAGACTCTACATTCTGATATCCCTGTTGAGCGTCAACAATAAAGAGCGTTCCTTCATTCAAATGTCTCTCGACATCATCAACACCAGCCAAACGTAGAGTGTTCTTCACACCGTTAATAGTCTCATACTGAGTGCCTATCACGACAATTTCATTTTGGGATAAAAGAGCCCTTGAATATTGGCTATAAATTTCACGAAATGCTATCAGGTCATCATAGACTAGCAGAGTATGACTCCCTGGTTCAATCAGGCTTTTCTTCTTCTCTATCGCTGTTTCCGCTATTTCTAGGGAGTTTCCACGCACTATTCTGTCAGAATAAGGATTAACTGTCAATCTTCTTTATCACTCCCCCCATCGGACTGTCCTATGATACTCAAAATCTTGTCAGTCAATTCTCTGATACGAACTGGTTTTTGAATAAAGCCGTCAACTTGCGTAGAAGGAAATACTTTAGAAAATTCATTATCTTTTATCTCAAAAGCAGTCATTAGCACAACCTTGACATCTGGATTGGTTTCTTTGACTTTTCTTGCTAGTTGCATACCAGATAGTCCTGGCATTCGAACATCGGACAGCAATAGAGAGTAAGACTCTGCATTGGATTTGAAGCTTTGTAATGCTTGTTGAGGATTCGTAAAGGCATTAACTAAGAATCCATTTTGTTGAAGGCCTACTTTGAGAACTTGAACTATGTCATATTCGTCATCTACAATAAGAAGTCTAGCTAGCGGTTTGTCACCATCATCAGTAGTATTTTTGGTATGGTGACCTGCGTCTTGTTTAGAAAGAATAACATCAGCACTACTACTAGCACTGTTATTATTTCTATAAAAATTCTCATCATTATTTCCTGACAAGAGTAGGCCCACCACCTATGCTGCTAGTCATGCTGATGATAATGATGCTTGCAACACATGTCATACCCTTTGGAATAGTAGCATAGAAATTGTGGTAGATAAGGCTTTATTTCTCTGCATGCTTCTATCCGCTTCTTTAGGGTCTGAAGTTGATGATGATGATGCGTCGAGGTGACACAGAAGGGAGTAATTGAAATGACAACACGAGTTGCAATATATAGAGACAATGACTGGTCCAAGAAACGCCGAAAAAATAAAGACAATGCTATGTTAGCTCTCATTGTTGCAACTGCCGTCGGTCTACTGGCTGTCAAACTGTATTTTCTCTGGTTCTGGCCTTGGTGAAAAACGTATATGATAACAGAAACAACAAGAAAAAACTGAAATAGCAGGTCACTAAAAACATATGCCTCTGCTATTATGGTAAAAATCGTTGAGACAGACGAAAAAGCTACACTCAACACACAGTTGGAAGGGGACGTTGACGGTGCAGCCATTCTATTAAACAAGTTCATTGTCCAGCCCGAGGATGTAGATGAATTCCTAAAGGTATTTCAAGCCACAACCAAAGTGATGAAGCAGCAACAGGGATTCATCTCGGCTCAGTTGCATCGGGGTATTGCTGGCAGTTCTACGTTCTTCAACTATGCAGTTTTTGAGTCTGTAGAACACTTTAAGCGTGCTTTTAATACTCCTGAGTTTAGGTCAAGCATGGCCAACCTTCCCCCCAATACAGTGATGTCCCCTCACCTATTCAAGAAAGTTGCAGTGCCAGATATCTGTGTCGACTGATAACCTTTTGTATCAGAGGCTATCAGGATTCCACCATTGGATTAGTTACTGGCACTAGCTCTAACGAGTTGTTAGTTTTTCATACAGCCAGAATTCTTGTGAGGTATTTATGATGCCTCTCTCAATCCTATCATTACCTTCGAGGATTGGGATGGCGTTATATTACTAGATGGGTAGAACAGTTCCTTCATTTAGAATAGTCCTTGAAATGGAAAAGAAGGAGTGGAAACCATTTCGAGATGCTTTAGATAAATCAGAGAAAAAAAGCTTTGATGAGATGTGGGACATTGCCAGAAATTATGTTTCAGCCTGCTCAAATTCTGTTCAGCTCGTCCCACGTCAGCCTATAATTATATCGATTCTTTTCCATCACTATAAAGAGCTAATGAAATGCATTAGAGAGGTTGAACAAATAAGGGGCAATAGGAAGGTCAACAACGACAACCATTACACTAGCAGTAGTGGCAGTGGCGATGGGGGCATCATTGTAATGATGATGGAGCAACAATCGTTTGCTTCATTATCTTAATTTTCATGTGAGTTTGTATCAGCTACACTACTTTTTATCGTTATTGGGGTTGAGTTTCCTCCGTTTGATGCTGTTCTCTGTTGTTGAATCTTCATCTACTAACAGTGCTCACATTCAACCTATTTTGCATAAGACTGACACAAACTGATGGTTCTCTTTCTTGATATGACCATAGTTATGGAGTCGTTACTAACTTCTAAAAATTATGGAAACTATCTAGTATTGTTTTTGAGCTCATTATCTTCGTTCGATGATTTTAGAGAAAACCTTAGAAATATCAATATAGTAAAGCGACATTATTACTGCTTTGTCAGGCACTACAAATGGCATTAGAGAATTTTTAAACTATGAATGGGAGAAGCTCAAATATATCGCACAATTAGAATCAAAGAGACTCGATGATTTGAAAGACGCACGAGCTACAATTTTCAAGTATGCTATTCCTACCACTGTTATTGATGCTGTTGCTGGAAGTCTTAGGACTTATTTTACAGGAAATACTCTGCTGCTTATCGGCTTGGGTCCTATTCAACCGCCATCCCAATTCGATGAAGATGGTAGATGGAACATCTGTTGTTGCTTTTTTGTAATCGACGACTCAAATAGTCCTAATAATCCTGAGCTAATAACTTCATGAATTTTTTACGAGATACTACTATAGTTCAAATCTGAAGAAACTCAAAAACGCTAAGAGAATTTTCTTATAAAACGTGAAAAACATGATGAAAGAGAAAAAAATCATGAAAAGAATTCAAGACAGCTCTTTGATGGCAGCTACTTCACTTTTAGTCCTATTCCTCGCGATAACTGCAACATTGGCCTCATCACCAATTCCATCCTACGCACAACCGGCACCATCACCACCAACAACAACTCTTCCGCAAATAGCAACTACGGCCCCTGGTGCTCCGCCAATCCCACCAGATTTACAAAAAGTACTTACAGATGCACAAACAGCATGTGCTCCTGCACTTTATCAAATTCCAGGATTACCGGGAGATTTGACAAAAGGACTATGTGTAAACGCCGTCTATGCTTCTCCAAAAACCGTACTCGTCACAGGGAATTTAATCATTGAGACAACCGAGGGCAACCAGCAAAATCCGTTCATTTGGTTGGCGGTAGATGGATTCAAAGCACTGGGCTATTCAATCAGTTCAATACAACTTAGTGGACAAGGAAGTCAAGGAAATACGCATGATTGGCTGATTGTGATGTCAAAACCTTGAAGCAGTAGTTGTGGCAGTAGTAATCCGAATGCTTACAAGGTCTATGAGAAAAAAGAGATTAGTAAGAAGTATCCCTTGGCGATATTCCTAATAGGGGAGACGCTTCTCCACTATTAGGATGTGACCATACTTTCTGGAATAATTCATAATCCCTTTGTGGAATGGTTCAAAAATATGGTGAAAGACAGGAAATTTAATATCACGGAGGCACACCGACAACTGGCCAAAGTCTGTAATTACTCAGAAAGGAAAATGCTTAACTATTTCAACAACATGCTGGTTTGATGGACTAGCTAATGATAACAGCTATAATAGTAGCTCTCGTGTCATTGCTCATACTAGGAGCAACGGCATATGCTCAACTATCGGGAGCCACAGGTGCGTTCCAGCTGCAACAGCAACAACAACAGCCGCTGATACAAGACCGAGAACCTAATACTAATCAAACAATCAAGCATATACATTTTTTTGAAGATGGAACTGGCTGGATTGAATTTAACTGGGTTGAACTTACTAATATGAGTGATTATACGGGTAGCGAACTAGTACATTTCAAGCACAACATGACTGTAGATAATGGATATGGTATTACACCTTTACCACAGGAATGCTTGAATTTGGAACATCGCATAATATCAAAAGTATATTATCCTTGGGGTGAACGGGTGAATCCAAATACACTTAACCTAAGCAAAGTAATCACAGAAATAACCATAGTCCCTCCAAATCTAGTTTTACCAGATGAGATAAAGATATCTCCTGATACCATTGTAAGCATGGATGGCGCAGGTCAAATACTTAGGCCTGAAGAAGATGAGAGCTATTATAAGGCCTGCGGCTATGCTAGTAGCGCTCAAGAACATGAGATACTAAATCGGTTGAAATAATAATATTATGGAGTGTCGTTGTTCCTGCGTGTTTTTGGCCTATTATCCAATTCTTCTATCAATTAATCATCTAATAAACACGAAGATGAATTTCAAGTTATGAGCATATCCCGCACTTACCTTCAGTTCATGTAAGTCAGATGAAGTAGAGCTCAAAGATATTGAGATTATTACTGCCATAGCCCGAATTGTGGGCCTGTGCTAACCTGAAAAGATTATTCTACCCCTAATTTAGTGCGAATCTTGAGCTCGTTTTTCTTCTGTTATCCTGATTATTTGAGCTAGATTTGTATTTTTGTTCCGTTTTGCATGTTTTTCCCACTTTTTCTCTCTTATGGCGGTAGCAGAGTCGAATAAAGCCATCTGACTTCATATTTTTTGCTAGTTTGTGTCCATTCCGGGGGGTTGCTTGCTCTAGGGTGTCTTGATTGCTTCTTCAAAGTTTATTTTCAGGAATTGGTGTAACTTTGTCACCGTATTGCTTTCTCTTATTCTATATTACATTTCTTCAACGTTTGAGTACTTTTTGTGAAGCCCAATTTCGGTATGATAGCTAGTAGTCTTTGCACTTTAATGAATTGATAACATCGATTACAAATCTATAGCGCACATCCCTATTCAAGACTCTCTGATATGCCTCATTTACTTTCTGAATAGGAATCAGTTCAATATCCCAAGTCCCAAGAATCCAACTCCAGTTATTTTGTAGTGGTATCTTCCACATGACCTATAGTTAACAATGCATATTGCACTAGATGCAAACCAGCCAGCAACTCGCCAGGAACTAGTTGAATCAGTAATAGAGTTGCTGCAATGGATGAGAAAATAGTCTTCATCTACTTCAACAGTAGCTCATCTAAACCGATAACAACCAAACACAAGCAAAGAAGGAGTTAGACTTTCAACAGAATAGACATTCAATCATCAGGAAAGTGTTTTAGTTATGACAGATAATTTTCTCTCATGACAGGTAGAACTAGTAAAAGATACATGATAAAGTCTCTATATGCCCCAATACAAGTTATCGCATTGGTTATATTTATTCCGACAAATCATAATGTGCTTCAACTGCATTATGTTTCCTTTTGGAGACTGGTATCGGAAGCCACTTAGAAACTGATGAAGAGACTTCGGCCCCCAGCAAAAATTTGCCTTTGACTTTGGTGTCTTTGGGTGTCTGAATGACTAGGTGAAGTTTCCTGTCACCTAATACACTCCTTTCTTTTGTACTTTTAAAGTCCCACGCAACCTTGGAGGTGTTGAGTCCATAACTGGTAATTTCAGGTTCGTAAAGAATGTATTCCTCACTTTTATCTACATGTCCGCTCATGCCTGCTTCCAGGGACAAGGGTTCTTCAAGTATCTTAAACTTCAGCTCAGGTGTGACGCCAAATCCTCTCTTAACTTTGATTTCACTTAAAACGTTCTCTGGAAATAGGCTGTATGTAATTGGAGGTGAACTCACGCTGACGGGCTTCCTAGTTTTCGAATTAACGGCAGATAGGTCCAAGCCAACCCTGGCCCACTCAAATTTACAGTCAATCTCTGGTTGAAATACACAATTTAATGCAACAAAGTGAAAGTCATATTTATCGATAAGTCTTCTCATTCCATGGGATATCTCTTCACCTTTGTCTTGCATACTTGAAATTAGGTTCTCAAGATAAGGTTGACTAATAGCAACACGGTTCTTTTTATTCTTAAAACTTTCTATCATACCTTCGCTTGTTCCAAAATCCTTTCTAAGTTTGCTTTCTACAGTTGCATTCAGTTCGAAAACGGACTCAAGAATAATATTCTTAGATTCAGGAATGGTTACTTGATACAACGAATATCACACACCATACTGAGCATACAGCTTGTATTGATGCAGCCTATTCCCAATCACCTATCAATATGAAAGGAGCCCAGAAGTAAGGGTGCGAATATTCTGGCCTCTTCATTACCTTTATCATAGCCTGCTGTAGCGCAGATGCCTTGTCCTTTCCCTCTTTGAGCTCTAAATAGAACTCCTCCATTAGCTCCATTGTAGAGTGAGCAGCAACAGACCACAAGCTTACAACGATGGAATCGGCTCCAGCGTAGAGCCAAGACCTTGTCAGGCCTATTAGCTCGTCTCCAAGACTTCTTTCACTAAGACCGGTCTCGCAGGCACTCAAAGTCACCAAACTTGCATTCATTCTATTTTTTAAATTGAAAATCTCTCTTGCAGTTAGTACATCGTACTCAAGCATCTTCTCTTTCTTCTTGTACTTGTTAGTAGGGAAGACAACACCTGATGATAAGGGTTCTGCAATGTCAAAGAAGCCGTGGCATGAAAAATGCAATACATCTTTGCCGCTGAGGTTTGAGAGGACGGTCTTCTTCGTAGCATTCTGGAAATATTGACCGCCTAACGTATTGGATACTATTCCTGCCTCCTCCCCAAATATCCGTTCATCTTCGTTTAGAACGACTCCAAAAGATGCTGAGTTGCTCAAGTGAAGCTTTCTTGGCCTAAAGTACTGCATAAGAGATGCGTTAGGCACGTATGCAACAGGAATGCGTGTTATAAGAGGCGCTCCATTTAATGGTAATGCATGTAATGGAATGTAGTGTAGTATGTCATGAGAGACAAAATATAGCAGGTTCACATTTGATAAGTACTGAGATATTGGCTCTATAAGATACCTGCTTAGTTCCTGAAGTGAAAAGTCTCCAATATCCCCGTACTCAAGGTACTCCACTATCTCTCTTTGATAGTTACGAAAGCATCGTATCAGCCTGTCCCTAGTAACTTCGACTTCCTTTACGTGTAGCTCCTTTTGGTTAACTACAAAGATGAAGGTCTTTTTTTGTGTAATAAAGTATTCCACTATTACTGCATTACAACCACTAGCTGCAAGCTTTTCTTGAATCTCACTCAAAGGAATAGGCATGGCCTTACGCAATGAAACATATTGTTTGTCATATTTGTCGATTTGAAGATAGATTTTATTAATCTCTTGTCTCAGGCGGTCTACTTCTCCGGGCTCTGCTACCACTTTTTCATTTCGAATATGCTGTGTTTGAATTTGTCGCAACCTTGAGATATGCTTACTTTCTTCTTCAATGAGTGCCCTCAGTTCTTCTGTCATTTGAGCAGTAGGCTGTACGCTATTACTTGCAGCTATTAGGTCAATTAGTGCTCGCGACTTGCTTTGTTCAACGTATTGAAAAGCCAATCTCTCCCTCTCGCTGTCTTTTTTCTGAAGCCTCAGACATATCGGTACAATAAGTGCGTAGTCGTTAGAATAAAGGGATTGGAAATCTATCTTGTCTACTTCTTCAGCCAACATTGCAGACATGCTCTCGGACAAATTGATTGCCTCTTTGAGGTATTCATAGGCCCTATCGGGACTATCTCTTTGAGATACTAATGCAAAAATTCTGCATATGCGAGCCAGTCCGTCAATATCTCCAATGTCTTTAGCAATCTTAAGTGCTTCGTCTAGATACTTTTTGGCATCACCATATTGGCCTAATTCATAATAGGAGTAGCCAATATTGTTACAGCAGTTCAACTCTCCTTTCTTGTCACCTATTTCTCGAAATACAGGTGATGCCTTCTTTTGAAATTGAATGGCTTCGGAATAGTGGCCCAAACTTCCGTAAATAATACCAAGATTTACATAGCCATATGACAGGCTGTGCCTGTCGCCTATTTCTTCTTTCATTTCCAGTGCTTTGTTCACATACTTTATAGCATCAGGATATTGGCCTAAGTTATTATAATTGAGGCCAATTCTCATATAACAGCTGGACTCTCGCTGCTTGTCGCCAATGTCTCTAGCAATCTTGAGTGCTTTCTCTTGATACTCTATTCCTTTCTGGTACTGAGCCAAGTCATAATAAATGTTGCCTATGTTTGCATAACAGTCTGATTCTCCTCCCTTTTCGCCTATTTCTATCCTTGTGACAAGTGCTTTCTCTTGATACTCTATTCCTTTCTGGTACTGACCTAAGCTAGAATAACAAATACCAATGTTTGCATAACAGTCTGATTCTCCTCCCTTTTCGCCTAGCTTTGTCTTTAATTCCAGCGCTTTCTCTTGATACTCTATTCCTTTCTGGTATTCAGCCAAGTGAAAGTATGCAACGCCAAGATTTACATACCAGCGTGATTCCGCTCTGATGTCGTGGTTGATATCTCTACTCACGGCTAACGCGTTCTCTAGAGACTTTACAACCTCCTGGTATTGACCCAACTTGATATAGATATTACCAATATTTGCATAATAGTTCGCCTCTCCTCTCTTGTCGCCTAGCTTTGTATAGTATTTAAGAGCATGAAGCCATGACGCAAGTGCAAGAGCAAAATTAGAATGCTCAAAGAGGACATGACCCATGTCAGAAAAAACCAGGGCCTTTGCTGAATCAGGTATTTTTTCAAAAAATTTTTCCCAAGTTGCAATAAATCGTTTAGGGTCTCCCTTCATGTTGTCTGCAAAGTCATTAAGTGCAGATTCTACTACTTCGCGTGTTTCTAACATCGAATCTTTCTTATTGCCACTTTCTTCCAATGTATTCTCACAAAGTGCTTTTTACTAATGAACTTTTCAGAAATCTTCATCCTGGGATGTAATCAAGATTGAAGTTGCCTAACGCTTCTACACACTACCCAAAATCTTATGAAGTTAAATAGCCCAATTTAGTTATCCAGAAACTCTTAAAGCTCCCATTATACTATTCCGATTATTCATATGAAAAAATGAATCCTCAACTAACAAGAGTTCAATGTCCTATCCCATTGCAACGTGAATTTTCCTAATGAAGAAGCGTACCATCAAAATCACTTGGTCCAGTAGTCAATACCAAGAGCTAATCAAGTAAATGATATACTTTGTATAGATATTATAATGAGGCTCACATGCTGGAATGAAGGGTGGAAACAACTTCTCTCTTGTTTCCTTATCTCTTGAGAACGCACGTTCGCAAGTAAGGCAGGTACACTATTACGAAGCAAAGCCAAGCCTCTTACAGGGATTGGATAAAGAATGTCGGGGTCATTTTCGAATGGTTTAGGCTTCTATGGCATCATTCCTTACTATATCTTCAGAGTCATTGCCCATTTTTTACAGTACTTCCATTCTTATGCCAACATCCTCTACTTAACTTGAGTCACCTAGGTACCGAATAACTTTTGTGGAACAAGCTTGGCAGCTGAGACAATGATGGGACCTAATTCCTCCTTGTTTGATAAAGGTGCCTTAAACACCTTATCCTGCTCGACACGTGCATAAGTCTGGCCATCTAACATCTTTTTGTAGATTCGGAATACTTCACCGAACTTTACTATTTGATAGTGACCCATGATTTTGAAGTTCATACGTGTTATAGGCACGTCAAAGTTTAGGTCTGCATCAACGAGCTGCCAAGCTGAGTCTTGGATAGGTGGAACTGTTACACCTCGGGTGTCATTAAGACAGTCAGAGGAGCAGATGAATTGTCGAACCTGTGAAATAAAACCGATAATGTTGATAGCAGTGGCGTCAGGGTCATCCATATAAATAGGAAAAGGGCGGTCGCTGCAGGGGATGTATATCTCAACTGCTCCATGGGGAAAGAAGAAACACTTTACTAGGTAGTTGTCTATTCTACGTTCTACTCGCTTTTCTTTGTTCTTGCTTGGGTTGGCAGGAATGTGCGCTGGACGTTCGTGATAGGCTTCTTCTATTAGAGAATGATTACCGCCACCAATAGTAAGATGAAGATGTAGTTTATGCATGCCTACAAGAATAGCGCCTGAGGTGGTATGGTAAATACTAGAAGCGATATTCTGCGCCTTATAGTATTCTAGGTCTTGGTAGTTGGTGTTGTTATTGCAGCTATTGGGTGAATAAGGTGTAGTAGTATCTTTTCTCATTATATGAGACCCTACTCCTATTCCCACCCCTTGAAGGGTCATTATGCATACTTCTCCTGTATTCTTGGGCTGCATAGTCCGCATCTTCTTGGGATAGATAATACTCCTCTGGTTTTGTTCTACGGCTTGTGTATAGTTTTCCCTTGTTTTTGAAGTTTCTAAGCACATTTTTCGCCTGTCTGGAGGTATAATTAGGGTCATCTGCGAGCTTGAGGATATCTAAATAGGTTATTCCTTGAGTTTTGTCGACAAATTTCTTAGTTGCGACAGCTTTGATATCTCTGAATAGTAGACGACGCCCATGCTGTCGACAGGAGTATTTACTATCACCATATAGGATTTTGTTATTATGCATACTCTTGTGTCCATTCTGCATAGAGCTTTGTTGTAAAACAATATCACTGGTCTGAGTTCTGTGGATAGAATCTATATTGCTGCTCCCAGTTGTTCTTGAGACAAACTCTGGCTTGTCGGTGTCGCCTCCAGAAAATGTTTGTCCCTCTTGGTTGCTGGGCTCTGTATTCCTTTTATTGCAGGGTCTCATTTTTGGCCAAGACCTCTAATTTTGCAGGACAATTGAATTCTCGGTATCGGTTCATTCAAAAGACCGAGTCGAATGACTTCTTCTGTCACAACCCTTATTTGTATAGCAGAAAATTCAGTCCCAGCTCTTAAGTAGTCGTTATTACAGCTAGCCATCAGAGCGACTGCCGCCTCCTTCGTTGGGGTTGTCCGTCGCTACTAAAACTGCAGCAAGGCTCTTGTGGCTTCCAACCTGAGTGCCTTGCCGCAGTCTTTCCTCTTGTTCCTTTAATTCTCTTTCTACCAATCGAAGCAAAAACCTCGACCTCGGAATGTCACCTCGTACGTCGTCTAATCTTCTAACAAGTTGAACTGGCATCGAGATGCCAAATTCCGCCAACTTTATCCTTGTTGTCAAATTTGTTTGGTCTGCCGTCAAATTCATTTTACTAGCCTGGAAAAACCATTTAAAGTATTGGTATTTTCATACTGTGAAATTTACTACTAAAAAACGATTAAGCTTTTAATATATCGGATTCAGGCAATACAATTGCCAAAATCCTCTAAGCTCTACACACCCACCAATTAATTACAGTCTTCTATTTGAGGCAGAAATTATGAGATATTGCTTGCGGTTCCAACAGCAATATTTGCATCGCTTGAGTTACAAATTCGTATTACAATCTCTTTTGCTTCATCTCTTCCCATAATACTTCCTTTAATCCAACCAACTTTCTAAACGAGTTTGCAGTAGCAGGACCAAAGCCTGCGTAATGGTTGTTAACTGCTACAATTGCAAGCTTTGCTTTGTCCTTGACCCTCCCCACATTATGCGACCACATTTCTAGCTCATTGGTTCTGTCTTTCTGTATATTGCCAAAGTTTCGCTCGTCAATGCTTCTGTCTCCAATGAAGCTAAGTAAAGAAAGTCTGAGGTTAATTCGGCAGGGGTCCGCATGATATCTAATTGACCCCAAGCCAGACAGATATTATTGTCAGATAGAAGTTTGTAGACATCCTTATCAAACCATGAATTGTGCCTAACCTCGATGGCATATCTAAAGTCAGAGTCGAAGATGTGAATTAATGCTTCCAATTTCTTTAAACCTTCTTTTGCGGTCAATGAGCTCCTAATCCGACAGGAGTTGACTTATAACCAGCAGAATGCGTTGCGCGATACTAGGTCAGTGGACAGACTTTGAGGAAGTTATAAACGGTAGGTTAGGACACATTATGTGGTAGTTAAGCTTTTATTGAGACCCTTGAGGCTAATGTAATTAATCATATGCATATTACTGTTAGCTCCCAAGCCGGTAGATAAGGTGTACAACTTGCCAGAAGAAGATGCTCTGGTAAATGACTGGAAATTCACATACAATCTTTCACCTAAATGTGCATACACAAACCTTCGTGCTACAGAGGCGATTACATTTACGGTTGAGAACGATGCCAACGGTAACTGGGTAACCGGCTTTGGTATATCTATCCCCAATAGCAATGGAGCCCAAGCTACAGCAAAGGCGAAAAATATTGCTAAGAACATTGCAACCATCATAAGTGAGAAGGTGGGTAATACTGTATCAGCGCAGTATGTAGGTTCATCCTATAAATTGCTTGGTCATACGCCAGAACGATGGATGGTTAGTAGGAATATGACTTTGTCATACCATATATTCAAGAGCCTAGACCTTGACATTAGCACTGATGATATTTCTAATATGATTAGTCAAGATACTACAAACAAAGGTAGGGTCTTATCAGCTACGCAAGGGAGGACGCCGAAGCAGCTAATAGGCTTTATAACGATTTAGCGATGGCTGGTCAAAACCCTTGGTTGGATACTAAGTCTCTCCTAGCTGGACAGAATTGGAAAATAATAATAAAGAATTCCATAAGAAATAGCCGCTACATTATTGCCCTGCTCTCATCTAATTCTATAGGAAAGAGAGGATTCGTTCAAAAAGAATTGAAAGAAGCCTTAGAAGTACTAGATGAGTTTCCTGAATCACAGATATTTATGATTCCTGTGCGTTTAAACGACTGTAACGTAAACCACACAACACTGAATGAATTCCACAGAGTCGATTTATTTCCTAATTGGGAAGAAGGGATTAAGAGAATATTAGTATCGTTACGTAACGACGACAAGAAATAAGCCAAGAATAAAACACTGTTACTGGGAACGTAATTTTACGTCATTCTTCAATGAGTTAGACTAAGACAAATTTAGATTCAACCTACCCTGAGTTGCATAGACTTGAGGGAATTTTCAGCTGCATATCACCCGACCAGCACGAAACCAGCCACCACGATGATATGGCTGTTTTACTGGGTGGAAATATCGTGTCAAATCTGTCTCGGATTGCACCAAATCATCACGCTAGTATGTTATTTCATCGCTGGTGTAATAATATTTCTGCTAGCCATCATCCGGCCAATAGAAAATCCTAACCCTCCACGTCGTGTATTCTTGTTAATCCATCTCATATCTTCGATTATCCTGTCCTTGTTTCACAAACCTGATAGCGTAGGCTAAACTTATCTGGAAGTGGACACTAGGAAGTATCAACAAGTATGATATGAATATTCAGCCCAACGAGATATGGATAGCTGCAGGAGTATTGCTTGGATTTCAAGTCACCTCTTTTGCTGCGCGTATCAATCGTGAGATTGCCGTAGGAGAACAAAGGGATATTTTCCCAGGCTCTGTTACTTGGCTCCCACCCTCAGATATCGTAAATCTATTCTCTATGGTAGTTTTGGTAGCTGGAGTATTTATTCTTCCTGTGTTTGGCTTTGATGAACCGAGGTTCATGACATATGCATTTGGTCTTGCTATGCTCCTGTTCTTGGGCTTTCCCTTTGCGTTAGCCGGTCACTATGACATGTATAATAACAAATCAAGGCGTTCATACCTATATTTCCCTTTTCAGGAACAGGTAGTAATTTCAGTTATAGCTGTTTTGGCGACCAGTTATATTATAATTGCAATGATATGGAGCGGAATACATACTTAAGAAAGGAACTTTGAGTGCAACTTTTAGGTCATATCTGTCTCCCATACACCGAACCCGCCTTTAATTGCATCGTGTCTAAATTTTGACGTTATCAGTGCCTGTAAGTAGCTGCAAGATAAGATGCTATCAATATATTATCATATTAAAAATGGCATCAGGCTACCTAACTCATTTATTCTATCCTTCAATTTCCTGCTTTAACCCACTGACAGCATCCAATATCTTGTCTCTATAGTCTTGTCCAGGCTGTATGTAATGATTAACCAAGATGCTCTTACCAACTCTACCTTGCAGTAAGTCTATTAAAACATCAGATACTCCATAATCATGGAGCCAACTAGCAAATATCTTGCGGCAATAGCGCATGTCCATGTAAACGCCTTTTCTACGACAAGCTAGCCTGATTGCATTGTAAGTTGGGATAGTAGTAGATGGTTTGCTATATCGAACTATATCCAACATTTCAGGAGTTACAAAACTAATGTAAGCCTTCTTTGTCTGTCTTAAAAAGACAGATGGGAATCGAAAGTGCTCCAAGGCTTGACGTTCTGGATTGTAATATTTTGTAAATTCTTCTTTATCGTTTATCAGTCTGACAGACTCAACTGCTTCAGCGGGTCTGAGGCCCGTAAGACAAGCGAATTTGATTATCTGGCCCATGGCTCCAGGGGTTATACTAATCATTTTTGCAATTTGCTGCAACATGGATTCAAGTGACATATCAGGATTGAAGAAGCGATTGAAGGATTGCAGTGATTCTTGCCCGCTGCTCCATTTCATATTATAGCGCTGTCTTATCTGCATCCATTTATCATATTGTCCCTGGTATTTGGCTAGAACTGCAAGTGCTGCTAAAGCATGGTGCCTATTCCTAGGTGACAGAGTCATTAGCTCCGATGCATTTTCAGTCTGTATTATTTGGCTATATCTTATGGCATAATTCTTTGTCTGCTTTATTGTCCATCGAGTCTTACCTTGTGCTTTTAACCACTCACAAAATTGTTCTAGCCCTTCAGGCGAGCGGGGGGTTACGGAAGCTGTATCGCTTTCTTTTCCTGGCGAAGGTTTCGTAAACCTTAGGTCGAGGGTTCGAGTCCCTCTTAGGGCTTTGATTGTTGTTTTCTCAGACAACGGAAACGCCGGCGCATCCATAGGGGGTTTGCCAACCGAGCGCTATGCGGCTCTGTCCATGTTGTCAGTTGGAGAAGAACTGAGTTCCAGCTTCTTTCTCTTGACGAAATAGTCAAGTTGCAGTGCCACTCTATTACTAAACCCCT
>Ga0126307_10001171_pt1 | contig 17252 bp, 19 predicted proteins | sample Plot28_FD_89955 | JGI IMG/M metagenome (GOLD analysis project Ga0126307, IMG submission 89955) | Serpentine soil microbial communities from UC McLaughlin Reserve, CA, USA - Plot28 | ecosystem: Environmental > Terrestrial > Soil > Grasslands | place: USA: UC McLaughlin Reserve, Lake County... | reverse complement strand
TTCGCGGTGCTCTTGAGGTCGTTGATCTGCCAGATGCCGTCGAACGTGCCGGCGTTGCGGCCGGACTTGAACGCGTTGTACTGGGTGTCGATCGCGACGTTGCGCGGGCTGTTGCCGTTCTTGATCTGGTCGACCATCCAGGTGAACGCCTGCACCCCGGCCTCGGAGTTGAACTGCGCGGTCTGCCCGTCCTCCGAGTACGGTGAGCCGCCGCCCTGCCAGGTCAGCGTGTAAAAGATGAGGTGCGCCGGCCACAGCGACGGCATCCAGAACGGGTACTGCACCCCGCTGGACTTCACCTTCTGCACCGTCTGCTCGAACTCGTCCTTGTTCGCCGGCGGGTTCTGCAGCCCGCCCTTGGACAGCAGGTCGGTGTTCCAGTACTGAGCGATCGAGTGGACGTCGAGCGGGATGCCGTAACGCTTGTCCTGGTAGACGCCGCCCTTCCAGATCGCCGAGACGAAGTCGGACTCCTGCAGCTTGAGCTCGTTCGCGATGTCGTCCAGCGGCACGATCGAGCGCCGGGCGGCGAGGCTGGCCAGGTTGTCCTGGTGGGCGATGCCGACGTCCGGGCCCTTCCCGGACAGCACCGCGGCCGGCACCTTGTTGTAGTAGTCCTGCCACCGGATCGTGGTCATGCTGACCTTGATGTTCCCATGGGCCCGTCGAGTGGACGGTGCTGGTCGACCAGACCAGCGGGCTGCCCGAGCGGGAGCTGCTGGTCAGCGAGGGCATTCGCAGCCACCTGCTGGACGGGCTGATCTTCAGCCCGATCGCGATGGGACGCGAGGAGCTCGAGCGGCGCCGGGACGACACCCCGCTGGTCCTGCTCGGCGAGCGGATCTTCGACGGGCCGGCCGATCACATCGCGATCGACAACGTCGGAGCCGCCCGCGACGCGACGGGCCACCTGCTCGGCCTCGGCCGTCGGCGGATCGCCGCCATCGGGGACCAGCGCCACGAGCCGTCCGGCCGGACCGCGCACCTGCGGCTGGACGGCTACCGGCAAGCGCTCGGCGACGCGGGGCTGGTCGTCGACGAGGAACTGGTCGTTCCGGCCGACTACTACCACCGCGACTACGGCGCCGCCGCGGCCGCGCGGCTGCTCGGGCTCGGCGAGCCGCCGGACGCCATGCTGTGCTTCAGCGACCTGCTCGCGCTCGGCGCTATCCGGACGCTGCTCGTCGCCGGACGGCGAGTGCCGGGAGACGTCGCGGTGGTCGGCTTCGACGACATCGAGGACGGCCGCTTCAGCACCCCGACGCTCACTACCATCCGGCCGGACAAGCACGAAATCGCTCGGCTGGCCGTGTCGCTGCTGCTGTCCCGGATGGACGGTGGCCGGCTCCGGCCGCCCCGCGAGGTCCAGGTCGGGTACGAGCTGGAGGTCCGCGAGAGCACGGTCGGCGTCTTGCCCGGCTGACCCGCGAGACGACGCCGGGCCGGCCGGCGCTCGGCCCGCCGGCCCCGCGCGGCTTACTCGAGGACGAACGTGATCAGCATGTTGACCTTGTAGCCGGTGATGCCGCTGTCACCGAGCAGCACCTCCTGCTCCTTGATCCAGGCCGACTTCACTCCGCGCAGTGTCTGGGTGGCCCGGTCGATCCCGACCCTGACGGCGTCCTCGAAGCTGGACTGCGACGTCGCGCTGATCTCTGTCACGCGCGCCACCGATCCGGCCATGGCGGTGCCTCCCCTCCTGTCGACTCCGATGAGGTCCCCCTACCCCCTTTTCCGGCAGAACGATCACCCCGTTGCCCTCTGCCGCCCGGACCCGTACGCTCCGGCAAGCCGGTAGGGTCACTACCGATTTTCTCCGGAGGTCGCGGTGCAGCTGCTCCAGGTCGCCCAGCACGCCGAGGACCTCGACCGGGCGGAAAACTTCTACTCCGAGCTGCTCGGCGCCCGGCCGCTGGCCCGCTTCGACCCGCCCGGCCTGCTCTTCTTCGACCTCGACGGCGTGCGACTGCTGTTGGACCGGTCGGCGCCGCGGGCGCTGCTCTACCTGAGGGTGGACGACGCCCGCGCGTTCCTCGACCGGCTGCACGAGCGGGGCGTGCCGATCGAGAGCGAGCCGCACCTGATCCACTCGGACACGGACGGCCTGTTCGGGGAGCCCGGGACCGACGAGTGGATGGGCTTCTTCCGGGACAGCGAGGGCAACCTGGTCGGCTGCGCCAGCCGGCACCCCGCCGGCACTCCCGCCTGACCCGCCCCGTCCCGGCCTGGCCGCCGGCACCTCGAGCCACCAGCGTCCGCGTTGCTCGAAGGCCGCCGGCCGGCAAGCCCCGCACGCGGCCGTGTCGATCACGTCTGCGCGCGTCCTCGTTCCGACACGCCCTACCGCCGGGCAATTCGGGGAGCCGAGCGCGCAAACGTGATCGACGACGTCGCGTTCCGGGACCGGGAGCTCCCCGCCCGGGGCTCAGGTGCGCATGCGGACCTCGGCGGCGAGCCGGTCGAGCAGCGGGCCGACTCCGCGCAGCCGCCGGCGGTCGGCGACCGGGAGCGCGGCGAGCGCCGCCTCCAGCGCCTCCACCCGGCGGCGCCGACCGTCGCGCATTAGCCGCCGCCCGGCGGGAGTGGCGGCGACCAGCACCGTCCGGCGGTCCGCCTGCCGCTGCCGCTCGGCCAGACCGCGCTGGACCAGGCCGTCGACGATGCGGGTCATCGTCGGCCCCGCCACGTCCTCGGCGGCGGCGAGCGCGCCCAGCGTCACCGGGCCGCCGGAGACGAGGACGGACAGCGCGGAGAGCTGACCGGGCGGCAACCCGCTGGCCCGGTCCACCCGGCGCACCGCGCGCAGGAGGTGGATCGCTCCCGAGTTGAGCTCGGTGGCCGTCCCGCCGTCCGGCTCCCCCACTCCCACCACCGGGCCTCCCATGTCCGCTCCTCGGCCGGGCAGGCAGGGCGAGCGCCGGCCAGCCACGCCGCCTCGGTCGCCACGCGCGCTGCGAGCCCTTGCGCTCGCGCGAACGGCTCGGCGTGCCCGTAGCAACGCTACCGACCCGGCGGGGCCTCCCGGGCCTGACGACGACCGGAGGTCAGCCGAGCTGGTCCATCGCGCGGTAGATCCGCTGCTCGGAAACCGGGTACGGGGTGCCGAGCGACTGGGCGAAGACGCTTACCCGCAGCTCCTCGACCATCCAGCGCAGCTGGCGCACCGCGTCCTCCTCGCGGCGCGCCGGTGGCAGCTCGTCGAGGAAGCGGAGCCGCTCCGCCTCGACCGCGTGCACCCGCGCCATCCGGTCGGCGTCCCGGGCGACGTCGCCGGGCAGCCGGTCCAGCCGGTGCGCGGCGGCGCGGAGGTAGCGCACCAGGTCCGGCAGCCGACGCCGGGTGGCCGCCGAGACGAACCGCGGGCCGACCAGGCCCGCGAGCTGCGTGCGCACGTCGTCGAGCGCCGGCTGCAGCGGCGGCGCGACCGGCTCGCCGATCCGGGCGACCAGCGGGGCCCAGGCCGCGAGCACCTGCTGCGCCCCGCGCAGCAGCTCGAGGACGCGCTCGTTGACCTCGGCGCCGACCCGGGTGACGAGCTTCGCGAAGCCCTCGGCGTCCCAGGGCGGGCCACCGGCCTCGGTGAGGATCTCGTCCACCGCGGCGGCCGAGCAGTCGTCGAGGAGCGCGGCGAGACTGCCGTGCGGATTCTGGGTCAGCATCAGCTTGGCGCGCGTGTCCAACCGCGACGAGACGTACTTCGTCGGCGAGGGGGCCGCGAGCAGGAGGAGCCGCCGCACGCCGGCCCACATCGCCTGCTGCTGCTCGCTCTCGGTGGCCAGCACCCGCAGCGCCACGGATTGTCCACAGTCGACCAGCGCCGGGTAGCCGACGATGCCGCCGGCGGCGAAGGTGCGGGGCACCTCGCCGACCGTCCACTCCCGAAGGCCCGAGCGCTCGAGCGACCTCGCGGCGTCGGCGAGCACGTCCCGGACGGTCCGGCCGAGCCGGCGTTGCAGGTCCTCCAGGTCCTTGCCCTCGGCGACGGTGCGCTCGCCGTCCACGATCCGGAAGGTCGTCCGCAGGTGGGCCGGCACCCTGTCCCACCGCCAGGCGTCCCGCGGCACCACGACGCCGGCGATCTGCCGCAGCAGCCGGGACAACGCGTCGACCAGCGGCTCCTCCCCCGGCTCGAGCCGGGCGAGCACCGCGCGGGCGACGTCCGGAGCCGGCCCGAGCTCGCGCCGCAGCGGCTTGGGCAGCGAGCGGACGAGCGCCATCACCAGCTCCTCCCGCAACGCCGGCACCTGCCAGTCGAAGCCCTCCGGCCGCACCTGGTTGAGGGTGGACAGCGGGACCTCCACCGTGACGCCGTCGTCCGGCGCCCCCGGCTCGAAGCGGTACGCCACCGGCAGCGCGAGATCACCCTGCCGCCACTCGTCCGGATGCGCCGAGTCGTCCACGTCGTCGCGGGCGACGAGCATCTCGCGGGTGAAGGTGAGCAGGTCCGGCTGAGTGCGCCGAGCATGCTTCCACCACGCGTCGAAGTGCCGCCCGGAGACGACGTCGGCCGGTATCCGCCGGTCGTAGAAGTCGTAGAGCGCCTGGTCGTCGACCACGACGTCGCGCCGCCGCACCCGGTGCTCCAGCTCCTCCACGTCGGACAGCAGCGCCCGGTTGTCGGCGAAGAACTGGTGCCGGGTCGTCCAGTCGCCCTCGACGAGCGCATGCCGGATGAACAGCTCACGCGCCAGCGCCGGGTCGATTCCCGCGTAGTCGACCGTCCGGCCGACGACGATGGGCAGGCCGAAGAGCGTGACCCGCTCCGTGGCGACCACCCCGGCGCGCTTCTTCGACCAACGCGGCTCGTTGTAGAAGCGGACGGCCAGGTGGCCGGCGAGCTCCTCGGCCCATTCCGGCTCGACCCGGGCGACCGTCCGCGCCCAGAGCCGAGAGGTCTCGACCAGCTCGGCTGCGACCACCCAGCGCGGCGCGGTCCGGCCGAGCGCCGAGCCCGGGAAGATCGCGAAGCGGGCCCCGCGGGCGCCCTGGTACTCGCGGCTGCGCGGCCCGGTCTCCAGCCGCATGCCGAGGTGCGACAGCAGCCCCGCCAGCAGCGACCGGTGCACCTTCGCCGGATCGGCCGGGGCCGCAGCGGGCCGCATGCCGAGCGAGCGGGCGACCTGCCGTAGCTGCCCGTACAGGTCCTGCCATTCGCGCACCCGCAGGTAGTGCAGAAACTCCGTCTTGCACAACCGGCGGAACGCGCTGGAGGAGTTCCCGTCCTGCTGCTCCGCCAGGTAGTCCCACAGCTTGAGAAAAGTCAGGAAGTCGGAGGTGGGATCGGCGAAACGGGCGTGTGCGGCGTCAGCGGCCTGCTGCTGCTCCACCGGGCGCTCCCGCGGGTCCTGGATGGACAGTGCGGCGGCGATCACCAGGACCTCGTGCAGGCAGTTGTTGCGGTCGGCCTCGAGCACCATCCGGGCGAGCCGCGGGTCGACCGGCAGCTGCGCCAGCCGTCGCCCGAGCGGGGTCAGCCGATGCTGGCCATCCACTTCCGACGGCTCGAGCGCGCGGAGCTCGTGCAGCAGCGCGACGCCGTCGGCGATGGAGCGGCGGTCGGGCGCGTCCACGAAGGGGAACGCCGCGACGTCGCCCAGGCTCAGCGCGGTCATCTGCAGGATGACCGAGGCGAGGTTGGTCCGCAGGATCTCCGGCTCGGTGAAGCGTGGCCTCGCCTCGAAGTCCTCCTCCGCGTACAGCCGGATGCAGATGCCGTCGAAGGTGCGCCCGCACCGGCCCTTGCGCTGGTCGGCGGACGCCTGCGAGACCGGCTCGATGGGCAGCCGCTGCACTTTGGTCCGTGCGCTGTAGCGGGAGATCCGTGCCGTGCCCGGGTCGACGACGTACTTGATTCCCGGGACCGTCAGGGAGGTCTCGGCGACGTTCGTAGCGAGGACGATCCGGCGGCCGGCGTGCGGCTGGAAGACCCGGTGCTGCTCGGCCGCGGACAGCCGAGCGTAGAGGGGCAGCACTTCGGTGGTGGGCGGCAGCGAGCGGCGCAGCGCGTCCGCGGTATCGCGGATCTCCCGCTCGCCGGAGAGGAAGACCAGCACGTCGCCAGGTCCCTTGGCGGACAGCTCATCGACCGCGGCGGAGATCGCCTGCACCTGGTCGACGTCCTCGGCCGGCGGTCGGTAGCGGACCTCGACCGGATAGGTCCGGCCGGAGACCTCGACGATCGGCGCGCCGTCGAAGTGCGCCGAGAAGCGCTCGGGGTCGATCGTCGCGGAGGTGACGATCAGCTTCAGGTCGGGCCGGCGCGGCAGCAGCTGCTTGAGGTAGCCGAGCAGGAAATCGACGTTCAGGCTGCGCTCGTGCGCCTCGTCGAGGATGAGCGTGTCGTATCGGCGCAACATCGGGTCGGACTGGATCTCGGCGAGCAGGATCCCGTCGGTCATCACCTTGACCGCCGTGTCCTCGCCGGCGCGGTCGGTGAAGCGCACCTGGTAGCCGACCGCCGTCCCGAGCTCGACGCCGAGCTCCTCGGCGATCCGGTCGGCGACGGTCCGCGCGGCAATCCGGCGGGGCTGCGTGTGGCCGACCGAGCCGCGTACTCCGCGGCCGAGCTCCAGGCAGATCTTCGGAAGCTGGGTGGTCTTCCCGGATCCGGTCTCGCCGGCAACGACCACGACCTGGGAGTCGCGCAGCGCCGCCGCGATGTCGTCCTTCCGCACCGTGATCGGCAGCTCCGCCGGGTACGAGACCCGCGGCACCGCGGCGCGGCGCCGCTCGACCCGCCGCTCCGCCGCGTCGATCTCGGCCGCGATCTCGGCCGCGATCGCGGCCGCGCCGTCGGCGCGCCGGGCAGCATCCAGCCGACGCCGCAGGCGGTACTCGTCGCGCAGCGTCAGCTCGGGCAGCCGGGCGCGCAGCTCGGCGAGGGTGAGAGGCATCTGCGAAACTCAACGATCGCAGCGGGACGCCGATTCCGCACCGGCATTCCGGCCGGGCTCTCCGGACCGGCGATCAGGCCTTGACTGCGACGCCCGCGTAGAACGACGGCTCGTCCGGCTCGTCTTTCGCGCCGTCCGGCCGCCAGCCGCCGACCGGCACGACACCCGGCTCGACGACCTGCCAGCCATCGAAGAAGCGGACGATCGCGTCGAGGTCCCGGAGCGCCACCGGCGTGCCGGAGAGCCGGTAGATGGCGGCGAGCGCGTCGTCCGGCCCGCTGCGGCCGGTGACCACGGGGTGCACCACCACCAGGTGGCTGCCGGACGGGACGGTCTCCCGCAGCCGGGCCAGCACCGCCCAGGGGTCGTCGGTGTCCGCGACGAACTGCAGCACCGAAACGAGCAGCACGGCGACCGGCTCCGTCAGATCGAGCAGGCCGTCGGCGACCGGCACGTCGAGGACGTCCCGCGGCCGGCGCAGGTCACCCTCGATCACCGCGACCCGCGGATCGCCCCGCAGTAGGCCCCGGCCCTGCGCGACAACGGACGGATCGACGTCGACGTAGACGACGCGGGCCGCCGGCTGCGCTTCGAAGACGAGCTCGTGCACGTTGCCGGCGGTGGGCAGCCCGGAGCCGAGGTCGAGGAACTGGCAGACCCGCCGCTCGGTCAGGAACGGCACCGCGCGGCGGAGGAAGTCCCGGTTGGCCCGGGCGAGCCGCGGCAGGTCGGGCCGGGCCGCCAGCACCCGCCCGGTGAGCTCCCGGTCGGCGGGCAGGTGGTCGCTGCCACCGAGGAGGAAGTCGTACACCCCGGTGGGCGTTGGCCGGCCCGGGTCGACCTCGGCCGACAGGCAGGTCAGCCGTTCCGACAACACTCGACCTCCACCGACCTCGCACCGTGTCCCAGAGGGATCGTACGGACGCTCCGCCCCGGTCGCGAGGTACGCAGGGCAACCGGACGGCGAGGGCTTGCCCCCCGCGCCCTTCGGTAGCAGTGTCGGGGCGGCAGCTCTGGGACCCCGGGCCGCGACACAACCACCGCACGCGAGGGAGCAGCAATGCCGAGCAGGGACGCGACCACCCACTGGACGGGTGGGCTGCAGGACGGCAAGGGCCACGTCACGCTCGACTCCTCGAACGCCGGGCAGTTCGACGTGTCCTTCCCGACTCGCGCGGGCAACCCGGAGGGCCAGACGAGCCCGGAGGAGCTGATCGCCGCCGCGCACTCGGCGTGCCTGGCGATGAGCATCTCCAACGTCGTCGGCAAGGAGGGCTTCACCCCGGACAGCATCGACGTCAGCGCCGAGGTCACCCTCGGCCAGGCGGAGGGCGGCCTGGCGATCACCGGCGTCGACCTCACCGTCCGCGCGCAGGTGCCCGGCCTGGACGCCGACCGCTTCGGGCAGCTCGCCGCCACCGCGAAGGACAGCTGCCCGGTGAGCAAGGCGCTCGCCGGCACCAAGATCACCATGCATGCGTCGCTGGGCTGAACAGCGGCCGAGGCTCGGCGGCCGGGTTGGCCGCTGAGCCCCGGGGGTAGCGTCGAAACCGTGCAGACGGAGATCACTGACAACCCAGGCGAGAACCGCTTCGAGATCCGCGTGGACGGGAAGGTTGCCGGCTACGCGGCGTACCGGTCGGGCGACGACAAGGTGATGTTGACCCATACCGAGGTGGACTCCGCGTATGAGGGCCAGGGCCTGGGCTCGGTGCTGGTGCGCGGCACGCTCGACCAGCTACGGGAGCGCGGGGTCGCGGTCGTGCCGCAGTGTCCGTTCGTGCGCCGTTTCCTCGGGCGGCATCCGGACTACCTCGACCTGGTCTCCTCCGCCGACCGCGACCGCTTCGGGCTGCCCGCCGCGGGCTGATAGGCCGCCTCGAGCTCCGGGCCCACGGCTTCCCATGGCAGGCCGGCCGCGTCGACGGAGGCTTCCTCGGCGCTCTCCCCGACCGACTGCGCCGCCACGCGGTCGGCGGGTTGCCGGGCCCGCTCCTGCTCGGCCAGTTGCTGAGTGCCGGATCGGGTGCCGAGCGGCACCTCCCGCAGCAGCGCCACGGCGACCAGCGCGACGATGGCGGGCGGCACGGCGGCGATGAAGAGGTCCGCGACGCCCTCCCCGTATGCGGCCTCCACCACCAGGCGGACCGGTGGTGGCAATGTCGCGAGGTTGGGGATGCCCTGCCGCTGGAGCCGGCGACGAAGAGGACGAGCGCGAGCTGGACGAGCAGCTTGCGGTCGAGCAGGTCGGCCAGCTTCCCCCAGATGGGCATGCTCGCGGTCATTGCCAGCAGCGTCGCCGTCACGACCCAGGTGAACGCCGACTGGCCGCCGCCGAGGTCGGCGATGATCCGCGGCAGCGAGGTCGACACGACCGAATTCCCCCAGGCGCTGCGAGCGTCAGTTCCCGCTGTTCAGCCGGTGCAGCAGCCGGCCCAGCTCGGCCACGTCGCGGTCCGGCCAGCGGCGCATCCGCGCACGCAGGCGGCCGCGCCCGCCCCGCCGAACCTCCTCCAACCGGGCGACGGCCGACGGCGTGAGCTCCAGCCGGGCGGCGCGGGCGTCCTCAGGGTCCTCCCGCCGGCAGACCAGCCCGAGCCGCTCGAGCGCGGCCACCTGCCGGCTCAGCGACGGCTTGCCCACCCCGAAGTACGCGGCGAGGTCGGTCAGCCGGGCTCCGCCCGTCTCGTCGAGCCGGAGCAGCAGACCGTACGCGGTGGCGTCCAGGTCCGGGTGCACCTCGCGGGCGATCGTCCGCGACATCGCGCGCACCCGGCGCAGCAGCATCGCCAGCTCGTGCTCGACCAGCTCGTACGGATCCTCGGGGCGGTCGGGCGTCCCCGGGCCCTGGTCCGGGGTCACGGCTCGTGCCCGCCGAAGCCGCGCTCGAGCTCGCCCATCGCCTCGTCGATCAGCTCGCCGAGGTCCGCGTCCTCCCGCAGCAGCCACTGGTCGTACGCGGCCACCGCGGCGGCGAGCGCCGCGTACGCAACCAGCTGCGGCAAGAAGTCGGTCGGCGCCGCGCCGACCCGGCCGGCGACGAACTCGGCGATCACCATCCGCCAGCGCGCGTACATCAGCGTGGAGTACGCCTGCAGCGCGGGGTTGTGCAGGATCACCTGCATCCGCCGCCGGTGCCATGGCACCTCGGCAGGGTCGAGCCGGTTGAAGTCGATCACCGCGTCGTGCACCGCCCGCATGAGCGGAAGGTCGGGCGGGCAGGACGCGAGCCAGCGGCGCAGGTGGTCGAGCTCGTTGTCGAAGTCGCCCCAGACGACGTCGTTCTTCGATGGGTGGTAGCGGAAGAAGGTGCGGCGGCCGATGCCGGCGGCGGCGGCGATGTCCTCGACCGTCGTCTCATCGAAGCCCTTGGTGGCGAACAGGTCGAGCGCGACCCGCTCCAGCTCCTCGCGGGACGTGCTCCGCCGCCGTCCGGTGGCCATCACCCCTTCCTTTCGGCACCGAGTGCCATTAATGTGGCCGTCACCGACGGGGAACAGCACTACTCACAGGGGAGCATCCCATGGCCGAGCAGCACACCCCCACCGCGGAGCGCACCGATCCCGTCGAGTCGACCCTCGCCGAGCCGGCCCCGTCCCCGGCCACCTCCGATCTCGTCCAGGAGGACCTGCTGGTCGAGGACGTGTCCATCGATGGCATGTGCGGCGTCTACTAGGCCGGCCCCGGTGACCGCGCATGGCGCCGAGGTCGGGACCGCCGCCGGGATCGACCTCGACCGGCGGTACGCGCTGCACCCGCAGGTGGCGATGCGGCCGGAGCCGTTCGGCGCGTTGCTCTACCACTTCGGCACGCGGCGGCTGTCCTTTCTCAAGGATCCGAAGCTGCTCGCCGTGGTGCGCGCGCTGGCCGAGCAGCCGACCGCGCGGGCGGCATGTGCCGCGGCGGGTGTCGGCGCGGATGAGCTGCCCCGCTACCGGATCGCCCTGGCGACGCTCGCCCGCACGCAGATGCTGCGGGAGGCACCGTGACGCGGCTGGTGGAGCACTTCGAGCGCGGGCTGGACGCGCCGATCTGCCTCACCTGGGAGCTGACGTACGCCTGCAACCTCTCCTGCGTGCACTGCCTGTCGTCGTCCGGCCGGCGGGACCCGCGCGAGCTGTCGACCGCCGAGGCGATGGCCGTCGTGGACGAGCTCGAGCGGATGCAGGTCTTTTACGTCAACATCGGCGGCGGCGAGCCGACGGTGCGGCCGGACTTCTGGGAGCTGGTCGACTACGCGACCGCGCACCGGGTGGGCGTCAAGTTCTCCACCAACGGCATCCGGATCAGCGAGGACGTCGCGGCCAGGCTGGCGGCGAGCGATTACGTCGACGTGCAGATCTCGTTGGACGGGGCGACCGCCGAGGTGAACGACGCGGTCCGCGGTCCGGGGTCGTACGCGACGGCGCGGGGGGCGATGGACCGGCTGGCGGCGGCCGGGTTCCGCGGCTTCAAGGTGTCGGTGGTATGCACCCGGTCCAACCTCGACCAGCTGGACGAGTTCAAGGGGCTGACCGACTCGTACGGCGCACAGCTGCGCCTGACTCGGCTGCGTCCGGCCGGCCGCGGCGCGGACGTCTGGGACGAGCTGCACCCGACTCCGGAGCAGCAGCGGCGGCTCTACGACTGGCTGGTGGAGCACGGCGACCGCGTGCTCACCGGAGACTCCTTCTTCCACCTCGCCGGATACGGGCAGGCGCTGCCGGGGCTGAATCTGTGCGGCGCCGGCCGGGTGGTCTGCCTGATCGACCCCGTGGGCGACGTCTACGCCTGCCCCTTCGCCATCCACGACGCCTTCCGGGCCGGGTCGGTCCGCGACCCAGGCGGCTTCACGGCCGTCTGGCGATCCTCGACCCTGTTCGCGTCGCTACGCGAGCCGCAGTCCGCCGGCGCCTGCGCGTCCTGCGGCGCCTACGACGCCTGCCGGGGCGGCTGCATGGCCGCGAAATTCTTCACCGGCCTCCCGCTGGCCGGCCCCGACCCGGAATGCGTGCGCGGCTTCGGCGCCACCGCGCTGTCCAGTGTGGACCAGAGCCGCACGCCCCGACCCGACGGGGACCACTCGCACCGGACGGCGCCCGCGGTCCGCCGGCCGGTGCCGGTCACCATCGGCCGCCGCCGGCCCCACCGCGCCTGCGACGAGAACCCACTGGCTGGCGCCGTGCCGACCGCAACCCACTAGAGGAGGGCCCCCGTAACCGGCCCCGGGGAAGGAGGCACGCGATGGGGCGTGTCGACGGCAAGGTCGCGTTCATCACCGGCGCGGCCCGCGGGCAGGGTCGCAGCCACGCGATCCGCCTGGCGCAGGAGGGCGCCGACATCATCGCGGTGGACCTGTGCCGCCAGATCGACACCGTCCTGTACCCGATGTCCACACCGGAGGACCTCGCCGCGACCGTCAAGGAGGTCAAGGCGCTCGACCGCCCGATCGTCACGCACGAGGCCGACGTCCGGGACCGGGCCGCGCTGCAGGCGGCCTTGGACGACGGCGTCGCGCAGCTCGGCGGCGTCGACATCGTGCTCGCCAACGCCGGGATCGCGCCGATGGGCGACGAGAACGAGGACCGGGTAGCCAGCTTCCGGGACGTGGTCGACGTGAACCTGACCGGCGTCTGGAACACTGTCGAGGTCGCGGTGCCGCGGATGATCGAGCAGGGCCGCGGCGGATCAATCGTGCTCACCAGCTCGACCGCCGGCCTCAAGGGCATCGGCGGCGACGCGGGCGGCGGGCTCGGCTACACCGCGAGCAAGCACGGGGTGGTCGGGTTGATGCGCGCGTTCGCGACGAACCTGGCCCAGCACAACATCCGGGTCAACAGCGTCCACCCGACCGGCGTGAACACGCCGATGGTGGTCAACGAGGTCATGCAGCGCTTCCTCGAGGAGGACCCCTCGGTCGCCGGCGCGATGTCCAACCTGCTGCCCGTGGAGATGGTCGAGCCGGTCGACATCAGCAACGCGATCCTGTGGCTGTGCTCGGACGAGGCGCGGTACGTCACCGGCGTCACCCTGCCCGTCGACGCCGGCTTCACGATCAAGTAGAGGAGGACTCCCGATGGCAGGACGGGTGGAGGGCAAGGTCGCCTTCATCACCGGCGCCGCGCGCGGGCAGGGCCGCAGTCACGCGGTCAGGCTCGCGGAGGAGGGCGCCGACATCATCGCCGTGGACGTGCCCGGCGACTACGGGACGGTCAGCTACCCGATGGGAACGCAGGCCGAGCTGGAGCAGACCGCCAAGGCCGTCGAGGCCCTCGACCGGCGGATCGTCGCCCGCGCGGCTGACATCCGCGACGCGGCCGCGCTGAAGTCCGTCGTGGACGACGGCGTCGCCGAGCTGGGCCGGCTCGACATCGTCTGTGCCAACGCCGGCATCTGCACGGTGCAGAGCTGGGACGAGGTCACGTCGCAGGTCTGGCAGGACACCCTGGACACCAACCTCACCGGCATGTGGAACACCTGCGTCGCCGCCATTCCGCACCTGATCGCAAGCGGCGGTGGGTCGATCATCGCGACCAGCTCGACTGCGGGCATCAAGGGCCTGCCCTTCCTGGCGCCCTATGTCGCCGCCAAGCACGGCGTGGTCGGGGTGGCCAGGTCTCTCGCCAACGAATTGGCTCAGCACCACATCCGGGTCAACACGGTCCACCCCACCGGGGTGGAGACTCCGATGGCGACCGGTCTGGGCGGGCTCGAACCGCTGCTGAACCGGGACCCCAACCTCGGCCCCATCTTCATGAACACCTACCCCGTCGAGATGGTCGACCCGGTGGACATCAGCAACGCGGTGCTGTGGCTGGCCTCAGACGAGTCCCGCTATGTCACCGGCCTGGAGCTGACCGTCGACGCGGGCAACACGATCCGTTGACGAGACTGGAGGAGATGGATGCCCGGACGAGTAGAGGGAAAGGTCGCCTTCGTCACCGGTGCCGCCCGGGGACAGGGCCGCAGTCACGCGATCCGGCTCGCGCAGGAGGGCGCCGACATCATCGCGGTGGACCTGTGCCGGCAGATCGACACCGTGCCGTACGGAATGTCCACTCCGGACGACCTCGCCGAGACCGTCAAGGAGGTCGAGGCGCTCGACCGCCGAATCGTGGCGCACGAGGCCGACGTCCGCGACGGCGCCGCGCTGAAGGCCGCGGTCGACGACGGGGTGGCCCGGCTCGGCCGGCTCGACATCGTGCTCGGCAACGCGGGCATCTTCTCCACGGCGAATGCGCACGAGATGGACGAGCAGACGTGGCGTGACATGATCGACGTCAACCTGACCGGCGTGTGGCAGACCTGCAAGGCCGCGATCCCGCACCTGCTGGCGCACGGTGACGGCGGCGCGATCGTGCTCACCAGCTCAACCGCCGGGCTGAAGGGCTTCCCCGGCTTCGCGCACTACGTGTCGGCCAAGCACGGCGTGGTCGGGCTGATGCGGACGCTCGCGCTGGAGCTGGCCCCGCACCGGATCCGGGTGAACAGCGTGCACCCGACCACTGTGGACACCGACATGGTGCAGAACGACACGCTCTACCGGCTGTTCAACCCGGACTTGCCCACCCGCGACGCGTTCCGCGAGGTCTCCGGCGAGATGCAGGCTCTCCCGATCCCATGGGTGGAGCCGGAGGACATCAGCAACGCGATCCTCTGGCTGGTGTCGGACGACGCCCGGTACGTCACCGGCGTCACGCTGCCGGTCGACGCCGGCTTCGGGGTCAAGTGACGGCGACGGCGCAGGCCGCCCCCGGTCGCGGCAGCTCGCTGCGCGACCGGGTGGCGGCTCACCTGGTCGGTCGGGAGCGCGAGCTCGAGCTCGTGCTCTCAGCGGTGTCGGCCGGCCGGGACATCGTGCTGGAGGGCCCGCCGGGCACGAGCAAGACGACGCTGCTCAGGGCGATCACCGCGGAGTGGGGCATCCCTCTGCTGTTCGTCGAGGGCAACGCCGACCTCACTCCCGCTCGGCTGGTCGGCCACCACAACCCGGCGCGGGTGCTGCGGGAGGACTACAGCGCGGACAACTTCGTGCCGGGACCGCTGGTCGAGGCGATGCGCGAGGGCGGGTTCCTCTACATCGAGGAGTTCAACCGTGCGCCCGAGGACACCCTCAACACGCTGCTGACGGCGATGGCGGACCGGCAGGTGGCGGTCCCCCGGGTCGGCGCCATCGCGGCGAAGCCGACGTTCAGGGTGGTCGCCTCGATGAACCCGTACGACAACGTCGGCACCACTCGGCTGTCGACCAGCATCTCCGATCGGCTGTGCCGGCTCGCCGTGGACTACCAGGATGCCGAGGCGGAGTGCGGGATCGTGGCGCTGCGGACCGGGCTGCCGGTCTCCGACCGGCTGGTCGCCGACGCGGTCGCGGTCACTCGGGCCACCCGCACCCACCCGGACGTCCGGCAGGGCAGCAGCGTGCGCGGCGCGATCGACACCACGCTGGTCGCGCTGGAGGTGGCCGAGCTGCGTGGCGTCGAGGACCGCGCCGACGACCGCTACCCGACGCTCGTGCTGGACGCGATGCTGGTCGCCCTGTCCGGCCGGATCCATCTGGACGAGGCGGCCGAGTCGACGCCGGAGCGGGTGCTGCGCGAGATCTGGGAGGACCGCTTCGTTCTCGCGCCGGCCGCCGCCGAGCCGGGTTGAAGAGCGGTGCGGGCCGACGGGCCGCTGCGCCGAGCGGGGTCCGGGCGACCGGAGCGGCAGCGGGTGCCGCTGCGCCGCAAGCCGAAGCAGCTGGACGCCGAGCCCAGCCTGTTCGAGCCGGCCGCCGGCGGCCGCGGCGGCCTCGTTCGCACTGGAGGGTCCGACCGGGAGGGTCGCGGTTCCGGCCTGCCGGGGACCGCCGCGCCGGGCACGACGGACGAGGTCGGCGTGCTGGTGGCGCCGCCCGACGGCGGCGGGGTGGATCCGGCGGTCCGGGCGCGAGCCCGGCAGATCGCCTCCCGGCTGGCGTTGCCGCGCCCACGGCGCGACTCCGCCGGACGCCGCGGGACGGGCGACCTGGCGAGCCTGCCGTACCGGGGCGGCTCGGACGACGTGGACCTGGACGGGACCATCGAGGTGCTGACCGAGCGGCCGGTGCCCGAGGAGGAGGACATCGTCGTCCGGGAGCGGATCCGCACCCGGCGCTCGGCCGTCCTCGCCGTGGACGTCTCGGGGTCGATGCGCGGCGAGCGGGTCCGGACCGCGGCCGCGACGGTCGGGGCGCTCGCCGCCGAGCTGTCCCGGGACGACCTGGCGGTGCTCGCCTTCTGGTCGGACGCAGCGATGCTGCTTCGGCTCGGGGCACCCGTGCGGCCGCTCGAGCTGCTCGACGCGCTGCTCGCGATCCCTGCGCGTGGGCTGACCAATGTGGCCTTCCCGCTCCGGCTGGCCGCCCGGGAGCTGGCCCGGGTGCCGACCCGGGACGCACGGGCGCTGCTGTTGTCGGACTGCGTGCACAACGCCGGCCCGGACCCGCGCCCCGCCGCGGCCCGGCTGCCCCGGCTGGACGTGCTGCTGGATGTGACCGGTGAGCACGACCTCGAGCTGGGTCGCGAGCTGGCGACCGCGGGGCACGGCCGGCTGCTGCCGGTGCGCCACCATCGGGACGTCGCGCTGGCCGTCGGCCGGGCATTCGCGGCGTGAGCGGGACGGGTCGGAGGACCGCGCCGGCGGGGACACTCGGCTCGCGTGCCCGACCGGCTGGGAGGAGATGGACATGGGGAACGGCTGGTTCGAGACGATCGCGGAGGCGCAGCGGCGCGCGCGCAAGCGGCTCCCGGCGTCCGTCTACAAGGCACTGATCGCCGGCTCCGAGCACGGGGTGACGCTGCGGGACAACGTCGCGGCGTTCTCCGAGCTCGGCCTCGCGCCGCACGTGGCGGGCCTGTCCGGCGAGCGGGACATGACCACCACGGTCATGGGCCAGCAGGTCTCGCTGCCGGTGATCATCTCCCCCACCGGAGTTCAGGCGGTGCATCCGGACGGCGAGGTCGCGGTCGCCCGGGCCGCCGCCGCCCGCGGCACGGCGATGGGCCTGAGCTCCTTCGCCAGCAAGCCGGTCGAGGAGGTGGTGGCGGCGAACCCGAAGACCTTCTTTCAGCTCTACTGGTCCGGCACCCGCGACCAGATCCTCCAGCGGGTCGAGCGGGCGAGGGCGGCCGGTGCCGTCGGCCTGATCCTCACCCTCGACTGGTCGTTCGCACACGGGCGGGACTGGGGCAGTCCCCACATCCCGCAGCAGGTGGACGTCAAGGCGGTCCTGCGGCACGCGCCGGAAGCGCTGACCAAGCCGCGCTGGGTCTACCGCTGGGCCCGGACCCTCGGCCCCCCGGACCTGACGGTGCCCAACATGGCGGTGCCCGGCGAGCCGGCCCCCACGTTCTTCAG
>Ga0126307_10001170_pt1 | contig 17259 bp, 21 predicted proteins | sample Plot28_FD_89955 | JGI IMG/M metagenome (GOLD analysis project Ga0126307, IMG submission 89955) | Serpentine soil microbial communities from UC McLaughlin Reserve, CA, USA - Plot28 | ecosystem: Environmental > Terrestrial > Soil > Grasslands | place: USA: UC McLaughlin Reserve, Lake County... | reverse complement strand
TACCGCTAACCTCTGCGTTCAGCTCATCGCTCACGTTAACGACGGCCGAGCCCGATCCCCCAACGTCGACCTTTACCTCTTTGCTCTCTAGATCCTCCGCCTGATAGCTACCGGAACCTGAGATGTTTATCTCCTGGCTATCGGCCTCGCCACTTATCTTTACGTTTCCTGCCCCACTAGTGGTGACTGCCAGCTCGTCGGTGCTAATATCCTCCGCGTCGACATTCCCAGGTCCCGACACTTTAAGAGCGTTCAGGTCCTTGACGGTCAGCGTGTAGTTGATCGGTTGGGTTGTCTGGATGCTGGTGTTAGGCTCGGGACCAATGATCAAGCGATCATTCTCAACCTCAGTCCTAATCTTCGGAAGGACATCTTCTTCTGCTTCCACGGTCAGCGACTCGCTATCCGTCTGCTGGATGGAGAGGTTGCCAACCCCTTGCAGCTCGACCTCCTCAAAGCCGCTTACGTTCCTCGACTCGCTCATGACGTTGCTAGGCTCCTCATCAATGTTCCCCGCAGATGAGGAGGTAACTTGTGAAGAGGATGAACTCGCTTGTCCACTCGATCCTGACGATGAAGAGACAGAAGAGGAGATACTCCCGTTTTCGTAGGTGAGGTTTAAGGTGCCTCCGCTGATTCGCTGAACAGAGCGGGTGTTGCCTGCTGTGACGTTGGCCTCGATATTACCCTCCGAAGTGATCTCGCACTTGAGGGGGTTTCCGTCGAGGTCGTAGGTGAAGCTTTGGGGAACCTGCCCACTGATCTCCTCGGGCTCTTCATCTCCGACGGCACACGAGCCGGAGAACTCGGTCCCAGAATCACCCTTTAGCTCCAGTAGGGCTTGATCTTCCCCGCTGTCCCCCCTCGCCTTCGCATTCCCCATACAGCCAGACACGAAAGCGACCGAGAGCAGTACCATGCCAAGCAAGATCGCCGTGTTGGTTCTCATAGTTTCGCCTCTGCAGAACTGTGGGTAGAGTTCATATGGGACTCGAAGACACCTCTTTTCGCAAGCGTTCATGAAACAAATACGTCTTTCGCCGCAAATCGTTTCACAAAACAGACCTTCGATGGCACCATAAAGCAGGAAGGTATCGAGGTAGACGGTAAGGTCTATCCGCCCAGCTACGTATTAAACATAATGACGAGAGCAAAAGAGAAGCTGGTGCCCATTCTCGGGGAAGTGGGGAAAGGGAAAGGAGGAGTAGGGCACCAGTTAATAACTAGATTCTAAGTGCACATATGTTCGTGTCAAGTGGAATCAGGGCGTTTCAGACTTTTAAATCTTTGTATGCAGCCTAGATAACTTGCTGTTAGCTATTATTTAGACTCTGACTTCATCGCAGACCCCGACGAGCGTCACTGGTACCATGCTGATAAGGGCCTTTGGGAAGGGTTTGGAGGATAGGAAGAGTTACTGGGTGAGAGGATCATCCAGTAACTCTTCCTTCAAGATTCCGTCTGATTTGAGCCTTCGCTGTGATCCTGCTTAGCCCTCGTCTCTCTATCCCCGCGCTCGATCAAGTCCGTATACTTCTTGTCTGCGGTGGAAGATTCCTTGGGTCTATCAGTCTCTCTACTTTCCCGATCCATAAGGACCTGTCTCCTACGAGATGCTGCAGCTCTCCTAGGTGCTTCACCTTCAGCCACTCTCTCTTTTATTCTCTCTAGCGTTCCTGTGAAGTCAGCGTACATTCTCATAACAAGCTCTAGGTTCCCCGAGGTTTTGTGGTTCATGGGATGGCAAAAAACAAAACCTAGAGTACATTCGCGCTTGCGCCTCGCTCTACCCACCTTGGCCCTTTCAAGGATCAAGACCCTCGATTCCGGTACCATGGCTTTTTCGGCTACTCGAAAGGACAAGAGAGATGGCTTATTTGGAAGGACAGCTTCGACAGGTTACCGAGTCTGGGGAACACACCGGCTACGTCCTGGAGATTGAGGTCGATGTGTCAGCTATCCAGGACGCTGAAGAGTTAGCGAACGAGCAAGTAGCCCTCACCGGCGACATCGAGTTCGTAAACTTTCCCGAGCGGGGTAAGATCCTCGTTTTCAGGGCAACGTCAGCAGCAACGATAGACGAAGAGGAATAGAAATTTACCCTCGCCATTATGAGAGGAAGACTCTGAAGAAGAGCCTGGTGCCCGTCTATAGGAGGGGGGTGGGCACCAGGTTGTTGATTAGCATTATGCCCACCTTAGATAATCGCTGGGTTACACGCTGATAACGGTTTAGTAACATCGTAGAGCTTGCTTTAGCATCAGGTCTCTCTTCTTAGATCTGCACCATGTTGGGGCTAGGGTTGTGATCGTCCTCTGTGAATCTGCTCGACACGCTCTATTGCTTTCTTCCTACTCTTGTAACCGTGGTGAGTCTTTCCCTTTGCCTGTGCTGACCATGATCCGTGTCAGTTCCAAACTTGCCCGATGATCTGCTCGTCTACAAGAACCTCGTACTGATTCTCGCCAGTCTTACGTAGCTCCACCATGACCTCAGTCTACTCTCGGTAGTCTCGGTCGTGAATGAATTCCAAGGGCACTAGAGTAGATGACAGGCTTTGTTATAAACCTCTTATCAAACTGTTATCTAGGAGTGACACGAAGCGTACACAATATCCCCAGAGGAAGTGAATAAGCTGTGATCGGATAGAGGAGAGTTAAGGCGTGCTTAGACTACTGATAGTTATAGTCTTAGTACTTGTCTTAGCCCAGGCACTGGGCGGACCAGCAGCTCTTGAAAACACTGTCTACATCATCAAGCAGATCCTCGAAGGTACTTTGGCGTACCTCTTACAGATCGTCGATCTCATTGTTCAGTTACTAGAAAGTGTTTTATTCGTTGGAGCCACCTAAAGCTCACTAGCTGATGAACTGTAGGGCCTTTATAGCTTCTTCGACGTGCTTCTCAGCACCAAGTTGTGAGGAGAATATGTGCCTCACGATTCCCTCCCTGTCTATGATGTAAGTCACCCTACCGGGGAAGAGTCCCAAGGTGTTCGGAACGCCATAGAGCTTCCTCACCTTCTTGTCCTCGTCGCTCAACATGGTGTAAGGAAGATCGTGCTTTGCGGCGAAGCCTCTGTGCGATTCTATGGAGTCAGAGCTTATCCCGATGACCTCAGCATCTCGTTTCTTAAATACCTCGTAATTGTCTCTGAAGACGCAAGCCTGCTTGGTGCAACCAGGAGTATCATCCTTGGGATAGAAGAAGAGGACCACAGGCTTCTCTCCTATAAAATCGTTGAGGCTCAGCATCTGTCCCCACTGAGAGGGGAGCGTGAAGTCGGGGGCCCTCGATCCTACATCTACTCTGTCCCTCATTCGAAAACCCATGACATCTATCTCCTGAGTACGATGCCGCTGACTTGTCTAAGTTGATTGTATAGGGCATCTGAGCGAAGTGGTGTGAGAGCGTTTGAGTAGCAGAGCAGCAACTATCGTATGGAAATAGCGTAAGAGAAAGGTAAATAAGGTCGATATAAGGAGGATTTCGATGGATCTGCTGCGCATCATAATCGCGATACTTCTACCACCCTTAGGCGTGTTCTTGCAGGTGGGTATTGGTATACCCTGCCAAAAACACAAAACCTTCTGAGCTAAAGTTTGTCATCCTGCTAAGCGACGGCACGCGAGAGGCGCGTTTCGAGCGGATGGTTGCTGATTAAGGGGTACAGAGAAACGGACCTAAACCGCCTCGTCTCAGTACTTGGTGATAACCCACACCGCGTGAATTATACCCGGGATGTAGCCAAGAATCGTCAAAAGGATATTAATCCAGAAGTGCTTACCGATCCCTACCTGCAGGAATACCCCTAGGGGCGGGAGAAGGATCGCGGCTATGATGCGCAGTAGATCCATTAGGAACCTCCTTGTCCCAGTCTAGCCCAACCATCACTAGCGATACCAACCGGGGCGGTGCTTCTCCAACAGTTGTCCATACCTACTACGCAGGTTACCTGCGAAGGTTGCGACAACCTTGGAGGGCCCGTCATTACCAGAACATCAGCCAGCTTAAGGCACGCTTTCCGCGCCCTGCTGACCGCCGATGCATAAGCGGTACGCTTCGAGCGTGAGATCGAGTTCCGCGCCCTGCTGACCAAGGAAACCCTCAAGGTCGAGTTGGGGCTGGTGTAGCTGGGGCAAAAAGATCGATAGCGTCAGAACCTCAATAGCCTAGGTACTAGAGCTGCTCACTCGTAAAATGAGCATGTCAGCGGTTCGAGTCCGCTCGTCGGCTCTCTATTTTTGTAAAGAGCGGCACTCACCGGATAGAATTGATCAAGGTTCTATCGAAGCCGACTTGGTGCCTCCGTGTCCTACCAACGAACTCAGATAGCTACAAACAGGGCACCTAGCAGGTGCAGTGCCGCCCTGCTTCAGGAGTATCTACTATGCACCCATCTTCGTTGCCAGCTCGACAAAGTCTTCCGCCAAGACGTCGAAAGCCGGGTCAGCTGGCTCGGGTTCCTTGCCGGGGCCATACTCCAGGGGGCGGGGAACATAAGCCGTCCTAAGGCCGTTGGTGTGCGCCGCGCGCAGATCGTCGGGGTGTGAGGCGACCAGCATGACTTCTGCAGGGAGCAAGCCGAGCAAGTGCGGCACCATTAAGTAGACCTCGGGGTCTGGCTTGTAGCGGTGAACGAGTTCTGCGCTAAGTATCAGATCCCACGGCAAACCTGCCCGTTTTGCCATGCGGGTTAATAGTGCAACGTTGCCATTGGAAAGCGTGGAAATTATGTACCGCTCTTTCAAGCGCGTAAGTCCAGGCATAGAGTCTGGCCAAGGATCGAGGCGGTGCCATACTTTATTCAGGTGATCTTTCTCTTCCTCAGCCAGACCTGTAATCTCGAATTCGTCTAGCAGCTCTTCAAGCGATATACGGTGGAGAGTGTCGAGTTTGGTCCAGGGAATCTCGCCAGTCCTAACTCGGTCCATTGACGGGGCGTATCTGCCACGCCATGCGTCAGCGAAGGCGGCCCAGTTCACCTCAAGGCCCTTCTTGCGTTTAAGCTCCTCGCCCTCCCGGATGATAGAGCCCCGCCAATCCACTACCGTGCCGAACACGTCGAAGACGAGCGCTTGTACGGCCCCTAAGTCAGAGACGTGGGTCACATCGTCTCGTCGAGGCTCCTTGGCAACCTCGCCCTCTTGGCTGTAGCTCAAATCATCTTTCGCCATGCCTGCACCTTTCTGGTCAATGCTTCGCACCCTCTACTCTACATTGCTCGCGCATGGGTGCTGCATTTATGCTCTCTTCTACCGCGCTTGATGTACGCAGGGAAGCACCCTGACTTATTAAGAGGCGGTTTCAAAACCTCCTATGCAAACGACGGAGACAGATGAGGCCGCAGGCTAGCTCTAGGAACGCCTCGTAGATGTCCGCCCTGCGCTCGTAGCGTACGCACAGTCGTCGGTAGCAGGCAAGCCATGCTAGTGTTCGCTCGACAACCCAACGGTGTCGGCCGAGCCTCTCGCTGCTGTCCACCCCGCGTCTCGCTATGCGCGCCTTGATGGCCCGTCGTCGAAGGAATCTCCGGCACCACTTGTAATCGTAGCCCTTATCGGCGTGCAACTTGTCGGGCCGCTTCCTGGGCCGTCCTCTGGAGCCCCTTACTGGCTCGACGCCCTCGATCAATGCCTCGAAGACCTTCGAGTCATGTACTTCAGCTCCAGTGAGCCGAACGGCGAGCGGTGTGCCTCCCCTGTCGACGAGCAGGTGGCGCTTCGAGCCCGGTCTGCCGCGATCTACCGGATTGGGACCGGTCTTCTCTCCCCTTTTTTGGCCGGTACGCTCGCCGAGTCCACCGACGCCCTAGACCAATCCACGAGGCCCAGTCTTCCGAGTTTGTTCAGCAGAAGACGGCGCAGCCGGCGCCACACGACCGCTTCCTGCCAGTCCCTCAGGCGCCTCCAGCAGGTGACGCCGCTGCACCCGAACTCTTTAGGAAGCATGCGCCAGGGTACGCCGCTCTTGAGGACATAGATGATGCCTTCGAGCGCCGCCTTATCGGGTACCCGCGGTCTGCCGCCCCTGGGCTTGGGCGGCTCCGGCGGCAAGAGCGGCCTTACGCCCTCCCACAGCGCGTCGCTCAACAAGTGTCTCACCATAGTCGTTGGTCCGTCGAACCCGGGGATCAGCGGGCGAGCGTCATCTCCCCCGCGAGCGGTGCTCGCGGTACCATCGCACGGTCTCCCGTATGGCCTTCTCGAGTGGTGTGGCGTGGTCGCCGAAGGTTCGCGTGAAGTCAGAGTGGTCCATGACGAACGGCTCCTCGAACTCGTAGAGCATCTCGATCGTCTCGCGCAGCGGGGGGTTGAAGAGACCCAGTGCCCGCAGCAGGATCTTCGGTGCCGCCTGGACGCGTGCTGGCTTGCCGACCTCCTCGAAGATCATCTCCACGAACTCGCGCGTCGTGACCGTCGCGGGGCTGGGTAGGTGCCACGCCCGACCCAGAGCTTCCTCCCGTTCGCCCAAGATAACCAACCCTCTGCCGATGTCGGGCGCGTAGGTGTAAGTGTGAGGCTGGTCGGGGTCCCCGGCCACCTGGGCGCTCTTGCCTTGCACGGCCCTACCAAAGACCTGCTCTCCGGCAGCCGACGCGAGCACGCGCGGCCCGAAGAAGTCCGATGCTCGCCCAATGGCGACCCGCACCCTGCCGCTTCGGTGAGCCTCCATCAGCTCCTCGGACATTCTGGCGCGGACCCTACCTTTGCGCGTGTTGGGAGCGTGGGGCAGATCCTCGGTGATCGGGCGGCCGCCGGTAGGCCCAAACATGTAGAGGTTCTCCATCGCTATGAGCTTCGCCCCGGCGCTCGCCGCGCCCTCCAGCACTCCCGCTTGCAACCTAGGGAACAACTCGGGCCACTTGTTGTAGGGTGGGTTGAGGGCGAAGTAGACGACCGAAGCTCCCTCGCTGGCCTCTCGGGCGAAGACCTCATCCGTGGCGTCGCTGCCCAAGACCTCTACGCCATCGGGCACCACGGCCCTCCCGCTGCGGTTGACCATCCTGACTTGCTTGCCCCTCTGGACCAGCTCGTCCATCACAGACATCCCCACGGCCCCAGTGCCGAAGACGACGTGAAGCTTGCCGTTGTCGGTCATCCTTGTCTCTCCTCTCCTCCTTGGGTTGGGTGCTCCGGTGCGCCGTCAAGCGTCGAGCTAGCGGGTTCGGCCGCGGAGCATGAGCAGCATCGCCAGGCCGGTGACAGCCGCGAAGACCAGCGCACCCGACGCGCCGAAGAGGTAGTAGCCACGCTCGACGTCAATTCCAGCGGCCCACGTCACTGCCCAGCCCAGCGGCCAGGCAATCGCGACGACCGGAACCCACATGCCCGCGGCCCGGACGCGCCCCCTTAGCAGCACCCACTGCGAAAGCCCCACTGCAACGCCGGTGGCCAAGCCACTGATGAGTAGGTCTCGTATCCCCGTCCCCGCGCCGGTGAGCAGTGCCCCGACGGCGTCGCCGATCGCCACGCCTAAAGCGGTGGCTAACACCCACCCTCAGGTACCTGCGAAGCACCAACCACTGGGCCGCCCCGATCACCGCGCCCGCCAGGGCTCCGCCTAGCGCACCAGAGGCCGCACCCTCCACTGAACCCACCAGCACGAGCGCCAACTCCCCACCGAGCGGGAAGCCCAGGAAGGCAAGCATCCACCAGAGGAAGAACCGCCACCCGCCCTTCCTGGGCTCGTCGCTAACGGTCACGATCTCTCCCCGCCAAGTTTTCGGTGCGGGTAGTCGGATTACTTGCCGGGTTGGCCTGAGGTGCTCGGTTCCTGAGGGCCCTGGTAAGCAAGAGGAATATGCCGAATAAGGCGAGCCAGATCGACCACAGGATGTACCCGACCACCACGATGTTTGCGGCTGGTTCGAACCCGGCCGGTTCGAGGGTCCCGACGAGTATGCCGGCAGCCGACACCGTCTGCACCAGTTCCCTGGCAGCGCGCTCTGCCGAGTCTTCCGTCTCCGGGGTCGGCGCCTGGAGCCGGAAGGTAGTCACTATTTCTAATTCTCGGGGGTCGCGCCTCGCTTCTTCCGCCAGGCGCTTGAACCCTTCCCGAACCTTGCGGATCCGCTCGGGGGAGTCCATGAAGCCTCCCCACTTGTACCCGAAACGCAGCGCTCGCCGCAGTGCGGCGTCGCTGTACCCGCCAACCAGGATTGGCGGCCCGCCCTCCGTTTTGGGGGACATCCCGAGTGTTGCGCCCGCGAAGGAGTAGTAGCGGCCTTTATATGTGGCTGGACCTCCGACCCATAGCTGCCTCATTGCTTCCAAGGCCTCGTTGGTGCGGCGCCCCCGTTCGCGCGCGCTTATCCCCAAAGCCGAGAACTCCTCCTCGTTCCAGCCCACCCCCACGCCCAAGACGAACCGCCCGCCCGAGAGCACGTCCAGCGAGGCGGCTTCGTTAGCCAGGATCAGCGGGTGACGGTAAGGCAGGACGAGCACGTTTGTGCCCAGTCCGACGTGCTGGGTCGCCCCTGCAACGAAGGAGAGGACCGTAAACGGGTCGAGGATCGGGCCAAATACCCTGAGCACGTGGTCCGGTACCCAAACAGAGTCAAAACCCTGGGTCTCGGCCTCCTGTGCCACCATTATCAACCGTTCGGGGTGCGGGTTCGAGCTCATAGAGGGTAGAGATACTCCGAACCTCAAGGCAAGCTCCTTTGGATGAGTGAACGTTGGTACTCTACCCTAGTGTAGGCAGCGTAACTTCGTCGGCAAGTACGCCCTCCCTAAGCATCTGTTCTCTTGCCCTCGCCGATCTCGGCCCAGAGTAGACACATACGCCAGGACAACGAGTGCAAAAGACGGAAGTCTGCAGACAGAGGCTTTTAGCCATGTCTATGAAGTGAGGGAACACCGGAAACCCTCGGTTTCCGAGAACACGCGTACGAAGGGTATAGGCGACCCGGGGGTAAGTTGCGTTTGCGGGGGCTCTCGAGGAGAATGGCACCGCAACGTGCAAGCTGCCCGGTACGTTACCCCGCCGGGGTCGGCAAGTAGCAGGTCGCGAGGGGGTGAGTTCGAGTTGAGGTTCGGCATAGTGGCGGACGCACACCTCGGCCCCGCCGGCACGAGGGTCCCGGCCTTCCACGTCCAGTATGGGAACGCCGACACCCTAACGGCCTATCAGCTGGCGCTGCGCCGGTGCGTTCGGGAAGGCGCCGATGGGCTGGTGCTGCTGGGCGACCTCTCGCACTCCGGCGACGAGGAGTCGCTTGAGGCGGGCGTGAGGACGGCAGCTGAGACCGGGCTCGCAGTGTGGGCCGCATCAGGCAACCACGACTGCTTCTTGCGGGAGGACGCCTTCACCGACGCTGTGCAGCGGGTCGGGGCGGGCAACGTCCGTCTCCTCACGCCCGAGGGCGAAGCGGTCGAGGAGGGCCTACGGCTTGCTGGCTTCTCCGTTGAGAGTGGGAGTTGGGGCTACACTGCAGGTCAGGACGGAAGGCCGCAGGTCTCCGAGTGGGGGGACAACGAGTGCTTTATACCGTTTCCAAAATACAAAACAGCCTGAGCTTAGGTTCTACGCCCTGCTGACCGCCGATGCGCAAACTGTGCGCTTCGAGCTGACGCCGGTGGAGCAGAAAGGCAGGGGTCAGATAGTTTAAACCTTGGGATGTGTAGTGTGGAGGTGCTCACGGGAGAAAAAGAGATGGCTTCCCCACTACAAACCAAGAAACACAGAATAAAGAGAACTGGGTCTTCTTGTACCCTGCTCTCATCTTGAGGCAATCCTTTCTGAGGTGGTGGGATAGCTCAACGTAGTAGAGCACATGACTGAAAATCATGGTGTCCCCGGTTAGAGTCCGGATCCTGCCACTCCCGGCCCTTTCCGGATTTTTCCTGTTTAAGCTCTCCTCGGCAAAAGCAGTGTGCCTAATCATCGGAGCCTCTCGCATCAAAATGCCTTGCCCTATGATGCTCCGTCAAAGGGATAATTCCCGTTTAATGGAGATTTAGTCGCGAATTTACACTCCTGAAACCCTCTATTGAGAGTCTTAAATTACTATGGTCTGCTGATGAGGAGAGTTAAGAGGTTCCAGTAGGTATGGCAATGGCCCTGAGAACGCGCCTAACCCTACTCATTGTCCATATCCAGTAAAGAGGCTAGGGATATAAATATGGCTCTTGCTCTATACGACCTAGATAACACACTGCTGGCCGGTGACTGTGAGCACGCCTGGTGTGAGTTTCTTGTCGATATTAATGTACTTGACGGAGACGATTTTCGTGTCGAGAATGAGCGTCTCTACGACAAATATCTTGCTGGAACTCTGGATATCTACGAATCTATCGAATTGCAGCTCAAACCTCTCATGAAGCACTCACCGGATAAGTTGCACCGGTGGCGGGAGGAATTTATGGCTTCACGCATCGAGCCTATGATCACGGCAGCGGCGGTCTCCCTTGTAGAGAAACACCGTACGGCAGGCGATGAGCTAGCGATCATCACCGCTAGCAACAGCTTCGTCAGCCGGCCTATCGCTGAGTATTTCGGGATATCTACCCTCCTAGCGATTGAGCTTGAGCACACTGGGAATCGCTACACCGGAGGAGTCTTGGACACCCCTACATTCCGCGAAGGCAAAGTCTTACGCATTGTGGAATGGCTCAAGGAAACGGACTACTCCCTTGAGGGAAGCTATTTCTACAGCGACTCCCACAACGACCTGCCGCTGCTGCAACTGGTCGAGAACCCCATGACTGTTGATCCGGATCCTGCACTCCATAGTCATGCACAGGCCGCGAAGTGGCCCATTCTCCATGTACATAGCGCCGACCACGCGGTGTCTTTGGAGCCTCATCATTTGCTTGCATAACATTAGTTGTGCAAGCATTGGTTAAAGCGTAATCTAAGATGCTCCCCCAGCTAAGAGGAGTGTCCGGTAAACGGGACAGGACGAGGAGTGAATGAATAAGGCCTTCAACGTGCTGGCACGCTTGCCGTTGTTCAATGACACCCTCTGGGAAGACATTGAGATTGCGTATCTTGACTCCTTCACCAACCTCACTTACAAAGTAATCGCACATAATAAGGTTTACATACTACGGGTAGCTGGGAAGGGCACCTCAGCCTATATCGACCGCTCTGCCGAAGAATACAACGCTCGGATTGCGACAGATGCCGGACTCAATGCTGAAATAATCTTCTTCGATGCGAAGGAAGGCACAATGTTGTACCGCTTCATCGAAGGCTCGCAGATGGACAAAGTGCGATTCCACAGTGACCCCACCGCACCCGCCCGCGCAGCCCTGGCGCTCAAGCGAATTCACAGCCTCAATCAAGCTTTTAGGTCTCGCTTCGGCCCAAGTGTGCCAATCGACTACTATCTCAATATCCTACGCAAACAGCAGGTGCCACTGCCAGATATTCATGCTGAGGTAAAGCAAGGGGCGGATGCAGTCCGTCAGGCCCTTGAAGGAGCCTTCATACCCACCACTCCTTGTCATAACGATACGTGCCCTGAGAATTTTATAGAGGTGGGCAGACGCATCTACATTATCGATTGGGAGTATTCTGGGATGAACGATCCGATGTGGGACCTAGGAAATCTTTCTGTGGAGGGTAGGTTCGGATATGAAGAGGACCAAACAATGATGGAAGCATATTGTGGTGGCTTTGTGCCGCCAAACCTTTATGAGCGGGTAGTGCTGTACAAAGCGATGAGCGATTATTTCTGGGGCGTTTGGAGCATCGTTCAGTACGCATACGACAACCCAGCGACTGATTTCTGGACCTATGCGCTCGATAGGTTTGAGCACTGCAAAATGTTGATGAGAAGCGCCGAGTTTGATCATTGTTTGAATGCTGTGAGAGCAGGCTACTAGTGTGTCTTCTCTGTAAAGAAAAGAGAGGGTAAGGGCTAAGGGCCGGGCTGCAGAAGCCTTGGCGTCCCTCTTACAATGAGAGCGCAGCCGGTCCAGGGAAAAGGAGCAGGTGCTATGGACGATCACAGGTTGGCGCGGATCTTGGGCTGGGTGACCATAGGGGCCGGGCTTTCGCTTTGCGCGGCCCCAGCTCCCCTGATGAACGCGTTCGGCATGGGCGAGCGTCCCAACCTGGGCCGCTTCCTCGGGGCGCGGGACCTCGTGATCGGCACCGGGCTGCTGCTCCAGGGCCAGAACACGGCGGCCTGGGTGCGGGCCCGGGGCATCGCTGACGCCCTGGACGGGGTGCTTATCCTCGGCGGCGCGGCCGCTGGGGCCTTTAGGAGGGACCGGGTACCGATCGGCCTCGCCGCAGCCGCGGGCTCCGGCGCCCTGAGCTTATGGCTCACCCTCCGACTGGACCAGTAGGCCGACTGGACTAGTAGGACTCGGAGGGTAGAACGATCGGGCACGGCCTAACTCCTCAAGTTCAGGATAGCCCTCGCGGCAGGGTGCGCTACCTAACCCCCTCCGAGTCGCGAACTCGCGGAGCTTGAGGAGAAGGAGCGCGCACGCAATGCTCGGGCCGAGGCGCGACAGCACATCCTGAAGATCCATACGGAGGGCATGCCCACCGTTCCCGACATCGACCTGAAGCAGATCGCCACCTTGACACGCGACTACTCGGGGGCGGACCTCGAAGCCCTGTGCCGCGAAGCGGCGCTCGCGTGCATGGGGCGCACGATCAACCTGCGCGGTTTCGAGAAGAGGATCTCGTCGCACAAGCTGGGGCCCCTTTCGGTAATTACCTACGACTTCCGCACCGCCATGAAGCGCGTATGCCCCAGTGTTCGCCGCTAGGGCTAGCTCAGGAGGCGGACCGTTCTAGTGCCGCCGGCTCGGAGAACCGGCGGCCGGCCTGGAGAGCCTCCGAGGCCAAGTAGTAAAGGTCGGGGCAGAGCTCTACGCAGCACGAGGGGTTCTCGGGGAAGTACACCCGCCGGAACAACTCCTCGAGCGGGATGTTCCCCCTCCCCGGCGGCAGATGCAGGTCTCCCAGCCCGTAGACGTGGTGCTCGGAGACTGGCGGGTGGCCCGTGAGGTTGGTCTTCATCATGTTGTCGTGAAGGTGGACGTGGCTGACTAGGGGCGCCACGGCGTTGCACTCCTCGAAGTAGTCGAAGCCGAAGACACCCGCCGCGAGAGCCATGTGTGCGACGTCGAGGCACAGCCCGACCGTGGGATGGTCTACGGCCGAGATCTGCTCGGCCAGCTCTCGGGGCCAGACAGAGTAGTCGTAGACCGCGCCGCAAATTATGGGCAGCTCAGGGTAGTAGTTTTCGACGGCGATGATCACGCCGAGTGCTCCGGCCAGGTCTCCCGCCTCCCGCAGGGCCTCCCTTTCGGCGACGAGCTGGGCTCTCAAGCTGTACCGGGCGTCGCGCTGCCCTAACCGTTGACCGGCGTGGCAAACCACCGCCCCGGCCCCGACCTCGCCCGCAAACCGGATGCTGGCCCCCAGAACGTCCCGCTGAAGGTCGTGAGCGGTCAGGTCCATGAGGTTTATCTCGAGCGGGGCGTGGACCGTGTAAGCCAGGTCTACCCCTAGTAGCAGCTCCCGGACCTCTCGCAGCCGGGCCAGATCGAGGTTACCGCTGAGGATGACCCCCAGATGGTGCGGCCAGAGTTCCACGAAGTCCGCCCCGGCGCTCTTGAGGGTTTCGAGGTCTTTGGCGAGTCTGGAGACGCCGTTCAGGTGTAGGTGCGGCAGGTTGATGCCCACGCTCCGAAAAGTCAACGTGTGGTTCTGTCCTCCTCGTAGAGCCGCAAACCGCTGCCAAGTATAAGATCAGGGCTCGTCCCCCGAGTAAAAAGAGCGTCAAAAGTAGGTAAAACCTCGGTTTAACGCGATTCTGTAGAATAAATCTGCTGTCCTTTATGGCAACTTTGTGAGAGACGATACCGGAGGAGGCACGAGATGAGCAGCTACGAGAACTACACGCCAAAATCCGGGAACTACGACAAGACCCGGGAGCCGGTCGGAACCGAGATCGTCGTCGGGTGCTTCGCCCACGCGCCGGTGCCGTTGGACTGGACGGTGATACTGGACGCTGGATGCGGCACCGGCAACTACTCTCAGGTGCTCTTGAACTACGTCGCCCGGATCGAGGCAGTAGACTTGGACCCCGGCATGCTCGAGGTCGCGGCGCGAAAGCTGGCCAGGCCCGAAACCGAGGGCCGGATCTCGTTCCACGCCTCCCGCATAGACGCGTTGCCCTTCGAGGACGCGACGTTCGACGGGGTGATGATCAACCAGGTGCTCCACCACCTGCCCGACGAGCCCGCCAAAGGATTCTCCGCCCACCGGCGGGTCTTCCTCGAGTTTGCCCGCGTCTTGAAGCCCGGCGGGGTCCTCGTGGTCAACACCTGCTCGCAAGAGCAGCTACGCCACGGCTACTGGCACTACAGCCTGATCCCAGAAGCCGCCGACGCTCTACGCAACCGCTACGCTCCCCTCGACGAGCTGGCCGAGATCCTCGGGGACTGCGGCTTCGTGCGTGGAGGAAGGTTCGCGCCGCTCGATGCCACTATACAAGGCGAAGCCTACCTCAACCCTCGTGGCCCCTTGGACAATAAGTGGCGGGATGGCGACTCGGTCTGGTCGCTCGTCTCCGAAGACCGTCTGAACCACGCCCGCTCCCGGATAAGTAAACTCGACGAAAGTGGCAAGCTGGAAGCCTATGTTGTCCGCAACGACGCTCGTCGCCGCGATATCGGCCAGGTTACTATCGTCTTCGCGTTCCGGGAGTAGGGCTCCATTTAACTTTAAGTGAGTTGGATGCGCTAGAAAGCCAACAAGCACGCATAAAAGAGCTGGAGCGAGATAAAGACGCCCTTTTGGAGTCCTATGCTGAGGCTGCGCCGGAGGCCCTAGAGAACCTTACGCCAGAGGGGCGTCATAAGGTGTACAAGATGCTAAGGCTCAGAGTGTTCGCCCAAGTCGACGGCACACTGGAGGTTAGGGGAGCGTTCCGGGCGGACTTTGATGTTTGTGAAAAAGAAACAATACAGTGGCGTGGTTCACCCCCTACCCCGCCATCTCCTTCTCGGGGGAGGTCTCGTCGGCGGGCCTGGTCTACGGCGACAACCTCGAGGACCTAGAGAAGGTAGCGCGGCTGCTGCTCGGGCGGGAGGCGCCGACCGTCGTAGTCAACGGGCACGTGCACCTGCGGGCCACCCGTATCGAAGGGCCCGCGCTGCAAGTCTCGTGCGCGGCGCTCGTCGAGCCACCGTTCGAGGTTACGCTCCTCGACCTAGAAAAGCTCGGAGTGGGCCGGGTAAAGGTCCGAAGGGAGAGCGCGCCGCTCGTTCCGTCGCTCGCCGTCCGACCCCCGGCCTTCTCGCCCCCGCGGCAGGGGTGGGCCTTCGAGGAGGGAGCTTGGAAGATCGACGGTCCCGACGATTGCATATGTTCGGCACGGTAAGTCGGTGAAGGGCAGCGTGCCCGGCCATCTGGCACCCCGGCGGTTCCCACGACCGGAGGGCCGCGTTCTGAGGGCTCGGGCACCAAAACGAGACAACAACGGATGGTAGATCTGGAGAGGAGTCGGCCGATGGCGCGAGACATGCTCAAGGACGGACGAGAAGGCCGCTTCTTTCGCGGCAACCTTCACTGCCACTCCAGCAGATCCGACGGCTTGCTCGAGCCCGAGGACGTCGTAGGCGCCTACCACGCGGCGGGCTACGACTTTCTCTGCCTCTCTGACCACTTCGAAGAGGAGTACGGCTGGCGGGTAACAGATACGCGACCCTTACGCGACGGAAACTTCGCCACGATCTTGGGTGCCGAGCTGAGTTCGGCGCCGTGGGAGCAGCGCGACTGCTACTGGGTCACGGCCGCCGGCCTGCCCCCGGACTTCGGGCCGCCCCCGGCGGACGACCACGCCGAGACCATCCTTCGGGTCGCGGACCTCGGGGCGTTCGTCATAATGCTGCACCCGGGGCTGAACAACCTCCCGCTCGCGGCGGCCGACGGGCTGCCGGGGCTGGACGCCGTGCACGCCGTGGAGGTCTACAACCACAACGCGGCGATGGCCGCCATCCCTGACGGAGCCAACGGCGCCTACATGCTCGACGGCCTGCTGGAGAAAGGCCACAAGGTCTTGGTCAACGCGGGTGACGACGCGCACTTCGGTCACCCCCGCGACCGCTTCGGGGGCTGGGTGGAGGTCCACTGCGACCGGCTCGACCCGGAGGCCCTGCTGGGATCGATGAAAGCCGGGCGCTACTACTCGACGCAGGGACCGTCGCTGCGAGAGCTGATCGTGGACGGCGATACGCTGCGCGTACAGACGAGCGAAGCGTACGCGATCTCGCTGACCACGGGCGGCGACCGGTGGCGGAGCGCCGAGGAGCGCACGGGCGAACCGGTCGTCGAGGCCGAGTTCGACCTTGCGCCGTTCCGCGGCTCCTACTGCCGCATCACCGTGGTCGACGCGGCGGGGAGGCGGGCATGGAGCAACCCCATATGGCCGTGACTCCAACAGCACCCTGACGTACAACACCTTTTGCACGGCGTGCGCGACGAGGGAGCGAAGACGGAGGTATTGCGGGCGGGGATGCTGATGGACTGGGGAGGGGTGCGGGCCGGCACGTGAATTCAGAAACACCCAGTCCCCCGGGCTGCGCTTCAAGACCCTGTTAACGAAAGGAGACGCCAAAGTAATCTTCCATCGTGAGGGCTTCGACCGACTTGGCAAGGCTTCGGCGTAGGCACAGAGTCCTCCTTCCTCCGCGCCACAGCGGCCGACCGCTGCTCGGCGAGGATATCGACGGGGTTCAAAAGATGGCCTACGCTCGGTGGACCATTGAGGTCTACATTTGGTTTCTGAGGTAAACTCTCGTTGAGGACGTTGCGCGCTACCTCCTCCAACAGAGTGTGGCGGTCTATGAGCCTTTTAAATCGTACGTCGTCTCGCACCATGGAAACGTATCTAGCCGGTTGAGGCAGAAGAAGCCTCACCTGTTCTGGGCTCGGCTTCCCTTGCAGATCGGCGGATCCCACGTAAGAGGAGATCAGTGCCTCCCCGAGGAAACGTTCGAGCGAGGCCGCGTCAAGCCATTGTGCATGTTCGAATCCTCCGTACGCGCTGACGGGCACCCACTTTTTGGGTTCGCCCGCTGGGGCGGGTGCCTGGAGAAAGCGTTGAAGCAGATTGATAGCAGGTAAAGCATTGTCGGGCTGGCCCGGCACAGCCAACTTAGTCGGGTAAGGACGGCGCATCTCTGCGCCGCCCTCCCCTCAGAACCGTGCATGCAACTCTCACCGCACACGGCTCAAGCAACCTGCCCTGAAGATTCGGCGTCTCCGATTGCGCACGGTCCT
>Ga0126307_10001169_pt1 | contig 17283 bp, 16 predicted proteins | sample Plot28_FD_89955 | JGI IMG/M metagenome (GOLD analysis project Ga0126307, IMG submission 89955) | Serpentine soil microbial communities from UC McLaughlin Reserve, CA, USA - Plot28 | ecosystem: Environmental > Terrestrial > Soil > Grasslands | place: USA: UC McLaughlin Reserve, Lake County... | reverse complement strand
GAGTCCTCGACGGGCATGTGCCCGTACGGCGACTCGCCGCTCGAGATGCGGTCGGCCCCGATCACGCCCGAGTAGCCGACGTCGATCACGCCGTGAGACGCCTCGACGTTGATCCCGATGCGGAAGCCGAGCAGGAAGACCGTGGCGGCCGCGAGCACCCACACGGGCCATACGGGCCGCGAGCCGGAGCCTTTTGCACGACCGGAGCCGATCCAGATGAGACGGCCGACGAGGTAGAACATCGGCGGGTAGGCGAGCGGCACGCTCGTGAAGATGTCTCCGTCGTTGAAGTACCACAGTGAGACGGAGAAGAAGAGCAACGCGACGAGGTCGAGGTTCCGCCAGGACAGGGAACGGCGGAGATTCGCGAGCCCGAGGAAGAACGCGGCGCAGAACCCGAGCCAGACCCAGGTGTTGTTGATCACGCTCCCGCCGAAGGCGCCGGGGTAGCCGCGCGCCATCTTCCAGGCGACCTGCGGCCCCGTCCATGCCTCCAGCACGAAGCCGTTCGTGTCGTCCAAGCGGCCCGCGGCGATCTCGCCGGCAGCGCCCCACCACACCTTCACGTCCCACGCCCCCGTCTTCTTGTCGTACGTGGCGTCCTTGACGAGCCCCTTCTCCGGGTAGCGCTCGAGCCACGACGACACCTTGTGCTCGGAGAGGAAGAGGGTCGTCGCCGCCTTCGCGGTCAGGTGCGGTGCGCGCGACTTCACGCCGATCGGCGGCTCGAGTGGCGAGGTCTGCGTGCCGCCCGCGAGCGCCGCGGGCACGAGGAGAAGCGCGAGGAGAGCCGCGAGCGCGAAGACGCGCATCCGGCTCAGATTAGCGGCGCTTCCTGAAAGACCAGAGCTTGTTGCCGACGAAGTTGAGCGGCGTGACGAGGACGATCGCGACCGCCTGCGCCGCGATCTTCCCGATACCGAGACCCACGAGCAGGTCGAGGACGAGCAGGTTCGCTACCAGCGCGAGGACCGAGACCACCAGGAACCTCAGCCCCTGGTAGGCAACGTGACCGCGCTGGTGGCGGAACGTCCAGATGCGGTTCCACGTGTAGTTGTTCGTGACGGCGACGAGGAAGGAGCACGCGGCAGCGGGCAGGTAGTGCACGTCCGCGCCGCGCAGGAGCGCCGTGTACACGGCGAGGTTGACGACGTATCCGCTCGCGCCGACGACGCAGAACTTGCCCAGCTGAACCCAGTTGTGCGGCCGCGAGAGCGCGGCGACCGCGCGGGATCTCACACTGCCGACGGCGACGGTGGCGGCGCTTCTCTCCATCAGGTCGGCCGACACTAGCGGACGGCGAAGGTCCGCTCGCCTGTTGGCTGCTCCCACGACACCTCGACGTCGTCTACCCGCGCGCCCCGCGGACCGCGCCTGCACCACTCCACCATGCTCTCCACGGGGTCGGGCTCGCCCTCGAACACGGCCTCGACCGAGCCGTCCGGCAAGTTGGCGACGAAACCGGTGAGGCCGAGCGACTGCGCCCGCGACCTCGTCTGGTAGCGGAAGCCGACGCCCTGGACCGCTCCATGGATTCGAACGTGTGCCCGCTTCAGTCGAACCCTTCCTCTCCCAGCAACGGCACGAAGCGGCAAGCGACGGATCGCACGACGGCCGGGCCTTCGGGGCTGCGGACGACGAGTAGGAGGTCCTGGGAGCGCCGCTTCCCGACGGGGACCGCCATCCGTCCCCCGGGCTCGAGCTGGTCGTACAGCGTCTCCGGGATGTCCGGTGCAGCAGCCGCCACCGCAATCGCGCCGAACGGGGCGAGGTCGCGCACGCCGAGCGTGCCGTCGCCGACTCGCACCTCGACGTTCTCGTAGCCGGCGTCCGCGAGCGCACGCGTAGCCTGCGCGGCCAGCTCGGGAATGCGCTCGATCGTCACGACCTCGGCCGCGAGTTCGGCGAGCACCGCCGCCTGGTAGCCGGAGCCCGTCCCGACGTCGAGCACGCGCTCCGTTCCGGTGAGAGAGAGCACCTCGCAGATGCGCGCCACCATGTACGGCTGGGAGATGGTCTGGCCGGAGCCGATCGGCAGCGCGGCGTCTTCGTACGCGCGCGACCGCTCCTCGGGTGGGACGAACAGCTCGCGCGGTACGCGCGCCATGGCGTCGAGGACGCGTTCGTCGACGATGTCGCGGGCACGCAGCTGCATGTCGACCATGCGCTGCGGCTCGGGCTCGACGTCAGACACCGAAATGCGAGCGGACGAGCGGTGCGAAGTCGACGATGCTGCGCGGCTCGCCCTCGAGCCCGACCAGCAGAACGGGCACCTCCGAATCGCCCGCCACCAGCGACCCGTGGCTGCCGCCGCCGGCGTGGTGGCCGCCGCCGAGATCGGCGAATTCATACCCGGCCGCGGCCGAAATGAGGACGTCTCCGGCATTGGGGTTGCGGAGTGCCGCGGCGAGGCGTGTCCGCGCCTCGGGGTAGTCCTCGAGAACTCCGTTCGTGACTTCCGCGCCCTCCCGGCGCACGACTACGTCCTCCCCGTCGCGATAGGCGACGAGATCGACCGAGGCCTCACGGTCGAGCTTCGCCGCGAGCTCGGGCACCTCCAGGCGGCAGCCGTCGAGGCGGTACACCATTCCCGCGCGGTTCGAGGCGGTGACGACGGCGCCTTCCACGTCGCGGAAGCGTTTCTGCAGCGTCGCGCTGCGGCTCACGTGCGTCTGCCCGTGGTCGGAGCAGAGCAGCACCGCGTAGCGATCGAGGAAGTCGTCGGGACCGCCAGCGGCTTCGATCAGCGCCCAGAGGGCGCGGTCGACGCGCGCGATTCCCTCTCGCGGCGAATCAGGTCCGTGCGCGTGGGACAGGTAGTCGTAGTCGGAGAGGTAGTAGGCGAAGAAGTCGAAGCCGTCGCGCGTCACGAGCCAGCGGGCGACCGCTGCGGCGTAGGCGTCCACCGTCCCCGCCGATCTGCTACGCCACGCGGCGGGGGCCCCGGTCTGGTCGGACTCGAAGAGGCCGTAGAAGAAGAAACGTTTCGGGCCGAGGGTCGTCCGGGTAACGCCCGGAATCACCGTCCGGTGTGGCGTACGGCCGCGGTAGCACGGGATGTTCACCGCGGCAGTCACGAGACCGGCGTCGTCGAGGCTCTCGAAGATCGTCGGCGCGTCGCCGAGATGCTCCCCCGTCATGTTGAGGATCGCGTCGAGGATGGACTGCCGCATGCCGGCGCGGCGGATTGCGCCGAACGAGGAGCCGTACTCGACGAGGCGGTGCTGCTCGCGGTGGTACCAGACGAGGTGTGGGATGCGGTGCGCGTCCGGGTACGAGCCGGTGACGATCGAGGAGACGCACACCGGCGTGAGCGAGGGAAAAACGGACACGGCGCGGGTGTAGCGCGCGTTCTCGGCGAGGAGCGTGAGCGCCGGTGCTTCCTTCGTGCCCACCGCGGCCTCGAGCGTCGACGGCGTCAGCCCGTCGACCAGGGCGAGGATGACTTTCTTACTTGGCAAGCGTTCGAAGCCCGGCGTACTTCTTCGGCGCGCGCGTACGGAGCCGCGCACCGATCAGGGGAAGCGCCGCAGCTTCGAGGTATCCCACGACTGGGATGAGCGCCAGAGCCCCGATCAGGACGGCGCCGAGAGCGATCCAGATCGCCGTCGCCAGCTGGGTGCCGCCGCGGCGCAGCGCGCCCTGCACGAACTGGGCCGATCCCCCCACTCCCAGGACCCCACCGATCGCGCCGCCGATCGCCTCACTCCAGTCGCCGAGGCCGAGGCCGATGAGGATCCCACCGCCCGCCGCGATGACGACCGCCAGCAGCGTCCCCAGGCGGCTCGAAGCGAGCGCCCCGGCGCACACGACTCCGAGGGCCGCGCCCAGGCCTACGGCCAGGCCGATCCAGTACCAGTTACCCACTGGGGGCCAGTGTAAGGTCCGGCCGTGGGGAGGGCGCTCGTCGCGCTGGTTGCCGTTGGATGTCTCGTCTCCATCGCATCGGCCCACGGATCCGCCGGAGCGCGACGGGGTCTCTCGCCGTGCGCAACGCTCCTGTATTTCGACGGCTCCTACTACCGCACCATCTCGCTGGGGAAGTTGCGGCCGAACGTCGGCGGCCGCGTCGGTGCGGGCGTGTACGTCCCGTGCGACGCGACCGCACCTGTCGAGATACAACTGCGTAGGCTCCGGGGCGTACGAACGGATGTGGCGCTGCGGGACGCAGCGCACTCGCGACTGCTCTACGTCTCGAACGACGTCTGTCTGCATCGCGGAGGGCAGAGGTTGCTTCGTTGCCTGCGCCGAGCAAAGCCGAGTCTGTTCAACTCCCTAGCCGCGCCTCCGGGCTTCGCCGCGACAGGAGACCACTACACGCTCCTCGATTACTCGTCCTCGTGCTGGGGGGTCAGCCGCGGGCCCATCAGGCGAATAACGTGCGTCGACATCGTCTGGCCCGACGAGACCTCGGACGTGGCTGTCGTCCGCCTTACGCCTGGTGCGTCTGTTCGCTTCGAGCTCGGCTTCGATCCGGACCGAGCCGCGCTCTTGCTCCACCGGTCGTCTATCGACTTCGATCGGGTCGACCTCGCTCCGGCGCGCGCTATGACCTGGGACGTGCCCGCGGATCTGGACCTGCCGAAGATTTTCGAGATCCGTGCCGTGAAGGAAGGCTCGGGGGAAGGCGCCTACATCGGCCGCTTCGTCGAGGCGGTCAGTCGGAAGTCCGCTCCAGGCGCTCGATAACCGACAGCCCGAACTCGGCAGCGCGCGTGCCGTCGACCACGCGGTGGTCGAACGTGATCGCGACGTAGCCGACCTTCCGCACCGCGATCTCTCCGTCCCGAACGACCGGCCGCTCCGCGATGCGCCCGATGCTGAGGATGCCGACCTCGGGGTAGTTGACGATCGGTGTCTGGAAGACACCGCCGAGCTTGCCGGCGCTCGTAACGGTGAAGGTCGAGCCGCGCAGCTCCTCCGGCTCGAGCTTCCCGGCGCGAGCGGCCTCGGCGAGGCGGGAAATCTCGGATTCGAGCTCGTGGACGGAGCGCGCGCGGCACTCGCGCACGACCGGCACGACGAGGCCCTGCTCGGTCTGGACGGCGACGCCGATGTCACAGCGGTCGAGGTAGACGATCTCGTCGCCCTCGAGCCGCGCGTTCAGCTCGGGAACCTCCTCGAGCGCAGCGGCGACGGCCTTCAGCGTCAGGGCAACGAGCTTGCTCAGCTCGACTTCGGTGAAGTCGCATTCCTCCACCCACGTGACCGGCGGCACCTCGTCGTGTGCCCGCGCCATGTGCTCCGCGATCAACCGGCGAACACCGCGCAGCGGCTCGCGGCGTCCCTCCGCCTCTCGTGCTGCGCCACCCGCGGCCGCACGAACGTCCTCCTCGGTGATCCGTCCGGCGGGTCCGCTTCCCGCCACCGCCCCGAGATCGACGCCGAGCTCGTGAGCCACGCGCCGGACGAGCGGCGTCGCCCGCACCTTCGCCGTTGGCTCGCGCGGCGCGGCCGCCTCCTTCGGCGGCGCCTCTTCCGCGCGCGGCTGTTCGGCGTCGGCGGGGGCGGACCCGTCCTCCCCGATGACGACGAGGACCGTTCCAACGGCCACGACCTCGCCCTCGGCCACGAGGATCCGCGAAACCTTTCCGGCGGCGGGAGACGGGATCTCGACGGTCGTCTTGTCGGTCTGCACCTCGACGAGCGGGTCGTCCTCCGCGATCTCCTGGCCTTCGGAGACGAGCCAACGGGCGACCTCGCCCTCGGTCAGTCCCTCGCCGAGGTCGGGCAGCTTGAATTCGTACATCAGTTGAAGCGTATGGCCAAGTCGCGCAGGACGGCGTGGACGCCGAGGACGCCGTTGACGACCTGCGTCACGCGCAGGTCGACCGCGAGGCTCGCGAGCGCCAGCGCGTCGCCGCGAGCGAGTCCGTGCTCGCGCTCCATCAGGTCGAGCATCCCGTCGACCGCCTTCCGCGCGGCGATACCGAGGTGCTCGTCGAAGCCGAACGTGAGCCACGCGTCCTCGATGCGCGCGATGGGCCACTCGAGCGCGAGATCGTCACGGAGGTCGAGCGTCACCTGCGCCTCGACCGGGCACTCGATCGCCGTGCCGCACACCTCACCGTCGCCCTGCGTCGCGTGCCCGTCGCCTGCCGAGAACAGCGCGCCGTCGACCGGGATCGGGAGAAAGAGCGTCGCCCCCGCGACGAGCTCCTTGCAGTCGATGTTTCCTCCCCACCGGCGCGGAGGGAACGTGGGATGGATGCCGGGGTCGGGCGGCGGCATCCCGAGCACGCCGAGAAACGGTCGCAGCTCGATCTCGAACCCGTTCGCGCGGCCGATCCCGCCGTCGAGGTCCCAGACGATGACGTGATCCTGCTGGGTGATCGTGATGCCCCACGAAGCGGGCCGGACGTCGTCGATGCGGACGGCAAGCGTCTGTCCTGCGCGCGCGCCCCGCACCACGACCGGCCCCGCCAGAGCGTGACCGGCGTCGAGGTCCGGGTCGAGCGGCGCGAACTTCTCGCGCGATTCGAGCTCCCAGCCCGCGTTCGGCGTCGAGAAGCGAACCGAGTCGCCGGGATCGATCTCGAGCACCGGTAGGAGGTCGCGGGAGAAGTGCCCGTGCAGCGTGCGGCGTTCGAGCGGAAGCTCGTGGATCACAGGACGCGCTCCCCGGCCGCATCGAAGGCCTCGAGCACCGCCGACGCGGCGGGCGAACCGGCGAAGCCGTCCGCGAAGATCGAGTAGATGACGGCGTCGCGCAGGCCCGGCGCGAGCCGGCGCCGGAGCGTCGCCTCCTCGACGTAACCGAGCTTCTGCGGCACGCGCCGGCTGCGCTCGTTGGCCGGATCGACGCGGATCTCGACGCGGTCGACCTCGCAGAGCTCGAAGGCGACCCGCGTCAGCGCCGCGCTCGCCTCGGTCGCGAAGCCCTCGCCGATCCGGCTCTCCCTGATCCAGTACCCGATCTCGAACGCGTCCTCGCCGTGCCGCTTGTGCAGCCCCGAGCCGCCGACGACTTCGGTCTCGTCGCGCGCGAACAGCGCCATGACATAGTCCTCGTCGGTGTCGAAACTGCCGCGGAAGCTGCGGAGAAGGGCGATCTTCTCCTCGAGCGTCTGCGGCTCGTCCTCGGCCCACGGCATCCAGGGCCGAAGGTGGTCGAGGCTCGCGTCCACGGCCTCCTTGAGCGCCGGCGCATCCGCCGGCTCCCAGCAGCGCAGGACGAGGCGCTCGGTGACGATCCGGTAGGGCGGCGTCTTCAGAGCTACGGTCCGGCCGGCTGGTAAACGCCCCCGGGCACGCCTCCCAGACAGAGCAGCGTCACTGGTGAATCGCGTGTGACGATCCTCCGGCGCACACAGGGCGGAACGCGCGCGAACACTCCCGGGACCAGCTCGATCTCCTCATGATCGACGAGCAGAAATGCCTGGCCCTCGAGAGCGACATAGACCTCCTCCTGCCCACTCGCAGCTTCGTCGTGCTCGGGGTGGTCTTGCGACTCGGCCGGCCATTTCTCCACGTTGATGCCGAAGGCGGTGACGCCGAGACCCTCACGGACGCGATGAAACACTCCCTGACCGAGAACCTCGACCTCGTCGAGCCTGCGAACCACGACGTCGCTCAAAACTCGAGCAGCTTCCGCGCCGCGCCGATCACGCGCTCGACGGAGGGCATATACGCGTCCTCGATCTGCCAGTAGGGATACGGAACGTCGAAGCCCGTCACGCGCAGAACCGGGCCGTGCAGGTCGAGGATCGCCTTCTCCGCCAGGATCGCGGCCAACTCGGCCGCGTACCCGACCGTCCGCGGCGCCTCCTGCACGATCACGACGCGGCCCGTCTTGGCGGCCGACGCGAGCAGCGCCTCCTCGTCCAGTGGCTTGAGCGAGCGAATGTCGAGCACCTCCACGCTCGCCTCTCCCGCCAGCTCCTCCGCGGCCTGCTCGGCGAGCGGAACCATCGAGCCGTACGCAACGAGCGTCAGGTCGGAGCCTTCGCGCGCGATGCGCGCTTTTCCCAGCGGGACGACGTGCTCACCCTCGGGAACCTCGCCGCGCATGGTCCGGTAGTGCAGCTTCGGCTCGAGTACGACGACCGGGTCAGGATCGCGGATCGCGCCGGCGAGCAGCCCTTTGGCGTCGGCGGGCGTCGAGGGGATCGCCACCTTCACGCCGGGCGTGTGCACGTAGTAGGCCTCGGGCGAATCGTCGTGCAGCTCGGGGGCGCGCACGCCGCCGCCGTACGGCATACGGATCGTGAGCGGGAACTCCATCTTCCCCCCCGTGCGCCAGCGGTAGCGGCCGACGTGGGTGATCAGCTGGTCGAGGCAGGGATAGCTGAACGCGTCGTACTGCATCTCGCACACCGGCCGCCAGCCGGCCATGCACAGCCCGACGGCGGAACCGAGGATGCCCGCCTCTGCGAGCGGCGTGTCCACGCAGCGGTCGGCTCCGAAGCGGTCGCGCAGGCCCGCGGTGGCGCGGAAGACGCCGCCGGCGCGGCCGACGTCCTCCCCGATGACCATGACATCCGGGTCGCGTTCCAGCTCGACATGGAAGGCGTCGTTGATCGCCTCGACGATCGAAAGCTCAGGCAAGCCAACCCTCGCGCAGGTTCGGGGGCGGCACGACGAAGGCGTTCTCGAAGAGGAGCTCCGGGTCCGCCGGTGGCTCGGCCTCGGCATCGGCAATCGCCGTCCGCATCAGCTCGGCCGCTTCCGCGCGCACCGACTCCGCCATCTCGTCCGTGAGCAGTCCGGCGCGGCGCAGATAGCTCTCGTACCGGCCTACGCACTCTCGCTTCTTCTCCTCCTCGACGCGCTGGAGGTCGATGTAAGCGCGCGGATCGTCCGCTGTCGCGTGCGGCGCGGCGCGGTACGAGACGGCCTCGATGAACGACGGGCCGTCACCGGCCCGCGCTCGCGCTACGGCGTCGCGCGTCGCCTCGAACACGGCGAGGACGTCGAGCCCGTCGACGCGCACACCAGGCATCCCGTAGCCGACGGCCTTGTCGGCGAGCGAGGCCGCGGCCGTCTGCGCCGAAAGGGGCGTCGAGATCGCCCACTGGTTGTTGTTGCAGAAGAGGACGAGCGGCGCGCGCATGACGCCGGCGAAGTTGGCGCCCTCGTGGAAGGCACCCTCCGACGTCGCGCCGTCCCCGAAGTACACGATGGCGCACGCCTTTTCGCGCTTGAGCTTCTTCCCCCATGCGAGCCCAGCGGCGTGCGGCACGTGCGTGCCGATGGGCACGCAGATGGACGCGACGTTGTAGTCGGCGGGGTTCCACCAGCCGGCTGGATGGCCGCGCCACCACGATAGGACGGTCGAGGCGGGCATCCCGCGCAGCAGCCCGATCGCAGACTCGCGGTAACTCGGGAAGATCCAGTCCTCGTCCTCGAGCGCGTAGACGGAGCCGGCCTGCATCGCCTCGTGGTTCCAGTAGATGGCGTACGTGCCGATCCGGCCCTGGCGGTGGTACACGACCGAGCGCTCGTCGTACGTCCGCAGCAGCACCATGCCGCGGTACAGCTCGATCAGGTCGTGGTCGGAAAGGCCCTCGACCTCGCCGTCGGGGACAGCCTCGCCGTCGCCGATGATCCGCCTGAGGCCGCCCTCAGCGGGGAGAACCTGCGCCATCACGACGGAATCTAGCTAGCGCACCCACATCTGGCTCAGGATCGCACCGTATTGCGGGTTGTACTGATAGTTGCCGACGCGCTTCGAGATGAGATCTGCGCCGTACACGTTGTAGAGCGGCAGCAGCGCCGCCTTGTCGGTGATCTCGCGATCCAGCTGCGCCCACAGCCGGTTTGCAGCCGCGGGATCCTGTGTCTGGACGTCGAGCGCCCGGTCGGTCTTCCGGTCGATTCGCCCGTCACAGAAGTGGCCGAGGTTCGCCGCCCCGTTGCAGGTGAGAAGCGGCTTGATGAACTCCTCGGCCGTCGGATAGTTCGCCAGCCAGCCCATGGATGCGATCTGAGGCGAAGCGGGCAGCGCGAGGAAGTACTTACCCTCGTCCTTGAACGGAGCCTTTACGTGGACCCGGTAGCCGAGCGATTTCAGCACGGATGCGATGTACCGGCCGAGGCGACCGGTCTCGGCCGTCCGCGGGAAGCGGATCGTGACGCCTTCGCCCTTCGTGCCGGACGCCTTGACGAGCCTGAGTGCCTTCGCGAGATCGGGCGCGGTTCCGGTTCCTTCACCGTTCGGGTCGAGCGTGTACGGGCAGTACCGCCGAAACCCCGGGAAGTTCGGCGGGAGTAGCTGGCATGTCGGCGCTGCATCCAGCCCCGTGAGCTGGACGACCTTGTCACGGTCGACGGCGTAGTTCAGCGCTTGCCGCGCACGCACGTCGTTGAACGGCGGCTGGGTCGGGTTCAGCACGAAGAATTTCGTGGACCCGATCAGGTAGCGCCGCAGCTGCGGCCGCCAAGTCGGCGAAACGGGGACCGGGTCGAAGGGGTCGAGGGAAGTGACGTTGGCCCGCCCCCTCTGGACGACGTCCGCACGGCGCTTCTGGGGCTCGACGACCGACACGACGATCTCGTCCGGGAAGCCCGCGGGCTGCGCGGAGGTCGACCATTCGCGGAAGCGCCCGTTTCGGACGAGCCGGACGCCGTCACGACCAACGCTCGCGATCCGGTACGGACCAGTCGCCGCGACCGGGCGAAGCGCGGCGCGTTTACGCGAGGTCGAGCTCGGCAGAATCGAAGCGAACGGCTGCGCGAGCTTGTACAGGAAGATCGGGTCCGGCGCGCTCAAGTGGAACGTCACGGTGCGGGCGGCGTCGTTGGTAACGATTCCCCGCGAGAGGTCGCAACGCTTGCGATTGCACGCCTCGGCTCCTTCGATGCCGCCGTAGAACTGAGCGACCGCCCCTTGGCCGTGTGGCCATACACGGAAGACGCGCTCGAGCGAGCTGCGGACGTCGCTCGCCTTCACCATTCCGCCGCTCGAGTAGCGAATGCCCGGACGAAGCTCGAACGTGTACGTCCTGCCGTCCTGAGAGACGACGGGCATCGCGGCGGCGAGATCGGGAACGAGCTGGTAGCCGGGGCCGCCCGAGACGCGCCGATAGGTGAGGAGGCTGTCGTTCGTCAACGTGAGGAACCGCCACAGGTCCGGGTCGTACGCGACGGCCGGATCGACCGAGAAGAAGTCGTCCCCGCCGGTGAGCACCCTCAGCGTTCCGCCGCGATGCGCTCGTCCGAGCGGGCGCAGCCCGACGTAGACCTGCGCGCCCTCCGCCGCGACCGCCGTCGGCCTGCCGCCGACGCGGACCGGTGTCGCCTCGTTCGCGTCAGCGTCGATCCACGAGATCGTGCCCTCGACCTCGTTGGCTACCCAAACGCGGCCGCCCGCGACGGCAAGGCCGCTCGGCGTCCCGCCGACCTCGACCGCACCGACGACCGTCGCGCTGCGGGGATCGATCTTCTGCACCGTCGCAGCCAGGCTGTTCGCCACCCAGACAGCGTCCACACCGACGGCAACGGCAGCAGGGGCCTCACCGACGTTGATCTCCTTGAGAATGCCGCCGGCGCGACTGAGCTCCAGCACCTGGTTGCCGGTCTTGCTCGCGACCCAGATGCGGCCATGCGCGATCGCAATCCCGGCCGGATCGGCGCCGGCGGCGTAGTCGACGCTCTTCCCGGTGCGGATGTCGACCCGCGACACCGTGTGATCGGTGGTGTTCGAAACCCAGACGTAGCGGCGGCCGTCTGTTGCAACCGCGGTGGGCCCGTTCCCGACCGGAAGCGTCTGAAGGACTTGGAACGAGCGCGGCTCGATTTGTGCGACCGTCCCCGCGTCGCTGTTCGTCACCCACACGTAACCGGCGCCGGTTGCGACCCCGCCGGGCGCACCGTCCAACGGAATCTGGTCGCGAACGGTGCGCGTCTCGGGATCGAGCGCGTAGACCATGTTCGCATCCGCGCTCGCGACCCAGACGTAACCGAGCCCCGCCGCGACTGCGGTCGGCGCCGCCGGCGTCTCCATGGCACTTTCGAGGTGGGCCGATCGCGCCTCGATGACCCCGACGGCGTCGCCTTTGATTGCCGCGACGCTCCCCGGAGACCCTCCGCCTCCGAGCGCGAACAGCGGGATCGCGACCGCGGCGGCGATGACGCCGGCGAGCGCGCCGACGAGGATCGTGCGGCGGCGGTAGTACGGCTGCTCCGGCGCGGCGGCCGGCGCGGGCGCGGCTGTCCGGATCGGCGGGAACTCGGCCTCGAGGCCCTCGGCCTCCACTTGGTAGAGGCGGACTGGCCGGTCGAGGTCCTTGAGCTGATGCTCGCCCAGGTCGAGGAATTCGACCCCGGAAACGTCTTCTTCCTCGTCCTCGAGCAGGTTGTGCGTCGTCTGCGAGATCAGGATCTGCCCGCCGTGGCCGGCGGCGGAGATGCGCGCCGCGCGATGGACGGCGACGCCCGTGTACCGGCCGTCGGTGGGCGAGGCCTGGCCGGTGTGGATGCCGATGCGCACCCGAACGCGCGCTCCTCCAGGCCATGGATGCTGCGCAAGCGCGCGTTGCCCCTCGACGGCCGCGAGGACTGCATCCCGCGCGCTCGCAAACGCTACGAAGAACGCATCGCCCTGCGTGTCGATCTCGTGGCCGTTGTGGGCGGCGAATGCCTCTCGCAGCAGGCGGCGATGCTCGGCGAGCACCTGCGGATAGGCGTCGCGCAGCTGCTTGACCAGCTGTGTCGACCCTTCGACGTCGGTGAAGAGGAAGGTGACCGCACCCGCAGGAAGCTCCGCCACCCGCTAAGGGTGACACAAGCGGTTACTTCAGATGCGTGAAGAGGAACGTCTCGAAGAGTGTGCGAATCGCGGCTTCTCGCAGCATGTCAACGCCGTGGTCGATGCCCGGGAAGATCTCGAGGCGTCGTTCGGCGGAGGTGGCAGCGGCATAGAGCGTACGGGCGTCCTCAGCGAACGGCTGATCCTCCTCCTCGGCTACGAACAGAACCGGCACATGCAACCGAGCTGCGGCAGCCACCCCGTCGAGAGGGCCATACGAGCTCGGGCCGGAAAGACTGATCACCGCATTGGGCTGGACGTGAAGCGCCGCGGCGCCCGTCACGGCGGCAAGGGCGCCGAGGGACGAGCCTGCGACGGCCACGCGCTGCGCGCCGGTCCGGCGCATTGCTTCCACGGCCGCCGACATGTTGCGATCGACCAACGTCCGCGTGCGGCTGTCATAGCTGAGCACGCGGTAGCCGGCCGCCGCGAGCTCGCGAGCGTACGGAAGCCAATCGCACAGGTCGCCTCCGCTCCCGTGCGCGAGGACGATCCCCTTCGTGCCGGTGCCGAGCACGACTCCGGCCACCTGCGTGTCGTCGGAGGTGAAGAAACGCAGGGCCGACGACCGCTCCGCCGCCGATGCACACCTGTTCCGGATGGCTAGGGGCTTCGCCAGGCGTGCGCGGAGATACCGCAGAGTCTGTCGGATGATCGAGCGGCTGCTTTTCGTACGCGGTCCGATATCGAACCATTGGCGCGCCGAGGTATTGGTGACGAGGCGGACGTCGGCGTGAACCTCTCCCGCCGCGGCCGCGAAGCGGCCGATCGACTCGTTGACCCCTTCGTTGTTGTCGCGTCCGGCCTTGACGACGAGCATCGGCGGGATTCGCGGCCCGTCGCGGCGGAGATACGTGAGCGCCGAGTATTCGGCGAGGCTTGGGTCGGCGAAGTCGAGCGGCCCGTAGTACACGACGTTGCAGCGGAGCCACGGCTTCGGGTCGCGCATCGTCGCCCATAAGGGCCAAGGCGCCGTTTCGGAGGAGAACCCGAGCGTGCACAGCCTGTTCGGATCGACGCCGAGCTTCGCCGAATGCTTCCGCACGTACGCGATCGCTGCGGCAAAATCGTGAGCCGGCCACTGCGGCGTCGTCAGAACGTGCTCGGAACGCGTTTCCACGGCGACTGCGGCCATTCCAGACGCGGAGATGAGCTGCGCCCACCCGATCTTCTGCCCCGATCCCTTCCCGAAGCCCGAATTCCCGCCGAGAAGAACGGCGGGGAGCCGGCCCTTCGCCGACCTTGGCCGGTACACGTCGAGCTCGAGTCCCCGCGCGTACGCGATGTTCCGACGAACCTTCGCGCGATGCATCCCGGGGATCTGGAGCACGAGCGCGCGTCCGGGTGTGGGGTTCTTGTACGCCCCTGCCGCTGGAACCGCCACGAAGGCCGCCGTAATGAGCGCGATCGCGGTTCTCACTCGCGCACCTCGGCGAGGACCTGGTCGCACCACCGGATCCACGCCCGCTCGTGCGCGAGACCCCAGCGCAACGGGGCATGCCTGAAGATCGACCAGTCCGACTCCTCGATTTCCGCCTCGATGCCACGGAAGAGCGCGAGATCCGAGGATGCAGCCTCGCGTTTGCATTCGATGTGTGCCACAAACGCCTCGCGGCTCATCTTCGAGCCGAAGAAGATCTTGAGCAGAAACGGGCTCCGTGGCGAGTGGTAGTCGACCGGCTCCTCAAGCCAGACCCGCAACGCCTCCTCTCCACGGTTCGTGATTCGATAGACCTGCTTGTCCGGCAACCGCTCCTGGCGCACCTCGCGCGCCGTGGCGTATCCACCTTCCACGAGTCGTGGGAGCACCGTGTACACCTGGCTCTTCGAGGCCGGCCATACGTAGCCGATCCCTTTCTCTCCGACCTTCTTCAGGTCGTAGCCGGACCGCTCGCCTGCGCAGAGCAGGCCCAGAACCGCAAACTCGGTGGTCGAGAGGGACATCGGGCGATTATATAGTCCGGAACGGACTAGTTCGCTTCGAACCAGGAGCTACTGCCGCGCGAGGCGCGCGAGAAGCGCGATCGCCGCCACCGCTGCGGCGATGCCGAGGGCTTCCAGCCAGAGACCGCCGCGCACGGACAGCTCCCCCATCGCGAGGATGAGCCCGCCGACGCCTCCCGCCGCGACGCACGCGGCGGCGACGAGCGTGCCGCGGCGGAAGCTCAACCCTTCTCCGGGCGCTCCCGGGACGCGCCGCTCCATCGACCAGTAGGAAAGCTCGGAGACGAGGAGCAGCCCGGCACCGTAGACGGGCGCCCACGCGTCGATCGAGCTCTCGCGGATGACGAGGAACACGGCGTACGCGGCGCCGGCGAGAACGAGCGCCCAGGGCAGCAACCCAGCACTGCGAGTAACCAGCGCGACCACCAGGAACAGGACGGCGACCAGCCCGATCGCCGCGACGAGCGGCGCGAGCCGGTCGGAACGGAGCATGAGCGCGAGGGCCCCGATCACGAGAACCCCGACCGCGAACGCGCCGAGCCCTACGCGTGGGCCGGCCTTGCGTAGCGCCTGAATGCTCTCACCTCCTCCAGAGCCGCGACGAGCGGCACCTCGTCGTTCCACACCGCCACGGGCACTCCCGCGCGCTCGTACTCACCGCGCAACGCGTCCCGGCGCAGCTTCCAGATGTCATACGCGAGCCGTTCCAGCTCCTGCCGACCCGGCTCGACGAACGGGATGGGGGAGATCTCGACGATCGCAAGGTCGAAACCGCGGGCACGCAGGTCGAGGAGTGCGCCGGCGGCGCGCTCGTCCAGCAGCGGCGTCAACGCGATCACGAGCGCCTTCGGCGGGAGCGTCCGCGGCGGGATGACGTCGATGTCCTTCCAGGCGTAATTGAGGACGATCTCGGTGTCCAGGAGCGAGTCCACCACGCGGTAGAGCTGTGTCATCCCGCTCGACGGCAGCAGCCAGTTGAGGACGCCGCCGAAGCTGACGAGGCCCACACGGTCCTTGTGCTGGAGGTATTGCTCGACGAGAGCCGCGGTCGCCCGTACAGCGAGGTCGAGCGTCGAATCGTTCTCGCCCCGGACCTCGGTGAACGAGTCGAGGAAGAGGATGACGTCGGAGTTCCGCTCGGCGTGGAGCTCGTTCACCCACAGCTCGCCGCGGCGCGCGCTCGCGCGCCAGTTGATCCTCCTCACCCGGTCGCCCGGCACGAACTGACGGAGATCGGCGAACTCGATCCCCTCGCCCTTCTCCCGCGCGACGAGGTTCCCCGTGAACACCTGCGTCTCCAGCGGCTTCAGCAGATCTCTGACCAGCTCCGGGCGCGGGTAGACCTTGAGCGGGAGCTGGAAGTCGAGCTTCCGGTCGTAGCGGAAGATCCGGAAGCGATCGTGCGCACCGAGCGAGACGGCGCCGAGCACGTACGAGCCCCAGCGCTCGCACGAGAGCGTGTACTCGAGGTCGCGCTCGCCCGCGCCGGGCACGCGCACCGCCACTGGGTTTTCGCCCTCGGTGAGGGACATGCCGTCCGGGACGGCCAGGCGCAGATCGAGCTGCTCGATCGCGACGGCTGTCGCGAGGCGCAAGGTAAGCGTGAGCTCGTCCCCTTCGATCGCCCGCTCCCGCTCGAGCTCGACCTCCACGGCGGGGTCGGCGGTCTCCGCGAGGGCGAGCGCGGCGCCGGCCACGAAGGCGAACGGCGCGGCCAGAACTACCAGTTCCGGAAGGCCGAGCACGAGCGACGCGATCAGCCCGAGCGCCGCCAGGCCCGCGTAGGCGCCGAGCTTCGGAGTGACGTGGCGGGTCAACGCCGAACGTCGTCGGCGGGCGGCGTCGGCACGGTCTCAAGTGCCTGTCGGACGACGTCGTCCGAGCTCACCCGCTGGACCCACAACTCCGGCCGCAGCATCAGTCGATGCGTGAGCGCGGAAACAGCCACCGACTTCACGTCGTCAGGCGTGACGAAGTCGCGACCCTGGAGCGCGGCACGGCAGCGCGAGAGCTTGAGCAGCGCGAGGGAGCCGCGCGGGCTCGCCCCGACCTGAACGCGCGCGCTCTCGCGCGTCGCCTTGACGATGTCCACCATGTAGTAGCCGACCGTCTCGGCGACGTAGACCTGCTCCGTGGCGTGCTGCATCTCCAGGAGCGTCCCCCGGTCGACGACGACGTCGAGCTCGACCTCGTCCGTCCTCCGCTCCACGCGCCGCTCGAGCACCTCCCATTCGTGGCCCCGCTCCGGGTACCCGATCGACGTGCGCAGGATGAACCGGTCGAGCTGCGCCTCAGGCAGCGGATACGTGCCTTCGTACTCGATCGGGTTCTGCGTCGCGATGACGAGGAACGGCCGATCGAGCATGTTCGTGTGCCCCTCGATCGTGACCTGCCGCTCCTGCATCGCTTCGAGGAGAGCGGCCTGAGTCTTGGGAGGAGCGCGGTTGATCTCGTCGCCGAGCAGCAGGTTCGCGAAGATCGGGCCGGGCCGGAACTCGAAGTCGCCGGTGCGCTGGTTGAAGATGGACGAGCCCGTGACATCCGACGGCATGAGGTCGGGGGTGAACTGGATGGGGGCGAACTGGAGGGCG
>Ga0126307_10001168_pt1 | contig 17290 bp, 20 predicted proteins | sample Plot28_FD_89955 | JGI IMG/M metagenome (GOLD analysis project Ga0126307, IMG submission 89955) | Serpentine soil microbial communities from UC McLaughlin Reserve, CA, USA - Plot28 | ecosystem: Environmental > Terrestrial > Soil > Grasslands | place: USA: UC McLaughlin Reserve, Lake County... | reverse complement strand
TCAGTAACATTTTTTTTGTGAAGTAAAATTGCTTCTCCTGTCTCATTAGCAGATTGATTTGTATTCTGTATTGTTTGATTTGCAGATTCTTCAATATTTTGCATGGTATGATTCATTCCTTCAGATTGATCAAAAGTTGAAGCAGTGAAGGTCAACGTTGAAAATACTATTACAACAAAAAATATTGCTGTTGCTGGCACTTTTGAAAATATTTTATTGCATCGCATTGTTCCATTATTTTAAGTTTAAATTTTCTATAAAAATATTTATTTTAATGATACTAGAAAAAATTTTTAAGACAATACAAAGTCATTATAATAAAAGAGATTATATTCTATAAATATTAACTTGAAATAAATTATTAATAATAACTATAGCCATTGATGAGACAAAGAGAAGTGAATTGTGGTTATGGCTATTTAGGTCTCATTGTTGCATATAATAACAATATATAGATTATAGAATATATTTAAAAAGACATGGACAATGCTAATAGAAAGACCAAATAACATTAATAATGTTAATTAATGACTAAAATAATTTCAAAAAAAATAGAATAGAATTAACAAAATTATATAATCACAATCTATTATTAATGAATATGATCCCTCTTAAATAGTTTGGACAAAGATGGAAAAAAGGATCAAAAAAGCATCGAATCATGCACAATCAAAGTTAACCTTTACGTCTAATCCTAAAATCTATTGGTCCAAGTATAATTACTGGAGCAGCAAATAATGATCCAACAGCTATCACAACTTATTCTCAGGCAGGTGCAAAATTTGAATTTGGTCTTATTTGGCTAGTTATATTTCTAAATTTATTCATTACAATAATAGTTGGTATTGTGTAAGAATTGGTATAGTAACAGGAAGTGGCTTAATATCTATTACATCTAGAAAATATTCAAAAAAAATTGCCTTTCCCATAGTAATTCTACTTCTTATTGCTAATATAATAAATATTGGTGTAGATTTATGAGCCATTAGTGTTTCTTTAGAACTTTTATTTCCTCAAGTTCCAATCATTATTATTTCTATATTTTTTCAGGTGTTATCTTACTAACAGAAATTTTAATTTCCATTAAAAAACTCAAGAATATTAAGATATCTCACATTAACTTTACTTGTTTATTTTATTACAGCACTAATTGTTAGAGGAAACTGTAATGAAATACTATTAGCATCATTAATACCTCATATAGAACCATCACGAATTTTTGATGATGGTTGTGGCTATTTTCGATATTGCTTTATCTCCCATCTATTATTTTGGCAAACTTCGGAGGAAGCTGAAGAAGATGTTCCCAAAAAAAATTAAGGAAATAGGAGAAGGAGAAGGAGAAGAATTTGAAAATCCAAAGATTACAAACCGAGAAATAAAATTAGTGAAAATGGATGTAGCAATTGGCATGGTATTTGCAGTATTTGTTATGTGGTCAATTATGGTAACTACTGCCGGAAGTCTTCATGCGAATGAAATATATGAAATACAAACTGCAAAACAAGCTACACAAGCACTGGAACCATTAGTTAAAACATTTTCCTATGCTGGCGAAGCATCGAAAGAGAATAGATGATAATCCTCAATTATAAAATAATGTTAATTGATGGTTGAACCATTAGTATTCAATTCTTGTAATAGAATAATTTCTATTTCATCATTTATAGATAGTATACACGCACAAGTCAATATTGACAAACTCTTCTAGTCACTCATCAACAATAATCCTAAAATTATTTATTTTGATTGTGACTATATTATTAATAAAAAACTCAATTAAGATATTTAAAAAATAAGAAATATATACTATTTATAAAATGAGAAGAATTTATTTGAACATCATTTTTTATTTATTATTACAACACCATTTCATTAAGAAATCTATTGCAGATTTAGTATTTTGAAAGATTTTGGTTTCTTTTAATATAAGATTATCAAAATCAGAGGAAATATCAAGCGGGGTACTGTTGAGTGTGATAATGCATTTGATACCAGCATTGTTTGCTGCTTCTACCCCCAGCGGAGCATTTTCTACTACTATACATTCAGATGGTTTTATATTCATTTTTTGTAATGCTGTGACAAATGGCGTAGAATGTGGCTTTCCCTGCTCTACATCATCACCTGAAATTACTACATCAAAATTTTTTAATCCAATCATTTTATCAATAGTTGCTTCTATTTCATTCTTGGCCGCACCAGTAACAATTGCTTTTAAGCAATCACATTCATTTAGTTCTTTGATGAGATCGTTTACACCTTCAATAAGTGGAGTATTTTCAATTTCTTTAAATATTTGTTTTTTTCTTTTACTTATTTTTTCTACTAATTCATTATCTATCTTTTTATTGGCATTATTTCTTTTGAAAATTTCTTGTACCAATTCATCCATGGGCATACCTTCTAATTGATAAACTATTTTTTTGTCTATCTCATAGCTTGCTTCTTCTTTTATTGCAATTTTTACTGCTTCAGCATGAAATGGCATTGCATCAATTAAAACACCGTCCATATCAAAAATTATTCCTTTCATATTTTTTATATAATTCAATAATAGAACAGATATAAAAAGGTGTGAATATGAAACAGAATTGAATATATGACTTTTTTTATCTCAATATCAAAATTTATTATTTTAAATTAAATTATTTGTTAATATTATTAAGGATCAAAATTTATATACAATCCATTCATAGCTTGTTAATTGTTATTAGTTCAGATAATTGAATCTTATTTAAAATAATAACCACATACCTATATTATTCTTTATTTCAAATAATATTAAGCAAAATAGATAATGTTTTTTTATTTTATAGAATAATTATAAGATTGGTTACACTATTAGTAATAATGAAGTATAGAATGGCATCAGATCCAAAGATTTAGAAATAATGTCATAGAGAGGTTTAAGTGGCTATAATAATATGCTTTTCTATAATTAAATTTCGATAAGCTATAGTATATAATATATTTAATATTTGAATTTTTTATTGATGTTTATATTGGTTAATATCAAATATAATAGCATTTTAAATAAATATTAAAAAGTAGATCAACACTATCAGATAGAAGTAACAACATTATAGGAATCCAATCAAGAATGATAATCACATGAATATAAAGGTTCAAGATAATGGTCAAGGTATTTTTCGTGATATTTTGCCAAGATTGTTTGAAAAATTTGCTACAAAATCAGAGATTGGCACTGGTCTTGGTCTACATATATCAAAAAATATTGTGGAGACTCATGGCGGGTATATAAAAGGATATAATAATCCATATAAAAAGGTGCCACTTTTGAATTTATTCTTCCAATTGACACTATCCAAAATTAATAAGTGCTTAATTTAACAATTTGAAGTCTATAGTTAGGCTATATACTTTGTAATATTATTTAAATTCTCCATTAATAAATTCTAATTTAAGGATTTTATATTTTTCATGTTATTTACCTATAATAGTTTAGATGTAGAGGATTGTATTTTATTGGTATCAATCATATTTTCTTGTGATTCTGCAATATAATTAGATGGATAATCAACTACGAACTTTCCTTGAGAATAGGTATAAATTTTTAATTCATCAGGATTTGATTGCGCAGAAACTATGATAGTAATGAGTGATATTGTTATAAGTATAGAAATCCCATATACTAATAGTGTATAGAAAAGTTTCATATAAAAATCTTCTCCCTAATACTTCTATTAAATGTTTTTAATTTTAACCTTACTAGAATCTAACATAAATAATGATAACTCACGGTGTATCATTGTAGAAAATGTCAACTAAGAAATTAATTTCACGTATCTAAATGACTATATTTTATCAAAATTATCTTACACAAGTAACTTAAAGATAAATATTGATAATTTTTTTATATTAATTAAAGAAGATTCTACTGATTATTTTTCTTTTTACTTTATTAGCAATAAAGACATTTATAAAATATAAATGAAGGTAATATCTCGTCATTCAAAAAAGTTTATCATATCATTTACAATCTGTATGATTGTCCATTCTAATTATAAAATGATTTATTATATTTTCCTTTTCAAAATAAGAGCGGTAAAAAGTAATTGAAGAAAAGAATACTTAATAGAAATTTAATTGTAGTATCAATTGTAATTAGTATTCTATTCTTTACGTTTTGGTTTGAATCGTCCTATGCAATAAAGAATGACAATTATTTACAAGGTGAAGATTTTGACTATATTTTTGATCCCGGAGAGTACATTGGTGATGAAGAGGTAAAACAAGAAAAAAATACTAATACTAATAATTTAAATAATAAAGGTAATTTGGTTCAGCACCTGCCTAATGAACCGCAGGAAATGAGTAGTGATAGTAATAATAGCAGTGATACAAATATTATAAAGAAAACAAATAATGAAGATAAAGTAACTGATACTCATGGTGGGGACACTTATGCTGAAGATGATAATTTGAATCTTGAGGATAAAATACTAGTTAAAGCACGTATAAGTTTAGTAAATCTTGAGAAAAGAGGATTTTTAAATATTGTTGCTTTTATCAATGGTCAAGAGGTTTTAAAAAATATAACATTGGATAAATTATATGAATCAAAGCAGTCGCTTAATGTTAATCTACCAGTTAATAAAGAAACTAACTTTTTAAAAGCAGGTGATCGTGATGAATTTTTTGTATGTGCATATCATGTTAAAGATTTGCTAAAAGAGTATCACTCTTTAACTTATTTTGATTGTGATGAGGGAGATCTCGTCGGTCCAGACAAACCCACAATAGCACGTTTATTTTCACCTAGCTCGCTTGTGTACAAGGAAAGCCAAGAGATTTTTAATAATAGTAGTGATAAATATTCACAATTACTCTCTAAAAATAACGGTGCAAACAGTAATACAAATCTAGAAAAAGAAAAAGAAGAAAAAGATCTAGTCAAAGTCAAAGTTTATTCACCACTTGAAGATAGAAAAAATACTCAAAAACTAAAAATTATTGCAATGGTAAAGGGCCAAATCAAATCAGTAGTTATTAACAATGTTCAAGAAGAATTCAATAAAATTGGTGGATATACAATAAGTAGAACATTTACTTTTGATAGAGATACAAATATAGGAAAAATCCAGATAGGTGACAAATTCTTTGCATGTGTTTCGAGTACTGATTTAAACCCTCCAGAAGGTCAAGAATGTGAAAAGAGAGTCATAAAAAATATTGAAAGACCGAATGTTCTATATGCTAGATAAAAGAAATTTTACCACTTCTTAATATGACCTCATTTTATATCTAAGAATGATTCGAGGACTTTAGATTTACAAAATGTATTCCTGATTAACTTATGAAATAAAGTATGTCTTTAATTCTAAATTAAAAATAATAAGCAGTAAATTTTAAATGTAAAAACAAAAATTTCATATAAATGTAATATTTCTGTAATAATGATTAATGTTTATTTGTATTTTTATTGTTAAAAGTATATAATTGTAACTGATCTTTATATAACATTCTCTTTTATAATAAGCTTTCAGATGATTTGTGTCTAGTTATAATAAAATCATAAATTACATATATTATGAAATATATAACTATTTTTCATAATAGGAATAGATGTTGTATTATCAATGTTACCTGGTCCTGCCATTACTACTGCACAGCAAATGCAAGAATTTCCCAACAATGCTAGCAAATTCAACGTGATAAGATCTTCAAGGCCATATTCAGGAAATCCGGGAATTTACCTAATAAGATTACAACAAAACGTTATTCCATAAGGTATAGAATCCAAGTCAAAATCGATAGATATTGTAAAATGTTTCTTTAACCTTTTTTTATCTTTTACAAGTTTAAATGGAAACTTTTCAAAGTTCATGTGTTGTTTTAAATTTTGGAATATTATTAGCAGTAAATTTAGATTTCACTTTAATTACTTGTCATTGTTATCATTATCAATATTTTGAAATTCGAAAGAACTTATTGTACTATTGGCTGTATTCAGATAAATTGAAAACTCTATAGGTAGAGATTCATAACGTAGTGAATATGCTTTACCAATATGGTCTTCTAAATCATCTCTATCCTTATCATCATTAATAACTGTCCATACTTCCATAACTTGAACTTTTTTATCATTATTATTCCTATCTGTGTACGTATAAGTTATTTTATAGGCAGGAATATCATCAATTATTATACGAGGATCAGACTCTATAATTTTAAAGTCTGTTAATTCTAACTTATAGGAAGAAATCTTAGAATTAGTAAATTCGTCTAATGTCATTCCAGCCGGTATATTATGAACATATACATCAAAACTCTTTTCAGGATTTGTACATATTGTGTTAGTATTATTAATTTGAGATGATTGTACTTGTTTTAATGTATTAGGATTTGGACAAAATAATACTATATTATTAATACCAACTATATCATCACTTTTTATTCTTTTTTCAAATTCATTAATTATCCAAGTAGAAGGATAGTCAATGCTAAAACCAAATATTGGGTTTTCATACTCTTCAATATTTACCACTGAAGTAGTTTGGGCTAGAATTAATTGAGATGTAATGGGCAGAAAGTAAATTAATAATAATAATGGAACTGATAGCATGAGAATTAAAATATTATTTCTTTGGTCTAAGTGAAGAAATACTTGTTGTTTCATTAACTGTAGTTTAGAAACAATGGTTGTTATAGCTTTAACTTTAATATTTTTTCTCAATTAGTATTTATTATTTTACAAACAAACAATTGTAAAGTTATATCCATGATTTATGAGTTTATCTCTAGATGCTTTTTTTAGTAAATGAGATAAAAAAGCAAGCGGTAGATACAGTTTATATAGCATAATAAAAAATGGGTATCTTTTAAATAAAAAATAATAATATTAAATTTAATTGAATTAAACAAATAAAGTTATTACTAACTGACTATCATATTGTACTTTCATTATACACTTTATAAAATAAGAAAAAATTTATAAAATTCTTACATTATGCTTCGAGTCTATATATTAAAAATCAGTGAAGAAGATTACTTCAACACATTTTAAATCATTTTTTTTCCATGTGCTATATTTTTTATCTCATTCGTAATTTCAATCAATCCCTGAGGAACATCTTTAGATTTATCGGTCCATAAAGTAGTATGTATGTCGTTATCTATTGTAACTGTAAGAGAAGAGGAAAGTGCGGTATTATCTTCATCTTCATTTTCCGTAACATAAGTAGCATCTGTATTATAAAAATTATTTTTTTTAATTGTATCTATTAAAGTATTTTTTTCTGAATCTTCTACAGATTTTTGGGTTAAATTGGCACCGCTAATGTCTGCTGATACTTTAATGTTATTAGATTCTGAATCAAAAGAAATAACTAGATAATTGTTTGCCAATCCTCCAGATTCTACATATTTGAAGCTAAAAGAGGAAGGAGTAGTTGTAGTTGAATTTTCTTTATTATTAGTATTAGTAGACATAATTTCTCAATAGCATAACATTCACATATTATTTAATCATTGAGATAATATTATCACAAATACAAGTATATATCAACCACTATATGGTAGAATTTTAAATGAACAACTTCTTTTGATACAATTTTTATGGTTATAATAACTAATGAATAATAGAGGGAGGAAAAATAATTACTAGATGATTTCTAATTACCACGCTTCCATTTTCTTAAATGACCTGTATTCTTGTCAAGATATATTTGCCATATTTCCGACTTTTGTTTTTTCACACTCCTTACTTCTATTTCCTTTACATTGTTAGATTCAAGTAATTTTGGATCAATTTCGCCTATCTTTTTCAAAGTCCTATTAGAAAGATCTCTTACTGGTTTTGGTTCGGAATTAACCATTTTTACTCTACCACCTCGTAAAATGCTATTCTGCCATCAGCTAATTTCTCAACACCATAAACATCTCCTTCATATTCTACTCTATAATATTTTCCTTCTTCAATATGTTTAAGATCAATATCAATGAAGTCCTTTTCTTTTTCTTTCATTACTTGAACTTCAGATGAATTTACAAGATCTACTTTTTTCTCTGAAGTATCTACGTTAGAACCACTTTCTCCTTTATTGGAATTAGGTTTTTGCATAATCCCTACATCTTCATTTCCTGATATATTATTTGACATATGTAATTATACTAATGTATCGCTTATAAGTTTGATTTCTAATATGTGTTAATTGCAGAAGATTTTACTTTCTATATATCATTTGATAATACATAATTTCAAAAGGAAATTTCTATTGTAGTTCTAAACTATTTGATTAAGTATAATAGTTTATTCGTTAGTAAATTCTTATCGGTATCATAATGTATAGCAAAAACCTTTGCAAATTTGGTTAATTCTGACTATAGATTCAAAACTTCACTTGCCAAAACTGTTGGAAAATCATTCTTTTTGTATTTGCGTAAAATCAAGTTTATATGCTATATTTATTTTCTAAACTACTGAGATAATCAATAATACTACTACCAATAATACTGATAATAAAACTATAAATTTTTTGGTTAAGTATTACTTTTTTGTGTATGGTCTTCTAATTAGTTTAATTATTAGGTAATATCAAAAAAAAGGAAAGAGTTATTTCATGTTATCGCTACTGGTTATTTCATGTTATCGCTACTGGTTATTTCATGTTATCGCTACTGGAATTGGATAACATTATTTGTCCACGAATTTCCCCATTTGGATTTTGTTGGGTATGTATATTTACATATGTCTCTCCATTTTGCATAGCCGTTACTAAGTCAGTTATTTGTTTACCGGCCATTGGTCCTTGAAATGTATCTGCAGTATATTTCCTTTTGCTAATATACCAGACATTTTTCCAGAGGGAGTTTCAGTTTTATACAATGGTACAACCGGAGGTCCGTTTTCTCCTTGCTTTCCACTATGTATATGAGCCATTGTGATTCCTTGTATATCAGTTACATTGATTTTAAACCAAACATTATCTTGCATCGGCTTAAACCAAGCCATACCTGATGCACTAGTTTATATGGGTGGAACTTGTTGGTCACCAGATAAATGAGCAGTAAACTTTTGCTTGTCTCCTCCTTGTACAGCGAAAATTGTAGTAGATGATAGAAAAATCGTAGATGTCAATGCAGTTATCAAAGACAAAGATAATACAATAACAAGTTTTATTGTATTCTTTTCAGACTTCATTATAAAATAACTCATCTTAAACTATTTAACTGCTGAAGACAAATTAACTAACAAAATAAGTTAGTAATATAATAGTAGGTCTTTTTAATTAAATTATTATTAATTCAATTAAAAATACTAGTATGAGGTAACAATAGGTGTAGTTTGATTTGTATTGTTAGGTGAAGGTATAGGCTGTAAATTTATCAAATTTTATAACGGGAATTGCCTTTATATTAAGAATATATAATATTATAATATTACCGCTCCTGAAAATATTAATGGATTTATATTTGAAAACTTGAAAACTTGATTTTCAAAGTTGATTGACAATTTTAAAATTATTGTAGCTTCTACATTCATTACTTCAGCTAAAAGCAATCTTTGATTTTCGTATATCTCTTTTTGGAAATGATCGTTATAAGGCCAGTAACAAAATATTTTAAGCCAATATAGTTAATGATAGTGGAGTCTGAAAAAAGAACTAGTTTTATATATCAATTGGATCTCCAAATAAGTAAGTTAAATCAAGTATAAAATAATAATTAGTTTTAACAGACTAATGTATCTTAATTTATTGTATATAATGCAATATAAATTTAAATATTAATATAAATTAGTATTTTTAATGATAACAAATCTAACAAATATGCTTGTATTACTAACAGGATTAAGTATATTGACAATAAGTATTTTTTCAATAATTGGAATTACAGAATCATATTCACAAACAGTTGAAACAAAGTCACAATCGGTATCTAATACAATTCATATAACAAAAGATGCTTCAAATTCTTACGCATTGTCCTCTGGTTCTTCTCAGATTGGAAGCTTTGATACTACATATACAATAGTAGGAAGTGTAACATCACTTAAAGAATCAAATAATTTGATAACATCAACAATCACAAAAGATTATGATAGTTCTCCCATTATAGGTTATGTTATAGCTCATAAAAGTAAATCAGATTCAAAATCAGCAACTTTAGCAAACCCATTTGCAGATAAATCCACAATTAATGAAAAAATCAAAAGTGAAATTCAAACTTCAATAAATTCATCTCAAAAGTTAAAAACTACAAAAGCAGAAATAAAATGTAATTTTGGAATGGAAATAAGTGACTGGAAGTGTAGTACCCATGGCCTATTAGGTTAACAAATATAAGAAATCATTAATTTTTCTTTCTTTCTGTTGAACTTCTGTTCAACAATTTTATTTTTTTATTAGAATCTTTTATTAGTATTTGATAACATATTTTTTTCAAAAATTGCTTATCTTTACTATTCATTATTTTAATAAATAAGTTATTATCTATATTTTGTTAATTTAAACTTTTATGTCTTTTATTCTAAAAATTAAGAATAGCTTTAGATTTTACAATATTCAACTTCTAAATGTAACTAATATTATCAAATCTAGATGTTAAATTATAATTTAGTAGTTTAAAATGAATTTGGATTTATAGTAACTGTAAATGTATTTTTAACATGATTGTCTAGTGATATATCATCTGAGACATTTATTGTATATGGAAGAATAATCTCTGCATTGGATTTACCTTCTTCTAAGGCTTTATATGTTATACCTGATAGATCCGAAATGCGTTGAACTATCGCTTTCTCTCCTGCATTCAATGTAACTGGTTCTGAAACCATCTTACATGCTGGAGCGTTTAATTCTCCAACTTTATTATCAAACATTGCATAAAGTTCAGAATCACAAAGATTTGCTATAAATGTGACAGGATAAGATCCTGTATTTACAACAGTTGCCTTTATACTAAACTTTTCTCCGACACGAATTTCATTAGGAATAGTTTTAATTTTTTCAATTTTTAGTATAGGCGACAAATTAATTGAGTCTGTAGAATTAAAGATAGTAGTTGAATTTTCTTCTTCTTCTATAGTAGATTGAGAATGAATTAATTGTTGTGGAATTAATAAAAGACTTATTGTTACTGCGGAAGTTACAATTATTGGCAATACTATGCTAAATATTACAATGAAAATTCTCACTTTATATACTTATATACACTTATGTATAAATCGTTGTTAAGATGATTCAAAAAAGTTTTATAGATATATATACTGATTTATATTCTATATTTTAGATTATAATAAAAAGTTATTATGTATTATTGTTCTTAGGAACAATCTCTAAATCACTCTAATAGTGTTTTGTGTTTCTATTACAGTTAGATACGATTTTACATTGCCATTTTATTTGTTGATGCATATCTTTTCCTGCTAGTAAATTCATTTGTAATTTAATTGGCCGTAATTTTTAGTTCTGTTTTACCTTTTACTTCTCTGTGTATGATGTTGTAGTCTATATTCTATTATCTACAAGTGTTATCATTATCTATTAGATAAAATAGAAACCAGTACAATAAAATTTTTATTTTAACTATTTTATATATATTTAAATAATTTAATACATTAAGAATACACGATTACCATTCACAGATTTAAGCTTATAACATCATATGTATTCAGTCATTAAAGTCATGTTACATTTTTAACTGGAAAATTCTTGTTTACTTCTTTTATTAAAGGAATAAGTTTATCCATTATTATTTTATCAAAATTTTTTTCCTTAAAATCAATTGTGATGATTAAATAATAATTTTCATTGATGGGAATTATAAATCTACTAAAGTTCTCATACCTTCCAAACGCATAGGTTAATTTTCCTATTTTTGGTTCAAATTGAGTTCTTGTTTTATGTCTGGTTATTGTATTTATTGCAGATTCTTGATTCTCTTCTTTATTAAGAAGTAATTTTAAACCTTCTCTATACTTTTCATTAATAATAATACCATTTTGATTGGTGATACCTATCCATCTTATGGATTTGTCCAAATTCAATATATTATCAGTGAAACTAGAAATAATTGTATTATCATTTGACATAATTTAAAGAAATAAATTATAAGTAATAAAAAAGTTATTAGAAAAATGTTTCATTTTAGAAGTTGATATAGATTTAGGCTTTCTTTACAATATCTTAATTTCATTGAAATGGATCCATAAATCCAGAGTCTTCTAATGGTGTTTGTGAAAAGTCATAATCATCCTGGAATGAATGTTGTTGTTCGTCAATTGATGAATCAAAAGATCGTAAGTCGTCTAGCGGTAAGTCTGATTGAAATTCATTACCATAATCAGAATCAGAATTATAACCATAATTACTATTATCATCATATCCAAAACTACCTAAATCATCATTATTATTTGGCTGAAGTGTATAGTCAAGGTTATTATTATAATTGGATTCATAGCCATATTCAGAATTATAGTTTGATCCAAACCCTTGATTTGATGATGATAATGAACCTAATCCTCCTAAGAGGCCAGAGAATACATCTAGCATGCCGCCACCTCCTCCTATTTCACTATCGAAACTAGGTGAACCATATCCAGATCCAAAGCCAGGCATCATCATACCAAGACCATTATTCATACCTAATCCATCTAGTCCTCCTCCTCCAAACATAGAAGAACCTAATCCTAAGAGGCCAGATAATACATTTAACAATCCTCCACTACCAAAACTAGATGCACCGTATCCAGATCCAGATCCAAAGCCAGGCATCATCATACCAAGACCATTATTCATACCTAATCCACCTAGTCCTCCTCCTCCTCCTCCATACATCGATCCAAAATTAGATCCATAAAGAGAACCAGGATTGGAATATAGTGATGACGCTGAACCAAAATTTCCATATGATGGACTATTCATTTGGTTAGTATGAAAAAAAGCAAACGAATGTTGAGGATAAAAAGCAATTAATAATAACAAGAATGACAACCCTATGATATTGGATCTTAGACAAAGTAATGATGTTTCTTTTTTCAAAGTATTTGTATTAGAATTAAGCACTAATTATTATTATTAATAATAGTTCTTTAAGGTTAAAGATTATTTTTCTAAAATCTATGAATACATATACTTTAAAATAAAATGAAGATAATGAATTAGTAGTATGAATCATTTTAAAACAATTGTATCTGCTATAATGGTATCATCTACTTGTATATTAGCAAGTTTTATAGTTATTGGGCATACATTTTTCTATGTTCCTCAATCGGCTATTGCACAAAGTTCACCTTCGTCTAGTTTATTATCATATGAGAATCCCACCTATGGAATAAAAATTCAATATCCTTCTAATTGGATGGCTTCAACGAATCAACTTCCGACTTATAATAGCATTATTGGATTTTATTCTCCATTAGAAAGCCTTTCAGATGTATTACCTGTAGAATTTTCTTTATCAATTACTCCTTATACAAATAATATCTCATTAGATGAATATACAAAGATTACAAGTACAGCATTAGAACAACAAGGCATGGAAATAATAGAGTCTGAAACAACAACACTAGCAGGAAATCCAGCCCATAAAATAACATTTTCACCAGGTGACCAAATTGCACAAAATTCGCCGATAGAATTTAAATTTATGCAAATATTTACTACAATAGGAAATAAAGTATATTCATTGTCATATAATGCAGAAGCATCAAAATTTTCTACTCATTTGGATACAATACAACAAATGCTTAATTCTTTGAAAATACAACAACCGTCACCACCATCCACTTAAGTAATTTAAATGATCAATAAACATACATTTTTGTATTTGATATCTTCAGATACGCTATAGTATAATTTATTTATATATTGTAAAAAAAAATTAAAGATATTAATGTTATAAAAAAATTACTTGTACTGGTAGGGGTTTTTCAATAATATATTGTTTGTAGTATTAACTTAACTCATATCCCAAACTTTGGTTACAGTATTTTTAGATGCATCAACTTCAAATGTAAATATACCCATCTTGTTATCAAGAAAAGCCAAATTGCCTATTGGAGATAATGATCTAAAGAAGATAGAACCATTAAACTTTATCTTTTTTTCTGGAGTAATAATTCCTATTTCTTGTGAACTCCAGGTTACTATTTCATTATTTTTGCCAGTTATAACACCTTGGCCTTCACCATAGACTACACCATTTGATCTAGGAGTAGTGGTATAAGTACCAATTTCTGTTACATCTATAGAATTAATTCCATTTAGTATAGTACCATTTGATGAAAATGAAGTTTGGACAGTAGGACCTTCTAATACTGTTTGACTAGTTATTTCCCCTTTATTTTCATATATTAGATCCTTTATGGTCGGATTCTCTGTTTTATTTATAGTATCAGCATTAGTAACTACATTTGTACCAGATGTTTCTTGTGCTGAAACATTTTGAAATAAAAATGCAGATATAAAGAAAGTTAATATCAATATGGATGTAGTGTATGTTATTGCTATTTTGTTATTCTTCATAATACTGATGTAGATGTAACATAGTATATCAGTATATAGTAAAATTAATTTTCTATTTCCACTATTTTATTTGTTGCAAAGTTGAATATGTTATAGTATATATTTTAATATTTTAGTAAGAATAATAACCTTCTCTTCCAACAAGAATAATGTATATCATAGGTTTTATTGTTCTACTCATAGGAATAATCCTGATTATATTGTATCTAATATTGGAATTCTATGAATTTTTAAAACAAATTGGTTTTTTTATTGTTATTACTTTTTGTAATAAATAAATAATATTCATGATATTACAAAAGTGATCTTTAATAAAAACAAATAAGTAATGAAAATTTTCCTTATTTGATTATAAAAATGGATTCTTATTCTGTCAATTAATTTTTTTCAAATGAAACTATTAGGATCATTAAATACTATTTTGTATATGTATTATAGTGAGTTCTAATGATATTCCTTGGAAGGAAACTATAAAAAAAGAAGCAAGAGGAATTGATGATGCTGATTTTGGTGAGATCCAAAGTGTTGATTCAGAATATGTTATAACTCAAAAGGGTATAATTGATAAAGAATTTTTCTCTATTCCAATAAATCTAGTTCATGATTATGACGGTAATAGAGTGTTATTCAAAGTAACTGAAGAAGAGGCAAGAAATTCATATTTACAGTCTCAAGATATAGATTCTGATCAGGATGATTTTGATAATAGTGAGATAGAAACAGAAACTACTACTACTACTAATGATCATGATGATGATGGTTCATTAAGCAATACAAAAGAAGAAAATGAAAAAGAAGAAGTTATTCCTTTAATGTCAGAAGAATTAGATGTTACTAAGAGAGTAGTTGTAGATGAGACAGTTATTACTAAGAAACCAGTTAAAGAAATTAAAACAATAGAAGTCCAATTAATAAGAGAAGAAATAGAAAGTATTGAGAGAAGACCTCCAAGTGATGAAACAAAAGGAGAAGCACGAGATCCTATACAATCACCAAAGGAGATAAAAATACCATTAAGGAGAGAAGAACCAGAAGTTACAAAAAAGCCATATGTTAAAGAAGAAGTTGTAGTAAAAAAGAAGACAGTTACCGATAAAAAAGAGATAACGGATGAGATCTCATCTGAAGAATTAGATACCTCAAATGTGGATAAGAATAATACAAATATATAATAAAAATTATTTATTTTATAATTTAAGATTTACAAGAAAGGCAAGTAAAGCAATAAGATAGACAAATCTTGATATTAATTTTAAGGCATTAAATGTCAATAGTAAACCTGTTTTGATAATATAATAATTTAAGGTTATGTATTTAGGTCCTGTTTTATTCAATGCCTTTGTTTTCTTTCTATAACAAATGAGAAATTGTAATAGATCTAATAAAACGTTTTACATCTTTTTTATACGATGTTGAATATATTTATCTACATGCAAAATAAAATAATTAAAAGTATTTTACCAACTGTATTTATAATAATGGTTTTGGCTATTATTGGAAATTCTATTCAAAATACAGTACTGGCACAATCTAATTCTAATGATACTTCCGGTAATCAAACTAGAGCAGAAATTACAGGTGAACCAGAAACTACAATTATCAATAAAACAACCATACCCGCCCAGCAAACAACCGTTACAGTAAATGAAACATCATCATCAATCGATCAGTCAGCACTCCAACCTTTACAAAACCAGACTTTGGGAGATGTGCCTGTAGATCTTTCTGGCATTAAAAATAAAACAGTATTACAACCAACCGGTGAAGCACAAACTACTATGTTAAATAAAACAACTGTACCTTTTGAACAAACAACAGTAGAAGGTATTAACCAGACACAAGGACAACAACAACAACAAAGTGGACAAGGACAAGGACAACAACAAGCTAATCAAACAGGAACACAACAACAAGCTAATCAAACAGGAACACAACAACAAAGTGGACAAGGACAAGGACAAGGACAAGGACAAGGACAAGGACAAGGACAAGGACAACAACAAGCTAATCAAACAGGAACACAACAACAAGGTAATCAGAGTTCTGGTCCATTAGAAAAAATAGGAGAAACAATCACAGGCGTCTTTAAATAATTGAATTAATATCAATTTTTTATTTCTTTTTTGAGGTTATATTACTAGAATCTTGATTATGTATTGAATAAATAAGATTACATGAGGTTCTTCAATAGTTATAATCAAAGCAAATGATTTTAAATTTGATAGATATGTTGTGGAAGTAGAATACCTATATAATTCTACTTATTATTGCTGTAATTATAAATATATTACCTTAAGTTATACAAATAATTCTATAGGTTATAAATAAGCAAATATGACTACACACTAGTCATTAATGTATAAGGTTATATACCTTAGTAATATATATATAGCATGTCAACGAAAAGACACGATAGAAAAGAAGAAAATTCAATTGAAACTCATTCAATAACAGAACAACAATTTCAACGAGAACAACAACAACAAGCAGTAAGTAAAGTATTAGATGAAACTAGAGATAATATTAAGAAAACAACTAATGAAGCAAGAAAAGAAATTCCACGTTATACTCAAATTGTTAATGATTATCAGGAAAATACCATTCAAGCTATTAGAGAAATTACAGATAATTATGTAGAATCACAAAAAGACATTCTAGTTAATTCATTTCGACTTTGGTCTAATTGGACTGTATCTCCTAGACAAATGGCTGAAAACTATGGAAAGATAGTTAGTAGCTTTGCAGATAATGCCGTAGCAACAACTAGAGTAATAAACAATACTATATTTGCAAATCTA
>Ga0126307_10001167_pt1 | contig 17303 bp, 14 predicted proteins | sample Plot28_FD_89955 | JGI IMG/M metagenome (GOLD analysis project Ga0126307, IMG submission 89955) | Serpentine soil microbial communities from UC McLaughlin Reserve, CA, USA - Plot28 | ecosystem: Environmental > Terrestrial > Soil > Grasslands | place: USA: UC McLaughlin Reserve, Lake County... | reverse complement strand
CTGAACCCGAGCGTCCACCCGGTGCCGGGCAATCACGAGTACCAGACGACCGGCGGCACCGGCTGCGGCAGCCAGCACAATGCGGCGGGCTATTTCACGTACTTCGGCGCGTCCGCGGGTGACCCGACGAGGGGCTACTACAGCTACACCATCGGCTCCTGGCACATCATCGCCCTGAACTCGGAGCTCTGCTGGGACCAGACCGCCTACGACTCCGGCGTGCTGGGCACCCCGGGGTGCGGCAGGGGCAGCCCGGAGGAGACGTGGCTGCGCAACGATCTGGCCGCCAGCGCGGGCTCGTGCCGGCTCGCCTACTGGCACGAGCCCCGGTTCTCGTCGAGTCCGGGCAAGGGCGACGACACGGTCGACGCGCTGTGGCAGGCTCTGGTCGCCGCGAAGGCCGACGTCGTCCTCACCGGACACCAACACTGGTACGAGCGGTTCGCCCAGATGAACGGGTCCGGGGCCGCGGACCCGAACGGGGTGCGACAGTTCATCGTCGGCACCGGTGGGGAGAGCTTCGCCCGGCTGTCCACCCGCCTGCCGAGCAGCCAGGCGTCGAACGACTCCACCTTCGGGGTCCTCAAGCTCACGCTGCATCCCGGCAGCTACGACTGGAAGTTCGTGCCCGTCGCCGGCTCCACCTTCACCGACTCCGGCACCACCGCGTGCCACACGCCACCGCCGGCGGACACTACCTCGCCCAGCACGGCGATCTCCTGCAACGGTGCTCCCTGTTCCGGCAACTGGTACGGGACGAACCCGGTCAGCGTGGGGCTGGCCGGCACGGACAGCGGGTCCGGGATCGCGAGGACGGTCTACACGACCGACGGGAGCGACCCGACGACGAGTGCGACGGCGACGACCTACGCCGGTGCATTCGCCCTGTCCACCAGCGCCACCGTGCGGTACGCCTCGGTCGACCGGGCGGGGAACCTCGAGACGGTGAGATCCCAGTCGGTCTCGGTGGATCTCATCCCGCCGGTCACGGCCGTCGAGTGCAATGCGGCTCCGTGCGCTGCGTCGTATCCGGGCCCGGTGACCGTCAGCCTGCGCGCCACCGACTCGGGCGGCTCGGCCGTCGCCACCATGCGGTACACGACCGACGGTACCGACCCCACGACGAGCCCGACGGGCTCGACCTACGCGAGCCCGTTCTCGCTGTCGAGCACGGCCGTGGTGAGGTACTCCTCGACCGATGGCGCGGGCAACGTCGAGGCGCCGGGCTCCCGACCGGTGACCATCGGCCCCGGTTCGGATGACACCGCGCCTCCCACTACGTCCGTCGCCTGCGACGCAGCCGCGTGCACCGACAGCTGGTACGGCCCTGCACCGGTGCGCGTCACCCTCAGCGCGACCGACGCGGGCGGCTCGGGGGTCGCAGCCATCAGGTACACCACCGACGGGACGGACCCGGCGAGCAGCTCCACGGCCGTCCTCTACAGCGGACCCGTCGACCTGGCCTCGACGACGGCGATCCGGTTCTCCTCGACCGATCAGGCGGGCAACGTCGAGCCGACACAGTCGCAGCTGGTCCGGGTCGACACGACAGCGCCCACGACCACCGCGAGCTGCGCCGGCGCCCCGTGCTCGTCCGGGTGGTACCGGACCGGCCCGGTGACCGTCAGCCTGTCCGCCACCGACGGCGGCGGCTCGGGCGTCGTCGCGACGGCGTACACGACGGACGGCAGCGACCCGACGACGAGCCCAGCAGCCGTGCCCTACTCCGGTCCGTTCGCGGTATCCGCGACCGCGACCGTCCGCTTCTCCTCCCGCGATGCGGTCGGAAACCAGGGCGCGGTGCGCTCGCAGCCGGTGCAGATCGACACGACCTCACCGACGACACCGATCTGGTGCAACGCTGACCCCTGCAACGGCACGACGTACGCCGCGCCGGTCACGGTCACCCTGCGCCCCAGCGATGCCGGGGGATCGGGGCTGGCGACGACGCGTTACACCACCGACGGCACCGACCCGGTCACCAGCGTGACGGCGAAGACCTACAGCGGTCCCTTCGCCCTCAGCGCGACGACGACGGTCCGCGCGTCGTCCACGGACAACGCCGGGAACGTGGAGTCTCCCGGGACGCAGCCGATATCGGTGACCGGCGGCGCGAGCTCCAGCACGCTGGTCCCGACCGACGACAGCTACACGGCCCGCGGCAACGCGTCGGCCACCCACGGATCCGAAGGATCCATCAACGTCAACAGCGGGACGAGCGAGCGTCGCGCTTACGTCAAGTTCACCGTCTCGAGCGTCCCGGCCGGCGCCACCGGGGTGACTGCGCTGCTGAAGCTCTACTCCCAGTCGAGCGCGGCCTCGACCGTGACGGTCTCGGCCAGCTCGGTCGCCACGACGTGGAACGAAGGCACCCTCAGCTGGGGCAACCAGCCGCCGCTCGGCCCGGTCGTCACCGCCAAGGCAGGTCTGGTAAGTGGCGCCTACAACGTTTTCGACGTGTCCGGTCTGGTGACCGGCAATGGCACCTACGCGCTCGTGGTGACCGACAACAACACCACGCAGCGGTACTTCTCCGCCAAGGAATCCGCACCCTCGAGGCCGCCGCAGTTGGTGCTCTCCTGGACCAATCCCTGAGCTGGATGGGCTCTGGATCAGTACGGAGCTGGGCCCGGACAGCCGTGGGTGGGGTCGCACCCCGGCTTGATGCTCGGCCACTCCGGGGTCAGCCAGGTGACGTTGGCCAGCTCGCTCTGCACTCGGGAGATGTAGCCGTTCGCCGCCGAGCTGCGCCACTCACCGGCGTACCAGGCGCCGACGCAGCCCCACATGTCGCCGGCTCGGTAGGTCTTCGAGCCCGTGGCGCTGAGCCAGGACTCCCAGCCCTCGTAGCAGCCGCGCAGTTGCGACCCGAGGTAGTCGACTGCGAACGCGGTGGAATCCCGGTTGAACGGGAAGGTGCCGTTCTGGTTGCCCGGCATCGACCCCCAGGACGGGTCTTGCCAGGACATGACACCGACGATGGAGAAGGTCCGGGGACATCTGCCGCTGCCGAGGTCGCGCTGGTAGTCGTAGCCGTACTGGGCTATCCCGTCGCAGTAGAGCCTGGCTCCGGAGATGCCGGCCTGCATCACATCCCCACTGCCCCAGTCGTTCACCGGTCGGCCGGACGGGTAGGTCTCGTACTGGTACCAGGTGGACTCCCGCACGGCGATCGCCCGGAGCACGTCGTCGGACAGCCCCCACTTGCACGCCGCCCACTGGAAGATCTCATCGGTGGTCCCGGTGAACTGTCCGTCCACCCGCTGCAGCAGCCAGCTGTCCCACCGGCTGTCGTAGCTGCCGCCGACTGCGACCGGGCGGGCCGAGAGGGACCGGTGGACGGCAGCTGGATCAGGCATCACGTGGTTCCGCTTGCCGTTGTCCGGACGAGGCTCCCAGGTCGAGCGGCGCACCTGCGCCGCGCAGGCGGCGTCACCGGGAAGGGAGGACCAGGAGCCGACCGGGCGGGCGGAGAAGTACCCGCCCCTCGGCGGGGGCCGGTCGGACATGCTGCCGTGGTCCGAGGTGCTGGGCTGGGGGGTGGGGGAAGGCGCGGCCGAGACCGTCGGGGACGCCGACCTGGTCGGCGATCCGGTTGGCGAGGGGGCCGGCGTCGTATTCGAGACCACGAAGGCCACCTCCGCCGACTCGCGCCTGGTTCCGGCCCGGTCGACGGCGACGGCGTAGATGTGGTGCCGCCCGTTCGCCGCCCTGGTGCTGTCCCAGGGTCGCTTCCACGGCGCGGACGCCTCGGCGACCGCGACGCCATCCACGTACCAGGTGACCTGGCCCGCACTGGACGCCCGCGCTTCCAGCGTTGTCGTGCCGCTGACCGTCACACCGGCCCGGGGCGAGGTGACCGACACCGCCGGCCCGTCGAGGCGGCCGGCGCCCGCCTCCTCCACCGCTGGTCCGGCCGGAAGCCAGCCCACGAGGCAACCGGCTGCGATGGCGGCGACGGCGATCCCCGCCGCGACCATGGCCCGCCGAGCCTGCGCGGCCATGTGGCTCCTCTCCGGATTCCCTGTTTCCGCATCGCGTTCCGGCGCGGCCGGTCCTCACGCGTACCGGGGACCGGTGGCACGATCGAGGAGCTTACGACAAGATCGCCATTGGTGCCGCACCCGTGGAAAGCGCCGATCGACCCGAGGCCGGAGAGCGGTGTTTACGCCCTGGAGTCCGAACACCGCGTAATGCGGCCGATCCGGAAGCACATCAGCCGCAGACCACCCCGAGGCAGCCGGCAGGATCGCCGTACGAGGTGTTGCCGCCGCCGTCCCGCACGGTCCCCGGCTGCGCCTCGATCCCGTGATCGGCATTGTCGAAAGTATGGTTGTCGGCGACCAGGATGCCGGACCCGGCCGGCGCGGTGACGTGCAGTCCGTCGTCGATCGGGACACCGTCGCGGTCTACGTCCATGGCGGGTCGGCTGCCGTTACCGGCAAGAACATTGCCCACGACCTGGACGCCGGTCGGCGGGGAGTCGTAGTCCAGCTGCACGCCGGCCGACGGATCGCCCGACACCAGGTTGTTCCGGATCGTCAACCGGTCTTGGTCGAGGGCGTACAGGCCGCGGTTCACCAGCACGTTGTCCTCGACCACAGTCCCCGGCGAGAACGAGATCGACACCGGCGCATCCTGCAGCAGGTTGCCGACAACCCCGCCGTCGGCCGACCGGTGGTAGAGCAGGTTGCCTCTGGTCAGCCTGTTGCGGACGAATTGTGCCTGCTCTGTCTGCTCGAGCTGAACATATGTGTCCGTGAGCGTGTTGTCCGCCAGCCGCGGAGCTACGCTGCGGGCGAAGCTGATGCTTCCACCAGTGACCGACGACTCCGTCAGGGCGACTGACGTCACTCCCGTGCCGACCGCCAGCGAACCGGTCAGGTGGATCCTGCTCATCGCTATCCGGGCGCTGCCGTCCCCGGTGTAGCGACCGATGTAGATGCCGGAGTCGGCGGTCAAGCTGGAGATCGAGACGTCCTGCGAGAAGATGATCTGGACAGCCTGGTTGTAGCCGGTGACCGCGCCGTCGGTGACCCGGACGTGCTGCCGCCCCGAGATCACGATCCCGCGGCCGATCCCAGGGCCGCTGACCGTGTGGCCACCGAGATCGAGGGTGACGTTGTCGGCTCCGATCGTCAGCCCGTCGCCGGGACAGCTCAGGTCCGTGTTCGCGACCAGGCTGTGGGTAATGGTGCCGCCGCAGGAAATGTTCGGCGGCGGACCCGGCGCGAGCTGGGCCGCGGCGGGTGTCGCGGCGAGCGCGACGAGCGTCAGCGCGGCGAGAACCGCGATCCGATAGCGAGCACCAGCCATGTCAGCTCCCCCTTGCCGCGTACGCGAGCACAGACGCTATCCCGCGCCGCGCCGGCGCCGGTCTTTCCCGCGGCGCCGGGTCCGGCCCGGCGCCGCCAGAGCATGGGTCGCCCGCCGGAGGACTCACGCCCTACCGGTCCGGGTCCTCGCGCAGCACGTACGGATCGAACCGCCCGTGGCCGTTCTCCGGTGCCGGTGCCTCAGCCCGCCTCGTCGCTCGGTCGGCCGTCCTCGGGCCCGGGGTCCACAGGTCGATGGGCTCACGTGCGATCTGGACCGTGGGGCCATCGACGGCGCCGGGCCGGTCGGCGTCGGGGTCGGCGGCCAACTGCCGGGCGTAGTCGGACGGATTTTCCCTGCTGCGCTGCTGCGCGCTTCGTTCCCGACGGTGGTGCCGCAGCGGGCGGAGGAGCGACCGCCAGCGACGGTCGCGCTGGATGAGAACGCAGCCGAGAACCGGAGCTCCGACCCGGGTCAGCTCCACCACCGCCCGCTCCAGGTCGGACCTGGTCGAGTGCCGGTCCTGCACGACGAGCACCACCCCGGCGGACTTGTGCGCGACCCGCAGCCCGTCCGCCGACACGAGGATCGGAGCCCCGGCCACCACCACCAGGTCGAATGACGTGGCCAGCCGGGTGGAGGTCTCGGTCCAGCGGGACCCCACGAGCTGGGCAGGCGAGCCCGGGGTGCGATGCCCCACCGCGAGCAGCTGCAGCCGGGGCACCCTGGTCGGCTGCAGGGCCTCCTCGGCCCGTACCCGGTGGGCCAGGACGTCGAGCAGGCCCGGCCGGTCCGGCATCCCGGCGGATTCGCCGCGCGACGGCCTCGTGTCCGCGTCCGCGATCACCACCTGGCGGCCGTTGAGCGCGAGGGCTGCGGCGAGGTTTGCGGCAACCGAGGAGGTGGCCCGCTCGGGCCGGGCGCTGGTCACGACGACGATGGCAGGGGCGACGGCGCAGGTGGCAGCGAGCACCTGCTCCCCCAGCGACCCGTACGCCCGGGCGGCGGCCGAGTCCGGAGCCCGCATGACCAGCACCTCGGGCGCGGGCGCCAGCTCGTGGCTCGGCGGCACGGTCGCGAGCACCGGCAGGCCGCGCCCCTCCAGCTCGTCGGCGCCACGGACCCGGTCGTCGAGCCGGTCCCGGAGGAGGGCGGCGAGCAAGCCCAGCACCAGCCCGACGATCAGGCCGGCCACCACGGCGAGCGGTGTGTTGGGGCTGCTCGGCGACAGCGGCAGGGCCGCCGGGGTGGCGATGTAGGCGCGCTGGGGGATCGTTCTGAACGGAGGCGAAGACTTGTAGGCGACGTAGGCGGCCGCCAGCCCCTGCGCGCGGCGCTGGGCTTCGGCCGGCGAGCGGGACGAGGAGGTGATGTGGAGGATCTGCGTGTCCACCGGCACGGCGACGCTCACTCCGGTGACGAGGTCGGCGACCGGGATCTCGAGGTTCGTCGCAGCTTTGCCAGCGACGAGCTGGGACGTCACGAGCGCCTTCTCCGTACCCATGTCCGCGAGCTGCGGCGTGGGTCCGTCCGGTCGCACCTCGAACCCGACGACGACCTCCGCCGTGGACCGGTAGGTCGGTGCCTGGGCGAGCGAGAACGCAAGGGAGCTCAGCGTGGCCGCCAGTGCCACCCCGATGATCCAGCCGAGCCTGGTCCGCACCACGCGGCTGCGGACTCTTCCCGGGCCGGGGACGGGCACGTCAGTCATGTCGTGCGACCCCTTCCTCCGCCGGTGGCTCCCACGCTAGACGTGGGTGGTACCGCTGGGGTGGTCGTTGACCGATCCCGGCGTGGTCAGCACCCTGGGACCGGCTCGATTGCGCCGCCCCCGCGGTCATGAGGGCAAGGAGCGCGAACAGGAGGTCGGCAGCGCCGCGGTAGGTGATGTGGGGGTCGAAGAGCATCAGTACGGCCGACACCACGACGCCGACCAGCACCCCGGTCGCGGCGGTGCCGACCGCGTCGGGACGCTCCGCCAGCCGCCAGCTCCGCCGGACCGACACGACGACGAACGCCAGATAGCTCACCAGCAGTGGGATGCCGCCGCCCCACAGCAGCCAGGTGTACCCGCTCTCGATCCAGACCCAGCGGACGGCCAGCTCGCGGGAGCCCGGCACCCGCGCCGAGGGCCGCACGCCGAGCACGAAGTTGTTGTCGGAGAAGAGCGTCGGCCAGAAGTAGCTGCGCAGGTTGTGCAGCCGCCCCACCCAGCTCTCCGGGAGCCCCGACACGCGGTCGAAGCCGGACAGCCGGCGCTCGATGACCGGCCGCAGAAACCAGGTCGCGGCGAGGCCGACGAGGCCGAAGGCGACCGGAAGGTTGGCGCGCCGGGACACCAGCCCGATCACCACCAGGGCGACGACGAGGCCGATCGCGCCAGAGAACTGCCCGGATGCAAACGTTCCGACCACCAGCAGCACGGCCATCGGCACCAGCACGGGGTACCGCCGGAACCCGTGCCGCCGCCAGAACGCCGCGACCAGGGCGATGTTGAAGATCATGAGGTCTGCGGTGGCGGCCGGCAGCGCCAGAGTGGAGCCCCCGCGGCCGTTGGCCAGCCGGCCCTCGTCCCCGAACGGGGCGTAGAACGTGCCCAGCAGCTTCGGCACTCCGAACAGCCCGAGGGACTGAAGTACGGCGACGACGGCGACGATGCTGGCAGCCGCCATCGCGAGCCACAGGCAGTGCCGGACCTCCCGCTCGGATCGGACGGCGGCGCGGACGATGCCATACAGGGCCAGGTACTTCCACAGCACGACCGCATAGAGAAGGTCGTCGGCAGAGACCGGGACGCCTCGGACCGACATCCACAGCAGCGGGACTGCAGAGTTGAAGACAGCCATCAGCAGCAGCGTCGTGACCACGGGTCCGGGCTTCGGCCGCAGGCGTGCGCCGCTGCGCAGGTTCCACAGGGCCCGGGCGAGCAGAGCCCCACCGCAGAGCAGCAGCAGCGCCTCGTTCGGCCGCAGCACCGGCAGGATCCGGCCGCGGTCGATGCCGACGACCAGCGGAGTGACCACGATCATCAGGTAGCCGGCAACGGCCGGCCGGAGGACGATGACGACCGCCAGCGCGAGCGCGACCGCGCCGAGGGCGGCCATCGTCGGCGCCGCGGCGACCGCTGCCCCCAAGCCTGCGGCGACGGCGAGCGCCGCGGCGCCCAGCGCGGCCGCGCCGACCCGGTCCCGAAGCGGGGAGGCTGCGGCCAGCGGCCACGCACCGGTGCCGGTCATGACCCGATGGCCCGCCCGCGGCCGGGACGCAGCGCGCCGGCGAGCCAGCCGCTCTCCGGAGCGCCCAGCAGCAACTGCACCGCCAGGTAGCAGGCCGCGCCGGCCAGGCCCACCACGGCGGCCCCCAGCAGTGCCGGCAGCTGGTCGTCGACCGGCGCGAGCAGCCACGCCCCGATCCACAGCGGACCCACCATGGCCGCCGCGGCCAGACCCGTCCTCGCGACTGCGGGCGCAAGCCGCTCCTCGGCCGCCGGGAGCGCGCGGAGCAGGCCCCACAGCCGATGGGTCGCGCCGGCGAGCGCGGCCACCGACACGGCGACACCGGCGGCGGTCACCACCGACGGTCCGTGCGCCGGCAGCGCCAGGACCGCCAGTAGCGCGAGGCACGTCGCGAACTTCACCAGCATGGACCGGAGCGGGGAGCGGGTGTCGCCGCGGGCGTAGGAGGCGTAGGTGCCCACGAGGAAAGCCGTCTCGCCGACTATCCCCGGCGCCAGCACCAGCAGTGTCGCGGCCACCATCGCCTCACCCCCCTCCGCCGACATCTTGCCGAAGGAGACGGCCGTGGCGAGCACCGGCGCGAGCACGGCCATCGTCACCGCGGCGGGAACCGCGACGAACATTGCAAAGCGCAGCCCCCGGACCACAGTGTCACGGAACAGGCGCTCCTCCGCCGCCTGGTGCAGTCGGGACAGTCGGGGCAGCAGGGAAAGGGCGACCGGGGTGGCGCCGAGCGCGATCGGCAGGAAGAAGAAGTTCGCCGCCACCTGGTAGGCCACGATCCCGCCGGCGACCCGGTTGGCCACGATCAGGACGGCGATCATCTGCACGGCGTTGAGCGCGGCCTGGCCGAGGGACGGCACCGCCCGGCGGACCACGGTCGTCACTTCGGGATCCCGCCATCCGGCCCGCGGGCGGATCGGCACCCCGGCCCGCAGGGCGCCGTACCACTGCACGCTCGCGTGCAGTGCGACGGCGCCGGTGGTGCCGAGACCCAGCAGCAGCAGCTCACCCGCCGGCACGCTCTGCAGATCTGTCCCGTCGCCGTATAGGGCCGCCACCAGTCCCAGGATGGCGATCGACCCGACGTTCTCCAGTGCGGGTGCGGCCGCCGCCAGGGCGAACCGGCGGTGCGCGTTCATCACGGCGGACCCGCAGCCGATGACGGCGTACAGGAAGGCCTGCGGCAGCAGCATGAACAGGAACCACAGCGCGACCCGGCCCTGCCCGGCAGCCGCCTCCGCCTGCCCGGAACTCGAAGCCGCCCAGCTCAGCAGGAGCGGCGCGGCGACGAGGACCAGGGGAACCACGGCCGCGAGGGCGGCCAGCACGAGACCGAGCGACCCCCCGGCGACCCGTGCCGACGACTCCCGGTCGCCCAGGTCGATGTGCCGGACAAGCGCCGGCACCAGGATCGAGGACACCAGCGATCCGGCGAGCAGACCGTAGTAGACGGTGTTCGGCAACGTGTTCGTCGCCTGATAGGTGTTGCCGAAGTAGGTAGGCCCGAGTACGGCGGCGATGACGGCCACCCGGCCGAAGCCGGTCAGCCGGCTCACCAGCGTCCACCCGGCGACGACCAGCGAGTCGCCGACTGCGCCGCTGGCTTGCGCGAGCGCCAGTCGGTCCGGAGGTGCGGGTCCGGCGGGCGTCGACCGCGTCGTCACCGGGCGCCGCCGCGCGGAACCATCAGGATCCACGCAGTCTTCATGACGATGAGGATGTCCAGTGCGAAGCTTTGCCGGCGGACGTACTCGACGTCCAGGTCCAGCGCCTGCCGTGGGGTGAGCCTGCTCCGCCCGCTCACCTGCCAGAGACCGGTCATGCCGGCCGGGACGGCGAAGCGGGCCCGGTGCGGTGCCGGGATGAGGTCGCGTTCCCAGGGCAGCATCGGGCGCGGCCCGACAAGGGACATGTCGCCGCGGACCACGTTGATCAGCTGCGGCAGCTCGTCCAGGCTGGTCCGGCGGAGGAACGCACCGATCCGGGTGACCCGGGGGTCGGCCGTCAGCTTGAACACCTCGCCCGCCGGCGGGACCTCGTCGAGGAGCAACTGGGAGACGTACTCGCGGTGGATGTCGTCACTGCAGCCGGCCAGCATGGTACGGAACTTGTACATCTCGAACCGTCGGCCGTCCTGACCCAGCCGCAGCTGCCGGAACAGGGCCGGGCCGGGCGAGCCCAGCCGGACCAGGACCGCGAGCAGCAGCATGAGCGGGGACAGCAGCAGCAGGCAGAACGAGCCCACCGCGACGTCGAAGCTCCGCTTCGCCAGGTGACGGCGCGGCGGCCGCATCGCCGTGCGGCGGCCCATGACCTCAGGACGCACCGATGGCCGCCATCTCGCCGACCACCTGTCGCAACGCCCTGCAGACCGTGTCCACCTGCTCGCCGGTCAGGTGCGGGAACAGCGGCAGCGAGAGCACCTGGCCGGCCGCTGCCTCCGCCACCGGCAGCCCGCCGGTCGCGTACGGCAGGTAAGGCGCCAGCTGGTGGCACGGGACCGGATAGTGGATCGCCGTCTGCACCCCGCGCTCCGAGAGGCCCTGCCGGACGCGGTCCCGGTCCGGCACCAGGGCGACGGCCAGGTGCCAGGCCGGCCACGCGCCCGCACCGGTGCCGACCATCCGCGCCGGCCCGCCGGCCAGGGCTTGCTCGTAGCGCGCGACGACGGCACGGCGGGCCTCGGTCCAGGCGTCCAGCCGGGCGAGCTTCGCGGACAGCACGGCCGCCTGCAGGGTGTCCAGGCGGCTCGTCGTCCCGACCTCGGCGTGCAGGTGGTGCGAGCCGGCCACCCGGCCGTGGTTCCGCAGCGCGCGCAGGGTGCTGGCCAGGGCCGGGTCGGAGGTGACCACGGCACCGGCGTCCCCGAACGCGCCGAGGTTCTTCCCGGGGTAGAAGCTGAACGAGCCGGCAACTCCGAACGACCCGGCCCGGCGGCCGTTCCAGGTGGCTCCGTGCGCCTGTGCGGCATCCTCCACCACGGCCAGCCCGGCCCTGGTGGCGACCTCGCCGATCGAGTCCATGTCCGCGACCTGGCCGTACAGGTGGACGGGGACGGCGGCGGCGGTACGCGGGGTGAGCGCCGCTGCGAGCGTCTCGCCGGTGAGCAGGAGCGTGTCCGGGTCGACGTCCGCGAACCGGGGGGTCGCGCCGGCGAGCACGACCGCTTCGACGGTGGCCACGAACGTGTTCGCCGGGACGACCACCTCGTCGCCGACGCCGATCCCGAGCCCGCGGAGGATCAGCACCAGCGCGTCGGTCCCGTTTGCCACGCCCACCGCCTCGGCGGTGCCGCAATAGGCGGCCCACTGCTGCTCGAACCGCTCGACCGCGTCCCCGCCGACGAAGTCGCTCTCCGCCAGCAGCAGGTCCCACGCCTGGTCCAGCACGGGGCGGACTTCGCTGGTCATCGCCGCGAGATCCATGAACGGCACTCCAGCGGTGGTCACCCCTGCACCGCCATCGCGGCGGACACAAGCTGGGACGGATCCTCCCGGAGCTCGGCCAGTTCCACCCGCCGGGCCTGGCGCAGGGACAGCTCGACGCCCTCCAACACCTCGACCACCGCCAGCCCGTTCTCGCCGTCCGTCCGCGGCCGGGTCCCCTCCAGCGCGCATCGCGCGAAGTGCCGGTCCTGTACTGCGAGCGGCTCTTCGAAGTGCAGGAAGGGCACCGTGATGTCGCCGTACCGGTAGGACATCGGGGGCTGGGTCAGATCCGGCTCGTCCACACCCAACTGGACGCCCTTGTCGTGGATCCGGATCCGTTCCTCGACGGCCAGGTCGTCGTAGACGGCCATCTTCTTGCTGCCGACCACCGTCATCCGGCGCACCTTGCAGGGGTCCAGCCAGCTCACGTGGATGTTGGCCGCCAGCCGGCTGTCCTCGTAGTAGAGCCGAAGGTAAGCCACGTCCTCGAAGCGCCGGTGAGCATGGCAGGACCCCCAGGCCTCCACTGCCGAAGGACGCTGACCGAGCACGTGGTTGATGATCGACAGGTCGTGCGGGGCGAGGTCCATCACCACGTTGACGTCGCTCTGGTACAGGCCCAGGTTGAGCCGCGCGGTGTTGATGTAGTAGACGTCACCGAGATCGCCACCCTGCACGAGCTCGCGCAGCTTCCAGACAGCGGGGTTGTACTCGAACGTGTGACCCACCATCAGCGCCCGGTCCGCCTCGGCCGCGGCGACCACCAGCCGGCGGGCGTCGGCCGTCGTGGTCGCCAGCGGCTTCTCGACGAGGACGTGCTTGCCGGCTGCCAGCGCGGACAGTGCCAGCGGAACGTGGGTGGTCGGTGGCGTGGCGATCACCACCGCGTCGACGGCGGGCAGGGCCGCCTGCAGCGTCGGGAAGCACGGTGCGTTCGGGAACGCCCGGGAGAGCCCGTTCAGCCGGTCCGCACGCCCGTCCACGTGCACGACCTGCTCCACCTCGTCCAGCGTCTGGAGTACCCGGGCATGCTTGGAGCCCCAGTACCCGCAGCCAACGACAGCGACCCGCAAACCCATCGCCGATCCCCGTTCCCCCCAAGGGAAGCCGAACCCACGGTCTGACTGGGTCCTGCCTCGTCCTTCTCTGGTGCGGGCGAGCGCCCGCCGGCATGACGATGCCGTTGTCACGGCCCGGTTACGTCGCGCCGCTGTCGTAGTGCTCCTACGTCGATTGGACGTGACGGGGTGGCGCGCGGCGGCGGTCCGCACCGGAAACCTGGTCCGGCCAGCCGCGGCAGCCGTAGGGTCCGCGGCGTGACGGGAGGGGACTCGATGACTACTGAGGTGCGGGTGCACCCGTCGGCCCAAGTCGAGGACGGTGCGCTGGTCGGCGCGGGCACCACCGTCTGGCAACTGGCGCACATCCGCGAAGGGGCCCGGGTGGGCGTCGGCTGCACGATCGGCCGCGGTGTCTACATCGATGCCGGCGTGGTGCTGGGCGACCGCGTCAAGGTGCAGAACTATGCGTTGGTCTACGCGCCTGCTCGCCTGGAGGACGGGGTGTTCGTCGGTCCGGCCGTGGTGTTCACCAACGACCTCTACCCGCGTGCGGTCAACGCCGACGGAACCAGCAAGACCGCGGCGGACTGGGAGGCAGTAGGCGCCACGCTCCGGGAGGGCTGCGCGGTCGGTGCCCGCAGCGTCTTGGTGCCCGGCGTCACCGTCGGCCGCTGGGCGATGGTCGCCGCCGGAGCGGTCGTGACCCACGACGTTCCCGACTTCGCTCTGGTCGCGGGGCTTCCCGCGCGGCAGCGCGGCTGGGTCGGCCGTGCCGGGCGGCCTCTGGAGGCGGTCGGCGCCGGCCGGTTTCGCTGCCCCATCGGCCGCGAGGAGTACCTCGAGGAGTCCGGGCACCTTCGCGAGGCCGGGGCTGAACGGCAGGAAAATCACCGGTGAGATCTGGCGGTCCTCGGGACGCCAACCTGCAGAAGTAGTAGCGTGCCGGTCGAGCAGGAGCGGCGGTGGCAGGGAGAGACACCAGCCCCGCGGTGGCGATTGGCGGTCGAGACAAGGCCGGTCTCAGGGACGGAGAGCTGGGGGTCTGGGCGGTCTGGGCGGTCGGCTCCGCCGGGTGGTGGCAATATCCGGTAACCAGCCGTCCTGGGCGCAGCAGTAGAGAAACAGTCGGGGGTTCGCTTCCGGCGACGGGGGCTTGGGGGGAAAGTTCAACGTGTCCGATAGTCGTACAACCCTGTCCTATCGCGAGGATCTGGGTGATGTCCTGCACGACCTGGGTCAGCCTCTCGCCGCGATCCGGGCGCTGGCCTCGGCACCGCTGCCGGGTGCCGGCCGGGCCGAGCGACCGGACGAAGCCTGCGAGCGGCTGCGCCGGATTCATGAGCTCGCCGACTGGATGAAGGAGTTGCTGTCGATCGGGCGGCAGGCCGTCCCGGCCGATCTCCAGACGTCGGACGTGGTCGACGTGGTGGAGGACGTCGTTCTCGCCGCTGGGGCGTCGTTCGACGGGCTCCTCCGCTGGTCCCCGTCGGGCACCGCTGTTGTGAGCGTGCCGCCCGCGCAGCTGCGCCGGGCCGTGGGCAACATCGTCGACAACGCCACCCGCGCGGCGGGCCCGGGAGGGTGGGTCCAGGTTCGGGTGCGGCGGGTGCGCGGGCGGGCCTGGGTCCAGGTCGAGGACAGCGGGCCGGGCCTCGGGAAAGTACCGGTCCAGACGTCGCGGGGCCTCGCAGTAACCCGGGAGGTCGTCGATCGCTGCGGCGGGACCTTGGAGATCGGCAGCGGTCGGTCCGGCGGCGCGCGCGTCCGGATCACCCTGCCGTCCGTGCCGGATCCGGCAGTCTGAGGGGGTCGTGGTGCGAATCCTGCTCTGCGACGACCACCGCCTACTGATCGAGGCGTTCTCCACCGCCCTGGTCGCGCACGGCCATGAGGTGGTCGCGCTCGCGAGCACCCCGGAGGAGGGATGCCGGGCCGCGCTGGAGCACGATCCAGACGTGTGCATCCTGGACCTGGTGTTCCCCGACGGGAGTGGGCTGGACGCGGCTGCGACGATTACCGCCACCAGCCGCTGCAAGGTGCTGATGCTCTCCGGTCGCGCCGAACCGCACCTCGTCAAGGCGGCGCTCTCGGCCGGAGCCGCCGGCTTCGTGCTCAAGGACCAGAGCATCGAAGGGGTGCTGAGCGCCCTCGACCGGCTGTCCGCGGGCGAGATCGCGGTGGACCGTCACCTGCTGCATGCGGCTGTCCGGGCGCCCGCGGCCAATGCGAAGCTGGACCAGCTGCGCTTCCTGACCCGGCGTGAGCGGGAGGCGCTGCGCCGGATCGCCGAGGGCCAGAGCACCAAGGAAATTGCCCGGTCCATGCACGTGGCGCACAGCACCGCCCGGACCCACGTGCAGAACGCGCTGACCAAACTGGGGGTGCGGTCCCGGCTGCAGGCCGCTGCCCTGATCGCCCGTGTGGGAATTACCGACGAACTGGACGACGGCGACGAGCTGGCGCGTCCCTCAGGCACTTGACGGACAGCCGGCCTCCGACAATTGCGGGGGATCTACTCCTCCAGGCGGGGGAGGCCAAGGGGGACGTCGGGGGGCACGGTGGTGCGCATGATCCAACTGGCGATCATCGATGGTAGTCGGATCTTCGCCGACGCCCTCGCCGCCAGGCTGAGTGCCGAGCCGGACATCCGGGTCCTCCGCTGTGCGACCGGCTCCGCCGCCCTCCGGCAGGCGGTCACCTACTCCTCGGTGGACGTGGTTCTCGGCGACGCCGCACTCTTCGAGCCGGAGGGGATCGACAACGCCACTTCGTCGGTGCCCAGCCGGGTGGACTCTGCCGACGCCACGCCCGGGCGGACGACTCCGGCCCTCGTGCTCCTCGCCGACTCCGGCGACCGGAACCGGCTGGCTCCCGCCGTCCGGCGCGGCGTGCGGGGCTGGGTGCCCCGGGACTGCACGGTGGACGAGTTGCTGGCGGCGATCAGAGAGGCCGCGGTCGGCGGCACTTGGATGCCACCGAAGGTGCTGACCGCCGTCCTCGAGGAGCTCACCTGGCGCCCACCGCCGGACGACCCGGCGCGCGCGTTGCTCGCCCGCCTGACCCCACGAGAGCAGGACGTGCTCACCTGCCTGGCCGACGGGTTAGGCCGAGTGGAGGTGGCGGCACGGCTGCACGTGTCGACGAACACGGTGCGCACGCACGTGCAGAGCATCCTGTCGAAGCTCGGGGTGAACTCGGCGATCGCGGCGGTCGCCTTGCTGCGCAAGGCGGCCACCGCCTCCGCGCCGCCCCGCGGGCTGCGGTGAGCAGTCCCAGGAGGCGGCAGGAGAGGACGCGGCCCGGCGACAGGGGGGACGGTCGCCGGGCCGCGAACCCGTCCCGGTGGCAAGAACGGGTTCACTGAAGAAGACTCCGTCCGACCGTCCCGGGCATCCTCCGGACAGCGCAGTCAACCTACGCCTTCAAGGGCGGTGGCGGGGATCCGGGGCGGGCGGTCGTGCCGCTCGCTGTCGAGCACCGGGTCGTACGCGTCGGGTCGTACGCGTCGGGCTGGCCGGTCAGCGCGACCTGGTCACCCTCGTCCGGCGGGCGGGCGTCCCCGCCCGCTCAGCCCGTGCTGTCGCAGCCGGCGGTCGCGCAGCTCGTCGCCGTACGCGGCGCCCACCGACAGCGCCCCGAGCAGCACCAGCGCCGCCATCATCAACCGCAGCGCGAGCGGCACCGGCAGCACCAGGATCACCACGATCGGGATGGCCGCCTGCAGCAGCACCCGGGTGATCTGCCGCCACCGCCAGTCGGCGTCGGTGAGGTCGTGCCGCACCCAGTCGTGCAGCCGGGCGGGGAGCCGGCCGCCCAGCGCGTACCGCACCCATTGCAACGCGGACGGTCGGGCGCTCACCGGCCCAGTCTGCCCTGCGATGGCTAGTCTGCGCGGGTGGGATGGGCGCAGCGGCTGGAGGCGGAGGGCACCGAGCCGGACCCGCGCTTCACCCTCGCCAACGAGCGAACGTTCCTGGCCTGGATCCGGACCGCGCTGGCGCTGATGGCCGCCGGCGTCGGGGTGGAGGGGTTCCTGCCCCAGCTGGCCGTGCCCGGGCTGCGGCAGGTGCTCGCCGTCGGGCTGGTGCTGCTGGGCTCCGCGGTGAGCGCGAGCGCCTTCACCCGGTGGGCGCGGACGCAGCACGCGATGCGGATCGGCGAGCCGCTGCCCGCGCCCCGGCTGGCGCCGCTGCTCGCCATCGGCGTGGCCGTGATGTCGCTGGTCACGGTCGTACTGCTGGTGGTGGCGCAGGCGTGAG
>Ga0126307_10001166_pt1 | contig 17312 bp, 14 predicted proteins | sample Plot28_FD_89955 | JGI IMG/M metagenome (GOLD analysis project Ga0126307, IMG submission 89955) | Serpentine soil microbial communities from UC McLaughlin Reserve, CA, USA - Plot28 | ecosystem: Environmental > Terrestrial > Soil > Grasslands | place: USA: UC McLaughlin Reserve, Lake County... | reverse complement strand
TGTTAATCTTCAAAAAGTAGCAGGGAAAAAACACGGTCAAACCATAAAATCGCTAAATAGAAAACAAAAACAATTAAATGGTTTAGCTGAGGTTGACTATGAGCAGGTCATACAGTTCAAAATCAATGTGCTTCGTGAATTGTATGAAGCAGACAACCTGGCTTTCACCGAAGAAAAAGAGTATGAAGAGTTTTTTGAAGACAATAAAAACTGGTTGGTGCCTTATGCAGCTTTTTGTTTCCTGCGTGACAAATACGGTACTTCTGATTACTCAAAATGGAAAACAAATTCAGCCTATAATAAAGACGAAATAGAAAAACTTAGCTCTCATAAGTCAAAGCAATTTAAGTTTATTGCTTTCTTTTATTTTGTTCAGTATCATTTGCATCTCCAATTAAAAGAAGCTACAGAGTATGCCCACAAAAAAGGTATTGCAATGAAAGGCGATATCCCTATCGGTATTTACCGCTATGGATGTGACGCATGGACGGCTCCTGAATTACACAACATGAACATGCAGGCGGGTGCACCGCCAGATGATTTTACCATAAAAGGCCAGAACTGGGGTTTCCCTACCTATAACTGGAGGAAGATGGAAGAAGATCATTTTGAATGGTGGCGTCAGCGCTTTCATCAAATGAGTAACTATTTCGACGCTTTTCGGATTGATCATATTCTTGGATTTTTCCGCATCTGGAGTATACCCGTTGACGCTGTAGAAGGCATCCTTGGTCGATTCATTCCAGCGCTACCAGTTAGTGTTGCAGAATTTGGAGAAAGGGGACTTTGGTTTGATTATAATCGCTTTTGTAAACCCCATATAAATGATGCTATTTTACAGCAGGTATTTGGAGAACATGCTTCATTTGTAAAAACCCATTTTGTTCAAACTAATGAACGCAATGGATATGATCTTAAGGAAGATTTTGATACACAAAAAAAAGTACAAGACTATTTTGCAGGGCAGGATGAATCTGAAAGCAATGCTGTTATTAAGCAGGGTTTGTTTGATCTTATTACCAACGTTCTGCTGTATGAGGAGCCGGGTTCTAACAAACAAAAATTCCATTTCCGTATTTTAATAGAATCCACCCCTTCTTTTCAACACCTTGATGAAGTTGTCCAGTATAAGCTCCGGGAGCTTTATGTTGATTATTTCTATCACCGCCAGGATGAATTTTGGAAGCATGAAGCCATGAAGAAACTTCCTGCTTTAAAAGAAGCTACTCATATGCTCATCTGCGGTGAAGACCTGGGAATGGTACCGCATTCCGTTCCGGAAGTAATGCAGCAGCTTGGTATCCTAAGCCTCGAGATTCAAAGAATGCCCAAAAACCCGCAAACCGAATTCTTTCATCCAAAAGATGGCCCTTACTTGTCCGTTATTACTCCTTCCTCGCATGATATGAGTACCGTTCGGGGTTGGTGGGAAGAAAACCGTGAAAAAACACAACGCTTTTTTAATGCTATTTTAGGAGAGTACGGGACAGCACCTTATTTCTGTGAACCCTGGATCAATCGTGCCATAGTGCTGCAGCATTTATATTCACCCGCTATGTGGAGTATTTTCCAGTTGCAGGATATTTTGGGAATGAGTGAAACCTTGCGGAGAGAAAATCCCCATGAAGAAAGAATCAACAATCCTGCAAATCCATGTCATTACTGGAACTACAGGATACATATAAACCTTGAACAACTTATTAAAGAAAAAGAGTTCAATAAGGAGTTGGGCGATTATATTACAAACAGCGGAAGGCGCTCCCAGTCCTCATAGGTTTTGCATTGCATTTTTGTATTGCAGCAGCCTGATAAGCATAATTATCCTTCAGTAAAAAGATGAAGATTTACAGAATTGCATAATGAAAGTATCATACAGACCATACAACCTTAAATTCAAATACCCATTTGGCATTTCAAGAGGAACAAAGACGCATCAGCCTACTTTGATTGTGGAACTGGAACATTTTGGACATATAGGATATGGTGAAGCTCCGGCCATTACCTATTACCATATACCAATTGAAAAAATGATTGAAGACCTGGAAAGAAAAAAGGTCTTTGCAGAAAAATTTGCATTTACAGAGCCGGAACGTTACTGGCATTACCTTCATCATTTATTTCCTGCTAACTCATTTCTTGTTTGCGCTTTAGATATTGCGGGGTGGGATTTATATGGTAAGATGAAGAATAAACCTCTTAAAGATTTTTGGTCCGCAATAAATCCTCTGCAACCCCAAACAGATTACACAATTGGCATTGATACCATTGAAAAAATGGTTGAGAAATTAAAAGAAAAGCCCTGGCCCATTTATAAAATTAAGCTTGGGACTGATAAAGACATCGAGATCATGGAGCAATTGCGCAAGCATACTGATTCTGTTTTTCGTATAGATGCCAATGCGGCCTGGAAGGTGGAAGAGGCTTTAGAAAAAATAAATGCTTTTAGCAACTTAGGAGTTGAGTTTATTGAACAGCCCTTAGCCAGGGACGATTGGGAAGGAATGAAATTGCTGTTTGACAAATCGCCATTGCCATTGATTGCAGATGAGAGCTGTGTATTGGAACACGATGTAGATAAATGCCATAATCATTTTCATGGCATCAATATTAAGCTAACAAAATGCAGTGGGATTACGCCTGCTTTACGTATGATAAAAAGAGCAAGAGAACTGCATATGAAGGTAATGGTGGGGAGTATGAATGAATCTTCTATTGGTTCTGCTGCTATTGCACACCTGATGCCACAAATTGATTATGTGGATGCTGACGGCCCTTTGTTACTCGATGAAGATTTAGCAACAGGATTAACCTACCAAAATGACGGCCATGTTCTAACTTCCAGCCAACCAGGTCTGGGTATCCGATTTACAGACCTCTATAAAAAAACCTCCGCAAGCTCCTAAAGGAGGGGTTAAGCCGACACACAAACCTTGGAAAAGAAATCCTGCGAAGGGCTTACAGCCATGTCCATATTGACAGCTAAAACATCACCTTTATTTTTTGTAGAATCAGATTGTTCAGCAGAACTTTTGACCATGTTGCTATCATTGCAACGTGCCACTGTGAGAGCAATTGAAAAACCAAGAAAGAAGATTCGCATTGTAGCTTGTTTTAAATTTAAATATAACAATTACACGTTTCGTTCAAATAAAATTCTATAACTGGTTACTTCGTATTGCAGCTGTTAGTTAAAAAGATTTAAAACCTGAATAGAATTATGGGACGATGAAGTGAGTGACACAACAGGCGCTGATAAAAACGCTATTGCTAAGCAAAAAATAAATTGTCCTCGGCGATAGCTAAAGTAAAAGCCTTCCCGTAGGGAAGGCTTTAAATATGTGCTTGGTAAAAGATGTTTATTGATCCAGGTTTACGGGATATGAGTATGGCATATCATTTCCCGGATATACTCCTTCTACTTTAACTGTTCCGGACAAATTGGACACCAGTTCTGTTAGTTCTTCTACACTGGAAACTTCTTGTCCTGCAACACTAATAATTATAAAACCAGGTTGTATGCGGGCACGCCCCAAGGGACTATCTTCAAAAATCTTATTTATCACCACACCGCCATCAATGCCATATTTAGCAGCCTTATCGGTACCCAAGGTAGAAAGGTCGGCTTTTAACCTTGTTCCAAGGTTATTATTGATTACATCTGTTTTTTTCTTTAATCCTACCGTAACTGTAACCTCTTTACCACTACGTATAAAAGTTACCGGTACTTTATCACCTGGACGGAAACCAGCTATTTGTGCGCTCATTTGCAAACCGGAAGTAACCTTTGCATTATTCACTTTGGTAATAACGTCACCTTTTTTGATTCCTGCAGCGGCTGCGCCACCATCAGGCGTTACCGCGTTGACATACACACCTTCCACATTTGTAGGAATACCATAGGCTTTCAACTGCTCTTCAGATGCATCGTCAGTAGGAATATAGCTCACACCTAAATAACCTCTCTGTACGTCACCATATTGAATAATGTCGTTAACAATTTTCTTTATGATGTTAACAGGAATGGCAAATGAATAACCGGCGTATGTTCCGGATGGAGCAAGAATGGCTGAGTTTACACCAATTAGTTCTCCATTGGTATTAATTAAGGCACCGCCACTGTTACCCTGGTTTACTGCAGCATCCGTTTGAATAAATGACTCTACAGGTGTATCGCCTCGTTTGGTTTGACGGCTGTTGATGCCGATGCTACGGCCAGTTGCAGAAACAATACCGGCTGTAACAGTTGCATCAAGCGTTAACGGATAACCGATAGCAAGAACCCACTGTCCCAACATTATGTTTTCAGAATTTCCATAAACCAGGAAAGGCAGTTTGGTTCCATCAATTTTTAGAACCGCAAGGTCGCTGCTTGGATCACGACCTATAAGCCTTGCCTTATAATTTTTTCGATTAGAGAGCGTTACATTAATCTCAGGAGCCACACCGCCTGATTGATCAGATACCACGTGATTATTGGTAACTATATATCCGTCTTCACTGATGATTACACCGCTGCCAGAAGCCCTTTGCTCTGGAATGATGTTGGGACCGAAACCTTCGCCAAAGAACTGGTCAAAGAAATCGTCCATGTTTCTACTACGGGAAGAAAGATTATTGGTTCTTTTTTGTGCGGGTATCTTTGTTTTTATATGCACTACCGCCGGCACAGCGCTACTGGCAGCTTTTGTAAAATCTAAGCCCTCTGCCGGACTGCCAGTTTTACCGTCAAAAAATCCTGCATAATTTGCAGGCAACCCTTTTTCAGCAGAGCCCACTACTGCGCTCCCGGAGTCGAAATATTTATTGTATACAGCAACGCTGCCAACTGCAGAAACAGCGCTGATGGCTACAATCAAAAAAACTTGTTTCAATTTCATGGTTATTCAGTTTGAATGATAAACTATAGTGTCAAATTGCGTGCCTTTGCCTATCAAAGTAACTACTCTGCAACACGAATTTAAAACCATTAAACCAGTTTAACACATATTTTACTAAGGTCTTCGTAGTTTATTAACAGTTCAATTTATTATTTGCGGTTAAGATCCAGTAAGAATTGCATGGTATCTACCCCATCTGCATAATCGAAAAGCTGAGGGCACTGAGCGCCTCCGAAACCAATATTATTTTGGCCGATCACACATTGAACATTCTCATCCAGTAATAATTTCATTCTTGTTTCGGCTTCATTTACATAGTACTCGTAATGTAACTGGCTAATAGGAGAGAAGGGCAAAGTATTTTCTATCAGCAAAATACTTCCATTGGTCATATAATAATGATTGTTGAGCAGATGAACTGCCAGATTATAATCATAGTTATTTTTATACTTGTTGTGTTTAGCGAGATGATCATATTTTTTAAAAGCTTCCAGTAGGGGAAAAAAGTCATACCCTTTCGGAACAAATATTTTTGTTACGTTGCGGCAACCTAAACCAAAGTACTGGTAGACATCATCTGCCAATGCCTCCAGGTCTTCCTTGGACTCAGTGCCTTGTAAAATAGCAACCGACGTTCTGTTCTTTCTTATAATACTGGGAAATTTTCTGAAATAATATTCGAAGTACCGGGAAGAGTTATTGCTGCCCGTTGCAATATAAGCATCGCAATTTTTTAGCATCAAACTAATAGTAAGGAATGGAGCAGCTTCTTCATTCCATTCAATCATCTTATCTATAATGTGTTTCATTAAAACTTCATCTTTGGAAGAGGGTTTAACAATTGCATAATGCCCCGCCAGGAAAACACAAAGCAGATCATGAAATCCAACCAGCGGGATATTGCCCGCCATAACAATTCCTACTTTTTTTGGCGAAAGGTTTTCCTCAGGAATATTATATTGATCGATCAATTGTTGAAGCTGGCCCGGTTGCAAAAACTGTTTGGCAATACTATTTATCGAAAGTTCAATAAATTCAGGGATAAACCAGTTATTATTCAAAAAAGCTCTTTGTTTTACCAGCTGCCATTGTTCGTCGCTACCAGCTAAGTAGCTGCTTAGCCGGGTCAATAACTCTTTTCTTTGTTGTAATTTCATCCCTGAACTTTAAATTTGTGCAGCAAAATTAATTCCCTACTAACTAAACCCATACTATGGCTATAAAGATTACTGAAGAATGTATTAATTGCGGAGCTTGTGAACCGGAATGTCCGAACAACGCCATTTATGAAGGTGGTGTGGAGTGGGCAATTGCGGACGGCACTACCGTTAAAGGACAACATACCCTTGTAGACGGTACGGTTGTTAATTCCGACCAGCGCAATGCACCTATTGCAGTAGATACCTATTATATCGTTCCCAGCAAATGCACCGAGTGCCAGGGATTTCACGAAGAACCTCAATGTGCAGCGGTATGCCCTGTAGATTGTTGTATACCTGATGAGATGTATCGTGAAACTGTAGAAGAATTATTGAGCAAAAAAGAGAGATTGCACATATAATTGATGTAACTTGAAACTATCCGTAAAAGGTGCGGCTTCGGCTGCTAATTAAACAGGTGATATTTCCTGTGTAAAAGGTGAAGAAGTAAAGATTTCTTCACCTTTCTTGTAAGACAATGGAACGTCTAATAAACTTGTTTTTTTGACACCTCAGGCACTTCACTTCATACTTTTTTGAAGCTGTTATTTTGATACTGGCTATTGAATCACTATAAAGCGTCCGTTGTGTCACTCCCTTCATCGTCTGTAATTCTATTGGACATTTTTAATTTCTACTACTAATAGTCGTTGTGTGCAAGTGGCTTAATCTGTCCTATTCCAAAATAATTTTTTACTTTCCCACTTTAATTGTTCTGTTTCATGAAGAAAAAAATTGCATTAGTTACGGGTGGCTATTCGGGAGAAGCTACTATATCCTACCGGTCGGCTACGACTATCTACAATCATCTCAACAAAGACAAATACGACGTTTATAAAATTGATGTAAATCCCAAAGGTTGGTTTTATGAAGATGGGACGGGGTCTAAAATCGAAGTGAATAAAGATGATTTTACGCTGCCATTAAATGGCCATAAAATAAATTTTGATGCGGTTTTTATCGGCATGCATGGAACCCCCGGTGAAGATGGGAAACTGCAAGGATATTTTGACATGTTAAACCTGCCTTATACTTCCTGCAATGCTGCCACATCAGCCATCACTTTTAATAAAAGGTACACCGTAGCAGTCGCAGCCATGGCAGGCATTCCCGTTGCTAAATCAGTTCATTTGTTTAATCACACAAAATACAACCTGGATGACATTGCTTCGTCGCTTACACCGCCGCTTTTTGTTAAGCCCAATAATGGTGGTTCCAGTATAGGCATGAGCAAGGTAACTGAGCCTGTCCAATTAGAAGAAGCACTGGAAAAAGCCTTTAAAGAAGATGACCAGGTGTTAATAGAACAAATGATAAAAGGCAGAGAATTCACTGTGGGTGTTTTTAAGTCAAGGGGTGAAATCAGGGTTCTGCCAATTACCGAAGTGGTGGCAAATAAAGAAAAGGATTTTTTCGATTTTGAAGCCAAGTATGGTGGCAAGTCAACTGAAATTACGCCTGCAGAAATAACTGAAGATTGGAAATCGCAACTGGAAACCAATGCGAAAAAGATCTACCAGGTTTTTAACTGCAGGGGGGTAGTACGCATTGATTTTATTTACAATGCCGAAGAAAATAAACCCTATATGCTGGAAATAAATACCATTCCTGGTCAAAGCGATGCAAGTGTAATTCCACAACAGGTAAGGGCCAGCGGAGAAAACCTGGAAGACTTTTATTCCAAACTTTTAGAAGAGGCTTTAGAAACTCAATAGTAGATGGATTATCGTCCTGTCTCTTATGTACTCTTTTAATATGTTACTACGTCTGCAAAAATATTGTTAAGCCGCCATTGAATATAGACTTTCAACCATTGAGCCTTTTAACATTCACTATCCGTCAATTTTATATCTTGCAACCCGAAACAGAAAAACCTGCATGATCAAATACATAACTACCCGGCCGCTTTGGGTACATATTGCTTTCGCTCTTGGTGCGGTAATTATCCTTATCCTAATTTTCCTTCTCTCTTTAAACTGGATCACTAATCATGGTGAGTCGCGAACCGTTCCTGCAGTGGTTGGAAAAAATATCAATGATGTAGAGAAGCTTTTAGATTCGAAGGGATTTGAAGTAGTAGTACAGGACTCGGTATATTATGATTCTCTGCCTCCCGGGTTTGTTATTAGACAGGTTCCCGAAGCAGACGACGTAGTAAAGATCAACCGTACGGTTTACGTGACGATCAATCGTTTTGTGGCGCCCGATATTGAAATGCCAAACCTTTTAGGTTCCAGTTACAGAAATGCTCAAATGGTTTTACGGAACCTGGGTCTTCGCGTTGGTGATACTTCATACAAATTTGACTTCGCTAAAAACTCTGTGTTGGAGCAACTATATAAGGGTTCTCCTATAAAGGCGGGTACAAAAGTCCGCATGGGAAGTACCATTGCCCTGGTATTGGGCAGTGGGCTTGGCGAGGAGGATATGAAAGTGCCTGACCTGATAGGAATGAGTTATGAAGAAGCGAGGGCTATGTTGGATGCTCAAGGACTTTCAGGCCTTGTGATTGTTGATCCTAATGTCAGAGATACATCCAGTTCATTTGTCTATAAACAAACTCCAATGCCCGTAACGGAAGATGGTGCAAGGATACGCATCCGTTCGGGGCAAATGATCGATATCTGGCTAGGTTCGGAAAGGCCCGCAGTTGACTCATCGAAACATCCGCAGCAATCTCCTTCACCTCAATAAACCGGCAAAATGAAAAACATAACAGTCGAAGAATTAAAGCAAAAAATAGACAGCGGCCAGAAGATTAACCTAATCGATTGCCGTGAGCCACACGAGTATGCAGAAGCCAATTTAGGTGGCAAGCTGGTGCCGCTTGGTAAAATCCAAACGATGCAGGTGGAAGATCTTGAACACCTGAAAGATGAAGAAGTTATTATTCATTGTCGTAGCGGTAAGCGCAGTATGATGGCATGTATGGTTTTGGACCAGCTTGGATTTCAAAACACCTATAATGTAGAGGGAGGGTTACTTGCATGGCAGGAAAAGTTTGGCGAGACAAAATAAAGCTTCCTTACTAATTAATATCTATAGTAAGTAATTATCGATTGTATTTACCATAGGCATCCTAAATTAATATCACTGTGAACATGAACACTGTCAGGTCAACCATTTATAACCTGATATTGATGCCCCCTATCCAATTGGTTCCAGCCATAGGAAAATAATAATTTTCAGTTGCCAGTTCATTGTTATAATAATAGCTAAACGTATAACCGTTTGGTTCATATTTCTTATTGAATATGTTATTGACCTGGAACGTCAGGTCTACGTTCTTTAACCACCGGTGTCCAAAAGAATAAACCGCTCTTATGTCCTGGGTATAATAAGGATTGAGTTTACGTTGTTCATTACTTGTATTATCTAAATATTGTTTTCCGACATACTTACTTAACAGGTCAATCGATAATTTATTCAAAGGTGTAATGGTTATTGTAGCAGCACTAACAATAGCAGGTGAATAAGCGATATCAGTTTCCCCATAAACAGTTGTTTTCTGTCCCCCATTGTCATAGTCATCTAAGTATTCTGTAAAATTGGTGATCCTATTTCTGCTAACAGCAAGGTTAGCGCCGGCTTTAATCCATTTGGTAACAATTACAGAACCTTCCAATTCTACTCCAAGGCGATAGCTTTTATCAATATTTGTTCTTGTATAAGCGCCTACATCATTAATCTCTCCTGTCAATGCCAGTTGATTTTTGTACCTCATATAATACAAGCCGGCAGTAAATGTTCGTTTGCTATTCTTATTTTCGATTCCCAATTCCACATCGTTTAATCGCTCCGGCTTAGGCTGACGTTCCTGACTTGCTTCAAAATCATCGCGGTTAGGTTCTTTGTTGGCAACACTGTATGAGCCATACAGGAGCCAATTCTTTTTATGAAAACTTAATCCAATTTTAGGGTTGAAAAAATTATAACTGTTCTGCACGTCCAACGCTGGATTATCCCGAAAACCATTTATAACATGGCTCACTTTCCTATATTGAAGGTCGGTGTAAAACTGAACAGCATTTGATAAGTTCTGCTGCCATTTTCCGTAAATATTGAAGTCGTTCTTTTGTGCATCCAAATCATACCAATTATGGTTTGTAAGTTCTTTTTCTGTCCAGACAACCCTTCCAAAATGATCCCCATTATAGCGGGTGAAGGCACCTCCCAAAATGAACTGCGTTGTGGGCAGTTGATACTGCAATGAAAAAATGTTGCCATAAAAATCATTATCTAACCAAAGCTGGCGTACAAGATCAGTAGTGGTTGCGCCGTTTGCAGGGTATGCAATATTGTAGTCCTTATAATCCTGACCTGCTTTATACTGCTCGTAATATCCTTTTCCTCTAGTCAAAAAAAAGGCAGTATTAAAACTTAACCGTGAGCCAAACCTTTGAGTAAAGAACAATTGATAGTGGTCTTGTTTATAGTTATCTGTTTCGTTATCGTAAGGCTCTCCCGGTTTTTCTGTTCCCGCATAGTTGATGGTACGGTTTGTATTTAAATCAGCTTCAGATATACCATACCATGCCTGGTATGTTTTTTCTTTTCCTGAAAAGACATTTAGCCTGACATCTGTATTAACTGATATATAGGCCGTAGAAAAATAAATGGATTTGAGATTGCTATTTGCCCTGTCAATATAGCCATCACTGCTTATTCTGGACAGCCTTACATCAGTTACGAAATGATTATTCAATAAACCTGTGCCTGCGCTTAGAGTATTTTTCCATGTATTAAAAGAACCATAACTATTATTGGATTGAGCATAGGCCTTTTTGTTGACTTCATTGGTGCTTAAGTTGATAGTGGCTCCAAAAGCCCCGGCTCCATTGGATGACGTTCCAACCCCTCTTTGAATTTGAATGCTGTTAACCGAAGAAGCGAAATCAGGCAAGTCAACAAAAAACGTTCCCTGGCTTTCTGCATCGTTATACGGAATACCATTAATCGTTACATTTATTCGTGTGGCGTCTGTACCGCGTATGCGGATTCCTGTATAACCAACTCCATTGCCGGCATCTGAATTCACTACCACGGAGGGCGTTTGGTTTAAAAGAAAGGGCAAGTCCTGGCCCAGGTTTTGGCGCTGGATCTGCGATTTACTAAGGTTGGTTTTGGCAAATGGCGCCGTAGAATTGGCTCTTACTGCTCTTACTTCTACAGGTAAAAGATCGATGGTGTCTCTTTGTTGCGCCCGGGCCGTCAAAAAAGAATAAAAAATGATAAAAAATGCAATCCTTTTCATTTTGATTTTTTTAAAATGAAAGGGAAATGCTGTGAGGAGTTTGAAATTTTCGTTGGCAGACAGTTTTTAATAAGGGTTTAATTGCGAACCGTAAACTGCCAACCTATTAAAGCTCCCTGCGCAGGCATTACCCTGATCAGGTTCTGCGGGTCTGATCTCAGCCTTTTGCGTTAGCAAAAAGCACCCCGGGAATCTGAAATTAACACTGTAAAATTATAGGAGAATTCTTGAATTTCGTGTAACCTTTCTTTAACTCTTCCGTTTCACTTTAAAACCGGTGTATGAAAAATTTTTTGCTGGCTCTTGTTTTTGTTAGTATTTCCGGCCTCGTTGGGGCCCAAAAAGTGGTAAATGATCCCAATGCCGAGATTCGAAACGTTTCTTCTTTTCATGCTGTGCACATTTCTAATTCTTTCGAGGTCATTATTACGCAGGGTACGCAGGAAAGTCTTGCTGTAAGTGCCGAAAACAAAGAAGATGTAAAGGATATCAAAACTTATGTAGAAGGCGGAACCTTAAAGATTTTATTTGACCACAAAGATAAATGGTGGCCAAAAAACCGGAAATTGAAGGCTTATATAGCTGTAAAAAATCTTGATGAGATCAAAGGTAGCGGGTCCTGCAACATAAAAATTGACGGAGCGTTAAATGCCTCTGATCTCAAAATAGGTTTTTCCGGTGCCAGTGATCTTGAAGGAAAACTGGTGGTTAGCAGCAAGCTCGACATACATTTAAGTGGTGCCTCAGACATAGATATTACCGGCTCAGCCAATGATGCAATCATTGACATTAGTGGGGCCAGTGACATAAAAGCGTTTGACTTTAAGACAACTAACTGCAAGGTAGATGCTTCCGGCGCAAGCAGCGTTCGTATTACAGTGGATAAAGAGTTATCGGCTGAATTAAGTGGTGCAAGTAGTGTTCATTATAAGGGCACAGCTATGATAAAGGAGATCAAAACAAGCGGAGCCAGCTCGATTTCCCGCAAGTCATAAACAGCAATAAACAAAAGAAAACAAGCCTGGTTTTTACCGGGCTTTTTTGTTTTCTATGGCACTATTTTTTGATCATCTCAAAATAAAACTTTTACTATGGCAGCAAAAGAAAATAAAGGGGGCATATTGACAAATGAGCAAATAGAAAATGATAACCGTGCAAAAGGTAAAGCCGATAAAAAGGGGAGTACCTATGTTGGTTCGCAGGACACCGGCGATAATAAAGTAAGACAGCTCGGTAACGATGTACAGAGGAAAGACGGCTTGCCTCTGGAAGAAACCGATAAGGATGACAAATAAAAAACTGGTAAAAATTACCAGTTTTTTGCTGTTGCGAAGGGAGGGATCGAACCTCCGACCTTCGGGTTATGAGCCCGACGAGCTACCGCTGCTCTACTTCGCGATGTGGGTTGCAAATATACATTCATGCACCTTCACAGCCAAACAATTTTAATAGTCTAATTTTGAAGATCTATAATTTAACAATCAGTGAAGTCAGGCTTTGTTAACATATTTGGGAAACCCAATGCAGGCAAGAGTACTTTATTAAATGCATTGATGGGAGAAAAGCTGGCAATAGTATCTCATAAAGTGCAGACCACACGCCACCGCATAAAAGGCATCCTGACAACCGATCAATACCAGGTTGTTTTTTCCGACACGCCTGGCATCATAGATCCAAAATATAAGTTGCATGAAAAAATGATGAGGGCCGTGAGGAGCGCTCTGGAAGATGCTGACCTGGCCTTGCTTTTAGTGGATATCAAAGACAATTGGAGTGAAGTGGATGAGCTTTTTTCATCTTTAAAATTGAAAGGAACGGCTTTAGTGGTTATTAACAAGATTGATAATGCTGATAAAACGAAACAGGAAGAAGCTCTCCGGTTTTTTAAAAGTAAAAGGTATAGCAAAGATGCAATAGGAATCTCTGCTTTATCAGGCCTGAATGTAGCTAGGTTATTGGAGAAAATAATTGAGCTATTGCCGGAAGGAATGGCGTTTTATAATGAAGATGAAATATCAGATTTGCCAACTAAATTTTTCGTGTCCGAAATTATCCGTGAAAAAATTTATGCATTGTTTGAAGACGAGATTCCCTACCATACTACGGTAATAGTAAATGAATTCAAGCAGAAATCAAGCTTAATTAAAATACGGGCAGAGATTGTTGTGCAGAGGGAATCTCAGAAAGCTATTATCATTGGAGAAGGCGGTAAAATGATCAAGCAGATCGGTTCATTAGCACGGGTTGAAATAGAAAAATTTATTGAACAAAAAGTCTTCCTGGAGCTTTTTGTAAAAGTGCGTCCAAAGTGGAGAGACAATGAATTGTTTTTAAAAGAATACGGGTATTCTTAATAGCTGGCACTTCCATAGGCGGCCAGTTTGAACTACAATAACTTATTACTTGCCAAAGAGGCTGGTTTCCACCACTAAACTTCTAAAGCTTAAATTTGCCTTCTTTTTTTAATAGGTAAACAGTATTGAATGGCATTTACAGTAGCTATTGTGGGAAGACCAAATGTGGGGAAAAGTACACTTTTCAACCGCCTGCTTGAACAACGGAAAGCCATTGTTGAAGACACGCCGGGCGTTACACGTGACCGCCAGTATGGTATAGCCGATTGGAACGGTAAAAATTTTTATGTCATTGATACGGGTGGTTTTGTGCCCGATAGTGAAGACGTATTTGAAAGGGAAATCCGTAAGCAGGTTCAGGTAGCCATAGAAGAGGCCAGTGTCATCTTGTTTGTGGTCGACGCAGCTACCGGAATGACGGACCTGGATGATGCTATGGCTGACTTGCTTCGCCGTTCTACCAAGCCCGTACTTTTAGTTGTAAATAAGGTGGACAATAATGACCGCCTCCTGGAGGCTTCTGAATTTTACAGTCTCGGATTTGAGAATGTACATTTTATTTCTTCTATAAGTGGTAGTGGCACAGGCGATCTTTTGGATTCTGTAACAGAACTTATGAAAGAAGAATCCGAATTTGGCGAGGAAGAAGGCTTGCCAAAATTTGCGATTATAGGCCAGCCAAACGTAGGCAAATCATCTTTGCTGAACGCTTTGATCGGCGAAGAACGGACTATTGTAAGTGAGATTGCCGGCACTACGCGAGATACGATCCACACCCGTTACCAGCTTTTTCAGAAAGATTTTATTTTAATTGATACGGCTGGAATCCGCCGTAAAGCAAGGGTTCATGAGGACCTGGAGTTTTATTCTGTGATCCGCGCAATTAAAGCCCTGGATGAAGCAGATGTATGCCTGCTTCTGCTGGATGCAGAAAAGGGAATTGCAGCGCAAGACCTGACAATCTTTAGCCTGGCAGCCAAAAAGGGAAAAGGCCTGGTTGTACTCGTTAATAAATGGGACCTGGTGGAAAAAGAAACCAACACAGCAAAGGAATATGAAAAAACATTAAAACAACGGCTCGCCCCTTTTAATGATGTTCCTATTTTATTTATTTCAGCAAAGGAAAAAACGAGAATATTTAAAGCCATTGAAGTAGCATTGGATGTTTATGAAAACCGCCAAAGAAAAATTCCTACTGCCCAACTAAACGATATAATGCTTAAAGCTATTGAGTCCTATCATCCTCCCGTAGTCCGTGGCAACCCCATTAAAATTAAATACATCACACAGCTCCCCACAGCAGTTCCTTCTTTTGCATTTTTTTCAAACCTGCCAGATGATATAAAAACCCCTTACAAGAATTACCTTGAAAATAAAGTAAGGGAAAACTTTAATTTCACAGGAGTGCCTATACGTATATTCTTTCGCAAGAAATAGTTGTGAACAAAATCAAGATTTAAAATTTGGTTTTCCCGTTTGTGCGGTTACCTTTGCGCCCATTAGTTAACTAAATTCAAAAAAGTAAAATGAAAAAATTTTTAGTAATGTTCGCTATCGCAGGCACATTAGTGGCTTGTAACAACGATGGTGAGAACAAAACCACAACTGACACAGCTTCTACCACAACAATCACAACTGATTCAACAACGGTAAGCTCACCGGTTGTAACTGATTCTACATCTACTACAACGACTACAACTACCACTGCTGACAGTACTAAAAAATAAGTTTATCAGCCAGATATTTGAATCCCCCTGTCAAACAGGGGGATTCCTGTTTATAAGCGATATTGAGAAATTATGTGGTTAACGGAAGTGCGCAATGCTTCCAGTTCTTCTTTTTGCTGGTTAATGAAAACGTTATCTTCTATATTGCCTATTACGGCCTCCATTTCCTTATCGTTATTATAAACCATTTTTCTGAATTCATTTTGGTAGTCTTTCGCTCTCGATTCATAGATATTCTTAGTCATCCAGTCTTTTGTTTCAAGGTTTTGTTGCAAAAGCTCTTTGAAGAAAGCCGGAGTAAATTCTTTAGAAGTAATTCCCAGGACTTCGAGAAGTGAAGCGAATGCATGATTTAGCTTTTGCTCTTTATACAATGCGCCGTGTTGGCGATAAAACTGGTGCACTTCGTCCCAGCCTTGTATTTTATTGTTCCTTATATCAGACACCAATGTTTTTACTGAATTTTCATGCATTAACTGACCCCCCAGGTTTGTCCACCTTAAACGGACTGTTTCTTTAGGCAATGAACTTAAAAGAGCTTCAAATGAATTTATGTGGTGTTCCTGTATAAACTGGAGTAATTGTTTAATACCATAGTAAACAATCAGTCTTCTATAAATTAAGTAGGCTTCTTTTACTTTGATTAAAACAACAGGTCGCGAATTATTTTCAAATCCAAAGGCCAGTATTTCCAGCTTTGCAAAATCTATCGAGGCATTATTAAACAAACTTTCTCCGGTTTGTGCGAAGGTTTCTTCGGAAGTGGTTTTTAGGGAAAGGGATTTATCGTATGATAAAGCTGCAAATTTTCTCAATAAACCAAGCGCCGTAAAAATTTCATTGATACTATCCGGCGCCAGGCAATCATACTCTATATGCTGTGCTTTTTCTATCCTCTTATCCCTGTCAGTGTATTTGCCTTCGTTTCGCGCCAGTGCATATAAGTTATACATAAACCAATAGGCCGGCATTACTGTCAGGCGATTATTCGCTTCATCATTACTTACTAAGCTAAAAGGCAAAGGGATATTCAGTTCATATTGATAATCGCCTTTTGCCAGCAGGCTAAAGGTGGCAAATTGAGAGTTGTGTTTCAAACTTACACAGAGGCCGGGCCAAAATCCACGTGAGGAAACAAACTCTCCATCAGCAGCGCGACTGTTGTGATTGGAACCAATGGTAGCGCCTGCCGCAATATTGCTTTGTCCCATTACAAGGGCTGCGCACAAAAAAGAATTATTGTGATGTTGCTCGTGTGCAGGGAAAATGAGGGAGTTTAAAACTTCGCAACAGGAGATAGTGGAATTGTTGCCCAGGTAAGAATTGATTAAACGGGCGCCGTACTTCAGTTGTGAATTGGATGCCATTACAAATCGCACTGCTTTCACTCCATAAAATATACGGCAACCATAATCGATGATGCCATTTACCAGTTCGCAACCCTCACCAATCTGCGACTTGCCTTTGGGGCCGGAATTGATGGTAAGGTTTTTCAGCTTGTTGGCGCCTTTGATATAAGCATCACTGCCAATCCATACATCTTTAATAATGCTGGTATTTTTAATAATGCAACGATCACCAATCTGGCCATAAAAACCTCTCTGTGCAGAAAACTTTTTCTGAGTAAATTCTTTGAGCTTTTGCATGAGTTCTTCATCATCTCTATTCTTGGCCCATAAATACGCATCACCGGGTAACATGCCATCGAAAGGAAGGATCTTCCGGCCTGCGTTCTCATTACATACTTCTACCCAAACCCTGATACCTTCTGGTTCGCCATCTTTAATAATACCATTGCCAAACTTGGCGTGGTCAGTTACATGAAGCTCGTGGACATTTGAGATCATTACTTCATTGCCAACGATATAATGAGAAATGTAGTTGACGTTACTAATGACTAC
>Ga0126307_10001165_pt1 | contig 17312 bp, 11 predicted proteins | sample Plot28_FD_89955 | JGI IMG/M metagenome (GOLD analysis project Ga0126307, IMG submission 89955) | Serpentine soil microbial communities from UC McLaughlin Reserve, CA, USA - Plot28 | ecosystem: Environmental > Terrestrial > Soil > Grasslands | place: USA: UC McLaughlin Reserve, Lake County... | reverse complement strand
GACCCTGTAATCCGCGTCGGTGGCGCTCCCGAAAGTACTCACGCCCTCGACCTCCCCGGCGAGGCGTCTTCCGTACGCGTCATCGCCGTTCGCCAGCTTCGGGCCTTCGGTCATGTGAAAGAGCTCCCGCTTGGCCGAGTAGTAAGCCTGCATGGAGCCGTGGAGGTCGAGGTGGTCCCTGGTGAGGTTGGTGAAGATCGCCCCGGCGAAGCGCGTCCCCGCGACGCGTTTGAGCGCTATTCCGTGCGAGGAAACCTCCATGACGACGTCGCCGACGCCCCTTTCGAGCATGGCCGCGAGCGTGCCCTGCACCTCCGTGGCCTCTGGCGTGGTACGCACCGCCGGTCTTCGCTCGGCGCCGACGATGGTCTCGGCGGTCGTCATGAGCCCGCAGCGGCCCTCGCCGTGGGCGCCGGCGAGGATCCCATACAGCACGTACGAGGTGGTCGTCTTGCCGTTGGTGCCGGTAACCCCGTAGACCCGCATCCTCCTCGAAGGGTCGCCGTTGACCTCCCTCGCGAGATCCGCCAGCGCGGCCCGGGCGTCCCCCACGACCGCGGTGGGGACGCCGGGAACCTCACGCTCCGCGACCACGAGTGAGGCTCCGCGGCGGATGGCCTCGGCCGCGAACTCCGTCCCTTCGCGCTTGAAGCCGGGGATGGCGACGAAGGCGAAGCCGTCCTCGACGCGGCGGGAGTCGTACGTCACGCCGGAAATACCACGCACGCCAGAAGGCGCCTCCACCCCGAGAACCTTAGAGAGCCTTGCCCGGTCCAGCATCACCGCCCTAGTTTAGCAAGAGCCATGACGCGAGCATTCGTGGACGTTACAGGCACAACAACTCCTCGCAACGGGTTCGAAATACCGCTGAAACAGCGCCGAAACATGCTCTAGTTTCCAACGGGTCGAAATGTGGTAAAAGAAAACACATGAAATAGGGCCGAAATACGGTGACTCACCATATGTGGTGTGCTACCCTACGCGGGTCATTTTCACAGAAATTTCACAATCGTGTCGAGGTGTATCGGGCGGGCAGCGGCGGATGGTGCGCTGAGCCGCAGGAGAGGAGATAAATGGCGACCCAGAACTCCATTATGCTGGCGGAGCGGACTGACGAGATCCTCAACCGGGGGCGAAGTCAGGGCTTTCTCAGTACGGAGGAGGTCGCCAACCTCTTACAGGAGGGGGATCTCTCGGCGGCCGAGGTAGAGGAGTTCTACGCCGCGCTTGAGGAGGAGGAGATCACGCTGGTCGAAGGCGAGGCCGCCGAAGTTGTGGGACAGGCGGCAGTTTCCTCCGCCGTGCACGTCGCCGCGGCTCCTGCGGTCCAGATCGCCCACGCCGTCGCGACGGGTGACTCCATCAGGATGTACCTCGCGGAGATTGGCAGGGTGCCGCTGCTGACGCATGCGGATGAGATCAGGCTCGCCAACGGCATCGCCCGCGGGTGCAAGAGGTCCAAGGACCGTCTCGTCGAGGCCAATTTGAGGCTCGTCGTCTCGATAGCGAAGAAGTACCGCAACCGCGGGGTCTCGTTTCTCGACCTCATCCAGGAGGGCAACCTGGGGCTTATCAGGGCAGCCGAGAAGTTCGACCCCTCCAAGGGCTTCAAGTTCTCGACTTACGCGACGTGGTGGATCCGTCAGGCCATAACCAGGGCTATAGCGGACAAGGGGCGGACCATTCGAATCCCCGTCCACATGGTCGAGAAAGTCAACAAGTACCACAGGACGCACCGGCGCATGATCCAGACCCTGGGCCGCGAGCCTACGGAGGAGGAGATCGCACGCGAGCTCGGCGTCTTCGTCGAGGAGATACAGAGGCTGCAGGAGATCAGCCAGCGCTCCATCAGCCTCGCCACCCCCGTCGGCGACGACGATTCTTCGGAGCTGGGAGATTTTCTCGAAGACGCCGGTTCGGTTACCCCGACAGACGCCGTCTCGGAGTCGCTCTTGAAGGCCCACTTGCGTGAGGCGCTCGACGAGCTGCCAGAGAGGGAACGCCAGATCATCGAGCTCCGCTTCGGGATGAAGGACGACCGTCCCAGGACCCTCGAAGAGGTCGGCCGCGAGTTCGACATCACGCGCGAGCGGGTGCGCCAGATCCAGATGAAGACCCTGAACCTGCTGCGCGAGCAGCGCCGCACCCAGAACCTGCGCGAGTACCTGCACTAGTAGGGTACGGAGATCGTAGATAACCCGGAAGATCTGCACGCCTTCGTCTGCGATGTGGCCAGCAGGGCTGGGGAACTCCAACTCTCCCGCTACGAAAACCCTGGCAGAGTAAGGGAGAAAGCCCCCAAAGACTTCGTCACGGAAGTGGACTTGCTCTGCGAGGACCTGATGGTCGATGCCATAAGGGAGCGTTATCCGGAAGACGCCATCCTCTCCGAGGAGCGGGGCGGGTCGGTCGCCGAGGACGGGCGCACCTGGCTTCTCGACCCCGTGGACGGCACAGCGAACTACATGAAGGCCAACCCCATGTTCTGCGCCTGTGTCTCCGTGGTCGAGGACGACACCGTAACCCACGCCGCCGTCGCCGCGCCCCGCCTTGGGGACCTGTACCACGCGAGCGTCGGGGGTGGTGCCTACAGGCGGAGCGGTACCGACGAGACGCCCCTGCGCGTCAGCGACACGCGGAGGCTCGAGTATGCCGTTGCCGGCGCGGACCTCTCCTTGCGCAGCGGCAAGCCCCAGGACGTTGGGGTAGAGAGAGTGCTCTCGGGAGCCTGGCAGCTACGAGCGCTCGGCAGCGCGGGCATACGGGGCGCCTGGATCGCGGCCGGCTACCTCGACGTCTCCGTCGGCACGCGCAACACGGCCTGGGACTACGCGCCGACGGTCCTTCTTGCCTCCGAGGCCGGGGGACGCGCTACGGACCTCGACGGCGAACCCTGGAGCCTCTCCGCCGACGGCCTCATCGCCACCAACGCCGTCCTGCATGACGAGGTCTTGAAGACGCTGCACGGCAATTGACCTACCGCAAACCACGCCGTCAGCCCCTGCGTCCTGCCAGGAGCGCCAGCGTCAGGGCTGCGAGGAGCATCGGGGCCACGATGCCGAAGGCGGTCGCGATGCCGACCCTGTCGGCCAGGGCGCCTAGCAGGAGGGGGGCCGCGAGGATGGCGCCGCCCCCTCCGATGGCGAGCCTCGCGGCGGCCGTGTCGGCTTGTGCCGGCGCCGTCGCGATAGCCGCCGAGATGCCCAGAGGGTAGACGCCGCCGATGCCAAGCCCTGTTACGAAGAGGCCGATCAGGGTGAGGACGCTTCCCGGCGAGGACCAGAACAGCGGGAAACCCGCGAGCGCAAGGACGAGGATCGCGGCGAGCAGTACCTCGGGGGAGAGGGTACGGGCGAGGCGGCTGCTCGCGATCCGTCCGACCAGCATCGCGGCGAAGAAGGCGGTCAGGGAGGCCGCGGCGGCCGGACGGGTGAGGCCGGTTCCGTCGGCGAGGAAGTCGGCCCCCCAGTAAGCGACGCACCACTCCGAGGCAACGCCCAGCGTCACGAGAGCCCAGAACGCCCAGTAGCGCGGTGGCAGCCTGCGGCCAGCGGCTTGCTCGTGGTCGGTTATCGCGCCATGCGGAAGGTCGGGGGGTCTCACGAAGAAGACGAGCGCGAGCAGTATCAGCGCCGCCGCGGGCGCGGCGAGGGCTGTCCGCCAGCCGAGGCCCGAGGCGGCGGAGGCACCGACGAGCAGCGGGGCCGCTATGGCGCACGCGCTCGCCGCGATGTTCGACTCGGTGACGGCGACGGCGCCGTATTCTCCGTGCCTGTCCGAGAGCAGCGCCTGGGAGGTGACGATCACCAGGACCCCGCACAGGCCCATGCAGAACGCCGCGGAGACCGTGCCGAAGACGCTGGGGACCGAGATCAGGCCCACCCCTCCGACGGCCATGCCGAACGCGCCGCCCCAAATGGCCGCGCGCCTCCCCCAGCGGCCCACGATCCTGTCCCCGAACAGGCCGAGCAGCACGGCGCCGAGGGCGAAGGCGCTGAAGTGCAGGCTCGCCACGGTGTAATCAAGACCGAGCTCCGTCCTCAAGAAGGGCATGATCGGACCAAGCACCGTCTCCATAAAGGCGAAGTAGCCCACGAGCCCGTACGTCATCCACGTCGCCGCATCCCGAGCGAACACGTCGCCGGTCCGCTTCACGCGCCGCTGGCCCTGCTGGTGAACGTCTTAGTTCCCATTCGCCGCCGGCGATGCTGACGAGGAAGGGCCGGGTGGAGCTTGCTGCGCGGGGGGCTCCCTACCAGGGTCCGTTTGCCGGGGCTCGGGGGAGCTCTGTTCTTCCCTGGTGTTCTCCTGACTCGCGTCGTTCTCCTTCGTGTCTTCGGGCGGTTTGGGCGGCGGTTCCGGCTTCACGTAGGCGCGGCCGTCGGTCTTTACCTCGAGGTTGAGGTCGGGGTCAGGGGAGTCGAATTGTCGGACAGGGTACTTCTGTACGGCGCCCTGCATGTAGAGGGACCAGATGTCCAGCGGGTAGTTCTCGCCGTTGACCACGTCGAGGCCGTCTATGTTCACCATGGAGCGCCGCTCGTTCGGGTAGCCGACCCAGACGCTCGTGGAGAGCTGCGGCACGAACCCGATAAACCAGGCGTCGATAAACTCGTTGGAGGTTCCGGTCTTGCCCGCCGCCGGGCGGCCTATCTCCGCGTCCAGGTCGTGGTAATAGCTCGCGGTTCCGCGGGTGATCACCGCCCGCAATGCCTGCGTTACCACGGCCGCCTCGTCCTCGCTCAGGACCTCTTCGCTGACGGGGCGGTGCTCTTCGAGGAGCACGGCCTCGCCGTCCTGATCCTTCATCACCTTCTGGACCAGGTAAGGTTCCATATGAGTTCCCGAGTTGGCGAAGGTCGAGTAGGCCGAGGCCATCTCCAGGGGCGTGACCCCGATTCTGAGGCCCCCTATGGCGGTCGCTGGGTAGGCGTCTATCTCGCTGTCCACGCCGAGCTTGTTGGCCATCTCGATCACCCTCTGCAACCCGAGGTCGAGGGCGAGCTGGACGAAGACGGTGTTGTCCGAGTCGGCCAGCGCCTTTTGCAGGGTGATGGGGCCGCGGTGGATGAAGTCGTAGTTGTCCACTTCGTAGGGTTTGGCGTTCTTGCCCATGTCGATGAGCAGGTGCCTTGAGACGTACATGCTCTCGGGCGAGATCCCTTCGTGCACGGCCTCGGAGTAGACGAAGGGTTTGAAGGAGCTGCCCGCCTGCCGGTGCGCCTGGGTGGCGAGGTTGAACTTGACCTGCCCGAAGTCCGAGCCCCCGACCATCGCCCTGACCGCGCCCGTCGACGGATCTATGGAGACGAGGGCGGCCGAAGGGTCGCCGGCCTCGGGGTTGACGATGGTGTCGACGGCCTCGCTGGCCATCTCCTGCAGTTCGGGGTCGAGGGTGGTCTGGATCTCCAGTCCCCCCTCGTAGAGCATCTCGTCGCCGTACTCCTCGGCTATCTCCCTCCTTACCGCATCCAGGAAGTACTCGTTGTCGTTCTGGTACCTGACCCTGCCGCGGCTCAAGTCGAGTTTAGAGTGAATGGCCTCCTCGTGCTCCTTTTTGGAGATGTGGCCGTACGAGAGCATCCTGTCAAGGACGACGTTGCGCCGTTCTCTGGCGCTCTCCGGGTCGATAAACGGGTCGTAGACGCCGGGGAGGTTGATGATCCCCGCGAGGAGCGCCGACTCGGACAACGTGAGGTCCGAGGCGTTCTTGTTGAAGTAGGTCTCGGCGGCGGCCTCGGCGCCGTAGGCGTTGGACCCGAAGTACACGGTGTTGAGGTACTGCTCCAGGATCTCCTTTTTGGTGTGCCCCTTTTCGTACTGCCAGGCGAGCGAGGCCTCCACGAACTTCCGCTCGAAGCTCGGAACCTGGCGCTGCTGCTGGGCTATGTAGGTGTTCTTGATGAGCTGCTGGGTGAGGGTCGAGCCACCCTCCTGGATGGAGAGGGTCCTTACGTTCTCTACAGCCGCGCGCCCGATGGCCTCGAAGTCCAACCCCCTATGCTCGTAGAAACGGTGGTCCTCGATGGAGATGACGGCCTGTTTGAGGGTCGGGTCCACGTCGCTTAGTGGAACCACGAAGCGGTTCTGGACCCCGTAGAGCTGGTCTACGACCTGGCCGTCCGCGTCGTAGACGAGGGAGGTCTGGGCGAGCTCGGCGGAGCGGTAGTCGTCCAGGCGGGGCATGTCGGCGGCGAGGGCCCTGTACGTGCTCGCGGTCGCGGCGACCATCCCCACGGTCGCGAGTATCGCGACGAAGCAGAGGAACAGGAGGGCGGTCCTGAGCCTCTGCAAGAACTTGCTCTTGTAGCGCGACCGCCTGCGCCGGCGGCCGATCCTGACCACGTTACCGTTTGGCATGAAGGGGCTATTATACAAAATGGTCGTTCCAGTCCCGGAAGGAGAACCGCTATCTTCGACACGATCCTCCATCGCGACATGTTTCCGGCGCTGGCCACCAACGACTTTGCCTACCTGAACACAGGCAGCAGCGGACCTCCCTCTTACGATGTGATCTCGGCTACGCGCGAGGCCGACGTCCTGTGTTCGGGCCCGGCTTACGTCGAAGGCACCGGCCTTTTCGCCATCCAGGCCGAGTATGCTTCGCGGGCCCGCGGGGCGGCGGCGCGGCTCATCGGCGCCGGGCCAGACGACGTGGCCCTGACCCAGAACACCACGCACGGCATGAACCTCGGCGTCTCCTCCCTGAACTGGCGGGAGGGCGACGAGGTCGTTTCGGTAACAACGGAGCATCCCGGCTGCCTGATGCCGCTCCACAACCTGAAGCGGCGCTTCGGGGTGGAGGTCAACCTGGTATCTCCGCCCGTGACGCCGGAGAGGCTCGAAGCTGTGCTGACACGGCGGACGCGCCTCGTCGCCCTCTCCCACGTAGACTGGACGAGCGGGGAGGTGTTGCCGCTGCGCGAGATCTGCGCGCTGGCCCGCGAACGGGACGTCCTTACCCTCGTCGACGGGGCCCAATCAGTCGGGAACATCGGAGTAAACGTACCTGACACGGGCGCCGACATGTACGCGTTTACCGGCCACAAGTGGGTGCTTGGCCCCGAGGGCATGGGAGCCTTCTACGTCAGGCCGGACCTCCCGGTCCACAGCCCGAACGTCGGCTTCAAGTCGCTGGAGTCTCCCACGGACTTCGACGCCGGTGGCGACTACGGGCTGAGATCCAACGCCCGGCGTTTCGAGGCCTCGACCACGAGCCCGGCCCTCGCCGCCGGTTTCGCCGCCGCGGCCGAAGCCGTGTACGAGCGTGGGGGGTCGGGCTTCGACGCCATCCGTAACCGCGCCGGGTTGCTGACTAACCTCCTCTCGGAACTGCCACGCGTCATCGTCTGCTCGCCGCAACCCGCGCAGTCTGGCCTGGTCAGCTTCAAGGTCGAGGGCGCAAGGGCCGAAGACGTCGCGGGTCGTTTGCTGGACCGGAGGTTCGTCCTACGCCACATCCCCGGCCCGCAACCCTGCGTCAGGGCGAGCACGCACCTGTTCAATGACGAAGGCGAACTGGGAGCGTTGGCTGAAGCCGTACGGGATCTGTAGGGGTCTTTCGCGAACGACCTACATCGCCAACAACACGTCCACCGCCGCTCCGATATCAGGGACGAGGTGGCCGGGTTCTGCCTCGCGCAGCCTCTCTTCGGAGAAGGCGCCCCAGCTTACGGCGACGCTCGCGAGGCCGGCTGCCCGCGCGGCCTGCACGTCGAAGGGGGAGTCGCCGACGTAGGCGGCCTCGTCTCTGGGGACGCCGAGCAATTCCAATCCCCTGAGCAGCGGCTCGGGGTGGGGTTTGTGTTCCTTCGTGTCTTCCAGGGTGACGAAGCGGTCGACGACGTTGCGCAGGCCGGGGAAGTTCTTCAGGGCCATCTGCACGGAGACCCGGCGTTTGGAGGTAACGACGGCGACCTTTATGCCTGCGGAACGCAGGCGGGAGAGGGACCCTTCGATGTTGGGGAACTCCCCGATCAGGGCGTCGTGGTTCTCCTCGTGGTGGCGGCGGTAGGCCTCCATGAGCAGTTCGGCCCGTTCCGCGTCGAGGAGCTCCATCTGGCGCGGGAGGGGCTGGCCCACGTTGGCGAGGAGGGTTTCCCTTGGGATATCGTCGCGGCCGAGGACCGAGCTTGCGGCGTGTCGCATGCCCTGGTGGATCATCTCCGTCGTGTCGACGAGCGTCCCGTCGAAGTCGAAGAGGACGGCGGAGAGCAAAGCCTAGTCGAGCCCGTCTTCCAGGAGACCCTTCACGTCCCAGGCGCCCAGCTCTTCGAGGGCCCGCGTATCGGTGAGCTCGAGGTGGACGGGGGTGATGCTGATCTCATCGTTCTCGATGGCCGAGAAATCGGTGCCTTCTTCCTCGTGACGCCCCGGGGGATTGTTGTAGATGTCGTAGCCGACCCTGCCTTCCTCGTCCCTTACCTCGACGAGCTCGTCCTTGTAGAAGCGGCGTCCCAATCTGGTGACCTGCGCCCCCCGCAGCTTCTCGCGCGGCAAGTTGGGCGCGTTGACGTTGAGGATTCGCCCCGGCGGAAGGCCTTTGTAGGCGAGCTTTACAAGGCGCGCGGTGAACTCGGCCGCCGCCTCGAAGTGGAGGCCGCCTTCGAGCGGCATGTCCTCCTCGACCGTCTCGTGCCAGGGGCGGTTAATGCTGAGGGAGACCGCGATGCCTGGGACCCCTATAACTATTCCCTCCATCGCCCCGGCGACCGTACCTGAGTAGGTGATGTCGTCCCCCAGGTTCTCTCCGTGGTTTATCCCCGAGACCACCACGTCGGGCTCGAAGTCCATGAGGCCGAGGGCCACGAGCCGCACGCAATCGACCGGCGTTCCCGAGCAGGCGTAGCCCGTGGCCCCGTCGGCCATCTCGGTCTCTTCCACGTGCAGCGAGCGCCCGAAGGAGATGCTCCTGCCCACCCCCGAGCGGTTTCTGTCGGGGGCCACGGTGATGACGTCCCCGACCCTCTCCAGGGCCCGCCTGGCCGCCAGAAGGCCTGGGGCTTCGATCCCATCGTCGTTCGTCAATACTATGCGCATCTGGTTCCAAACTCTCCGCAAAAGACGGAGACTATCGTCGTCACAAAGGGGCTGTGATTCTACCACCCTGCCTGGAACACCCTCGTGAAGGAACAGTAGTCGAGCCTTATCCGGTATAGAAATGGGCTATTCTTTCCATTGAGAAAAAAGTATGGACAAAGCCCGGCATATACGGTAGCTTACCGTGGCTGTGATGTGGAGACCTACGCAAGGAGTGTGATGCCCGTGGACGCCGTAAAGTGGTTTAAGCATCGCTCCTACGACTACTCGCGGTTCTCGGATCTGGAGGCCATGGGCCGCCGCAAGCGGGAGCTCGGCCTCACGGTCAGCGCGGTGTTGCCCTGCCGCAACGTCGCCGACACCGTCGGCGGAATCGTAGACGAGATCCACGCCGTAAACCGCCAGGCCGGAGACCATCCCCTCGTTGACCAGATCCTGGCCGTGGACGCGGACTCACCGGACGGCACGGCCGACGTGGCCGCCTCCAGGGGCGCTGAGGTCTACTCGGAGAACGAGCTGATGAGCAACCACGGCGGCGCGCACGGCAAGGGCGACGCCATGTGGCGCGCCCTCTCTGTCGCGCGCGGCGACCTGGTCATGTACATCGACGCCGACACCAAGGACTTCAGGCCGCAGCTCGTCTACGGCATCCTCGGCCCCATCTTCGAGGTGCCCGAGGTCCGCTTCGTCAAGGCCGCCTACAGGCGCCCCTTCAAGAGCCACGAGACCGTGGAGCTGGACGGCGGCGGCAGGGTGACGGAGCTCACCACCAAGCCGCTCTTCAACCTCTTCTACCCGGAGCTCACCGGCTTCGTGCAGCCGCTCGCAGGTGAGTTCGTCGCTGACAGGGAGCTGTTCTCTTCCATACCGTTCCTGACCGGTTATGCGGTGGAGACCGGGATCATGATCGACGTCCTGAAGATGGTCGGGCTCGACGGTATGGCGCAGGTGGATCTCGGCACGCGCCAGAACAGGCACCAGCCGCTGCGCGACCTCTCCCGCATGTCCTACTCGGTGCTGCGCGCGGTCGCCAGGCGTATGCGCCAGGAGGGGCGTTTGAACCAGAAGCGCGACCCAGGCAGCCCCGACTTCCTGTTCCAGCTCTCCGACTACCTGCACGCCGTCGCCACGCCGGACGGCCTCAAGCTGCAGGAGTACGTCGAGGAGCTGGTGGAGCGGCCCCCGATCAAGGAAGTGTTGAAGGTCGGGTAGCCCGCTGGCCCCGTAGACAGGGGCCAGGTCGAGGACTAGGAACGCCTCGCCGACGCCATCAACTCGAAGAAGGGCTGGCCCGGCTCGTCACGCGCGACGCCCTGGTCGGGGTAGGCGTGCCGCAGGCACCAGGGCCCTAGTCGCCGGCGCACCGGGAATCGAGGACCTCTCACGCCTGGATCCACCACGGTTCATCGTTCTCGCCGGCTGCTGAAGAACCAGTACCCGGCGGCGACGAGCAGCACCACGAGCACGATGGGCCCGAGCACGGTGGTGAACAGCAGCGCGAATACGATCCTCATGATTCTGAACAGCCTGAACGGCCCGAGTCCCCTGCCGAAGCGCCGCCTGCCGAAGCCCCTTCTCAAAAGCAGCAGGGCCTGGTCGGCCAGGACGCCTGCGAGCAGCGACGCGGCGAGCCTAACCCATTCGACGTTCTCTACGAAGATCGTGTGTACGTAAGACATAAGGCCCGACGCTACCCCTGTAGCCTGCTACCCGTGTCCATCGACGTCATTCTAGACAGATCGAGGCTCCCCCGCGTCTGTTGCCCGCACGTCGTCATCGCCCATGTTTCGCGGGGAGCGGCGTATCCTGGACGGGCGCGGGCTCGTCGATGGTCTTTTCGGAGAGGCCGAGCCGCCGGTGCAGCCTGGCCAGGGACCTGGGGGCCCACCAGTTCCAGCTTCCCATCAGGCGCATGGTGGCCGGGACGAGGAGGGCACGAACGATGGTCGCGTCCACCAGGACGGCGAGGCCCATCCCGAGGCCTATGGCTTTGATCACGACCGCCTCAGCGAGGCCGAAGGAGAAAAACACCGTGGCCATGATGAGGGCGGCTCCGGTGATGAGGCGGCCGGTACGCTCGATGCCGAGGGCCACGGAGGCGCTGTTGTCCCCCGTGCGCCCGTACTCTTCCTTGATGCGGCTCAGGAGCATAACCTCGTAGTCCATGCTGAGGCCGAACAGGATGCAGAACATGATGATCGGGGTGGTCGTGTTTATCGGTCCTGGGGTGAAATCTAGCGGCCCGGAGAGGTGCCCCTCCTGAAAGACCCAAACGAGCGCCCCGTAGGAAGCGCTGATCGAAAGGAAGTTCACGACGACCGCCTTGAGGGGCAAAAGCACAGATCCGAGCAGCAGGAAGAGCACCACGTAGGTGGCGAGGACCACGAAGCCTATAGCCGATGGCGCGGCCTCGTAGACGGAATCGGTGAGGTCGAGGTCGAACGCCGCCCAGCCGCCGACGAGCACCTCGCCCTCGAGGTTGGGATGTAGTTCGCGTACCTCACGCACGAGGTCGTAGGCCCTGTCGGTGTTGTAGCCCACCGAGGTGTACGCGGTCAGGACCGTGACGTGGTCTCCGGTGGTCCTTTTCAGCGCGTTCCGCACCTGCGGCGGCAGGTCTTCGCTGGGCCCGGAGAGTAGCTCCTGGTACTGGTCCCGCGAGAGCCTGGGGTCGAGGTTCACGATGCCGTCCACCTCCTTGACGCCAGGCCTGTTCTTTAGCCAGCGGTTCAGATCGTACGTCTGGCCTATGTGTTCTCTGGAGAGCGGAGATCCCTGCGGGTAGTCGAGCACCACCACCATCGGGTAGGCGCTCACGTCGGGGAACTGCTCATCCAGGAGTTCCTCTCCGCGGCGGGACTCCGCGTCGTGGGAGAGCGTGTCCGCCCCTGAGAGCCCGAGCCGAATGTTCGAGAAGGGCGAGCCGAGCAGCAGCAGGAGCGCGACCACGGGCAAAAGGGTGCGCCATGGGTGGGCCATCACGGCGATGGCCAGCCGGTGCCAGAGGCCACTGCCCGTGGCGGTCCTCTCGGGGTGGACGAAGGGCAGGCGCAGGAAGTCCACGCGCGGGCCGAGGATCGCAAGCAGCGCGGGGAGGAAGGTGAGGCCGTAGAGCACCGAGAAGGCGACCACTATGGAGCCGGCGAAACCAATGGAGCTCAGGTCGGCCACGTCGAAGAACAGGAAGCCCATAAAGCCTATGGCCACCGTTAGCCCGGAGAACAGGATCGCGCGCCCCGACGTCGCCATGGTGCGCGCAAGGGCGTCGGGCACGGGGTGGCGCCTGACCTCCTCGCGAAAACGGCTAACGACGAAGAGCGAGTAGTCTATGGCGACGCCGAGCCCGATCATGGTGACGATGTTGGTCGCGTAGATGGAGACGTCCATCACCCTGGCCAAAAGCAGGGTGCCGACGAACCCACCGGCGACGGCGAGCAATCCGACCCCTATGGGCAACCCGGCCGCGACGACGGAGCCGAAGACGAAGAGCAACATGAGTAGCGCCAGGGGCAGCGAGACGGTCTCCGCGCGCTTCAGGTCCCTCTCCGTAACCGTTTCGAAGTCCTCGTTGAGGGGCATCTCGCCCGCCGCGACGACCTCGAGGGGACCAGGCCGCACCTCTTGCCTGAGGTCCACGTAGGCGTCCTGGCGCTCGGAGAAGCTGCCTTCTTCCAGCTCGACCACGGCGAGGGTGTTGTGCTCGTCTTTGGAGATCATGGTTTCGTCTACGGCGCCGTTTTCGTAGGCGGTGCGGACGTTCGTGACCCTCTCGTCGTCCTCGAGCGGCGCGAGCGCGCGTTCTACCTGATCCCGGAACCCCGGATCGGTGGCCTCCCCGTCCTCGTCGCCGAAGACGAGCATGAAGCTGGGCGGGGTCTTTGCCACCTCCTCGTCCAGCAGATCGTCGACCCGTCCGGATTCTGTGCCCTCGGGTGCTGAGAACTCTCCCGTGCCGAGCCGTCCCCCGTACTGCATCGAGAAGATCACAGCCGCTATAGTGAGGATCGACACGATGAGAACCGGCCACCGGAAACGGTACACGAGGCGTCCCCAGGCTGCGAACAATACTACGCTCCTCTCACGATGGTTCGCGGAAGGACTGGCCCTTCGAACATGGCATCAGGCTACAGGTTACCCCATTCACGGTCCTCCCGAGGACGCCTGCTCGTCAGATGGCTGTGGTCTTCCTCACGGCGCGGGGTTCTCCACGAGGGCGCTGCCTCCGCCGCGGCGGGCAGGCTCGGCGGCGGCCTGCACGATCCCGTCGGGGAGGAACGCAATGCCCGTGGCGGCCCCGATCTCTGGCGTCGAAACGAAGCTCTGCCCGTGCTCGGAGACGAGGAGCGAGGCCTCGGGTGAGCTGAGGAACGCTGGCTCGGCCTGGGTGGTCGCCGTGTTGCGCTGCGAGGCCCTGGGCGCGGCTATAGCCTCGGGGAGCGTCATGCCGAAGTCGAGGTCGTTGACGAGTATTTGCAGCACGGTCGTGATGATCGTCGAGCCTCCCGGTGAGCCGAGGGCGAGTATGGGGGTACCGTCGTCCATGACTATCGTCGGGCTCATGCTGCTCCTCGGTCGCTTGCCGCCGTCGGGGGAGTTTGCGAGGCCGGGGGTAGGCTCGAAGTCCGTGAGCTCGTTGTTGAGGATAAAGCCGTAGCCTGGGACCGTTATGGCGCTCCCTCCCGTCTGCTCGATGGTGAAGGTGTAAGAAACGATGTTGCCCCACCTGTCCGAAACGGTGAGGTGGGTCGTCGATGGTCCTTCGACGGCCGCGGAAGCCCTGAGTTCGACCGTTCCCGAACCGCCGTCGTAGGGATAGGGATCCCCCGGTGCTACCGGGCTCTGGGCCGCCCGATCCATTATGAGCTCCCGGCGCTCCGCGGCGAAGTCGTCGGAGAGAAGTCCCTTTAGCGGCACGTAGACGTAGCCGGGGTCGCCGAGGTAGGCTCCCCTGTCCGCGAACGAGAACCGGGTGGCTTCGAGGTAGCGGTGGAGCGCGTCGTCGCGGGGAAGGGTCGCCATCGGGTACCCTTCCAGGATGTTCAGCGCCTCGCCTACGGTCGAGCCACCCGACGAGGGCGGCCCCATCCCGTAGACCTGCAGGCCCCTGTAGGTAATGACGGTCGGGGCGCGCTCCAGCGAACGGTAGCCGGAGAGGTCCTTCGTCTTCATGAGGCCAGGCCGCACGTTGCGCGTCGAACCGGCCACCTTGGGTGGGTTCCTTACCGTGTCCACGATAGCCCTGGCGGTCTCGCCCGAGTAGAAGGCGGATTCACCGCCGCTGGCGATACGGCCGTAGGTCGCCGCAAGGTCGGGGTTGCGTGCCGTGGAGCCGACGGCCGGCGCGTTACCGTTTTTCAAGAACGTCTCGCGGGTCGAGGTGAAGTCGCGGAAGCGGGCGAGGTTGTCCAGCGTCTGCTGGTGGTAGGTCGCGTCCACGGTAAAGCCGCGGTTGGCGAGCTGGATGGAGGGTTGGAGCAACTCGGAGAAGGGCTTCGAGCCAAATTTATCCAGTGCCAGGTCCCAGCCCCGGATCGTACCAGGCACCCCGACGCCCAGGCCGCTGGTGACGCGCTCGTCGAACGGGATGGGCTGTCCGGTCGCGGGGTCTATGAAGCTGTCTGGCCGGAACGCGGCGGGGGCCGTCTCGCGGCTGTCTATGGTGGAGACGCTCCCGGTGTCGGCGTCGTAGACGACCATGAAACCGCCGCCCCCGATGCCGCACGAGTACGGCTCGGTAACCCCGAGGGCCGCCGCCGTGGCCACCGCGGCGTCGACCGCGTTGCCCCCACCCTTCAACACTTGCATCCCAACCTGGGACGCGTCGTGATCAACCGTGGCCACCGCGCCGCCTGTGCCCGTCGCGGTCGGTTGTTTCTGAGACTTCGCGCCGAGCGCGCCCGAGGCCGGCAAGATCAGGCCCACGGCAAGGACCAGGAACACTATCGTTATCAGGCGTGCGAGCGATCTGTTCATGTTTCCTTCCTTGATCAAAGTCGCCTCATGTCGAATCGTGTGTTTCAGCGCGGATCACTTCCCCACCCCGCCCATAGTAGCCACTTCCGGTCAGCGCTTCAATACCTTGCCGAAGGGCGTAGACTTCTGGAGCGTCCAGTATAATTCTTCACGTGGAAGAAGTGTCGCTAATGGACCGGCAGTTACTCAGGGCCAAGCTCTACGTGCCCCGTAGTCGACCGAACGCGGTACCCCGTCCGCGTCTTTACGGGCGGCTAAACGAGGGGGTAGGACGCGAGTTGACCGTCGTGTGCGCACCGGCCGGGTTCGGCAAGACGACCCTGCTCGCCGGCTGGAGCAGGCAGAGCGGTCTGCCCGTAGCATGGGTCTCGCTGGACGGCAGGGACGACGATCCGGTCCGATTTCTCTCTTACGTGATAGCGGCCATCGAAACGGTACATGCGGGTTTCGGGGAGGCCACGCGCGCCTTCCTTGGCTCCATGCGCTCTCACGAGGAACTCGAACCCGTGCTCACCGCCCTGAGCAACGAGATCCTCGAGGTGCCGAGCGATTTCGTCCTCGTTCTCGACGACTACCACACCATCAGGTCGGAGGCCGTCCACGAGGCCCTCGCGTTCTTGCTTGACTACTCTCTGGCGCCGATGCGCCTCATCGTCGCGGGACGCACGAGCCCTCCGCTGCCGCTGCCGAGGCTGCGCGCCGGGGGACGACTCACCGAGCTCGCCGAGAGCGACCTGCGCTTCACCCTCGAAGAGGCGTCGGACTTCCTCGGCCACACCATGGGATTGAGCCTGAACGTGGAGGATGTCGCTGCTCTAGAGGAGGGAACCGAAGGGTGGATCACCGGCCTGCAGCTGGCGGCGCACGCCCTCAAGGGTCATGAAGGCGGGGCGAGTGTCCTCGGCACCTTCTCCGGAAGCACGCGGCACGTCTTCGACTATCTGGCCGACGAGGTCCTCTCCCGCCAGCCCGAGGACGTCAGGGAGTTCCTGCTCGAGACCTCTATAGTCGAGACCCTGAGCGGTTCCCTGTGCGAGGCGCTGACCGGGGGAACACACGGGCGGGAGATGCTGCACAGGTTGGAGAGGGACAACCTGTTCCTCGTGCCGCTGGACGAGGAAGGCCGTTACTACCGTTACCACCACCTCTTCGCCGCCTTTTTGCGCGAACGTCTCGGCCACGCGCATCCCGATGCCGTCTCCGAACTGCACCGCCGCGCCGGGCTCTGGTACGAGGACGACGGCTGCATCCCCGGGGCGGTCGAGCACGCCCTAACAGCCGGGGACTTCGAGCGGGCGGCCGGCCTGATCGAAGACGAGACCGGCGCGCGACGCAGGTACGTCGACGCCTCGCTGCTGCTCCGCTGGCTAGGGATGCTTCCGGACGACCTCGTGCGTCTTCGCCCCCAACTCTGCGTGCTGTACGCCTGGGCGCTCGTCCACTCCGGCAAGTTGGATGAAGTCGAGGGCCGGCTCAGGGACGCCGAGCGCGCCCTGGCGGCCGGCGACGGAGGTTCGGCCCACACGTCTCCCTGCGACGAACGGACGATGCTCGGCGAGATCTTTATCGTCCGCGCCCGCATGGCCGCGATGCAGGAGAACGCCACCCTGACGACGGAGCTCTCCGATCGGGCCCTCGGCCTCCTGCCCGAGGACGAACATCAGCTCCGCGGAGACGTCGCGCTGGACCTCGGCCACGCCTACTGCTCGGTCGGGGACCTCGACGCTGCCGGCGAAGCGTTTGCCAGGGCCGCCGCCACCGGAAGGGCGGCCGACGATCTCCGCACGACCCTGTTCGCCCTCCACTACCAGGCTTCCCTGGCGATCCTCCGCGGGCGCCTCGGGGAGGCCGAGAGGCTGCTCCTGGACGGCCGGCGGCTGGCCGAGGGTCAGCCCGGAGGTGCGCCTTCGGTCGGCGGGATCATCCTCGTGGGGCTTGGCGAACTGCACTACCAGCGGGGGGAACTGGCCGAGGCGCGGCGTCTTCTGGAAGAGGGCATCGAGCGGGGCAGACAGAGCGGCGAGGCCAAGATCCTGGTGTACGGCTACGTCAACCTCGCCCGCGTGTGCATGGCCCGCGGGGACGCCGAAGGGGCGCACGCCCTCATACTGGACGCCGGCAGGCTCACGCCGAGGTGGCCGCTCGTCTGGGCGTGGCAGGCGCGGCTCTACCTGGCGCAAGGCGACGTGGGATCGGCGGCTCGCTGGGCGCGGGAGTACGGAGCGTCCGAAGACTACCGGAGCTACCCCCGACACTTCGAGCGGATCACGATGGCCCGCGTGCTGCTGGCACAGGGCAAG
>Ga0126307_10001164_pt1 | contig 17320 bp, 13 predicted proteins | sample Plot28_FD_89955 | JGI IMG/M metagenome (GOLD analysis project Ga0126307, IMG submission 89955) | Serpentine soil microbial communities from UC McLaughlin Reserve, CA, USA - Plot28 | ecosystem: Environmental > Terrestrial > Soil > Grasslands | place: USA: UC McLaughlin Reserve, Lake County... | reverse complement strand
GCCAGCGCCGCGGCGAAGCAGCTGCCCGAACGGATCGAGCGTGCGACGCATTCGGACGGCAAGGTGTCGCGGCGCGAGTTCTTCGAAGCCGGCGTACTCACGCGGATCGAGGAGGACGTCGACGGCAACGGCGCGATCGACAAGTGGGAGAGCTATACCGCCGGTGCGCTCTCGACACTCGCGCTCGACACGACCGGCGCAGGAAAGCCGGACCGCCGGTTCATCTACCGCCCCGACGGCTCGCTGGATCACGTCGAGGCCGACCCGACCGGATCGGGGACCTTCCAGACGGTGAAGCAGTGAGCAGGACGATGGTGAGTGCGACAGCCGTGCTTGCGTCCGGACGCGCGCCGGATGCGGACGCGCAAGCGGTCCTGCGGGAGCTCGGATTCGAGACCATTCACATCGATACGATCGATGCGATCAAGGACCTCACTGACGCCGTATCGATCTGCCTGGTCGATCTGCGTGAGAACGGCGAGGCGCTGAGAATCGCCCGCGCTGTCCGCGCCCAGCACCCGGATGCGATCGTGATCGGCGTCGCCGATCCCGCACGTCCGCACGCAGCGGCTGAAGCGATTCGCGCCGGCGTTTTCGACGTGCTGCCGCGCCCGCCACTAGCCAGTGACCTGCGGGCGTTGATCGCCAACGCGCGCGAACAATCGACGATCGCCGCCGCTGCCCGGGCGCAGCGGCATCCCGAGTCGCTGGCCTACGGCGTCGTCGGAACCTCGCCGGCGATGCGGCCGGTGATGGAACTGGTGCAGCGTGCGGCGGCGGCGCAGTGCGGCATCCTCATCTGCGGTGAACGCGGAAGCGGCCGGGAGATGATCGCCCGGGCCATTCACGCTCACAGCTCGCAGCGTACGGGTCCATTCATCAAGGTCGACTGCTCGAACCCGGTTCCGGAGGACGTCGAGCTCCTCCTGTTCGGCGCGCTGGTGAAGCGCGGCGGCAACGTGCCCGAGCGACGGAGCCTGGAGCGCGTGCGCCACCACAGCTCCTTGTATGAAGCCATCGGCGGATTTCTATTCCTCGAGAACGTCGCCGAGATGTCAGCGCGTGCGCAGGCCCGCCTGGTCCGGGTCCTTCGCGACCGCGAAGTGTTCAACGAAGAAGCGCGCGAGCGCGTCGCCCTCACCGTGCGCATCGTCGCCTCCGCGGACGGCTCGATCCAGTCGGCGCTCGAGGAGGGGCGGCTCCGGCCCGACCTGCACGAACGGCTGTCGCTCGTTCGCATCGACGTTCCGGCGCTTCGTCAGCGGCGTGAAGACATCCCCGCGCTGGCGACCCATTTCCTCAAGGAGCTGTGCCAGACCACCGGCACCCCGATGAAGACGCTTACGCGCCCGGCCCTGACGCTGCTGTCCGCGCTTCCATGGCGCGGTAATGCGCCGGAATTGAGAGGTTTGCTCGAACGCCTGATCCTGCTCGTGCCGGCCGGCCTCATTCGGCTGGAAGACGTGCTCGCGCATACCCAGCTCGAAGGCAGTCCCGGCCCGACCCGGCTCGATTCGACGCTCCGGCAGGCCCGGGCGCGGTTCGAAGGGGAGTACATCGCCGCAGTTCTTCAGCACCACCATGGCCGCATCGCCGACGCGGCCAAGGCGCTGGGCGTCCAGAGGACGAATTTATATCGAAAAATGCGGCGTTTGAACCTGATGCGGCCGAGAACCTGGGCCTGATGTATCGCTGCGGATACACCCGTACTTTCGTCGATACAGAAGCACGCACGGCTGCCTTGACGCTGCCGTTGAGCCGAGCGAGGATACTGTCGTCGGACGAAACAATACGGAAGGAAGAAGGCAGATATGAGAACGCGACGCACAGTAGCTTTCGGCCTGGCGATGGCATTCGCCACCGGAATGATCATGCAGCCGGCACTGATGGCCGGCGGACCCCAGGGTGCCGGAGCAATCAGCGGTTCGGCGGACAAGGAGGCGAAGAAGCCGTACGCCGACTACACCGTTCGCGCCCGGAACGTGCAGATGGGCAACATCGGCGCATCGATGCAGCTCGACTCGGCCGGCAAGTTCGCGCTGGCGAACATCGATCCGGCCAACTACCTGGTCGAACTGCTGGACAAGAAGGGCAAGGTCGTCTGCACCGAGGGGCCATTCGACCTCTCGAAGACGGCGGTGAAGGGCAACGTCACGATCGACTGCGGCAAGCACCCCTCGGCGTGGTGGCTGCTCGCGGCGGCAGGCGCAGCGGGTATTACGGCGGGCGTCGTGAGCAACGGTCCGGCCAGCCCGGCCCGGTAAGCTTCGCCATCCCTCGCGTCGTGTTCTCCGGGGGCCCGCACCCGTGCGGGCTCTCTTTTTCTCCGCTCCCCTCCACTCGTACTTTTTCCACGAACTGTTTATGAAGATCATCAGTGCTCGCGCCGTTGTGTCTCTGTGCCTGCTGGCAGCGACTGCCGCCCCTGCTGCTGCGCAAGCGATCCAGGATCCGTACGAATCTGCGCGATTTCAACTCGGGCCGGTCAAGTTCACGCCGTCGCTGCAGGTGACGAGCGTGGGCCGTGACAGCAATATCTTCAACGAGGCAGACGACCCGAAGGCGGATACGACTGCCGCGATCGGCCCATCGGTGGGGCTGTGGATGCGACCCGGCGGTACGCGCCTCAGCGCGAGGATCGGCGCGCAGTATCTCTACTTCCGTGAATATGACAACCAGCGCGCCTGGAACACCTCCAACGACGGACGCTGGGAAGTTCCGCTCTCGCGGTTCACTCCCTTCGTGGAAGGCAGCTATGTCAACTCGAAGGAGCGCATGGGCTATGAGATCGATTCACGCTCGCGGCGCCGCGACGCCGCGCTGGGCGTCGGCACCGAGTTCCGGCTGACCGGCAACACGACGCTGGTTCTGGCGTTCCGGCGGTTCAACGCGAAGTACGACGAGAAGGAGTCCTTCCTGGGAACGGAGCTGGCCGACGCGCTCAATCGCAGGGAAGACCGGTCCAAGCTGCAGCTCCGATACGCGATCACGCCGTTGACGACATTGCTCGTCGAAGGAGAGCTGGGCAGCGACCGCTTCTCGCGAACCAACGTGCGCGACTCGAACACGGTCAAGCTGGTGTCAGGTTTTCAGTTCAAGCCCCTGGCGCTCATTTCGGGGAGGGTGCTCGCCGGTTACCGGCAATTCGATCCGTTGACGTCCAGCCTGCCGGATTACCGTGGCTTCGTCGCATCGGTCGACGCGGCTTACGTCAGCAGGGGATCGACCCGGTTCCAGGTCAGGGTCGATCGAGACGTGGCGTATTCGTACGAGCCGACGCGCCCGTACTACGGCCTCCTCGACACGGGCCTCGAAGTCACCCAGCGCCTGGGACCGACCTGGGAAGTGGTCGGGCGAGGCAGCCATCAGCGATTGCAGTACCGGCTGATCGGCGCCGCGCCCAAATCCGGCACACCCGCTGACAAGGGGTTCGTGACCGGCGTCGGCGTCGGTTATCGGCCGGCAGAGACTCTGCGCCTTGGGCTGGATGCCAACTACTACACGCGCAGGTCCGACTTCGCAGGAGCGCGCGATTACGAGGGTCTCCGCGTGTTCGGTTCGATCAGCTACGGGATCATGCAATGAAGAGACACATTCTTTCCGTCACTCTCGCTGTTCTTCTCTGCGCCACCGTTGCGGCGCCGCTGGCGGCTCAGACCAGTTACGTTCTCGGTGCGCAGGACGTGGTCAATATCACCGTGCTCGGTGAGACCGATCTCTCGCGCAAGTACACGATCGAGCAGGACGGCACCTTCACCTTCCCGCTGATCGGCCGCGTCACCGCGCGCGGGCTGACGCTGCGTGCGCTCGAACAGGATCTGAAGACGAAGCTGGTGAAGGGTGGCTTTCTCAAGAACCCGGAAATCAGTGTCGCGGTAGATGCCTATCAGAGTCAGCGGATCATGGTCTGGGGACAGGTGAACCAGCCCGGTGAATATCAGCTCACCGGTGACATGACGCTGCTCTCCGCACTGGCGAAGGCCGGGTCGATCACTTCGGCAGCGGGTCGCGAAGCGGTCATCATCAGGAATCCGAAGAAGCCGGTCGCAGACGGTCCCGCACCGGATCCGGAGATCGTCCGTATCGATCTCATCGACCTCCAGGCGGGAAACATGTCGCTGAACATTCCGCTGATGGACGGCGACACGATCAACATTCCCAAGGCGCAGTTCGCATTCGTCTCCGGTCACGTGAAGACACCCGGCGGCTACGCCGTCGACCAGGGCATGACCGTGCTGCAGGTGCTGGCGCTCGCGGGCGGGCTGACGGATCGCGGGTCCGACCGCCGCATCAACATTCTCCGAACCGTCGACGGCAAGAAAAAGGAATACGCCGGCGTCAAGCTGACCGCACCGGTACTACCCGGCGACACCATCGTCGTCGGACAACGGATCTTCTAGGAAGAGTCAATGAAATCACCAGATCGTTCGCGTGCCTTCATGTCCGGCGCCTCCGAGTACGCGCCGGAGGAGAAGCACTTGTGGGATTACGTCAGGGTCGTCTACAAGCGACGCTGGCTCGCCATTCCCGCCTTCCTGCTCGTGTTCAGCGTGATGGCGTTCAACTCGATGCGGCAGACGCCGATCTATCGAAGCCAGGCGCAGCTGCTCATCGAAAAGGATGCGCCGACAGTCGCGCGTCTGGACCAGATGTTCCAGTCGCAGGAAGGGTGGTCGAGCGACGAGTTCTACCAGACCCAGTACCGGATCCTTCAAAGCCGCAGTCTGGCGAAGCGGACGATCGACCAGATGAAGCTCTGGGACGCACCGAAGCTCGGAAACGGTCCGGAGCCGAAGAGCCAGATCAGTCCAACCGGCATCGCATGGGGGCTGGTCGACACCACTCTCGGCCTCGTGAAGCGTCCGTTCAAGTCCGCCGAGCCGCCCGTCCAGCCGATCGTTCGCGAGCAGGCGAGTGCGGATGAGAGCGCAGCGCAGGCCGGCCGGATCTCCGAATTTCTCGGCGGCCTCGAGGTCTTCCCGGTGAGGAACACGCGGCTGGTTGAAATCCGTTACAAGTCGACCGATCCGAAGTTCGCGGCCGATGCGGCCAACGCCTTGGCTGCCGCGTACATCCAGCAGAGCATGGAGTTCAAGCTCAATACCTCGAAGGAAGCGGGAGACTTCCTCTCCGACCGGCTGGCAGAGCAGCGCAAGGCGGTCGAGGCCAGCGAGCGCGCGCTGCAGGCGTTCAGGGAACAGAACGGCACGGTCACGGTGGCCGAGGGAACGTCCAGCATCGCCGTCCAGCGGCTCACCGATCTGAACAGTGCCCTGATCAAGGCTCGTACCGAGCGCTTGAACAAGGAAGCGCTCTACAACCAGCTCAAGTCGATGCAGGCGTCCGGCACGATCGACACGTTCCCTGCGGTGCTCGCCAACGATTACATCCAGGGGTTGAAGACGAGCCTGTCGGAAGCACAACGGGAGCAGGCGCAGCTGAGCGAGCGGTACGGCGACGTTCACCCGGAGATGATCAAGGCCAGGGCGGCCGTGCAGACCGCCAACGCCAAGCTGACGACGGAAATCAGCAAGGTCGTCGAAGGCGTGAACAATGAGTATCGAACCGCGTTCGCGCAGGAGCAGAGCCTCCAGGGAGCGCTCTCCTCACAAAAGAACGAAGCGATCCAGGGAAACAAGATGGGGATCGCGCTCAGCGTTCTGCAGCGTGAAGCGGACAGCAATCGACAGGTTTACGAGAGCCTGCTGCAGCAGACGAAAGAAACGGGCATCGCCGGCGAGCGCCGCGCGACCAACGTGCGAGTCGTCGATGCGGCGGAGACTCCTCGCGGTCCGGTGTCACCGAACCTCCGCTCCGACATCACCTTCGCATTCGTTGCCGGCCTCGTCTTCGCGATCGGCCTCGCGTTTGGTTTCGAATATCTGGACAACCGGATCAAGACACCACAGGAGCTGAAGGCGCATCTCGGCATTCCCTTCCTCGGGATGGTGCCGGTCGTTTCGCTCGCCAAGGAGCCGAACCCGCTGCTCGATGGCGGCGTTCCCCAGAACTTCTCCGAAGCGTTCAAGTCGATTCGCACCAACCTGCTGTTCTCGTCCGCGGAGGACGGGCTGCGCTCGCTGGTCGTCACCAGCGCGGGCCCTGGTGAAGGCAAGAGCTGCGTCTCCAGCAACATTGCCATGGCGCTGGCGCAGGCGGGGCAACGCGTGCTGCTGATCGACGCCGACATGCGGCGGCCCCGCGTCCACGAAATCTTCGGTGGAGACCAGGAGCCTGGTCTCTCGAACGTGCTGGCGGGAAACGCCAAAACCAGCGAAGCGATCCGTAAGTCGAAGACGTCGGGTCTGTGGGTCCTGCCCGCGGGACACATTCCACCGAACCCGGCCGAGCTCCTCGGCTCGCGCCGGTACGTCGATTTCATGGCGTCTCTGAACGCGCATTTCGACTGGGTGGTCCTCGATACGCCGCCGGTCATGGTTGTAGCCGACAGTTCGATCGTCGCCAACCAGTCCTCCGGCGTCGTGTTCGTCGTCCGGGCGGACCACACGAGCAAGCATTCGGTCCGCGCCGCGGCGGAGCAGCTGGAGGCGGCAAACGCGCACCTGCTCGGCTCGGTGCTGAACCGTGTTGACCTGGTGAGCAACCCGTACTACTACTCGGCGTACTACCGGAAAGATTACGCGAAGTACTACGTGGCGGCCGGCACGAAGTAGCGTTGCCGTGCGCGTGGTCCTGCTCGATCCGTCCGGTCAGCTCGGGGGCGCCGAACGGGTGCTCCTCGATTGCATCGACGTGGGCGACGGCTGGCCCGGCGCGGAGATGTCGCTCGTCACGCTGGCCGGCGGTCCGTTCGTCGACGCGGCGCGCCAACTAGGTGCCCGCACAGTTGTCGTCGAACCGCCCGCCAGCCTGAGCGCCGCCGGTGACGCATTTGCGCCGGCAGGCGCGGTCGTCGGCGCACTCCTGCCCGGCCTCCTCGGTTTCCCGTCATTCTTCCGCCGGTTCTCGGCAGCCGTCTCGGGGTTCGTGCCCGAGCTCATTCACTCACACGGAATCAAGACCCACGTGCTCGGATCTCTCCTCTTCCACAGGGCTCCGCTCGTGTGGCACCTTCATGATTACCTCAGTACACGGTCGCTGTCGTCGCGTCTGCTGTCGCTCCTCTCCCGGAGATGCGCGCTGGCGATCGCCGTCTCCGAGAGTGTCGCCGACGATGCGCGAAGTTGCTTGCCGGCGGACCTGCGGATAGTCGTGGTGCGTAACTCAGTCGATTGCGAGCGCTTCCAGCCGGAGGGAGTGGCTGCCGATCTCGATGCTCTCGCCGGATTGCCGGTGGCGCCCGCCGGCACGGTTCGAATCGGGCTTCCCGCGACCTTCGCCAGGTGGAAGGGGCACGAGGTGTTCCTCGAGGCGGCCGCACGCCTCGGTCGCGGCAGCGTCCGGTTCTACATCATCGGCGCGCCCCTTTATCAGACAGCGAACAGTCAGTGGAGCATCGCGGAGCTGCGGCAGCTGGTGGAGAAGCGGGGGCTCGCCGAACGGGTCGGCTTCACTGGCCTCGTGAGCGACATGCCGTCTGCCTACCGCGCACTTGACGTGGTCGTCCACGCGAGTACGCGTCCAGAGCCATTCGGCCTGGTGATCGCCGAGGCGATGGCCTGCGGCCGCGCGGTTGCCGCGGCGCCTCATGGTGGGGCCGCGGAACTCTTCGTCGACCGGGAGCACGCGGTTTCCGCGACGCCAGGTGACGGGACCGCTCTCGCGGTGACACTGCGCGCGCTGATCGATGATCCGGTGGAGCGAACCAGACTTGGTGGGCGCGCCCGCGCGCATGCAGTGAGGAATTTCGGACGCGATCGATTCGCGCGCGAGATGCGCAGCGCCCTGACGGGGTTGACGACACCGGCCGCCCTGATCCAGCCGGTTGGGGCCTACAGGTCGTGAACGTCCTGCACGTGCACAGCGGCAACATGTTCGGCGGTGTCGAACGGATGCTGCACACGCTCGCGCCGGCGACGTCCGGCGTGTCTCCAGTTTCGTCGAGCTTCGCACTCTGCTTCAAGGGCGCCGTCAGCGAGAGCCTGCAGAGCGCAGGCGCGGCCGTGCACGACCTCGGCCCGGTCAAGGTGAGACGCCCCGACGAGATTGTCCGCGCGCGGCGGGCCCTGCGCGACGTGCTCGACTCGGACCGCTGGAGTGCGGCCATCGTCCACTCGGCCTGGGGCCAGGGGATCTTCGGGTCCACCATCCTGAAGAGTGGAGTTCCGATGGTGAGATGGCTGCACGCGCCGCAGCCCGGGCCTCGATGGCTGGAGTACTGGTCCGCGCGCTCGCGCCCGGCACTCGTGATCTGCAACAGCAATTACACCCGCAACGCCGTCAGATGGCCGTTAGCGGGCGCGCGCCTCTCGGTTCTGTATCCCCCCTCGGTTCCGCCATCGTCACAGCTCGGGACTCGCGAGTCCATGCGCGCATCCCTGGGAACGCCGGCCGGGACGGTGGTGGTTGCGCTCGCGGCGCGCCTCGAGGCCGGCAAAGGGCATCGACTGTTCGTGGAAGCGCTCGCAACCATTCCCGCCGTCAGGTGGGAAGCCTGGATCATTGGCGGGGTACAGCACCAGCACGAGCGCGAATACCTGGCTTGCCTGCAGCGACAGATTGCAGCGGCAGATCTCTCCGGCCGGGTCAGGTTGCTCGGGCAGCGAGACAACGTCCCCGCACTGCTCGAAGCAGCGGACGTGTACTGTCAGCCCAACCAGGCACCAGACTCGTTCGGTCTGAGCTTCGTCGAGGCTCTGTCTGCCGGCTTGCCCGTCATTACGACCGCGATGGGTGCGGCCGCCGAGATCGTCGACCCAAGCTGTGGACTGCTCGTCGAGCCCGCTTCGGCCGTCGCTCTCAGTAATGCACTGCGGACCTTGATCGAAGGCGATGGAGTCCGGCAGACACTCAGCGCCGGCGCCGCGGCGCGCGCCCGGCAGTTCTGCAATCTGCCGGCCTCGCTCAGGCAGTTCGCAGAGCAGATCGCGACCGTTTCGAACGCGAGTGTGGCTTCCACATGATCACATTCGGGTTCAGCCTCGCCGCATTCGTCCTCTGCCTCGCGGCGGCGAACAAGTCACTTCGCGACGGGATTCTCGCCTTGATGGGGGTCGGGTACGTCTACGGCATCCTGCGAGCGAACTATCCCGACGTCGGAACCTACCTCGCCTTCGATGCGGCGGTGCTGGGACTCTACATCGGTCAACTCTGGCGTCCCATGACGCCGCCACAGCGACGCCGTTCACATGATCTTCGGCTATGGCTCACCGTCCTGATCGCGTGGCCGGTCCTGTTGTTCATTGCCTTTCCGAGTGACTCGCTTCTCGTCGAGCTGGTCGGCCTGCGGGCCAACATCTTCCTGTTGCCGCTGATGTTCCTGGGAACGCGGCTTTCAGAAGATGACATGTTCAACCTCGCGATCGGCCTTGCGGCCCTGAACGTCGCCGCCGTCCTGCTGGGTGTGGCTGAGTTCTTCATGGGGATCGCGAAGTTCTACCCGCTCAACGAAGTCACCGAGATCATCTACCGAAGCAAGGACGTGATGGGCCAGACCGCGCATCGCATCCCCGCCAGCTTCTCGAGCGCTCACGCGTTCGCGGGCACGATGGTGTTGACGCTGCCGCTGCTCGTCGGCGCCTGGGTTCAAACCACCCGCACCACGAAGGGGCAACGATCGTTCCTCGGGATTGCCATCGTTGCCAGCCTTCTCGGAATCTTCATGGCCGCCGCGCGAACGCACATGATCACCGCCGCACTGCTGGTGGTGATCGTGACGTTCTCCGGCTACCTGCGGCGCGATCAGTGGCTGCGTTGGATCGCCGTCATCGGCCTGGTGGGATACGTGGTTTACGGGCAGGAGCGTCTGCAGCGATTCACCACCCTGCAGGACGCCGGGTTCATCTCGGAGCGCTGGACCGGCAGCGTCAACGAGAACTTCTTCGAAGCTGTTCGGTCGTACCCGCTCGGAAACGGACTTGCGGGCGGGGGCACCAGCGTCCCTTACTTCCTCCGCGGTACCCAGTCGCCCCTCGTCATGGAGAACGAGTACGCGCGGATCGCGCTGGAACAGGGTCTTCCGGGGCTCGCGATCTGGTGCACGTTCCTGCTCTATGTCTTTGTTCGCTGGCCGTCACGCAAAGTCGACGGCTGGGGGTTTGGGCGTCAGCTTGGCTGGATCACTTGCGGAGTGTTCTTCTTCTCCGCGTTGACCGGAATCGGTTTGCTCAGCTCCGTCCCGCAAACGGTGCTGATGCTGCTGACGATCGGCTGGTTCGTGAGTGCACCCAAACCGGTCCGGGTCGCAACGCAGTTCCGATCAATGCGGGCGAGGGCCACTGCAGTGTCAGCGCTCCCCGTGACTGCAGTCTCGGCGAGCGTGGTCGAGGTCGAGTGACGTGACCCGTACCTACCGGTTCCTCGGCGGTGTCAGTCTCGGTTACGCATCACTCGCGATCGTTACCGTCGTCGGACTCTGGCTGACGCCGTTTCTCCTGTCCCGGATCGGCACCGACCAGCTCGGTCTGTGGCTGATCACCACGCAGATCCTCGGTTACGTGATGCTGCTCGACCTGGGCGTCGTGGCGCTCGCGCCGCGCGAGACCGCCTATGCCACCGGGCATGCGATCCGGGGCGGGGAGAACCAGCGAGCGGCAACCTTCTTTCTGTTCAAGAGCATCGTGAAGTGGCAGGTGCTACCCACGGCTGTCATGTGCGTTGCGGCATGGTGGCTGGTTGCCGGTAACTGGGCAGCACTTCGCGGGCCGCTTGCGGCGATTCTGCTCGCGTTCCTCATCGTCTTTCCGTTCCGCCTCTACAACGCAACCCTTCAGGGTCTGCAGGACCTCGCCTACATCGGCAAGGTCCAGCTCGCGGCCTGGTCGTCGGGAACGCTCCTCACCATCCTGCTCGTCCTCGCCGGGAAAGGGCTCGCCGCCCTGGCGGCCGGCTGGGTGCTGACCCAGGCGATCACTGTAATCGCCTGCGCTGTCCGCCTTCGCCTGCGTTACGCAGACATGTGGACCGCCAGGGGAACGGCTCCGACGCTCGCTGACGGGAGGGAGTTGTTCCGGCGCTCCGGATGGGTGAGCCTTTCCCAGGTCGGCCAGGTATTTCTCAGCGGATCGGACCTTCTCGTGCTTGGAGCCTTTCTCGGACCGGCTGCCACAGTGCCGTATTCCTGCACGAGCAAGCTGATTTCCGTTCTCGCCAACCATCCGCAGCTGCTGATGCAGACGGCGGCCCCGGCGCTTGCCGAGATGCGTGTATCTGCATCGCGCGCGCGCCTGACCGAAGTATCGATCGCGCTGATGCGCGCCATGCTGATGGTGAGTGGCGCAGTCGCCTGTCTCGTCATTGCCGCGAACCAGCGATTCGTCGGCTGGTGGGTCGGCTCGGCACAGTTCGCGGGCGTCACGTTGACGATGCTGCTCGTAATCGCGATGTTGGCGCGTCACCTCTCGACGACGCTGACCTACGCGCTGTTTTCGTTCGGCCACGAGCGGCGGCTGTCGCTGACCGCTGTGTGTGATGGTCTCGTCGTTGTGGCCGTGACCGCGGCACTCGCAAAATTCACGAGCCTTGGTCTCATGAGCGCCGCGTTCGGATCCCTCGCGGGCGTCACGATCGTGAGCATCCCCACGACCGCGATCGCGCTGGCCAGAGAATTGGGCATCACGCTGACGGCCCTGGCCCGGTCGCTCTCCGGCTGGACAGCGAGATTCCTGCTGGCGGCAGCATCCTGCTTCTTCATGTCGCGTTTCATCGACATCGGCGGCATCGCCGGGCTGATCACCGTGGGCACTTTGGTTGCGCTCGTCTACGGAGGCGTGATGCTTCCGCTCGCGCTTCAGCCGCCACTCGGTCCGTACGTCCGGTCCGCAATGACGTCAGCTCTGGGATTCATCGGGATGCGACCCGCCGCGGCGGTGGAGCGGCAGGCGTGACCGAGTGGCACATCGTGACAGGGGAGTACCCGCCTGCGGCCGGCGGGGTCGCGGACTATTCGCACGCGGTCGCGTCCGGGCTCGCAGCCGCCGGAGATCGCGTCCATGTCTGGTGTCCGGCTGCCGCCGGCGACCAGACGCCTGCGCCTGGCGTTCACGTCCACCCGGTCGCGGGATCGTGGAGCGGAAAGGATTTCATCCGGCTGGACGAGGCCATCGACCAGACTGCTGGTCCACGTCGTTTGCTCGTGCAGTGGGTCCCGCAGGCGTTCGGCAGGAAGTCGATCAACGTGGCATTCTGCCGGTGGGTCAGGCGCCGCGCCCGTGCTGGTGACATCCTCGATGTGATGGTGCACGAACCGTATCTGCCGTTCGGCAGTGGTTCCGTGCGCTTGTCCGCAGCAGCTGTCATTCACAGGGCGATGGTGGCACTGCTCCTGGACCAGGCGCGCCGCGTCTGGGTTGCGATTCCGGCATGGGCCGACTGTCTCCGCCCCTGGACCTTTGGCAAAGCGATCACGTTTTGCTGGCTTCCCGTGCCGAGCAACATCCCTGTCTCCGCCGCGGACCCGTCCGTCATCGAACGGCGCGAGCAGGTACTGCGAGGTTCCGGCGGAGTGATCGTCGGGCATTTCAGTACGTACTCTCCGGAGATCATGGCGGCGCTCAGGGAGCTGCTTCCCACGTTGCTCGCCGGCGTGCCGGAGATGCACGTCGAGTTGATGGGTCGTGGCAGCGAGAAGGCGCTCGGCGAGCTGAGTGGGGTTATCGACCCGCGCACCGAGCGGGTGCGCGCGTCCGGCGATCTGACCGCTGCCGAGATGTCCTGTCGCCTGCGGATGTGCGACCTGATCATGCAGCCGTACCCCGATGGCGCAAGTACCAGGCGAGGCACCTTGATGGCGGCGCTCGCGCACGGCTTACCGGTTGCGACGACGACCGGTCATCTGACGGAGGCCTTCTGGCGTGAGTCGGGTGCCGTCGCGCTCGCCCCTGCTGGCAACCTGCCGGAGCTGGCGCGGCTGGTCTCCGAGTTGTCGCGAGAGCCCGCGCGAAGGCACCGACTGGGGTCGGCCGCCCGCGACACCTACGAAGCCCGATTCAGCCTGCAGCATCTGATTCACTCGCTCAGGTCGGACCTGTGTGAAGCTGCGTGATGCAGGCCGCTGAACGTCTTCGGATAGCGTTCGTCGTGCACGACTACAACCGCGTGCTCGGTCACAGCCGCTACGTCGCCGAACTGGCCGAGCGTTTCGCCGGCGCGCACGACGTTCACGTGTTCGCCAACCGCTTCGAAGGTCTTCCGGCGAACATCGTGCCGCACCGCGTTCCGGCGGCGCGCTTTTCGGCTCTCGCAACCATCTTCAGTTTCGTCGTGCCCGCATCGCTGATGACCGCGCGGGAGCAGTTCGACGTCGTTCATGCGCAGGGCTTGACGGTATTCAATCCGGACGTGATCACCGCGCACATCTCCAACGCCCGGTGGCTCGAGGGCAGGCGACTGCTCGAGGGCGCCAATCTCTCCTGGCGGGAGCGTCTGTTCGGCGCCCTGGTGATTCCAGCGGAACGTCGTTCGCTTCGTGACGGGCGCGCAACCGCCATTGCGATCTCGTCGGCGCTTCGTCAGGACCTCGCCACCACGTACGGGCGGTCCGGGAAAACCGTTGTGATTCCTCACGGCGTCGACGAGCGTCAGTTCCATCCGGGCGTACGCCTCCAGTTCAGAGAAGCCGTTCGCCACGAAACCGGTATCGACGAACGTACGCCGCTGTTCCTGTACGTGGGCGATTTCCGAAAGGGCATGGAGCCGGCAATCCGGGCGCTGCAACTCGTACCCGGTGCACATCTGCTCGGGATCTCTCGCACGAATCCAGCCGGGTATCGGGCCATCGCTGCCGAATGCGGCGTTGCCGACCGCACGACTTTCCTGCCGCCGACCAACCAGATCGAGCGCTACTACGGCGCGTCCGACGCATTGGTCCTGCCGACGCCTTACGACGCCTTCGGCATGGTGCTGACCGAGGCGATGGCGTGCGGCCTGCCGGTCATCACCACGCCGCTCGCCGGCGCTGCCGAACTGCTGACGGACGGCATACACGGTCTGTTCGTCCCGTCGCCGAACGATGTCGAGGGTCTGGGAGCCGCCATGAGGACGCTTTCGGAAAGCGCCGCGACGAGGGAGCGCATGGGGCAGGCCTCCGCAGCGCTGATGCGCGAGCACACATGGGAGCGCGTCGCCGGTCGCACCCTTTCGGTGTACTACGACCACATCGCGCGGCGCCGGGCCCGCGCGCGAACGCACTGACATGCGCCTGGCCGTCGTCACACAAACGCGCAGCCGTGTAGGGGGGCTCGAGACTTACCTCGAGGCCGTGCTTCCCGGCCTGGCACGCGCACACACGGTTGCATTCTTCAGCGTGGACGGTGAGAGCGCGGCGCGCGGTGCGGTCGCTCTTCCGGCCGACGTTCCCGCGTTCAGTCTCGATCGCACTGCAGCAGATCCCGTCGCGGCGCTGCGCCGCTGGCAGCCGGACATTCTCTTCGCGCACGGCCTCGACGATGCGGCACTGGAGACGGAGGTGCTCCGGGTCGCGCCGGCGGTGATCGTCCAGCACACATTCCACGGCACATGCATCTCCAGCGGAAAGACGATGACGTGGCCTGCGGTGACGCAGTGCGACCGGGCGTTCGGGAGTGCATGCCTGGCGATGTACTTTCCGCGCCGCTGCGGCGGCTCGAATCCGTTGACCATGCTGCGGCTCTATCGCACACAGGCCCAGCGGCTGCGTGAGCTCCAGAAAGCAGCGGCAGTGGTGACGTTGTCTGAGCACATGGCAAGAGAGCTGCGGCGCAACGGGCTGCGAGCGGAACGCGTTCACGTCGTGCCCCCGTTCGTCGGCGCCTGTGACGCCGCGCCGGCGGCGCCGGCTTCGGACGTCTGCCGCCTTCTTTACGTCGGCCGGCTGGAACCCTTGAAAGGCGTGGACCGGCTGCTGCTCGCGCTTGCCATGGTGTCGGATCGTCTACGGCGGACGGTGCGTCTGGTCATCGCGGGTGATGGAGCGGAACGGCGTCGCCTCGAATCGCAGGCAGCCGACATTTGCAAGAGCGATCGTCGCTTGTCGGTCATCTTCTCGGGTTGGCAGGACGACAGTGGACGCACCCGTCTTCTCTCCGACACGGATGCGCTGGTGGTGCCGAGCCTGTGGCCCGAGCCGTTCGGGCTGGTCGGCATCGAGGCCGCCGTTTGCGGTGTGCCGGCTGTCGCGTTCGCTACCGGGGGTATACCGGAATGGCTTCGTGAAGGAGAGAACGGCTGCCTCGCGCCTGCGGCTGGCGCCCGGCCCGAGCTTCTCGCCGATGCCATCACCAGGTGTGCGGGTTCGATCGAGACTCTCACTCGTCTGCGTAGCGGCGCGCGGCAGTCGGCAGCACGCTGGACACTCGACCGGCATCTGAGTCGCCTCGACGCTGTCTTCCAGCAGGCAGCCGGCTCGTCTTTGTGCGCTGTACCCGCATGACCCGCCTCTGCTTCATCGTCGACAGCGGCACCGATGTGCGACTCGCGGAAGCGCTTGCGCGGCGCACGTCGATGCGGCTGATTGCACGGCGCCTCGCGAACGGACGGCACATAAGCCAGGCGACGAGTCAGCCGGTCGATGTTGAAGTCGGCCCGGCCGGCCACCTTGCCTTCGCGGTGTTCGCCTTTCGCCGGCTCCTCGCTCTCCGGCGAGATCTTGACGTCGTGATCGTGCAGGGATACGGACCGACGGCGGCGTTCGCCAACATCGCCGGCTGGTTGACCGGGTGTTGGGTGCTGATGCTGGTCTGCAGTCCAGTCGAGGCGTACTACCAGTGCCGCAAGCTGGGGCAGAGCGGCCGTCCGTTCAGGCGGGCCGAATACCTGGCCATACGGATGTTCGGCTTTCTGAACGCATGGTTGGGGCACGGGTACGTCGTGCTGAGCCCGTACCTCGCATCCGTTGTTCGTGCCTACCGCACAACCAGGCCGATCGCTGTCATTCCCGTCTACGGCGTTGACCGGGAGCTGTTCCGGCCGGCGCTCGAATCGAAGGATGTCATTCGCCGGCGTCTCGGCCTGCCGGTCGATGCGCCGATCGTGTTCTTCAGCAGCCGCGTCGCGCCGGAGAAAGATGCGGAGACGGTACTGCGCGCCGTCGGCTTGCTGGCCGACGCGGGCCGCCCCGTCTTCCTTCTTCATCGGAGCGGAGGCCATCGTGAGTTCACGACCCTTGCGGAAACCATGGGCGTGCGGCAGCACGTGATTGCCGAAGACGCAGTGCCACCCTTCGAACAACTCGCGGACCTCTATCGCGCGTCGGACGTGTGCGTGCAGTCCAGCCGTGAGGAAGGATTGGGCTTCTCTCCGCTCGAGGCGCTTGCCTGCGGCGTGCCGGTCATCGCCACTGCCGTCGGAGGCCTGAACGACACCATCAGGAGCCGCGACACCGGCTGGCAGGTGCCGCCCGGCGACGCCGAGACGCTCGCCGCGGCGGTGATTCAGGTTCTCGATGACCCGGAGGAATCGGCACGACGTACCGCGAGAGGTGCCGAACAAGTGGCGCGGATCTACGACTCGCGGATTGTCTTCAACGAACTCGTCAGCCTGCTGGGCCGCACGTCCGGCAGGGCAGCGAAGGCGGCCGTCGAGCAGTCGGCCACATCGGGGGGATCGTGACCAGCCGGCCCGAGTCATGCGGCGCTCATGCCCTCGCTTATTCCGTCGCCCCAGGAGTGCAGGGAGGGCTCGGCCATCATGCGGCACAGGTCCTCGACGCCTGCCGTGAGTCGCTGGTATCGCTTACCGCGTTCGGCCCGGCGCCTGACGCGTCATTGCACCGCGGGGTCACCATCGCCGCGCCACCGCAGTTCAGCCCCGACTGGAAACGCCGATACACGTGGAGACGCTATCTCCACGGTGCCGGCCAGATGGAAGCGGATCAATGCTTCGGACGCTGGCTCGCGGAACGCTGTGGTCCCGGTTTCACGAGCCTGTACGTATTCACGCAGATCGCTCTAGAGGCGCTTTCAACTTTTCGCGATCGTGGCACCGCGCACATGCTCGACAACCCCAACGGTCACATCCGTGACTTTCACGACGCAATACAACGTGAGGCCGGGCTCTGGCTGTCGACGCCATATCCAGGCCACCCGACTTTGCGAATGGTCGAACGGGTCGAGGCGGAGTACTCGCAGGCGAACCGGATTCGCGTCGCGAGCTCCTGGGCGGCCGATTCGATGGCAGCGCGCGGCGTCGATCGCTCACGCATCGACGTGGTCCCTCATGCAGTCGATCTGCAGCGGTTCATTCCAGCTTCACGCGCCGATGGGAACGGCGGAACCCTCCGGATCGT
>Ga0126307_10001163_pt1 | contig 17330 bp, 6 predicted proteins | sample Plot28_FD_89955 | JGI IMG/M metagenome (GOLD analysis project Ga0126307, IMG submission 89955) | Serpentine soil microbial communities from UC McLaughlin Reserve, CA, USA - Plot28 | ecosystem: Environmental > Terrestrial > Soil > Grasslands | place: USA: UC McLaughlin Reserve, Lake County... | reverse complement strand
CTGTTTGGAATTAAGATTACCGGTTGGTTCATCTGCCAATAATAATTTAGGCTTTGCAATCAGTGCCCTTACAATGCCGACCAATTGTTGCTGTCCGCCTGATAATTGGCTGGGAAAAAGATCCCTCTTTCCTACAATGTTGAACTTATCAAGCATATCAGAGACAATGGCTTTTCGTTCAGACGATTTTACATTCTGATACAAAAGCGGTGTTTCAATATTTTCATACACTGTAAGCTCATCTATCAAATGATAAGCCTGGAAGATGAACCCAATGTTCTTTTTATAAAGCTCTGTTCTATGCTTTTCTTTTAAATCATAAACAGATTGATCAAAAAACTGGTATGCACCTTCCGAAGGCATATCCAGAATGCCAATGATGTTCAGCAAAGTAGTTTTCCCTGAACCCGACGGGCCCATGATAGACACAAATTCGCCTTCGCTGATTTTTAAATTGATGTCTTTTAAAATGAAGGTAGGTTTACCGCCTACGTTGAACCATTTAGATATATGTTGTAGTTCGATCATACAATTTTTTTAAAAGTTTTATTTCTTATGTTACCGGCTTTTGTAACCTCTGTCATCGCTTGTTGTGTCACTCACTTGTACGTTCAGAACAGCGATCAGCATTCAGCAATCAACCTTTAGAAGTTCAGGCCAACGGCTGAAGGCTGATAACTGAAAGCATTGTTGCAGTACAAGAGTGCGACGCAACAGCAGCCTCAAAATATTGGTACAGTTGGTTACACAATTATCAACTCTATTTAAAAGAACTATTCTACTCATTAACACTGCTCCTTCACTCACTCGCTTCTTAAATTTTTAACCGGGTTAGATAATGCTGCTTTTACTGATTTATAGCCCACCGTTAACCAGGCCACAATAACAGATGCTACAATAGCAAGAACAAAAACTCCCGGGCCCATATGAATTCTGAAAACAAAGTTATCCAACCATTGGCTCATTAAATAATAAGCTACAGGAACGGCAACGGCAAATGCAATGATGATCAGCAGCGTAAACTCCTTTGAAAAAAGATAAATAATATTAGCTACTGAAGCGCCTAATACTTTACGAATACCTACTTCTTTGGTGCGTTGTGCCGCCATAAAAGAAACCAGTCCATACAAACCCAAACAGGAAATAAAAATAGCAATGCCCGCAAAAATTTTATATAACAACGAAAGGTGTTGTTCCTGTTCGTAAAAATTGTTTATTGCTTCATCCATAAAAGTACTGGTGTAGGCGTATTCCGGATTTATTTCGTTCCAGGCTGCATCAATAGCAGCTTTTGTTTTGGATAAGTTACCCGACCTGAACTTAACACCGGTAACGCCGTAACGTTCCCTGCGTTCCATGATCATCATTGGTTTTACATCTTCTCTTAGCGAGTTGGTCTTGAAATCTTTTACCACACCTACAATTGGTTTCCATGTGCCACGACCTGAGCGGATCTCTTTTCCTATTACCAGGCCAGGGCTTTTAAGACCTAGTTTTTTTACCAGCGTTTCGTTCACTACAATTTCATTGGCTGTGTCGCTTTTAGTATATGGCCGTCCCGCTATTATTTGTAAGCCGTAAGTTGCAAAGTAATCTTCGTCACCGGCCTTGCGATAGATATTAAATGGCTCGTCGGCTTTATGATCAAAAGCAAAATTGCCACTCCAGTTGTTGTCCGATGAAGGCACGTCGGAGCTAAAACTGACGGACTGAATACCTGGAATTTGCAATAATTTTTGTTTAAAAGCGGGTTGGCGTGTAACAATAACGCTATCAGCATTGCTATTTAAAATTAACAGTGCCTCTTTATTAAAACCCAGGTCGGCGTTTTGAATAAAGTTCATTTGGCTTACAGCCACAATAGTTCCGATAATCAGAATCTGCGAAATAGAAAATTGCAAAATCACCAATGCTCTCCTTAGAGAAATACCACCGACAGTTGCAGAAGTAATTTTATTTTTCAAAGCCAGTGAGGCATTAAACTTAGATACCACAAACGAAGGATAGAAACCAGACAACGCCGTTACAGTTATTATTATAATGCCCATGAAAGCTGCAGTTTGCCAGTTAAACAGGTTTATTGTTTCGGTAATAGAAGCTACATGTTTTATATAGGGCATGCAAATGGTAGCTAACACAATGGCAAGAGCAGTTGATACCAATACAATAATGCCTGTTTCACCCAAAATCTGCCAGAATAACTGGCGGCGATTGCTGCCTAATACTTTTCTTATACCTACTTCTTTAGACCGCCCGACTGCCTGCGCTGTTGAAAGATTAATAAAATTGATGCAAGCCATGATAATAATAAAAACACCGATAAGCGATAAAGTCCACAGCGTTGATTTGGTGGTAACATGATCCCCTAAGTTGCTGTAACGGTTATCGAAATGCACTTCATTAAGGGGTTGCAAAGAGCTTTTTCGTATAGAATTAGGGTCCCGTGTATAATGCTTTTTAGAGAAGGTTAGTAATTGCTGTTCAATACTGCTTTCAGAAATGCCAGAGGGCAACAACATGAACAACTGAAAATTGCTGGTTGTATTTCCCCAGTCAGGCGTATAACCATACAATTTTGAGCTTTTAAATGATTCATACGAACTAACAACACCCAGGGGGAAATCGGTGTTGGAAGGAGGATTATTTAAAATGCCTGCCACTTTAGTTATAATAGCGTTGTCTAACTTTAGATATTGACCAACAGCATCCCGCCAGTCACCAAAATATTTCTCAGCCATTTTTTGTGTAAGTACTGTATTATTCGGCTCGCCTAGTACGGATGGAGAACCTGTCAGCCAGCCGTACCGGAACACCTGGAAGAATTGTGGATCCGCATAAAAAACACCTGTCTCTTCAATAAATTTCTTGTCGGAAGTAATGTTGTTGCTGTTAGCGCCAAGTACCGTTACCTGGCTGCCGTAATTTGCATATAAAGCACCTGTCGTTATTTGTGGAAAATCAAGACGAATGGCATCTAAAGCAGGGAAAGGAACTCCGGATGTGTAGGAAATATCATCGGGATACTTGTCCTCTGTTACAATATGAAATATCCTGTCATGGTTGGGATGAAAAGTATCATAACTCAGTTCGTATCTCACTACGGTAAATAGTAAGAGGCAGGCAGCAATACCTATTGCCAGGCCGCCGATATTAATGGCCGCATATGCTTTTCGGCGGATAAGGTTTCGCCATGCCAGCCTGATGTAATTTCTAAGCATCTTCTTTAATAATTTCCAGGAGCCGCTCCCATGCCACTTGAATATGAATGGTTCCTTTTTGCGCTAGTACTATGAAAGGTGTACCAATTTCGGAACAGTTGAAAAACAACGATTTATAGTTTGCCGCTATTTTCCAGTGTACGGTTTTGATACACTGAATGTTCATTTTTAGTACGACAATTGTCGTGGTTTGAACAATGCCTGAAAACACCTTACATAAGCGAGACGTAGCTACGGGTTGATGAAAGCTTTTTTATTCGGTTCTTAAATTCCTTACCGGGTTCTCCACAGATGCCTTTGCAATGCGTACAGCAATTACAAATGTTGTGACAAGGCTCAAAATAATTATTGAGAGTAAGAAAGGTTGTGCTGCAAGATTAACCCGGTACGCATAATCGTTTAACCAGCTTTGCATAATATACCAGGCTACAGGTACAGCGATGATACCCCCGATTAACAATACCGGTAAGAACTCTTTCAAGAACAGAGAAATAATGCTTGACGGAGATGCACCGAGCACTTTGCGAATTCCGATTTCCTTAGTACGTTTTTGAACATTTAATGATACCAGCCCCAATACGCCTAACAAAACAATTACCATTGCTACTATAGTGGCAGTATACGCAGCCTTCTTCATTTGTATTTCCGAAGCATACAATTTCTTTAGCACGTCATCCATAAAACGATATTCAAAAGAACTTCCAGGCAATAATTGCGACCATTTCTTTTCGATGGCTTCAATGGTAGCAGTCACATTCCCCGGTTTTAATTTAAAAGATAAATAGCGGTAGGTAGGTGCAAACTTTACATTAAAGAAAATGGTCGGCGCCACTTTTTGCTGCATGGTTCCAAAATGAAAATCATTTGTAACACCTTTTAAAGTAAAGATCGTTGGGTCGCCGGGTATTCTTAGCTGCTGGCCAATTGCGTCGTTTACATTTTTGTAACCAAGTGCGTGAATGGCTTGCTCGTTCATCACAACTTTTCCTGAATCCAAACCCCTGGCGTCGAAAAAAGCGCCTGCTTTTAGCGGTATCTGGTAGGTTGCCAGATAGTTTTCATCTGTTACCATGGCCTGCATCGCTATTGCCTGTGTAGAATCTGTTCCCAATTTATAAACAGGAGGCTGGCCACCGTTCATGCCATTCGGAATTTCAAATGACAGGGTTACACTGCTTATTTGTGGCATCGCAGCAAATTCATTGCGAACTGTTTCCATCTTTCTCACACCTTGTGGCGACCAGTCCCTCGGCACTTGCGAGGAAACAATGTATTCTTTATTATATCCCAGGCTTTGACTAAAAAAATGGGAAACTTGTTGTGAAACAACATAGGCTGCTATCATTACTATGGCAGCCACAAAGAATTGAAAACTTACTAATGACTTACGCAACAATACATTTGCTTTCACCGTTTTCAATTTGCCTTTGAGTGAATCTGTTGTTTGAAGGGCTGATAAAACAAATGCCGGGTACAAACCAGCTAGCAGACCAACGACTAAAACCAAACCGCCAGGGATTAAGATAAAATAAGAGGGAAAAGAAGTAAGTGTTGGAAGCTCTTTCCCCACCATTCTTTGGAACAAAGGCGTTAACAACGGATATAAACCAACAGCCAGCAGTGTAGCCAATAAAACAATCATAACCGACTCTGTCAGGAACTGCAAAACAATCTGCTTTCTAAGGCAACCCAATACTTTTCGCACCCCAATTTCTTTCATACGGGAAGAACAACTGCTTATAGAAATATTGATGAAGTTAATAATAGCCATCACCAAAATGAATAAACCAACAAATGAGAGTGTATAAATTACCCGCTTCACCAGGCCGTTGTCTTTTACCCGGTAATATTCTGTTAAGGCAACCGGTTGCACTGTCAAATTTTCCCTGATAAACTTGTTTGCATTTTGCTGTATCAATTGCCTTATCGGGCCTTCCAGGTCCTTTGCCGTTACACCTTCCCGTACTTCAATATAGGAAGGGATATAAATATTGGCCCAGGACTCAAAATCAAGACGGCCAAAATAGGAATAGGTATTAGTAGGAATAAAAAAACTGTTGTGATTTTCTGCGTTTAATTGCGTTACGGAGTTTTCAGGAATGTTCTTTAACACACCAGTAATGACGAAATCGTGATGGGTTCCTGAAAAGCTTTGTATGGAAACGGTTTCACCAACAACATCTGTTCTGCCAAAATATTTAATAGCAGTTTCCTTTTTTATTACGGCAGAATACGGGTTTTTTAAAGCAGTTCTGGCATCACCATGCAATAATTCAAAACCATACATGGCAAGAAGCGTACTGTCGCCCAACTGAATATTTTCTCTTAAATGTTTATCGCCTTTTGAGACTACCGAGGTAATGCCATCCCAACGGTAATAATTAGCAACAAGATTTGGATAGTCTTCTTTCAACCTTTTTGATAAAGGTCCCAGTGTAGTGATATCAACTCCAAGGTTGGCATCTTTCCAATTACTTTGGAGGAAATACTGGTTTTTTGCATGAAGGAGGTTTTTATTCACGTTTAACTCATTCCACACATAACTTGCAATTAACAAGCTAAACGCAATACCAATGGATAAACCAAACACATTGATACCAGAATGAAAACCATTTTTATAAATATTCCTCCACCCGATTTTGATATAGTTTTTAAGCATAAATAAATTTATTCGGTTCTTAAATTTTTCACCGGGTTTGTCAGTGCTGTTTTAATTGCCTGCAAAGAAATAGTTATAAAAGCGATTACCAGGCTGGCTATTCCTGCCACTGCAAACACCCACCACTGAACAGATATTTTGTAAACAAAATTATCCAGCCACTTGTTGATGACAAACCATGCAATTGGCGTTGCAATCACAAAAGCAATAAAAACAAGTTTGATAAAATCTTTCGATACAAGGGCAAGAATATTAGGTATAGTGGCACCCAAAACCTTCCTGATTCCTATTTCCTTGGTGCGTTGTACCATTGCAAAAGCTGTTAAGGCAAATAATCCAAGGCAGGCTAATAGTATGGCAATGGTTGCAAAAGCACTGAACACTCCTGCAGTCCTTTGTTCTGCTTTATAAAGCGCATCGTAATCTTCATCTAAGAAATGATATTCAAAGGGCCGGTGCGGTGCTCTTTCCTTCCAGGTTTTCTCTAAATGTGCAAGTGCAGCCGGAATGTTACCAGATACTTTTACAAACAGTGAACCTACCATTCTTTTATCAAGGAAAATCACCAGCGGGCCAATAGCTTCGTGAAACGACCTGAAATGAAAATCTTTTACTACTGCTTTCACAGGTCCATCCGTTCCCTTAGTCACTATTTTACCAATGGCTTCCTCAGGCGTCCAGCCAAAAGCTTTTGCAGCAGATTCGTTTAAAATATAAGTATGGTGCAGGTTATTTCCACCGTTAGAAGTATCGAACTGCAACACATCGGTTTGATTATAGTCGCTACCTGCAACAATTTTTAAATTCATTGTTTTTACAAAGTCCTCATCTACCGGAATGGCATTGACAAATATCCTGTCTTTTTCATTAAAACCATTGCCCTTATTTAATCCATCGGCCCAATCAATATGAGTAGGTTCTTCGTATGCTCCTGCCACTGATTTGATATTAGCATTCATGGCCAGGGCTTTTTTGAAATTATCATAGTTTTCCAGTATAGGTTTGTCAACAGGCAGTACAATCATTTTTTCCTTATCATACCCAAGGTCTTTCTTTTGTATATAAGAAAGCTGTTGAAGAATAATAACCGTGGTCACAATTAAAAATATAGAAATTACAAACTGCAGTACAATTAATGAACGGCGTAAACTGCCGGAACCGGTGAACCGAAAACCAGATTTGAGTATATTGATATTCTTGCCACGAGCTAGCATAAGTGAAGAGTAAGCACCAGCCGCAAACGTTACTATAACAGATAAGATAACTAAACTAATCAGTATGCGGGATTGAAATAGTACTGAGGCATGTAACGCTTTCCCGGAAAGCTGGTTAAAATAGGGCAACAAAAGAGCAGCCAGACCTATAGCAATTAAAACCGAAATAAACGTTAGTAAAAACGACTCGGAAATGAATTGATAAAACACTTGCCTATCGGCGGCGCCCAACACTTTACGCATGCCTACTTCGGCACTTCGTCCGGAAGATTGTGCTGTGCTTAAATTAGTATAGTTAACACAGGCTATTAATAAAATAAGGAAAGCCACTGCTGCTAAAACATAGATATACAGCAGGTTTCCGTTGGGTTCAAAACCATCAAGGTCCGAATGCAGGTGAACCCAGGTCAATGGCTCAAGGAAGTATTTAGAATAAGCGCTTCCTTCTAATTGCATTTCTTTTTTTGCTGCAACCCTCATGTAAGCATTGATCTTTGCCTGCACAGTTGGTACCTGGTCTTTATCGTGTAACAAAAAGTACGTATTATAATTTGCCTCGTTCCATTTTTCGGTTTTTGCTGCTGTAAGGGAAGTAAAAGCCGCTACAAAGTCAAACTGTATTTGCGAATTTGCCGCGACATCAGAGGCTATACCGGTTACAATAAAATCTTTAGTACCCACCTTCACGGTTTGCCCCACCGGATTAGTGTTGCCAAAATATTTTCTTGCCATCGACTGTGAAACAACTATTTTGTCCGGCGCATCTAAAACGGTTGCCGCATTACCGCTTACGAGCGGAAATGAAAACATAGAAAAGAAAGCAGAATCGGCATATAGAAAATTCTTTTCATCAAACATTTTATCCTTATAAGCTATAACCCGTGGATATTTTAATAAGCGGACGTAGGATTCTACTTCGGGAAAATTCCTTTTAAACTCCGGTCCTACTTTAGTGCCTGTTGACGCAGTTCTGTTGGGCTTATCTTCGAAATTGTATTCCCAAACTGCTCTTACTATCCTGTCCCTGTTTTTATGAAACTGGTCATAGCTTAGTTCATGCCATATGTAGATACCAATTAAAATACAGCTGGTAATGCCAATAGCAAGGCCAGTGATATTGACAAAAGTATAGAGCTTGTTTTTCAGTAAATGACGAAAAGCAATTTTAAAATAGTTGCGTATCATAATAAGGGCTTTATTCGGTTCTTAAACTTTTGACAGGGTTGGCAATAGCCGCTTTTGTTGCCTGGAAGCTCACTGTAAACAAAGCAATCAATAATGCAAGCGTTCCTGCCAGTGCGAATGCCCATAAACTCACGTTTATTTTGTAAGCAAAATCCTCCAGCCATTTATTCATGACCCACCACGCCATTGGAAAGGCAATTAAAATGGCGACCGTTACCAGTTTGATAAAATCTTTTGACAACAATATCGCCAAACGTGTTGCTGTGGCGCCCATTGCTTTCCTGATTCCAATTTCTTTTCGCCGCTTTTGTGCGGTGAAGGCTGCAAGACCAAATAAGCCCAGGCAGGAAATAATGATTGCCAGCGCTGCAAAATACCAGGACAGTTGCGCTACCCTTTGCTCCGATGCATAAAGGTTTTTGTATTCATCATCCAGGAACTTATATTCAAATGATAGCCCCGGGTTGACTTCCTTATATAATTGTTGTAACCGTGCAATTGTCTCTTTTTCCCTACCCGGTTTTATTTTCACCATTATTTTGGATAATCGTGGGCTTAAGCTAAAATCAAAAAAACAAGGCTTTAAATTTTGGTATAGCGATTCAAAGTGAAAGTTCTTTGCCACCCCTATTATTTCTTTGTCCTGACCCCACACTTTGACTATTTTACCAATAGGGTCTTTTATTCCCATGCTTTCAATAGCAGCTTCATTAAAAATGATTGCGTTTTTTGTACCAAAGTCTTTTGAAAAACTGCGTCCCTCTTTCATTTCAATTCCAAGTGTTTCTATAAAATCGTAGCCGCAGGGTATATCGGTATAACTGGTTTGGTCATCCTTCGGCTTTCCTTCCCAACTGATGTCAGTAGTACCTCCCTGACGGTTGGTGATAGTATGCCTGAAATTAGAGGCTGCCACCACCCCGGGCACACTCTTTACTCTCGCCAGGAAGCTTTGCAAATCCTGTTCGTAGGATTCACCTTCTTCATATTCTTCCAATGCCTTTCCTCCCTTTTCGAAATAGATAATATTGTTCCGGTTATACCCCAGGTTTTTAGATTGTATGTATTGTATTTGTTTATAAACGATCAAGACAGATACGATTAGAATAACAGAAATAGTAAACTGAAATATTACCAGGCCCTTCCGCACTAAAATTTCACTGATAGAAGTGGAGAGCTTACCTTTTAATATATTGATTGGAGCAAAGCCAGAGATGTACAAAGCAGGATAACTACCGGAGACAAAGCCAGTAAAAACTGTTATGCCCAGCATAGAAAGCACAACATTCCTGTCAAAATGAAGAGTAATTTGTTTGCCGGTAATTTCATTAAAGGGAGGAAGTAAAACAATAATGAGAATGATAGCAAACATAAGCGATAAAAAACTCATCAACACAGATTCACCCAGGTATTGAAGAATCAACATTGACCGATTTGCCCCCACCACTTTTTTAATTCCGATCTCTTTTAGTCTCCTTGATACTTTAGCCGTCGCCAAATTCATAAAATTGATACAGGCAATAACTAATATTAATATAGCCACAATAGAAAACAGCTTGACATACGCTATTCTTCCTCCTGCCTGTACACCGTTTTCATATTTCCCATATAAGTACTTATCAGAATAGCGCCTCGCGAATATCGTCCGCGGTGACAAGTTTCCATCTTTTGACTTTATATAGTTGGAGATTTTAGCATTAAACCTATTTAAATCTGTTCCCTTTTTTAAAAGCAGGTAAGTGAAAGGATCACTATTTCCCCATTTTTTTGCTTGCGGTCTTTTTTCTAAAAACAATTCATAATTAAACAACAGGTCAAATTGAGAAGAAGAATTGGCAGGAAGTTTTTTAAAGATGCCGGAAATAATATATTGGCCGCCATAGTCTTTTTGCTTCCATTCAATCGTTTTTCCCACAACATTATCTGTGGTATTAAATAATTTCAGCGCCAGTTCATCAGATATAGCAACGCTAAATTTGTCAGACAGCATGCTATTTTTTTTACCATCAATAATATAACAGTCAAACATTTTAAAATAATCTTCCCCAGCAAATTGTCCGTCTGCTTTGATCTTAGTATCCTTAAAGGAAATAATTCCCTTATCCGAAAACCAGGAAGGAGGAATAACTGATGTTGCATATTCCACTTCAGGCATTTCTTTAGCAAGTGATTGAGCTAAAAGACCTGGCGTATACTCAATTGTTTCAATGCCTTTGTCATTGTTCTTGTTTTGCATTACCTGGAAAAGCCGGCTGTCTTTTTGGTGAAATTTATCAACACCTAACTCATCGTTCACCCAGAAATAAATTAATAATGTGCATGCCATGCCGGTTGCAAGACCAATTAAATTCAGAAAAGTGAACTGGCGGTCTTTTAAGATATTGCGCCAGGCAATTTTAAAATAATACGTAAGCATACAATTCTTTTTTATTGCTACATCATCTGAAATTTGTTAGTCATCGGGCCTGTTATGGCAACCTGTGCCCCTCCCTTTTTACTGAATGAATATTGTCAGCTTAGCAATCCGCAGTCACAGCCAAACTCCTGAAAGCAGATACCACAGTAGATCAGCACATTATTTTATTCTGTTCTTAAGCTTTTTACCGGATTAGCAACGGCTGTCTTCATTGCCTGGAACCCGATAGTAACAAAAGCAACCACCACTGCTACAAACCCGGTCAGGATAAAGACCCACCATCCTATATTAATGCGGTATGCATAGTCCTGTAGCCATTTATACATTAGGAACCAGGCACATGGTGTGGCGATTACTACAGCAAGTGTCACCAGTTTCAAAAAATCTTTTGACAATAACTTAACGATGGAGGATACAGAAGCGCCAAGCACTTTGCGGATGCCGATCTCCTTTGTGCGGTTCACAGCCGTTAACGCAGCCAGTCCAAACAAACCAAGACAAGCCAGGAAAATCGAGACACCACCGGCCCATCCTGCTACCTTACCCCACCTGTCTTCCATTTTATAAAAACGATCCATATCCTCGTCTAAAAAACTATATTGAAAAGGATAATCAGGAACAATCGTTTTCCATGTCGCCTGTAAAGCAGTCAGAGCTTTTGACGGTTCTCCATCCTTTATGCGGATATAGAATTTACGAGGGTCTAATTGCGAAGGCATGATAAATAGCTGCGATCGGACTTCCTGTTTTAAATCGGAGTAATTAAAATTCTTTACAACTCCGATGATCTTCCTGGTCACCGTTCCGGAACCAAATCTCTTTTCCTGTAGTTCTGCCCCAACAGCGTTGGAAAGGGTCAGCCCAAAATCCCTAAGCAAGGTTTCATTTACAATAATTGAGTTGACGGTATCAGAGGAAAGAGAAGAATTAAAATCCCGGCCCGCTACTAACTGCATTCCCATGGTTTTTAAATAAGCTGCATCAACCGGATAAATGATCACGCCCTTGGTTTCTCCTTTATAATCAAAGGCGGTTCCCATTAAACCCTTTCCTTCTCCCATACCCATTTCTGATGCCGATACGTTAACAATACCGGTATGGGATTGTAAATATTGTTTAAAGAGCGGGTATACTTTCTTTGCATCAGTTCCTTCTGCATCTATAACCACCACATTTTCTTTATGGAAGCCAATATATTTTGACCGCATGAATTTTATCTGCTGCAGGATAACAAGCGTTGATATGATCAACACTACAGACAGAACAAATTGCAGGGTTACCAGTGATTTGGTAAAAAGATTGGAGCCACCTAAACGGATTTTGCTCTTCAGCACTTCAACTGGTTTAAAACCGGATAATATAAATGCCGGGTAAATGCCGGCGAGCAACCCGGTTACCAGCGTAAGGCCGACAAATAACCACACTAACTCGGGAAACTGTGCAAAAGAAAAATGAATTTCTCTTCCTGTCAACTGGTTAAAATAAGGAAGCAGCAATTGTGCGATCCCAAAACCAATGCCAGCGGAAAAAATGCTGAGCAAAAAAGATTCGGCTAAAAACTGTGTAACAAGTTGACCTCTCCCACTTCCTGTTACCTTCCTTACGCCTACTTCCTTTGCCCTGCCCGCCGAACGGCCAATGGCAAGCGTGGTGAAATTGATACAGGCAATCAATAAAATGGCTGCCGCAATGCCGATCAATATCCAGATATTTTTGGGATCAATTGTATCGGCCATTCCTCCAATTTTGACGTTGGTGTGTACCTCCGCCAAAGGTTGTAACAGAAAGCGAACAGGGAAAGGACCTTTACCGTTCCATATTCCCTCTTTGCGCAATTCTTCCGCCTCCCGTGTGTAGTATTTTTTCCTGAATTGCGCCAACCGGTAAGGATCATTTGGCAGCTTACTTTCTGCAGCCAGGAGCAGGTAGGTTTCGCTGCCGATAGTCATATGCCAGTTGCCTTCACTGTGCTTGCCCATTTCCGTGGCCATCAGGTAAGTGTAACTTCCCAATATATCAAAGCGGATAGAGGAATTGGAAGGGAAATCGTCGGCAACGGCGCCAACTGTAAATGGCTCAAACTTGTCTTCCATTTTAATGTCTACCCTTTTACCGACAACTTCTGTTTCACCAAATAACTGGATAGCTTTCTGCCTGGTTAAAACAATATTTGATGGATCTTTTAATGCAATTGCAGCATTTCCCTTTAGCATTTTAAAATCAAATATTTTAAATAGCTGCGGATCGGCAAAGGTTATTTTGCTGCGGCTGATGTCATTGCCGGCTCTTACAAATTTTTCATCAAAACCTTTTTGTATGCGGGCAAACTCTTTTACATCTCCAAAATCATTTTTTATGGCAGGCCCTAATGGCGTTCCTCCAAAAGCTTCGCCCCCGGGCTCTCTTCCGGGAATACCCTGTAGCCATTCTGCTACACGGTAAATACGCGATGCTTTAGTATGAAAACGGTCAAAGTTGAATTCATGAACAGCAAACAAGAGGAAAAGAAGGAAGCAGGCCAGGCCAAAGGAAAGTCCAATGATGTTTATAAAAGCCAGGCCTTTTTGCCTGGATAGATGGCGAAGCGCAATTTTAAAATAATGCAAGATCATACATGAAAATTTATTCTGTTCTTAAACTTTTTACAGGATTAGCAATGGCCGCCTTTATTGCCTGGAAACCTACAACCAGCAACGCTATCAGCACAGCCGCTAAACCTGCTAACACAAATACCCACCAATTAATAGCAGTACGGTATTCAAAATTTTCTAACCATTTATTCATAGCCCACCAACCTAATGGCCATGAAATAAGATTGGCAATAAGAACAAGGCTGAGTAAATCTTTTGAAAGAAGGCCGACAACGTTTGATACTGTTGCTCCCAACACCTTCCTTATCCCAATTTCCCTTGTGCGTTGTTCTGCCGTAAATATGATAAGGCCTAACAAGCCAAGACATGAAATGAATATGGCAAGAAAAGCAAAGTACCGGGCAAGCTGACTTACCATCTGCTCACTCTTGTAAAGCTTCTGATATTCCAAATCTGAAAATTTATAAGTGAACGGAAACTTTGGATTCAGATTTTTACATATCTTTTCAAGACTTGCCAAAGCTTCTTTTGTTTTACCAGGCTCTGTTCTTACCAATGCATTGCCCCATCCAATATTTTCACCCAGACGAAGTACCATTGGATTTATTGAAACATGAAGTGAATTGAAATGAAAATCTTTAAGAACACCAATGATGGTTCCTTTCTTTTGCCAGAAAGTAAGAGGCTTACCAACCGGATTCTTATAACCAATACGTTTTAACGCAGACTCATTTAAAATATAAGCCACCGAATCCGTCGGAAAATTTTTTGAAAAATCACGGCCCTCCGCTAATTGTAAATGCATGGTTTTTGTAAAATCATATCCAACCGCCGACTGTGCAAATTCAATATCGGCGGTTGGATCTTTACCTTCCCATTCAACACCACTGGTGCCGTTTTCTATTTGCGTGGGTATGTCGGTGATACGAGATACCTCTTTTATTCCAGGCATCTGCAATGACTGATTTTTGAATAACTGGTATTTCGGGGTAAGATCACCTTCCAGTGGTATATACAGAAGATTTTCCCTGTCGTAACCGAGATTCGCCGTTTGAATATAATTAACCTGCTTGCTTACAACGATGGTCCCGATAATTAATATAATTGAAAGCAAAAATTGGAAAACAACAAGCCCTTTACGAAACCACAAAGTGCCAGTTGAAAATTTTAATGAGCCCTTTAAAACATGAACAGGCTTAAATGACGAGAGATATAAAGCAGGATAGCTTCCGGAAATAAAACCTGTTATCAATAACAAACCTATAATACTTAGCCAGAAAGTTGAATCAGTAAGGGGAATATTAATTTGCTTCTCTGTAAGCTGGTTGAACACAGGCATTACAAGTATCACAAGAATAAGTGAAACAGCAATAGCTATTGATACAATCAGTAACGCTTCACCTATAAATTGTCTTATCAACGCAAAACGAAAAGCACCAACTACTTTTCTAATGCCAATTTCTTTTGCCCGTTTTACTGACCTGGCTGTTGTAAGGTTCATGAAGTTGATGCAGGCGATCAATAAAATAAAAATGGCAACGAGACTGAATAGCTGTACATATTGAATTCTGCCACCTGATAATTTTCCCTGCTTATCAAAATTTGAATGAAGATAGATATCTCCATAATGTTGAATCCCTAACCGTATATAAGAATGTGCCGTTTGCTCCTTATTATAATTATCCAGAAATCTTGAAATCTTTTTTTCAAAAGCCTTTGCATATGCGCCTTCATGCAACACTATATATGTTGCCGGTCCATTATTTGTCCAGTCCTTTGCCCAGCTATTGCTTTCCAGGAAGCTGTGCCAGTTTAAGATATAATCAAATTGTGCAGTACTGTTTTGCGGCACATTGTCAAACACTGCCGTTATCTTTAAATCTTTCCTGTTATCATATCGTATTGTTTTTCCAATTGCTTTTGCCGGCGAACCAAAAAAATCTTCAGCCATCTTTTTTGAAATGGCAATATCCAAAGGTGTCTGCAATGCTGTTGCTGCATTGCCCTGGAGTAAAGGATAGGAAAATACGTTGAAGAAATCCTGACCCGCATGGTTTCCTTTTTCTTTTATTATTTTATTATTTGCCTCAAAGGTGCTCAGCTCATTCCAGGCATAATTAGTTGCATATTGTACTTCAGGCAAAACTTTCTTCATTTCATCGGCGAGTACGCCGGGCCCACCATGAAAAGCAAATATCTGCCCATCCCGGTATTGCCTTTCAATTACGCTGTACAACCGTGAACTATTTTTATAAAATGCATCCACTTTATATTCATCGCTTACCCATAACATAATCAAGAGGCTGCAGGACAGGCCAAGTGCAAGACCCATAATATTAATAAAAGAGAAAGCTTTGTTCCTCGATAGATTTCTGAAGGCCGTTTTCAAATAATTTTTGAACATTGTCTGAATTGGGTTTTATGATTAATGATTTAAGGCTCCCTTTCCATTTTCCAATGCACACTTACCATTAACAATTCTCTTCCTCATTCCTTTTTAGATGCAGGGCATCATTCTGATCTTAAGCTTTGTACCGGGTTTACTATCGCGGCTTTTATTGCCTGGAAACTGATTGTAAAAAATGCAATCACTACCGAAGCCAGAACAGCAAGGGCAAATACCCACCACGATATGTTGGTACGATAGGCGAAATTTTCTAACCATTTATTCATTCCAAACCTGACGATTGGTACGGCTATAATAAATGCGATCAGAACAAGCTTTATAAAATCAACTGATAAAAGATTTACAATGCCGGTCACGCTTGCACCCAATACTTTCCTTATGCCAATTTCTTTTGTGCGCTGCATGGTGCTGTACGAGGATAGCCCCAATAAACCAAGGCATGAAATAAAAATAGCCAAGGCTGCAAACTTGGAAAAAAGATTGCCAAAATTTTCTTCAGGCCGGTATTGCTTATTAAAAGAATCGTCCAGGAAATAATAATCGAAAGGCCGGTTTGGAATTGTTTGATTCCATGTTTTTCCAATGGCTGCTATAGTTCTGGGAAGGTTCTTTGCAGCTAGTTTGATAGAAATTAATCCATACGCCCAGGTCTCAATCCGCATCACCAATGGTTCTATTTTCTGCTGCAGTGATTTATAATGAAAGTCTTTCAGTACACCTATAATTTGTCCTTTTCTTCCCCACTGGCTAAAGTTTCTGCCAACAGCGTCCGCAGGTGATTCATAACCCAGCATTTTTGCTGCGCTTTCATTTATTACCATTGCCTTTGTACTGTCAGTTGGAAAGTCTTTAGAAAAACTTCGTCCCGCATACAGTTTCAATTTGAACTGGTTTATATAATCAAAATCAACAAAAAAAAGATTCAGATTTGTCGTTTGCATTTCTCCTTTACTATTCTCCATTTCTGAACGAGCAGAAGTATAACTACTACCGGGTACGGCAGAAGAAAAGCTCGTCGATATCACACCCGGTACTGTTAATAACGATTGTTTAAAAGCATCTTTATTCTTATCAAAACTCGTGTTAATGATAAGCTCTTGTTCCTTATTAAAACCGAGGTCCTGCCTCCGCATATAATTCAATTGCCGGTAAACAACGATCGTTCCTGCCATCAGGGCAATGGATATAACGAATTGAAAAACGACTAGCCCTCTTCTTAGCATCAATCCTTTAGTACCTGCAGAAAATCTTCCTTTCAAAACGCTCACGGGTTTAAAAGAAGATAACACAAGCGAAGGGTAAAAACCGGCTATCATACCAATAGCGACAGAAAGGAGGAGAAGTATAAGAGGGTGCGTGGGATTATTAAATATCCCGCTGCTTATTTCTTTACCGGCAAGCTGATTAAACAACGGCAATGTAAGCACGCATAGCAAAATAGACAATGTAAAAGCAATTAAACTAATCAACACAGATTCACCTATAAATTGTTTTGCAAGCTGAAATCTTCCCGCACCAACCACTTTACGAATGCCTACTTCTTTGGCGCGTTCAGCGCTGCGTGCTGTGCTTAGATTGATAAAATTGATACAGGCAATAAGTAAAATAAAGGCAGCGATTATAGAGAAGATATATACGTT
>Ga0126307_10001162_pt1 | contig 17347 bp, 20 predicted proteins | sample Plot28_FD_89955 | JGI IMG/M metagenome (GOLD analysis project Ga0126307, IMG submission 89955) | Serpentine soil microbial communities from UC McLaughlin Reserve, CA, USA - Plot28 | ecosystem: Environmental > Terrestrial > Soil > Grasslands | place: USA: UC McLaughlin Reserve, Lake County... | reverse complement strand
GTAATCGCGGCTCGTCAAGGACGAAACGGCCAATCAGCGGCCATGCCGCGCACCTTTACGGCCGACCCGCTGCGCGGCTGCGGGTTTCCCGCGCTAATCGAGAACGAATTGAATCGTTCGAGTTGCGGATCGCCTACGACAAGGCCGGGCACCGCGTCGAGTTGACGGCAACCGTGTCAGAAGCCGTCGCGGATGCCTTCGAGAACGCGAAAGCCCTCCAAGCGGAGGGCTTCGGCGTCGTAGTGAGAGACATAGCGGGGGCGGGATTTGAACCCGCGACCTCCGGGTTATGAGCCCGGCGAGCTACCTGACTGCTCCACCCCGCGGCGGACCGACGAGTTTAGCGCCGAGCCCTGGATTCGGCAGGCCGCGTGCGGTGTATCGTCGGCCGGTGGCGGCAATAGACGGCTCGCGAACACGGGCGCGGAACGTGCGGATCCTCGCCGCCGGCGGGACGATCTCGATGACTGGGGACGTCGGCGCGAAGCCGGAGCTCGACGCGCGGGCGCTCCTCGAGACGATCCCCAGCCTCGCGGACTACGAGGGGCTCGAGGCGCGCACGATCTCGAACCTCCCGAGCGTTCACCTGTCGCTCGCCGACCAGCTCGAGATCTGCCGGCAGGCGCGCGACGCCGCGCGGCGCGGCCTCGGCGTTGTCGTCACCCACGGGACCGACACGCTCGAGGAGACGGCGATGCTCTGCGACGTCCTCCACGATGCCGAGGCGCCGATCGTGTTCACCGGCGCGATCCGGCCGGCCTCCGCGCCGGGCGCCGACGGGCCGGCGAACTGTGTCGACGCGGTCAGCGTCGCCGCGAGCGAGGCCGCCGCCGGGATGGGCGTCCTCGTCTGCTTCGGCGGCGAGATCCATCACGCACGCGGGGTGCGCAAGACCGACACGACCTCGCTCGTCGCCTTCTCCTCGCCCCAGACCGGGCCGCTCGGCAGGGTGACCGAAGCGCACCCGACGATCTGGTCCCGGATCCCGCGCAACCCGCCGCTCGACCCGCCGCACCTCGACTGCCACGTGCTGGTCGTGCCGACGCATGCCGGCGACGACGGCACCCTCGCCCGCGCCGCGCTCGACACCGACCCCGAGGGTGCCGTGATCGGCACGCTCGGCGCCGGACACCTCGCCCCCGCGGTGCTCGAACTCTGGGGCGAGGCCGCCGACCGGATCCCGGTCGTCGCCTACTGCCGTTCGGAGCGCGGTGTCATCCTCAGCGCTACGTACGGCTATCCCGGATCCGAGATCGACCTGCGCGAGACGGGGATCATCCCGGCGGGCTTCCTCTCGCCGCAGGCGGCACGGATGAAGCTCCTCGCCTGCCTCGCCTCCGGGCTCGCGACCGAGGAGATCCGCTGGGCCTTTCGCCAGGACGACGCATGACCATCGATGGAGCACGAGGCCGCGCCGTTGTCATCACCGGTTGCTCGACCGGGATCGGCCGCGCGTGCGCGGTGGCCCTGGACCGGGCTGGCTTCGGGGTGTTCGCCGGTGTGCGGCGCGACGCCGACGGCGAGGCGCTGCGATCGGAGACCTCGGACCGACTCGAGCCGCTGATCATCGACGTCACCGATGGCGAGACGATCGCCGCCGCGGCCGAGCGCGTGCGTGAGGCGACGGGCGGCAGGCTCGCGGGCCTCATCAACAACGCCGGGATCACCGTGGGGGGTCCGGTCGAGGCGATCCCGCTCGAGGACTTCCGGCGCCAGCTCGAGGTTAACGTCACCGGGCAGGTCGCGGTCACGCAGGCCTTCTTGGGGATGATCCGCGCCGCCCGCGGCCGCATCGTCTTCATCTCCTCGATCGGTGGCCGAGGCGGCCTCCAGTTCCTATCGCCGTACAACGCGTCGAAGGCGGCCCTGGCGGCCATCGGCGACTCGCTTCGGCAGGAGATGAAGCCGTTCGGCGTCGACGTTTCGATCGTCGAGCCCGGCTCGATCGCGACCGAGATCTGGGCGAAGGGGGACGACCAGGCGCAGCGGCTCAGCGACGCGCTCGACCCGGGCGTCCTCGCCCTCTACGGCGAGCGGATCGACCGGATGCGCGCGCTGGCGGCGAAGACCGGCGCCGCTGGCCTGCCGGCCGAGGCGGTCGCCGAGGTGGTCCAGCACGCGCTCACCGCGCCGCGGCCGCGGGCTCGATACGTCGTCGGTCGCGACGCGAAGGTCCAGGCGGTCGCGCGGCGGGTGCTCCCCCACCGCGCGCTGGACCGCCTGGTCGAGCGCGAGATCGATCGCGCCTCCTAGCCGAAGTCCCCGCGGAGCTCAGTCAGGCGCAGGTTGTTGCCGGACGGATCGCGAAACGCCGAGTCGATCCCGTACGGGACCTCCTGCGGCTCCTGCGTGAACTCGAGCCCGCGGCCCTTGAGCTCTTCGACCGACGCCTTGACGTCGTCGGTCGTGAGGAACACGGTGCCGGCGAAGCCCTTGCTCATCAGGTCCTCGACCTGACCCGCGGTCGCGTCGTCCATCACCGGTGCTCCGGGGATCGCCATCAGGACGATCGCGACGTCCTCCTGGCCTGGCGGCGAGACGGTGAGCCAGCGAAAGTCCCCGAATTCCGGCACCGTGACATCGCTTCGCACCTCCATGCCGAGCTTCTCCGTGTAGAAGGCGAGCGCCTCGTCCTGGTCGTGGACCCAGAGTTGCGCGGTTGAGATCTTCATCGTTTCTCCTTCGAGATCGTCGTATCGAACGTCGGCCACGCTAGCCCCGTCCGGAGCCCCGGTCTTCTCCAAACGTGCTGTGTTTGGGCCGCCCGTAGATCCGCTGCACGCAGAGCGGCACCATCGCCCGTTCGGTCGCCGGCGGGAACGCCGCCCGGTATACGGTCGGGGAGATGCCGTAGGCGCTCTTGAAGCTCGAGGTGAAGGAGCCGACGCTGGTCAGCCCCACCGAGAGGCAGATCTCGAGCACCTGCCAGTCGGTGTTGCGAAGCAGCGCAGCGGCGCGCTCCAGCCGGCGCGTGAGCAGGTAGGTGTGGGGCGGCTCACCGAAGGCGCGCCGGAACTCGCGGCTGAAGTGGGCGCGCGAGAGCCCCGCGGCGCGCGCCATCTCGCTCACCGTGAGCGGCTCGGCGTACCGCGCGTCGGCGAGGTCCTTGGCGCGCAGCAGGTGGCGGGTAGTCGGTAGGTACTCCATCGCTCGTCGATAATGACCGGAACCGCGCTCCCGATTAAGCGCTCGGTTCTGGGCTCCTCGCTGCTGCGCTCCGGCCGCCCCTAGGATGCGCCGGACTTGCGCGTGGCCGTCGTCGACATGGGGACGAACTCGACGCGGCTTCTCGTCGCGGACGTCGTCGACGGCGAGGTGCGCGAGCTCGAGCGCCGCTCGACGGTGACCAGGCTGGGGCGCGGCGTCGACACGTCCGGGCAGCTCGCCGCGGAGGCGATCGAGGACGTCTGCGCCGTGGTCGGCGGCTACATCGACATCTACGAGCGCCTCGACGCCGAGGGGGTCAGCGCGATCGCGACGAGCGCGGTGCGCGACGCCGAGAACAGCGCCGTCTTCCTCGCCGAGCTCAGGGAGCGCTTCGCGCTCGACGCCACCATCCTCGACGGCGCCGAGGAGTCCCGGCTCACATACCTCGGCGCCTGCGCCGAGCGCCCGCCCGCCGACCGGACGCTCGTCGTCGACATCGGCGGCGGCTCGACCGAGCTCGTCCTCGGCGACGGGCCGCGGGTCGGCTTCTACGCGTCGCTTCAGGTCGGCACCGTGCGCCACACCGAGCGTTACGTGACCCACGACCCGCCCGAGGCGCATGAGCTCGAGCTGCTGGCCGCCGACGTGAGCTCCGAGATCGCCGCCGCGCTCGACGGCGCCGCGCCCGCGCATGCCAGCGTCGGCATCGGGGTCGCGGGCACGCCGACCTCGCTCGCGGCGATCGACCAGGAGCTCGAGCCCTATGACCCGGAACTCGTCCACGGCTACCGGCTCTCGCTCGGCTCGATTCAGCGCATGTGCTCGCAGCTCGCCGCGGTCCCGCTCGCCGAGCGTCGCGGGGTCCCCGGCCTGCACGAGGGTCGGGCGCCGACGATCGTCGCCGGCGTCGTCATCCTGATCCAGGTGATGCGGGCCTTCGGGCTCGACCAGCTCGAGGTCTCCGAGCACGACATCCTCTGGGGCGCGGCGCTCGAGGCCGCCGACGGCTTACCTCGCGCGTAATTGCGCGTCAGGCAACCGGGTGTACGCTGCCCCGTCAGGTGGCGAGCGAGACCGTGCACTACCGCACCTGTCCGTTCTGCGAGGCGACGTGTGGCCTCGAGGTGCGGATGCGGGGGGACGAGGTCCTCTCGGTCCGCGGGGATGAGGATGACGTCTTCAGCCGCGGGTTCCTCTGTCCGAAGTCACAGGGCCTGAAGCAGCTCCACGACGATCCCGACCGCCTGACGAAGCCGCTCGTGCGGCGCGACGGCGAGCTCGTCGAGGCGAGCTGGGAGGACGCCTTCGCCGCGGTGGACGCCGGGCTCTCGCGCGTGCTCGACGGCGGCGACCGCGACGCGGTCGCGGTCTACCTCGGCAACCCGAGCGCCCACAGCCTCGGCCCGACGCTCTACGGCCCCGCCCTCCTGCGCGCGCTGGGGACGAAGAACATCTACTCGGCGAGCACGGTCGACCAGATGCCCAAGCAGGTCGCGGCGGGGCTCATGTTCGGCAGTGGCCTCAGCGTGCCCGTCCCCGACGTCGACCGCACGGATCACCTGCTGATCCTCGGGGCGAACCCGCTCGTCTCGAACGGCTCGCTCCTCACGGCGCCGAACATGCGCGGCCGGATCCGCGCGATCCACGAGCGCGGGGGCAAGGTCGTGGTCGTCGATCCACGCCGCAGCCGCACCGCCCGCGAGGCGTCCGAGCACCACTTCATCCGTCCGGGTACCGACGCGCACCTCCTGTTCGCGATCGCCAACGTCCTCATCTCCGAGGGCCTCGCCGACCCGGGCCGCGCGGCCGAGGTCGCGACCGGCATCGGGGAGGTCGAGATGCTCGCGCGGCCGTTCACGCCGGACGCCGCGGCGGGCGTGTGCGGAATCGAGGCATCCGAGATCCGGCGCATGGCACGCGAGCTCGCCGCGGCGGAGCGCGCGGCGGTCTACGCGCGGATCGGCACCACGACGCAGCGCTTCGGGACCCTCGCCAGCTGGCTCGTCGACGTCCTCAACTACCTGACCGGCAACCTCGATCGCGAGGGCGGCGCGATGTGGCCCCTGGCCGCGATCGGGCAACGGAACGCCGCCGGCCGCGGCGGGGTCGGCAAGGGCGTCAAGGTGGGACGCTGGGCGAGCCGCGTGAGCGGCCGGCCGGAGGTCCTCGGCGAGCTCCCGGTCGTCTGCCTCGCGGAGGAGATCGCGACGCCGGGCGAGGGACAGGTCCGGGCGCTGATCACGGTCGCGGGCAACCCGCTCGTCTCCACTCCGGACGCCGGGGCGCTCGAGCGGGCGGTCGCGGACCTCGACTTCATGGTCTCCGTCGACATCTACGTGAACGAGACCACGCGCTACGCGGACGTCGTCCTGCCGGCACCGGAGCCGCTCGCGAAGGCGCACTACGACACCGCGCTCTACCAGCTCGCGGTGCGCAGCGTCGCCAACTACTCCGCGCGCTCGATCGACCCACCGCACGGACAGCCGCAGGAGTGGGAGATCCTCCTGCGCCTCGCCGCGATCGCCGCCGGCCAGGGAGCGGACGCCGACCTCGCGGCCTGGGACGAGCTCGTCGTCGCGACCCTGATCGGCCGCGACCTGGCGCTGCCGGGCTCGCGGATCGAGGGGCGCGAGCAGGACGAGGTCCTCGCTGAGCTAGGCGACCGCCGCGGCCCGGACCGGCTGCTCGACTTCATGCTCCGCGTGGGCCCGTTCGGCGACGGCTTCGGCGCCGACCCCGACGGCCTCACGCTGGCAAAGCTCGAGGCGACCCCGCACGGGATCGATCTCGGCGCGATGCGGCCGCGGCTGCCCGACGTGCTGCGAACGCCCTCCGGGAGGATCGAGCTCGCGCCGCCGGAGATCGTCGCCGACGTGCCGCGGCTCGAGGCCGAGCTGGGCTCCCGCGCCAACGGCCAGATGGTCCTGATCGGGCGCCGCCAGCTTCGCTCCAACAACTCCTGGATGCACAACCTGCCGGCCCTGGTGAAGGGCAAGGACCGTTGCACGATCCAGGTGAACCCGGCCGACGCCGAACGCCTCGGCCTCCTCGAGGGAGGCGCCGCGCGTGTGACCTCGAGTGCCGGCGAGCTCGTCGGCCCCGTCGAGGTGACGGAGGACATCATGCCCGGCGTCGTCTCGATCCCGCACGGGTGGGGCCACGATGCCCCCGGCGTGCGGCTCGGCGTCGCCGCCGAGCATGCGGGCGTGAACTCGAACCTGCTCTCGCCGGTCGACGTCGACGTGCCGTCGGGCAACGCGGTCCTCAACGGGATCCCCGTCGAGGTCACCGCAGCCGATCGCGAGCCGGTCGCCGTCTGATCGAGACCGGATTTGGGGAGGCATACCGTCCCGAAATCCATTCTCGTTGGCGCCTTGACTTCAAGTTCAGTTGAACTTGTACCGTGGTCGCATGATGAACGACACAGACACCCTCGCAGCCACCGCCGACCTGGCGACGCCGGCGCTCCACGCATCTCCTCCCCAGACGCTGCCATTCGCGCCGTCGCTCGCCGTCCGCGCCTTCCTGCTCGAGCGGGACGCCGGGGACATCCTCCTCTACAGCAACACCGAGTTGCCGGAGTGGCTCGAGGCCTTTGGCCCGCCCTCGCGCCACTACCTCAACCACGGGCACGAGGCGATGTTCCCGGCCGTCCTCCGCGAGACGCCGCTTTTCGTCCACCGCGCGGATGCAGACGCCGTGGGCTTCACGATGCACGTGCGGGCGACGTTCTCGCGTCGGCACACGCTCGACGACGACTTCGAGGCGGTTCCGACGCCGGGCCATACGCCGGGCGCGACCGCCTACCTCTGGCAAGGCGGCGGGCGCCGCTACCTGTTCACGGGCGACACGATCCATCTCGACGGCGACGAGTGGCGCGCCGCGGTGCTGGGCTCGAGCGACCGCAACGCCTACCTGGAAAGCCTCGAGCTGCTCCGCGAGCTCGACTTCGACGTCTTGGTGCCGTGGGCGGCGAGCCGCGGCGCCGCGTACGTCGCGCCGACGGACCGCGTCGACGCGCGCCGGCGAATCGGCGAGATCATCGAGCGCGTCCGCGACGGGGCGACCGGCTGATGAGGGCGTTCACCGACCCCGAGCTCGACTTTCTGGACGAGACCCGCGCTCTCGCTCGCCTCGCCACGGTGGGAGCGGACGGCACGCCGCACGTCGTCCCGGTCGGCTGGGCACTCAACCCCGAGCTGGGCACGATCGAGATCCGTGGGCACGATCTCGAAGGGACGAAGAAGTTCCGCGACGTTCGCCGCAGCGGCCGTGCCGCCGTGGTCATCGACGACCTCGCGAGCGTCGATCCGTGGCGGCCGCGCGGCGTCGAGGTGCGCGGGCGCGCCGAGGCCCTCGATGGCAGCCGTCCGCTGATCCGCGTGCACCCTGAGCGCGTCGTCTCCTGGGGTCTCGAGCGCGCCGCCGCATAGCGCCGCCGCACCTGGGTAGCCCCCGAGTGTGATCGGAAAGCTCGCCTACGCGCTTGCCGTGAACCGGATCCTGTTCGGGATCGGCTACATCGTCGACCCGGCGCGCACGGGCGGCGGTTGGATCGGCCGCACCGCCAGGAAGCCGCAGACGGCTGTGTTCACGCGCGCCCTCGGGGCGCGCGATCTCGCCCTCGGCGCGGGCGCGCTGGCCGCGCTCGCCGGCCACCGCGACGCGCGCCCGTGGTTCGCCGCGCACGCGATCGCCGACGGGACCGATCTGGCGGCCACCGTCGCCGCCCGCGACGCGCTGCCGCGCTCGGGCTACCGCTTTGCGCTCGCGATGGCCGGCGCCTCGACCGCGATCGCGCTCGCGGCGGCGACCGCGACGGACGGGCGCGGCGGAGCGGCGTAGCCGCAGGCCCTGGGTACTCTGCCCGGATGGGCAAGGTCTTCGAGCGGATCGACGAGCACCAGCGCGACTGGATCGCGCGGCAGGCCCTCTTCTTCGTCGGCACGGCGCCGCTCGACGCCGACGGGCACGTGAACGTCTCTCCCAAGGGGCCGATCGGCAGCCTTCGCGTCCTCGACGATCGTACCGTCGCCTACCTCGACATCGTCGGGTCCGGGGCCGAGACGATCGCCCACCTGCGCGAGAACGGGCGGATCGTCGTGATGCTGTGCGCGTTCCAGGGGCCGCCGCGCATCCTGCGCCTGCACGGGCACGGCGAGGTCCTGACGCCGGGCGACCCCCCATTCGCCGAGCTGCTCGAGCGCTGCGCGTTCGACGAGCCCGCTACCGAGGAGGCACGGCGCTCGATCGTGGTCGTCCACGTCACCCGAATCGCCGACTCCTGCGGCTACGGCGTGCCACTGATGAGTTACGAGGGCGAGCGCGAGCACGCTCGCAAGTGGGCTGAAAAGAAGGTCCGGGTCGGCGGCCCCGAGGCGCTCCTCGACTATCAGCGCGCCAAGAACTCGGTCAGCCTCGACGGGCTGCCGGCGGTAGACGCCTGAGCACCGCTAGAGCCGCCGGGCGAGCCCCGGATAGAGGCGGATCAGCCCGTCGCCGTCGAGCTCGAGCTCGGCGGTGAAGCCCGCGAACTCGCCGTCCAGGCTTTCGAACCTGACTCGGCCCGGGCCGAGATGGGTATATCGCTGGCGCGCCCGGTGCACGCTAAGCTCCGGGACCGCGACCCAGGCGACCGTGATCTCGTGCTCGCCGGAGCCCCGGTGCAGGCCGTGCCTCAGGACCGGCATCAGGTTGGTGAGCGGCGAGAAGCCGAGGTCGCAGTCGAGCGCCCCCGCGAGCTCGTCGGGCCCGAGGACGAGCGAGCGCCGCCAGCCGTCGCCGCGCGCCTCGACCCGTAGCTCACGGGTGGTGAACCCGGGACCGCAGACGAGCTCGTAGTCGACCCGGTACGGCGCCTGCTCGACTCCGATCTGCGTCCCGCGCGCGCTCAGGGAATCGTCCTGGAGCTCGATCGTCGCCGCCTCGGCGCGCCACCCGTCGACGCCCTTCCAGATCGCCACGCGCTGCATGACCGTCGGTCGCGGCGGGCGGCGCCGCGTTACGCCACGCGGCCGATCAGAGCTCGAGCTCGTACTCGAGCAGCGTCTCGGCCGTCCCGCCGACGCGGTCGTAGACGGCGTGCGCTCGCTTGTTGTCGGGCATCGTGAACCAGCTGACGATCGGTGCCCCGTGGCGCCGCGCGACGTCCGCGACCGCCTCGATCAGCGCATCGGCGAGACCCTGGCCGCGCGCGCTCTCGGCGACGAAGAGGTCGTCGAGGACGACGACGCGCGCCCCGCGCAGGCTCGACCACTTCCACTGGTTGAGCGCGAAGCCGACCACCTCGCCCGCGTCGTCCGTGGCGACGAGCAGGAACGCGCGCTCCTCGGGCGCCGCGATCACGTCACGCGCCATCGCCTCGAGGCCGTCGTCGCTGGGATTCGACTCGTAGAAGTCGCAGTAGCCGCGCAGGAGCGGCATCAGCGCCGGGAGGTCGGCGTCCGTGGCCTCGCGGATCACTCGCGCCGCCCGGAGATCACGTCCCAGGCGCGGCGGAGCTTCCCCTCGAGCTCGTCGTCCCACTCGCGCTCGACCATCTCCTCGCCCGTGACCTCCATGGAGGCCGGGTTCTCGCTCGGCTCGGGAAGCGCCTGCGCCGCCGCCGAGTCGACCGAGAGCACGACGCCCCGCTCGTAGATCTCCTCGATCCGCCTGGCATCGACGAACCGATGGCCGCCGGGGAGCACGGACCGGTCGATCACGATCCCGTCGAAGATGTCGATGTCGGGGTCGCAGAGCACGTGCTCCACCTCGCCCAGGCGCTCACCGTCGCTCGCGTAGACCGGCGCGCCGGCAGCGAGCACCAGGTACGACGCCGGTTGGCCGAGCTCCTCCATCGCGGCGGAATCTACCGGCCAGCGGGATCGGCCTTAAGGAAGATCCGCTTCAGCGCCCGCAGCTCCGAATCCGTGAGCGCGGCGAACTCCGGCGGCGGCACCGAGCGGCGCCGGGCGAGCTCGTCGCGGAGCTTGCGTCCATCCTCGGTGACCGCGATCAGCTTCACGCGCCGGTCGCTGGCGACCGCGGTGCGCTCGACGAGCCCCCGCTCCTCGAGCCGGTCGACGATGCCTGTGATGTTGGAGCTGTCGCAGTGCATCTGCAGCGCCAGCTCACCCATCGGCCGCGGCTGGTCGAGCAGCCCGAGGACCATCTGCTGCGGCGGCTGCAGGTCGAACTCGCGCCACAGCTCGAGCATCCGCGGGCGCGCCTTGGTGAAGAAGAACCGGAGCATCGCGGTCCATGCTTCGGTGGCGAGTTCCGTACGCTCGGACGTCTCGACGGTCATCGAAACTCCATGATAGCCTCGATAGTTGAGGACATCAAGGTAGCTACGAGATTCGGGAGAGCGGACATGGAGGGCACTCGCGACAACGGGATCGAGGTCGAGGGCCTCGTCCGGGAGTTCAAGAAGGGTCCGCGCGCGGTCGACGGCATCGACCTGACCGTCGCGCCGGGCGAGATCTACGGCTTCCTCGGCCCCAACGGCGCCGGCAAGTCGACCACCGTCCACATGCTGACGACGCTCCTGCCGCCGACGGCCGGGACGGCGCGCGTGGCCGGCTACGACATCGTCGAGCAGGGCCCGCAGGTGCGCGACGCGATCGGCGTCGCCCTGCAGGAGGCGGCGCTCGATCAGTTCCTGACCGCGCGCGAGCACATGCGCCTGCAGGCCGGCATGCACGGGATCCCGAAGGCCGAGGCCCTGCGCCGCGGCGACGCGCTGATCGAGCGGGTCGGTCTCTCCGACGCGGCGGATCGCAAGGTCGGCGGCTACTCGGGCGGCATGCGCCGGCGGCTCGACCTGGCGCTGGCGCTGGTGCACCAGCCGAGCATCCTCTTCCTCGACGAGCCGACGACGGGCCTCGACGTGCAGAGCCGCACCGCGCTGTGGGACGAGGTCGCGCGACTCTCGAACGACGAGGGCGCAACCGTCTTCCTCACGACGCAGTACCTCGAGGAGGCCGACGCGCTCGCCGACCGCGTCGGGATCATCGACACCGGCAGGATCGTCGCCGAGGGGACGCCCGAGTCGCTCAAGGACGAGATCGGCCGCCCGACGGTCGAGGCGGCTCCGCTCGAGGAGGCCGACCTCGAGCGCATGCGCACCGCTCTGGCGCGGTTCGGCTCGCCGCAGCGCGCCGACCGCGGCCACGTCGCTGTGCGGCTCGACGAGCGCAGCGCCGAGCTCGCCGACGTCGTCCGCGCGCTCGACGCCGAGGGGATCGCGATCAGTGACATGGAGATCCACGCGCCGACGCTCGACGACGTCTTCCTCGCCAAGACCGGCCGGCGGCTCGAGGGCGCCGCGCGCGAAGCGGAGGAGGCGAAGGACACCGGCGAGCTCGAGGCGGTGCCGGCGTGACGGCGGACGCCGCGGCGCTTCGCGCTCCGGGACGCCTCGTGGGTGCCCACGCGGGAACGCTCACGCAGGTGGGCTACCTGGCGCGGCGATCGATCACGCGCACCGTGCGCCAGCCGCTGATGATCGTCCCCAGCCTCGTCTTCCCGCTCTTCCTGCTCGCCGTCAACTCGAGCGGCCTCGAGGCGGCGACGGTGCTGCCCGGATTTCCGACCGACTCCTACCTCAGCTTCGCGCTCGGGCTCACGTTCATGCAGGGGGCGCTGTTCGCGACGATGGGCGCCGGACAGTCGATCGCGGGCGACATCCAGCACGGCTTCTTCAATCGGCTCCAGCTCACCCCGCTGCGCGGCCGGGCGCTCATCGCCGGGCAGCTCGCCGGCGTGATGATCCAGGGGCTGATCCAGGGAATCGCCTATCTGATCATCGCCCTCGCCTTCGGAGCCGAGTTCGAGGCCGGTCCCGCGGGGGTCATCGTGCTCTTCGCCCTCTCGGCGCTGGTCGGCCTCGCCTTCGGGTCGATCGGGCTCGCGATCGGCCTCAGGACGGGGAACGCAGAGGCAGTGCAGGGTGTCTTCCCGCTCCTGTTCGTGCTCCTCTTCCTCAGCTCGGGCGCCCTGCCCCGCGACCTGATCACCAACGACTGGTTTCAGACGGTGGCGACGCTCAACCCGGTCAGCTACCTGATCGAGGGGTTCAGGAGCCTGTTCATCACCGGCTGGGACGGTGAGGCGCTCGCGCTCGCCATCGGCCTCTCCGTCGCGATCCTTCTCTTCGGCATGTGGGCGGCGACGGCCGCCCTGCGGACCCAGATGGAGCGGACGTGAGTGCGCTCGAGACAAGGTTCGCGCGGGGCGCCTGGGCGGTCGCGTGGCGGGGGCTCCACGTGATGGCGGCGAAGCCGTCGCTGATCATCCCGTCGCTGGTCTTCCCGCTGTTCTTCTTCGCGGCATTCGCGGGCGGCCTCTCCGCCGTGGACCAGGCGCCGAACTTCGACTACCCGAGCTATACGACGTTCCAGTACGTGTTCGTCCTCATGCAGTCGGCGATCTTCGGCGGCGTCTTCACAGGCTTCGGGATCGCCGCCGACTTCGAGTTCGGCTTCGCGCGGCGGCTGCTGATCGCCAGCCACAACCGCTCGGCGATCGTCGCCGGCTACGCGATCACCGCGCTCGTCCGAGCGCTCCTCGTCTGGACCGTGGTCACGATCGTCGCGATCGCCACCGGCCTCGAGGTGTCCGGCAACGTCGGCGACATCCTCGAGATCCTGGTGATCGCCGTGATGCTCAACTTCGCGGCGACGATGTTCGCCTCCGGAATGGCGATGCGATTCCGGACCCTCCAGGCGGCGCCGCTGATCCAGCTCCCCGCCTTCCTGATCATCATGACCGCGCCGGTCTACGTGCCCCGCGACCTGATCGAGGGCTGGGTCGCGTCGGTGGCCGAGGTGAATCCGTTCACCGCGACGCTCGAGGCGGGACGCGACCTGATAATCGGCGCGCCCGCCGAGACCCTGCTCGCCGTCGGCGTCGCCGCCGGGCTGATCGTGGTGATGCTCAACTGGGCTCGGACCGGCCTGCGGCGGGCCGAGGCGGCGGGCTAGCGATGCGCATCGGCGTGATCGGCTCCGGGCGGATCGGCGGGAACCTCGGGCTCCAGGTGGGCCAGGTGGGCCGCCGCGGACACGAGGTCCTGTTCAGCGGCTCGCGCGATCGGGCCAAGCTCGAGGCGCTGGCCGCGCAGACGCCGGGCGGACGAGTCGGCAGCCCACGCGAGGCGGTTGAGTTCGGTGACGTCGTCGTGCTCTCGGTCCCGTGGACGACGATCGACGACGCGCTCGAGCAGGCCGGCCCCCTGGACGGGAAGATCGTCGTCGATACGACGAACCAGTACGGTCGTGGCGGCCTCGAGTCACTGCCGGAGGGCGCGAGCGCGGTCGAGCTCAACGCGGGGCGGATGCCCGGGGCACGCCTCGCGAAGGCCTTCAACACACTCACCGCTGGCTTTCAGCGAGACGTCGCCGAGGGCCGGGCAGAGGGCGAGATCGCGATGTTCTACGCGAACGAGGACGAGGACGCCGGCGCGGCCTGCGAGGTTCTGATCGCAGCGTGCGGCTTTCACCCGGTGCGGATCGGCGGCTGGGCGCAGGCGCACCTGCTCGAGGCGCCCCGCCGCGACGGCTCCGTCTACGGCGAGGCGTACGCGGCCGAGGATGCGCGGCGGATCGCCGCCGCGGCCACGCAGGACGTCGCCCTCGCCGAGCGCTTGGCGCGCGAGCGCAAGATGACCTAGGCGGCGGGAGCTGAAGTTGCCGTAAGCGCCTCGCGGGCTCAGTCGACCGCGTCGTCCTAGCCGGCCGCCGCGTAGGCCTCGTCGAGCGTCGCCTGCACCTCGCCGAGCTGCCCGTCGTCGTACTTCATCCGCTCCTCGAGCAGGGGGATTGCGTCCTCGGGACGCCCCGCCCGGAGATAGGCGGTACCAAGGTTGTAGAGCGCATAGTTGTAGGTGGTCTCGTCGCCGGCGCCGCGGAGCGCGTCGACCGCGCGCTCGAGCACCGGGATCGCCTCCTCGTAGCTCCCCTCCTGGACGAGGGCGTAGCCCTGATCGTTGAGGGCCCAACCGTCCTCGGAACTGGCGGCGAGGGTGGACCCACCGGTGTCTTCGCTCGCGCCGCCGCTCGCGGCGCTCGGACTGCCGCTGTCGACGCTCGGACTGCCGCTGGCGACGCTCGCGCCGCCGCTTTCCGCGCTCGCGCCGCCGCTGTCGACGCTCGCCCCGCTCGAGCTCTCATCCTGGTCCGTCGCGTTACCGCGCGAAGCGTCCTGCGCCTTGGCGTCACCGGGCGAGCCCTGATCTTCCTTTGGTGTGGCATCGAGGGCGAGGCGACCCCGTCCCTCGTCTCCGCCTCCTCCGCCGGAGCCGAGCGCGAGCACCACGGCGGCGATCACCGCAGCTCCGCCGAGCAGGAGCGCCACGATCGGCCCTCGCCGGCCGGAGCCGCTGCGTGTTCGGGCTCCGGTCGGGCTCGGCTCGAACGGCCTGGCAGGCCGCTCGACCGTTGGCTCGTCCTCGACGGCGAACGGCTCGGTCGGCTCGCCGATCGGGCGCGGCGGGGTGCGATCGAGCTCCGCGAGCGCCGCCGCCGCCGAGGGCGGACGCCTCGTCGGATCCGGGTCGCACATCCGCTCCGTCAGCTCCCAGAACGCGGCCCGGGCGCCTCCGCGAGCCGCGTCGGAGAGCACGACGCCGAGGGCATAGAGGTCCGAGGCCTCGGTCGCGCCCTCGCCCGCCAGCACCTCGGGTGCGTTGTAGGACTCGGTTCCGATCACCTGCCCCGCCTTGGTGAGCGTCGCCGCGTCGCGCGGCTGGGCAATGCCGAAGTCGGTGAGCCGGGCGTGGTCGTGGGCGTCGAGGAGCACGTTCTGGGGCTTGATGTCGCGGTGCAGGACGCCGGCTGCGTGGATGTGGCGAAGCGCCGAGAGCAGCTCCCGCGCGAGTCGCTCGGGATCGACCGGATCGCCGGAGTCGAGCCGCCGCGCGAGATCGCCGCCGTCGATCAGCTCCATCACGAGGTAGGGGCGCGGCGAAGACGCGAAGTCGTAGATCGAGACCAGGTGTGGGTGCTGAAGCCCGGCCGCGACGCGCGCCTCGCGCCTGAATCGGGTCAGGTAATCGGGGTCGTCGGCGATCGTGTCCGACATCACCTTGATCGCCACGGGGCGATCGAGGCGCTCGTCGGTCGCCAGCCAGACGCTCGCCATCCCGCCGCGGCCGATCGCGCGCTCGAGCCGGTAGCGGTCGCCGAGTCGGCGCCCCGACGCAATCACCAGGCGCTCGGCGGTCGATCCGCTGCCAAACTCCACCATCAAACGATGATTCCCCGCTCGTGGGCCGGCTAACCCCTCAGCCGGGGCACTGGGCTACTTGGCTAGGCCGGCGAAGGCGCGGAAGGCGGGCTTCTCCTTAAGCGAGTGGGTCAGGAGCCCGGCGTTCTGGCACCAGTCGCAGATGCTCTCCTGCGAATCGGTCCAGCTGAACCAGTCCACTGTCTTCACGTTGAGCCGCTTGCGCTCGCGCAGGAAGTACTTGTAGGCCTGCTTGAGACGCTTTGCCTGCCCCTTCTTCCCCACGTTGAGCGGGTTGCCCTTCTTCGCCGAGCTCCAGCCCATCTCCGTGATCCAGAGACTCGCACCGCCGTCGTGCGCGCGGGTGATCTCGCGGCGGAAGTTGCCGACCTCGTCGATCACGGCGCCGACCTTGGCGCCGTACGGGTGCACCGCAACGCCGTCGAAGTTCTTCTTGACTCCCTTGCGCCGGTAGAGCTTGCGGAGGTACTTCGGACCCGGGGTCGCCTTGCGCGACCCGGCGAGCCCGGCCATCCCGCCGAGCACGATGTCGGCGCCCCGATCGCGGGAGCGGACCGCGTCGGCGCTGGCGGCGAGCAGCTTCGCGTACTTGCTGGTGCTCGGCTTCGGCGACCAGAAGACCTTCGAGTTCTGCTCGTTCCAGATCTGCCAGGCCCGGATCGACTTCTTCGGCACCGAGGGATGCTCGGTCCAGAAGGTGCCGTTCGGCCCGTAACGGTCGACGGCGGCCGCCAGGAACTTCCCGAACGCAGCGCGTCCAGCGGCGCTCCGCGGCCCGAACGTCCCGCAGCTCTCGCCGCAGTTCTGGCCGTCGAGGTCCCTCGCGACCCAGCCCGGCGTCGTGTAGATGAACGGCAGGACCTCGATCCCGTTTCGCGCCGCCTCCTCGACGGTGGGATCGAAGCCGCCCCAGTTGTAGCCGCCGGCCTGCGTCGGCTCGACGGCCGCCCACACCAGGGGCACCCGCAGGGTGCCGACGTGGCCCTGGCCCATCTTCTCGTAGTCGCTCGACGCCAGCGACGTCTGCGGCACGACGCCGAAGAAGCTCTTCGGCGCGGCCTGGGCCGTCACGGCCAACGCCAATATGAAAGCGACGCTGAGCGTCGCGATTACCGTTGCTCTCTGGATAAGTCGATGCACGATGGGTTCGAACACGCTAACGAATCAGAGGTTGCGCTGTCCCGGTCGAATTACGGCGCGAGTCCGTACGGGTAGCGGGTCAGCGTCTCGCATCCGGCGTCGGCCACCAGCAGGAGGTCCTCGAAGCGCACGCCGCCCACGTCGCGCTGCCACAGACCGGGCTCGATCGCGACGACGTCGCCGGCGACCAGCGGGTCGCGGCCGAGGCGGCCGAGCCCCGGCGCCTCGTGGACCTCGAGGCCGACGCCGTGGCCGAGGCCGAACTGAAAGCCGCCATGCGGGTCATCGTCGGCCGTTCCGGTGCGCTGGGTGCGGTGGCCGGCGGTCTCGAACAGATCGCAGGCGATGCCGTGCAGCTCCTTCCCGGTGACGCCGGGCTGGACCGCGCCGCGGACGGCCTCGAGGGCTTCACGCACGAGGGCCTCCTGGGCGCGCACCGGCTCGGACACCTCACCGACGACGAACGTCCGTGTCATGTCGGCCCAGCAGCCGGACGCCTCGTCGCGCGGCCAGATGTCGATCTGGATCGGCAGGTTTGCGGGCAGCGGTCCCGAGCCGGCCTCGTGCCCGAAGCCCTGCCAGATCGAGGCGACGATCACGTCGGGCGGCGCCGGCGCGCCTAGTTCGGCGCACGCACGGCGAAGCGCGGCCCGCACGTCCTCTGCAGTGAGCGGCTCGCCGTCGAGGACGAGCCGATCGCCGTCGGCCACCGCGCGCCGCAGCACGTCGGCGGCGGCCACCGTCGCCGCCTCTGCGGCCGCCTGCGCCCGGCGAATCCCCTCCAGCTCGCCCTGCGTTTTCGCGCGCCTGCGGGCGTCGACCTGCTCCGGGT
>Ga0126307_10001161_pt1 | contig 17356 bp, 19 predicted proteins | sample Plot28_FD_89955 | JGI IMG/M metagenome (GOLD analysis project Ga0126307, IMG submission 89955) | Serpentine soil microbial communities from UC McLaughlin Reserve, CA, USA - Plot28 | ecosystem: Environmental > Terrestrial > Soil > Grasslands | place: USA: UC McLaughlin Reserve, Lake County... | reverse complement strand
GCCAACACCTCCTCCTCGACGGTCGTCCGTTTCTCGCAGGCGCTGGGCTTCGAGGGCTTCCCGGAGCTGCAGGAGTCCGCGCGCGAGGAGTACCGCCACGGCCACCGCCAGCCGCCGCCCGGCCTCGAGCCGGCGGCGCCGCTGTTCTCGCTCGACATGAACCCGTTCGAGGCGGCGATCGCCGCCGACCACGTCAACGTCGAGGACACCGCCCGGCGCGTCTCGCGCTCGGAGGTCGAGGCGGCGATCGAGCTGGTCGCGACGAGCGACCGCGTGCTGATCGCCGGCACCGACCAGATGGCGTTCTTCGCCTCCTACCTGCGCCACCTGCTGATGCTGCTCGACATCCGCGCCGAGATCGCCGCGTCGCCGTCGCAGGAGGCGCTGTCCCGGCTCGGGCGGATCGACGCCGGCACGCTCGTGATCGGGCTCTCGGCCGGCCGCCCGCACCCGCTCGTCGTTCGCGCGATGAAGATCGGCCGCCACCGCAAGGCGTCGACGCTCGCGATCGTCGACGCGACGCTGTCCGAGATCGCCAAGCTTGCCGACCGGACGCTCTACTACTCGTCGAACACACCCGCCTTCGTCCGCTCGCACAGCGGGCTGCTGTCGATCCTGCAGGCGCTCGCCTACGGCGTGTACTCGCGCGACACGTCGCAGTACGACGAGCGGATCCGCGCGTTCAAGCTGAAGTAGCCGCGCCGTAGGCGTCGCTATGCGTAACCCACGCCGCCCTACGAGTCGAGCAGGCAGCGCCACCGCAGCCCCGGGTAGCGGCCGAACCCGCGGTCGAAGGTGACAAGTTCGGCGCCCTGCTCGAGCGCGAGCGCCGCCAGGTAGGCGTCCGGGGCGAGATTGCCGCGCAATCCCAGACGGCGGCAGAGCTCTGCGAACCGCGGCCAGTGCGTCGTGCCGGCTTGTACGAGCTGCGCCGGCGGATCGCGCAGGACATCGACGAAATCGAGCACCGCGTCGACGGTGTCGGGCCGTACGAAGACGCGTGCGTTGGTCGCCAGCCTCACTAGGCTCGCTAGGGCAACGTCGCTGAGGCCCAGCACCACGGTTCCCGACCGCGCCTGGTCCACGAACGACCGCGCGAGCCTGTGGTGGTCATGGTCGGCGCGGAACGCGGCGAGCAGGACGTTGACGTCAGGCAGCAGCATCATCGTCGTCGGCGGCGTCCAGCAGCGAGGCGTTGGACGCCGGATCGATCCACGGCCGAAGGCCGCCGCCGACCGTGGAGACGGGCAGCCGGCGCCGTCGCCCGCGGGCGGCGACCGCGCCGCCGAGCCGGAGCCGGAGCCCATCGGCGAGCAGGGCCGTCAGCGTCGTTCCCTCCTCCGCCGCTCGCCGCCGCGCTTGGCGCAACAGCTCGTCGGGAAGATCCACCGTAGTACGCATGCAGACAACTGTATCGGCCAATGCAGCATGCTGCATACGTTCGCGCATCTGGTGAGCCGGAAGCCCCCGTCTTTGGACAGATCGTAGGCGCCCTCCGTCGTACCATGCGGGGCATGCGCGACGAAGCGACGTTCCGGGTCAAGGCCGGCCTGGCCGAGATGCTGAAGGGCGGCGTCATCATGGACGTCGTCGACGCCGAGCAGGCGAAGATCGCCGAGGACGCGGGCGCAGCCGCCGTCATGGCGCTCGAGCGCGTCCCGGCCGACATCCGCCGCGACGGCGGCGTCGCGCGCATGTCCGACCCGCTGCTGATCCGCGGCATCCAGGAGGCGGTGACGATCCCCGTCATGGCCAAGGCGCGAATCGGCCACTTCGCCGAGGCGCAGGTGCTCGAGGCGCTCGAGGTGGACTACATCGACGAGTCCGAGGTGCTGACGCCGGCCGACGAGGCCAACCACATCGACAAATGGGTCTTCAAGGTCCCGTTCGTCTGCGGCGCGACCAACCTCGGCGAGGCGCTGCGCCGGATCGGCGAGGGCGCGGCGATGATCCGCTCGAAGGGCGAGGCCGGCACCGGCGACATCGTCGAGGCCGTGCGCCACCTGCGCCGGATCGGATCCGAGATCCGCCGCCTGCAATCGCTCGACGACATGGAGCTCGCGACGGCCGCGAAGGAGCACCAGGCCCCGCTCGACCTCGTCCGCGCCGTCGCCGAGATCGGGAAGCTGCCAGTCGTGCTGTTCTGCGCCGGAGGCATCGCGACCCCGGCGGACGCGTCGCTCGTGATGCAGCTCGGCGCCGAGGGCGTGTTCGTCGGCTCGGGGATCTTCAAGTCCGAGGACCCGGCCACTCGCGCCGCCGCGATCGTCGAGGCGACGACTCACTTCCGCGACGCCGACCGCGTTGCGCGCGCCTCCGAGGGCCTCGGCCAGGCGATGGCATCGTTGGAGTCGCGCAAGCTCGAGGAGCAGCAGCTCCTCGCCAACCGCGGCTGGTGAGCGCGCCGCTCGTCGGCGTGCTCGCGCTCCAGGGCGACTTCGAGGCGCACGCGCGGATGCTGCGCGGGCTCGGCGCCGACGTCCGCGAGGTCCGCGTACCGGGGGACCTGGAGGGCCTCGACGGGCTCGTGATCCCCGGCGGCGAGTCGACGACGATGACGCTCGGGATCGCACGCGAGGGACTGGCCGGGCCGCTGCGCGAGCTGGTGCGCTCCGGCACGCCGGTGCTCGGCACGTGCGCGGGGATGATCATGCTCGACCGCGAGCATCTCGGCATGGCCGACTACACCTGCCGGCGCAACGCGTTCGGCCGTCAGATCCGCTCGTTCGAGGCCGACCTCGAGATTCCCGGAATCGATGGCGAGCCGGTGCGCGCCGTCTTCATCCGGGCCCCCTGGATCGACGAGCACGGCGACGCCGTCGAGGTGCTCGCCGAGGTCGACGGCCACGTCGTCGCCGCGCGCCAGGACAACATGCTCGTGATCTCGTTTCACCCCGAGATCGCCGGCGAGACGCGCCTGCACGAGCTGTTCCTCCGCGGGGTTCGCGCGTGACGCGCCTCAAGCTGCACTTCGTCCGCCACGGCGAGTCGCTGGCCAACGACGCCGACCGCGCCGGCCACAAGCGCCCCGACGACTGGGACGCGCTGTCCGACCGCGGCTGGGAGCAGGCGCGCGGGCTCGGCCGGCGGCTCGAGGGCCACGGGCTCGAGGTGATCGTCGCCAGCACCATGCGGCGCGCGCAGGAGACCGCGGGCGGAATCAACGAGGTGCTCGGGCTGCCGGTCGAGACCGACCCGGACCTGCACGAGCTGCGCCAGTCCGATGCGTTCTACGCGTCGCGCGGCGACTTCGGCGACACCGCGTCGCTGAACTGGATGCCGAGCGCTGCGCGCGACCATGCCGAGCCCGGAGCGGAGTCGTTCGAGCAGATGCTCGGCCGCGTGCGGCGCGTGCGCGACCGCATGGAGGCGCGCGCGGGCGACGAGCGGATCCTGCTCGTCAGCCACTACGGCTTCATCCACTTCTTCCTCGGGCTGGCGCTGTTCGACGACGCGTTCGGGCCCGAGCACCTGATCCCGCTCTGGTACGCCGGCCACGCCAACACCGGCATCACCCTGTTCGAGCGGCGCAACCGGCGGATGGACGGGATCGACTTCGACGGCTGGCACCTGACGACCTGGAACGACCAGGGGCATCTCTGATGGCGACCAGCCCGACCGTGACTTGGGACGAGTTCTTCGACAGCTTCTACCTGCGCGCGTACTCCGGCGTCGGGCAGGACGAGGCCGAAGCGCAGGCGCTCGCGGCCGTGCGCCTCGCCGGCTGCCCGGACGGCGGCGACCTGCTCGACGTGCCGTGCGGCTTCGGTCGCCACTCGATCCCGCTCGCCCGCGCGGGCTATCGCGTCACCGGCGCCGACCGCTCCGAGTCGCTGCTGGCCGAGGCGCGGAGGCGCTCGGGCGGCGAGCGCTGGCCGAGGCTCGTGCGCGCGGATTACCGCGAGCTCCCGTTCCGCGACGCGAGCTTCGACGCCGCGATCAACATCTTCTCATCGCTCGGCTACCTCGGCGACGAGGAGGACATCAAGGCGCTCGCGGAGATCGGCCGCGTCCTGCGCCCGGGCGGCCGGCTCGTGATCGAGACGATGCACCGCGACCTGCTCGTGCGCATCTTCACCGAACAGACGTGGAGGCTCGCGGGCGAAGGCCGGCTGCTGCTCGAGCAGCGCACGTTCGACGCCGCCGGGGGCGTGGTGCAGACGACCCAGACGCTGATCGAGGCGACCGGCGAGCGCGAATCGCGCTCGTACTCGCTGCGCGTCTACACGGCCACGGAGCTGGTCGCGATGCTGACGCGTGCCGGCTTCGACGAGGCCAGGTGCTACGGAGACCTCGCGGGTGCTCCGTTCGGCACCGGGACGCGGCTCGTCATCCTGGCCCCACGGTAGGACACGATCGCGGGGCGCGGCGGCCGCAGACATTGGCCGGCGCGGTTTCGGCCGGCCACGGCGCGGCAACGGTAGGTCCATGGCTTCCCTCCCAACTCCCCCCGTGCCGCTGAGCCAGGTCGGCCGCGCGGCGCACGACATCGGCCTCGCCGGGCTGCTCGGCGGCAACATGTTCGGTCGCTTCGCGCTGCATCCGAGCGTCACCCAGATCGGCGACAGCGCGGAGCGCGGCAAGGTGGTCAACGCCGCCTGGCGTCGCTACGGGCTCGTCAACTCGCTCTCGCTGCTCGCGGTGACGGCGGGCTGGCTCGGCGCGCGCGCCGAGGAGGCGCGCCCGCGCCACCTGTCGGCGGCCGAGCGGCGCCTTGCCGTCGCCAAGGACGTCCTCGTCGGCGTGGTGGCCGCCACCGGGCTGGTTACCGCGGTGCAGGGCGCCAGGTTCGCGCGCCAGGCGCCAGGCGGCGCGGTGCCCTTGGCCGACGGCAACCACACCGCGCCGGAAGCGACTCCGGCACAGGAGCAGGCGAAGCGGCGCCTGAACCGCCTCGGCCTGGTCGCGCTCGCCGCCGAGGCCGGGCTGGTCGGGGTCAACGCCGCGCTCGGCCAGCAGAACTTCCGCCGGCCGCCGCTCCGGCGTGTGCTGCCGTGGCGCCGGCCGTAGCCGGCGGTCGTCACACCACCAGCCCGTGGCGCATCGTGTTCTCGGTCACGACGCGCGGCTCCACGAACTGGAGCAGGTAGCCGGGGCCGCCGGCCTTGGTCCCGGTGCCGGACAGGCGGTTGCCGCCGAACGGCTGGCGCGCGACCATCGCTCCGGTGATCGCGCGGTTCACGTAGAGGTTGCCGACCGGCGAGCGGTCGACGACGTAGTCGACGGTATCGGGGTTGCGGGCGAACAGGCCGCCGGTGAGGGCGAAGGGCGAGGCGTCGACGCGATCGCAGGCGTCGACGACGTCGCGGACGCGCTCGACCGCCAGCAGCGGGCCGAAGATCTCCTCGTGCAGCACGGGCGAGCCCGGCGGGAGCTCGGCCGCGACCGCGGGCGTCGCGAACCAGCCGCCCTCCGGCACCGAGCGCGCGGTCGCCGCGATCCGGCCCGTGCGCCGCGCCTCGTCGGCGTAGCGCGCGACGCGCTCCTGCGCGCTGCGCTCGATCACCGGCGGGACGTCGATGTCCAGCCGCTCGGCCTGGCCGACCTCGAGCACCTCGACCGCGCCGGCGAGGCGCTCGATCAGGCCGTCGTGGATCGCCTCGTGGACGAGCACGCGCGCAGCGGCCGAGCACTTCTGGCCGGCATAGACGAACGCCGACGTCACGAGCGCCGGCACGACCTCGTCGAGATCGGCGTCGGCGTCGACGATCACGCAGTTCTTGCCGCCCATCTCGGCGATCACGCGCTTCAGGTGCTTCTGCGCGGCGGGCGTCTCGGCGGCGGTCCGCACGATCTCCTGACCGACGGCGGAGGAGCCGGTGAACGCGATCGTATGGACGCGCGGGTCACGCACGAGCGCGGCTCCGACGTCGCCCTCGCCCGGCAGGAGCGCGAGCGCGGCGGCGGGGACTCCGGCCTCGCGCAGCGCGCGCACGAGCACGTAGGCGCAGCCGGGCGACTGCTCGGCCGGCTTGAGCACGACGGCGTTGCCGGTCGCCAGCCCGGCGGCGACCATCCCGCAGGGGATCGCGACCGGGAAGTTCCACGGCGAGATCACGGCGACGACGCCGCGCGGGCGGTAGCGCAGCGTGTTGCGCTCGCCCGGCATCTGCAGCAGCTCGGATCCGGCCTCGATCTCGATCGCGCCGCGCGCGTAGTACTCGAGGAAGTCGATCGCCTCGCACACGTCCCCATCCGCCTCGGGCCACGGCTTGGCGCACTCGCGCACCTCGAGCGCGGCAATGTCCAGCCGGTGCTCGCGCAGCCACGCGGCGGCGAGCAGCAGCACCTCGGCGCGCTCTTCCGCCGGCCGCCGGCCCCAGTCGCGGTGCCCGGCGCGGGCGGCCTCGAGCGCCGCGTCGACGTCCGCCTCGGTCGCGGTCGCGGCGCGCGCGACGACCCGATCGGGTGCCCCCGGGTCCGTCGAGACGAGCTCGTCGCCGGTGCGCCTTTCGTCGCCGACCCAGACCGGCACGTCGAGCGGGCCGCGCGCGTCGTGCGCCCGCAGCGCGTCGGCGAGCTGGGCGCGCACCGGCGCCCGTCGCAGCTCGAGCACCGGCTCGTTGACGAACGGCGGCAGCGTCATGGCGCGGCCAGCAGCTCCTCGAGCGGACGCCCCTTGGCCTGCTCGGCGAGGAAGGAGTCGTTCGACGTGTTCTCGAGCAGCCGGCGGACGAGGTAGGCCATGCCGGCGACGAGGTCGCCGACGGGGCAGTAGGTGCGCACCCGCAGGGCTTGGGCTGCGATCGCGTGCTGGAGCGGGTCGCCGAGCCCGCGCAGCACTTGCAGCTCGAGGTCGGTGCCGTCGCCGCCGGCCAGGCGGTCGTACGCGATCGCGTGCGCGATCGAGCGCAGGTTGTGCGATGCGATCGCGACGCGCAGCGCCGGGCGCGCGTCCATCAGCCGGCGCGTGAGCTGCTCGAAGTTGCGGTCCGAGTCGGCCTTGACCTCGAACACCGGCGCGCTCCAGCCGTGCTGGGCGGCCTCGACGACCTCGTGGTCCCAGTAGGCGCCCTTGACGAGCCGGACGGTCAGCGGGTACGCGCGCCCCGCCCCGGCTCCCGCGGCCCACTCGAGCACCGTGTCGAGCGTCTGCGGCGAGTCGCGCAGGTAGGCCTGCAGCACCATGCCCGCCGACGGGCCGGCGCGGAACTCCTGCTCGGCGAGCAGCTCGAGGACCAGCTCGAGCACCGCGTCGCGCGAGTCCAGCGACTCCATGTCGATGTGCAGGTGCGCGCCGAGCTCGCGCGCGCGACGCAGCAGCTCGCGCAGGCGATCGGCGGCGTCGCGCTTGCCGCGCTCGGGCGCATCCGGTCGCAGCAGCGGCGTGAGCGCGGAGACCTTGACGGACAGGTTCGCGCGCGGGAGCGGACCGGCCGAGTCGCGCTCCAGCGCCGGACGCGGCGGCCAGCTGCGCGCGGCGGTCGCGATCTCCTCCAGCGCCGTGTCGCAGCGCGCGGCGTAGCGCTGCGCCTCGGCCTGCGTGACGGTCGCCTCGCCGAGCAGGTCGACCGAGCTCGCGACGCCGTCCTTCCACAGGTCGCGCAGCGTGCCGAGCGCCGCCTTCGGGCTCTCGCCGACGATGAAGCGGTGCGCCATGTGCTTGACGCCGGTCGCGGCCGCTGCACCCAGCGCGGTGCGGCCCGCGCGGGAGTTGCCCATCCGCATCGCGACGGCGATCGGCGGCGGCGGCTGCTCGACCTCGCCGAGGAACCCGGTGAGGTGGCGCGCGAGGTCGTCGAGCGAGCGGCAGGCCGGTACGACGTCGACGAAGCGGAACAGCGCGGCCTTGAGCTCGGCGTCCTGCGAGGCCAGCTCCATCGCCTTCTCGTCGGCCGCGCGAAACGGGTTGCGCGTGCCCGCCGGGAGGTCCGACCACAGCCGCCGCCCGACCTCGAACAGCGCCGCCTCGAGCCTCGCCTCGTCCACGACCGGCACGATACTGCGGCGGATCCAGCGGCAGCGGGGACTACGCTGATCCCGTGCGCGAGCTCGGATTGCTCAGCGTCGTCGCGCCCATGCACGACGAGGAGGACATGGTGGAAGCGTTCCACGCGCGCACCGTCGCCGCGCTCGACGGGATCGACTTCGAGCTCGTGCTCGTCGACGACGGCTCGCGCGACGGCACCGGCGCGCGGCTGCGCGCGCTCGCCGCCGACGACGAACGCGTCAAGCTCATAGCGCTGTCGCGCAACTTCGGCCACCAGGCGGCGATCAGCGCCGGCCTCGAGCACGCGCGCGGCGACGTCGTCGTGATGATCGACGGCGACCTGCAGGACCCGCCGGAGCTGATCCCCGAGATGGTCGCGGCATGGCGGCGCGGTGCCGACGTCGTCTACGCGGTGCGCGAGTCGCGCGAGGGCGAGACGGGCTTCAAGCTGGTGACCGCGCGCTGGTTCTACCGGCTGTTCGCCAAGCTCGCCCGGATCGAGCTGGCGCACGACTCGGGCGACTTCCGCCTGATGGACCGCGCGCCGCTCGAAGCGCTGCTGTCGATGCCCGAGCGCACCCGCTTCCTGCGCGGGATGACCGTCTGGGTCGGGTTCACCCAGACCGCGGTGAGCTACCGGCGCGCGGCGCGGGCGGGCGGTACGACGAAGTTCACGCCGGCGCGGATGCTGCGCTTCGCCTTCGATGCGATCACGAGCTTCTCGCACGCTCCGCTGCAGGCGGCGACGCTGCTCGGCTTCGCGTTCTCGATCCTCGCGTTCCTCGCCATCCCGCTCACGATCGTCGCCCGCTACGCCGACATCTACACGCGCGGCGTGCCGACGACGATCGTGATCATCCTGCTGCTCGGCGGGATCCAGCTGATCACCGTCGGGATTATCGGCGAGTACGTCGGGCGGATCTACGACGAGGTCAAGCACCGTCCGCTCTACGTCGTGCGCGAGCGCGTGAACGTCGAGGCGCCGGACCGCCCGGAACGCGCCGGCACGACGTGAGGGTCGCCGTCCTCGGGGCGGGCGTGTGCGGACTCGTCGCGGGGCACCGGCTCGCGCGAGCCGGCCACGCCGTCGACGTCTACGAGCGCTGGCCCGGCCTCGGCGGCCAGGCGGCGACGCTCGACGTCGGCGACGGCCACCGGCTGGAGCGCTACTACCACCACCTGTTCACGTCCGACCGCCAGATCGCCCAGCTGTTCGCCGAGCTGGGGATGCCCGACGCGATCGAGTGGCGCCCGTCGAGCGTCGCGTTCTTCGCGCGCGGCGAGCTGCACCCATTCGTCACGCCGATGGACCTGCTGCGGTTCGCGCCGCTGTCGCCGCTCGCGCGCGTGCGGATGGGCGCCGCGGTGCTGGCGCTTCAGCGCTTCGCCGGCGATCCTGCCCCGTATGCACGCGTGACGGCGCGCGCGTGGATCGAGCGGCGCATGGGCCGGCAAGCGTGGGAGGAGGTCTGGGGGCCGCTGCTGCGCGGGAAGTTCGGCGAGCGCGCGGACCGGATCGCGATGGTCTGGCTCTGGAGCAAGCTGCGGCTGCGGCGATCGGTGCGCGGTCAGGACGTGCGCCAGGAGCGGCTCGGTTACCCGCGCGGCTCGTGGGAGCCGCTGTTCGCCGCGCTCGCGCGGTCGATCGAGCGCGCCGGCGGCCGCGTGCTGACCGACCGGCCCGCGGCGCGCGTCAGCCGCGCCGGTGCCGGCTTCGGCGTGCGCGCGGGCGCTCCCGGCTCGTTCCGGCGCGGGCACGACCCGCGCGAGTTCGACGACGCCGGCGCCGAGCGCTACGACCGCGTGCTCGCGACGGTGCCGAACGACGTGTTCGAGGCGCTGCTCGACCCGGCGCTGGCCGCCGAGGTGGGGGACGAGTACCTCGCGCGGACGCGCGGGATCGAGTACTTCGCCGCGCTCTGCCTCCTGCTCGAGCTGGACCGCCGCTTCTCCGGTTACTACTGGACGAACGTCGCCGATCGCGCGCTTCCGTTCGTCGGGCTGATCGAGCACACGAACTTCGTCGAGCCCGAGCGCTACGGCGGCCGCCGCTTCCTCTACGTCGCCAACTACCTGCCGCACGGCCACGAGCTGCTCGGGCTCGGCGCCGGCGAGCTGCTCGCGCGCTACGAGGGCGGCCTGCGCGCGGTCAACCCGGCGTTCTCGGGCGAGTGGGTCAAGCGCGCGTGGCTGCACGCCGAGCCGGCGGCGCAGCCGATCGTGACGGTCGGCTACGGCGAGCGGATGCCGCCGCTGCAGACGCCGGCCGCCGGGCTCGTGCTCGCGAACACGACCCAGGTCTATCCCGAGGACCGCGGCACGAACTACGCCGTGCGGCTGGGCGAGCAGGCGGCGCGCGCCGTGCTCGGCTAGCCTCGATCGTCATGCGGATAGCGATCGCGGCCGACGAGCGCACTGGCGTCGCCGACGCCGTCGTGGAGGAGGTGCGCAGGCGCGGGCACGAGCCGCTCCTGCACGGCGCACTGACGGACGCGGAGCGCGACGACTGGGCGTGGGCGTCCGAGGCCGCCGCGCGCGACGTCGCCGACGGCCGCGCCGACCAGGGGATCGTCTGCTGCTGGACCGGCACCGGCGCCTCGATCGCCGCCAACAAGGTCCCCGGCGTGCGGGCGGCGCTGTGCGGCGACGCGGCGACCGCCGAGGGCGCACGGCGCTGGAACGACGCCAACGTGCTCGCGCTCTCGCTGCGGTCGACGTCGGCCGCGGTCCTCGACGAGATCCTCGACGCCTGGTTCGCCGGCGCGCCGTCGACCGACGCCGCCGACCGGGCGAACGTCGCGCACGTCGAGGCGATCGGCTGACGGTCGCGGTCAGGCGGCGCGCGCGCCTCCGTCGTCGTAGCTGACGATCGCGTCGCGATCCGAGTCGGCGAACGTGCCCTCGCGCTGGCGATCGGCGTCGCCGAAGAAAGTTCCGTTGCCTTCGCGCCGCACGTGTCGGCGGTTGCCGAAGTCCCTCACGGCGGCGTCCGGGGGAACCGGCCCGGCGAATCCGCCCGTCGGCTCGCCGCGGACGTCGTGCCGCCGGCCGGCGGCCACGACGCGGAGCCGCTTGTTCGTCGGCGCCTCGGCAACCTGCCGAGCTGCGCTCTCACCGGAATTCGTCTTGAAGAGCGTTCCCATGACCGCACCTCCATATCGTGTCGTGTCACGATATCGTATCACGATATGCAGGCGCCGTCCAAGCGTAGCGCGACAATCCCCGGCATGGCACCGCGTCCCAGCGACGAGGACTACCGGCGGCTGCTGAAGCTGCGCACCGGCCTGCGGCGTTTCCTGCGCTGGAGCGAGCGGCAGGCAGAGGGGGCAGGGCTGACGCCGGCTCAGCATCAGCTGCTGCTCGCGATCCGCGGCCATCCGCACCCGAGCGGACCGACGGTCGGCGACGTCGCCGGCTACCTGCTGCTGCGCCACAACAGCGCCGTCGGGCTGGTCGACCGCGCGGAGGCCGCCGGGTTGGTCACGCGCGAGCAGGATCCCGCCAACCTGAGCGCGGTACGCCTGCGGCTCTCGGACAAAGGCGCACGTCAGCTCGAGGCGCTGAGCGAGCTGCACCTCGAGGAGCTCGCGCATCTCGCACCGACGTTGCAGGCCCTGTGGGACGCGCTCGACGGCGACCCGCGCCGCACGCCGCACCCGGCATCGCCGCCGCGCGACTAGGCCGCCGCCGCGGCGCGGCGACCGTGGCCGCGCCGCCCGCCGCCGGTCTTCGCCGCCGGCAAGGGAAAGCGCGACGCGGTGGTCGCCGAGGGCGAGCGGGCCGCGCGCGCTGTCGGCCGCCGGCCTTAGCAGCGTGGCAGCGCCGCCAGCAAGCCGTGTCGCCGGACGAGGCGATCGGCTGCGTGCTCCGAGGCTGGCGCGAATGCGCCGGATCCCGGGCCGCCGATGAGCGCCAGGGGCGCAACCAAGGCAGTGGATCGCGGCGCTCCTCGCTTCGGTGCGTTGGATCCCGGGTATCGGATGGTGATGTCGGCTCCGGAGACGATTGCGGCGGTCCACTGCCTGGCGCCCGAAGCGGGCGTCGTGCGAATCGACGAGACCAGCGACCTGTGGTGGAAGAACGCGGTCGTCTACTGCGTCGACGTCAAGACGTTTCTCGACTTCGACGGGGACGGCTGCGGTGACCTGCCCGGGTTGACGCAGCGCGTCGACTACCTTGCCGGGCTGGGTGTGACATGCCTTTGGCTGATGCCGTTCCATCCGTCGCCGCGCCGCGACGACGGCTACGACATCACCGACTACTACGGCGTCGACCCGGACCTCGGTTCGCTCGGCGACTTCGCGCGCCTCGTTCGCATGGCGCGCGACCGTGGCCTGCGCGTGATCGTCGATCTGGTCGCCAACCATACGTCGGACCGCCATCCGTGGTTCCAGGCCGCTCGCATGAGCCGCGACTCGCCGTTCCGCGATTGGTACATCTGGTCCGACGAGCCGGGCGAGCAGCCCGCCGAGGTGGTCTTTCCCGGCGAGGAGGAATCGGCCTGGACGTATGACGAGGAGGCCGGTCAGCACGACCTGCACCATTTCCGCTCCGCGCAGCCCGACCTCAACCTCGCTAACCCCGACGTCCGGGACGAGATGGTCAAGGTCATCGGCTTCTGGCTGGCAATGGGAGCCTCCGGGTTCCGCGTCGACGCGGTTCCCTTTCTCGTGCAGGACCGTGAGCACGCCTACGAGCTGCTGCGCTCGCTGCGAGCCTTCATGTCGCGGCGCTTCGGCGAGGGCGTTCTCCTGGGCGAGAACAACCTGCCGCCCGAAGAGCAGCTCGAGTACTTCGGGCCGTACGGCGACATGCTCAACATGCAGTTCAACTTCGTCCTCAACCAGGCTATGCACCTCGCCTTCGCACGCTGCGATCCCGAGCCGCTGGAGCGCGCGCTCGAAGTCCTTCCTGACATCCCGCCCGACGCGGCCTGGGCCAACTGGGTGCGCAACCACGACGAGCTGAGCCTCGACCAGCTCTCCGAGAACGAGCGCGACGAGGTCTTCTCGATCTTCGGGAAGGACCCCGATACGCGGATCTACGGCCGGGGCCTGCGCCGCCGGCTGCCGTCCATGGTCGATGGTGACGAGCGCCGCGTGCGCCTCGCGTACAGCCTCATGTTCTCGCTCCCGGGCACTCCGGTGCTCTTCTACGGCGAGGAGATCGGAATGTGCGAGAACCTCGACGTCGAGGGGCGGCTCGCCGTACGGCCCCCGATGCAGTGGTCGGCCGAGCAGCACGCCGGTTTCTCGCCGCCCGGCACGCGGCAGCTGGTGCGGCCGCTCTGTCCGGGCTACGAGAAGGTCAACGTCGCCGACCAGCGGCGCGACCAGGACTCGCTGCTGAACTGGATGGAGCGGCTCATCCGCCGCCGCCGCGAGTGCCCGGAGATCGGCTGGGGCCGCGCCACCCGCGTGCCCTGCCAGCGAGGCGTCTTCGCGCACCGCTGCGACTGGCGCGGCGCGACGCTCGTCGCCGCGCACAACCTCACCGATCACCCGGTGTGCACGACGCTGTGCCTCGACGACCTGGCCGAAGGAGACCAGCTGCTCGACCTGCTGGGCGATGCGGACGCCAAGTCGGCCGAGAGCCCGGAGGTGCAGTTCGAGCTCCCCGCGTATGGCCATCGCTGGCTGCGCATCCGCCGCGCCGGGCAACGCGTGCTCCCGTGATCACGGAAAGCCTGCAAGCCGCGCTGAGCAACGGCTCCCACCGACAGATGCCCGCGAAGGCCCGGTCGGCTGGCGATCGCCGACGCCAGCTTCGCCTCGCGCCACTGAGTGTCACCCGAAGTCCCTGTGAGGGACTCGAGGTGACACTCCGCGCGATCGGACCTAGTTCGCCTCAGCAGCGAACTCCTCGGGGGTCGGGATCTTGATCGGCTGGGGAGCCGGCTGCGTGATCCGCAGCGGATTGCCGAACGGGTCGCGCAGGCCGCAGTCGATCCCGTAGAAGTGCTCGGTCGGCTCCTGCGTGAACTCGACGCCCTTCTCGAGCAACTCCTCGTAGCTCTTGCGGCAGTCGTCGACGCTGAAGATCACGCCGTTGCCGCCGCCCTTGGCGACCAGCTCGCGGATCGCGGCGGCGGTCTCCGCGTCGTGGCCCATGTCGGGCGTCGCCAGCACGAGCGCGGACTCGGGCTTGCCGGCGACGTGCACCGTGAGCCAGCGGAATGGGCCGAGGTCGGCGTCGACCCCGATCTCGAGCCCGAGCTTGCCGACGTAGAAGTCGACGGCCTCGTCGTGGTCGAGTACGTAGATGAAGGAGTGGGAGAGTGCGGTCAGCATGCGCAGCACGCTAGGGAGAGCCATTGCGATTCGCTTCTCCAAAACTGCTGCCCTGCGGCGAGCCGCGCGGTCGCGTCCAAGACATGACCACGCACGTGGGCACGTAGCCGGCGGTGCCCGCGCCGGTCCGCCACGCCTCGCGGTAGGCGCTCGGCGACATCCCGATCACGTGGGTGAACGTCCGGCTGAAGGACCCGAGGCTGGTGAACCCCACGTCCAGGCAGATCTCGGTCACCGGCCGCTCGGTCTCGCGCAGCAGCGCCATCGCCCGCTCCAGTCGGCGCCGCTGCAGGTAGCGGTGCGGCGTCTCGCCGAACGTCTCCTTGAACGTGCGGATGAAGTGCGCCTCGGAGGTCAGCGCGACTCGGGCCAGCGCCCCGACGTCGAGCGGCTTGTCGTAGGAACGGTCCATCTTGTCGCGAGCGCGCAACATGCGGCGGCTGGCGGCATCGACCCGGACCACCTGTGCGACATTAGCGCCGTCGACGGCTGCCCGGGCTCGCAACCTTCGAGCAAGCGAGGGGGTCGAAACCACGGACGCCATCGGAGAGGGAGAGCGGGATCGTCGCCTGAGCAGCTCAGGCCGCGCCGCCTGAGTGGATGAACGGGATCGTGGTGGCCAGCTCGACGAAGCCGAGTCGCTGCAGAATCGGTCGACTGTCCGGTGAAGCGTCGACCTGTAAGTAGCGGAAGCCTCGGGCTGACGCCAGGGCAGCTCGGTGCGCCACGAGCGAGCGGAAGACACCGCGGCGCCGCCACGCAGGCAACGTCCCGCCGCCCCAAAGGCTGGCGAAGTCGGTACCGGCGTGGAATTCGACGCGGCCGGCGGCAATCGGAGCTGGCCCCGCGAAGGCGACGACGGCCGCGGCTTTGGGGGGCTCGTGGGCGATACCGGCCAGCAACGTCTTCCCCAAGACAGAGTGATCCTCGCCGAACACCTCGTCATGCACGGACACGAGCGCGTCGACACTCTCCTCGTCGGTGACCGCACGCAGTTCCACGCCGGCAGGAGCTGGAAGCTCGAGCCGCAGGTCTGCGATGTCGGCGACGAGCAGCGCCTCGGCCTGCTGACGCCTGAATCCGGCACTGAGCAGCCGGTCGGCCAAGTCTTCGGGCTGGTCGTATGAGTAGTACTTCCACTCCCAGGGATTAGGCAGCTGCGCGAACCGACGGATCTGCGCGGCGATAACCTCGTCGGCGCTCACCCGATCCAGGTCACACCAGGGCACTCCGGTCCACGCTCCCCCGCCCGAGACGATCCGGATCACGCCGGCGTCGTACTCGACCTTCCCATCCGGCGCGTCGGGCTCCGGATGCCGGCGTATCTGCTCGTCAAAGGCCGCCAGCGCCGCCCGTCGATCCATACGGCTAGCCAATCAAAACTCGCCGCCGTCACCGCCGCTCGTCGCGCGAAGTCCTCATGACCTGACGGTCACGTGGCGGATGGAAATGGTGGATGCTCGCCGGGTGCCGGTCGTCAAACGCCGCGGTGCTACGGGCGCCTGTGAGCCCGTGCAAGGTCTGGCGTGGGAGCCCTGCCCGGAACCCCGGACTGGTGCTTTGAGCCCGCTTTAGAGGATCGAACTGAGACTCGAGGCTCCCGTGAGGGCAGTAGCGGGCTCGCCTTCGACCGTCTCGTGGCCGTCGCGAGCGAATAGCGGGCCTGATCGTCATCCCGCCGACACACTTCATGTATCACTTCGCGGCCAGAGCCTCAGAAGCCGGCGTGATTGGGGTTGACGGGCGGCCGGGGATCGTCGCGGGGCGGCTCGGCGCTGCCCCGCTCCTCGGTACGCCCGGGCTTCGGTGGCGGTGCGAGGCCCGGAACCTTGATCTTGAACTTGCGTCCGTCGCTCGTCGTGAGTTCTGACGGCTTGGGGTCGAGCGGCTCACCGGGGATGGGGTTCATGGACTGAGGCTACTGCTCGCGTCGAAGTGCGACGGGCGCCTCGCTCCGAGTCGTCCCGGCGGGCCTACGCTGTGCCGCGTGCGCGCCGTGGTCTACGAGGCCTTCGGGCAGGTACCGACGATCGAGACCGTTGCGGACCCGGTTGCAGCGGTGCATGGCGCGGTGCTGCGGGTCGAGGCCACTGGAGTGTGTCGCAGCGACTGGCACGGGTGGATGGGCCATGACCCCGACATCCGGCGGTTTCCGCATGTGCCGGGCCACGAGCTGGCGGGCGTGGTCGAGGCGGTCGGCGATCATGTCGCGCGGTGGGCGCCCGGAGATCGGGTCACGGTTCCGTTCGTCTGCGCCTGCGGAACGTGCCGCCAGTGCGTCGCCGGACATCACCAGATCTGCGACCGCCAGACGCAACCCGGCTTCACGCACTGGGGCTCGTTCGCCGAGTTCACCGCGGTCGACTGGGCGGACGTGAACCTGGTGGCGCTTCCCGAGGGGCTGGAGTCCGACGCCGCCGCTGCCCTGGGCTGCCGGTTCACGACGGCCTACCGAGCGGTCTTGCAGGTCGGGCGTGTGCGCGGCGGTGAGTGGGTGGCGGTGCACGGGTGCGGCGGCGTCGGCCTGTCGGCGGTGATGATCGCCGCGGCCGTCGGAGCGCGCGTGATCGCCATCGACATCTCCGAACGGGCGCTGAGCCGCGCGCGCGAGGCGGGCGCCGAGCTTGCCGTCCCGGCGGGCACCGACATCCGCGAGCTCACCGACGGCGGCGCCCACGTGGCGCTTGACGCGATCGGCACTGAGGCGGCGTGCGCCGCCTCGATCGCCGGGCTGCGCAAGCGCGGGCGGCACGTGCAGGTCGGCCTGCTGCCCGAACCGCCGCGCGTCCCGATGGATCTCGTCATCGCGCGCGAGCTCGAGCTCCTGGGCTCGCACGGGATGGCCGCTCATGCTTACCCCGAGATGCTCGGGCTCGTTCAAGCCGGCCGGCTACGACCAGGGCAGCTCGTCTCGTCGCGGATCGGGCTGGAACAGGCTCCCCAGGCGCTCGTCGCGATGACCGACACGTCGCCGGTCGGAATGACCGTGATACGCCCCTGAGGCGCGACTGCTTGTCGGGGCGGTCTCAAGCTACCGCCGCACCACCCGGGAGAGTCAGCGACTTGCTGACCAACGAGGGAGGTGCGGTGATGCCAAGGGGCTTCGGTCTGAGCGAGGTGACGAAGGAGGCGATCT